>Ga0256406_1000834_pt1 | contig 52924 bp, 45 predicted proteins | sample RumenRJG_03DNA_FD_185986 | JGI IMG/M metagenome (GOLD analysis project Ga0256406, IMG submission 185986) | Bovine rumen microbial communities from Lethbridge, Alberta, Canada - RJG_03 | ecosystem: Host-associated > Mammals > Digestive system > Stomach > Rumen | place: Canada: Alberta | collected...
TCTTGAAAATAAACGTGAGATAATTAACACCAACAAATATATTCAGTTAGAAATACCCTTCGACGAATGGTAAGTTACAATCAGTAAGCAAAGCCGAATGTTAAAGGATTTAAGTGGACACTAGTGCCTTTGTTATTAATTAACCAATCATCCTTGCCATTGAGGTCGATCCTGTTTATTGGATTACCCCCGCAAAAGACATAAGTGCTGATGCTATAGTATTTCTCACACATTGGGTCTATCCTGTCCCATGCCGGCACGATGGAATAGTACTGCCTTGCGCCGTAGTCGTAGGTGTTCAGGCCGTGCATCTTGTCAAGCTCCTTGCCGTTGTACTTGTATTTCTGGAAGTCGGGGCTCACGGCTGTCTGGTCAGTGTACGGCATGCCGAAGGGATAATAGTTGGTTATCTGCTCCACGGCGCCCGTTCTGGCGCTTACTACAGCACGGTTGTTGCCCAGGTGGTCCTGGTCGTAGTAATGGAAAGCTATCTCAGGCTTGCCATCAGCGTCGTTCCTCAGAGAGGCGAAGCCGCCGGCGAACAGGTATTTGTCAGGCTTGCCGTTCTCGACAATCAGATTGCCATGGTAATCGGTGGAGTCCTTGGACAGTATCTCCGACGTGGACAGCCGGTGGGTGGTCCCTGCCGGCACCGATATGTTCGGGACTGCCGTGTAGTGGACGGTACGCAGCTTTTGGCCGTCAGCAGAGTAGACGTACTTCGTAACGTTACCATTGGCAAACTGTATACGCTTCGGATTGTTCCAGTCGTCATATTCTATGTTGGTTATGCCACGGCCCGTGTCCTCTATCAGTGAGCCGCTGTCATTGTATTTGTAATGCGCTTCGTTTTTGCCGTCGCCGTTGAAGTTGAAGATACCGGCATAGTAGATTTTGGCGGCGTCATCCACGACACTGGACAGCTGGTTGCCGTGATGGAATATGCTCAGGTTGTCTATCTTGCCGACATGTCCGTCCTGCTTCCTGCCACGGCGCTGCAGATGCTCGATATTGCCGTTGGCGTCATATTTCTGTATGGGCTCGTCATAATAGTTCTGACATTCCTCATGACTGTCATTCTCAGAATACTCAGCGTCTGTCAGACGGTTGCACTTGTCATAGCTGAACCTGTAACCACCTTTTACTAATGCAAGTCCAGGGCGAGTCAATGAATCTGTTGGCAAGTGCTTAAATGTAGCCATAATACTTGGTATTTAGTCGGTTGCAAATATATGAATATTTTGTGGTTGGCAGAAATAATAATGGCAGAATTTCTTGCTGATTAAGATTTTTTATACTTGCGAATGTGATGTCTTTTTCGCTTCATCATCATAGTATGATGTTATCGAGACATCTCTCCAAGGCTATGAGTTGTTAATTGTTCATGTCAGCGGGTGGGATGCCAAATTGTTGCTCATGACTTTTTATTACAAAATCATGCCATGGAAAACACCCATTCGAGAAGTTAAAATCTTTTAAGCGGCAGAAAAATAACGGTGATTTGACAGAAAAAAACGGGTTGGTTTGTAAGTGTAGTACACTTTTTTGTAAAAGCATAGGTTTTACCTCGTAAAAGTACTACACTTACAACACAAGTAAGCCTTACTTTTAAGGCCAAAATAGCCATTTTTCGAGCCTTAAAAAACGAGCTTTTAGTAACGCATTGATAATCAACATAATACGAATCGGCCATTTTTGGCGTATTTGACAGCGTTATAGGTCGCCGTTCAGAATAATCGAAAAATGAAGGGATTAAATTGTCAGTTTGTTTTACATTTGAGCAAGCCACTAGTATTGTGTCCTAACCATATTTACTGTTTCTATCTGTTCGCTTATATGATTCGATTCCAACAGTAAAAAATCAATACCTATAAAAAGTTATCCTCAAAGATTGCTCTGCGGAATCCAATGTAAACGGTGCTGCGGAACCCAATGTAGGGGTGGGGTTTATCCCCATCCTCCAAGGGTTTAAAGGTGATCTTATACTCCCCTTTTAGGGGAGTTAGATGGGGGCATATAGGAGTCCTACCTTGGAGGATGGGGATAAACCCCACCCCTACATTGGCTGATATTCCATTGAATGTCTGGCGGTCTTTGACGGATGTTAGGATGGGGATAAACCCCACCACTACATTGGGTTCCCCATCCCGACATTTGCATAAGTCGCTTCTATTCGCTTGCAAATAACGTCATTAAGCAAGTTCAGAAACTTGTGAATAAGTTAATCGAATGTCCACTTGGCGGCTACCGTCGGGATGGCATAGAACTTATTATGCTGTCCGTTTTCATTGTAGACAAAGTTGTTGCTGATTTCCACCTCGGAGCCCAGGGACAGCTTAATCTTATCCCAGCCTTTGATGGTGTTTAGGTTGAACCAGAACTGCGGTTCCGACTGTATCACCAGATTGCCGTCGACATTTTTGTCATACCATGTGTCCCAATAACCATCGAAGGTGCAGAGGCCATGGGCGAAGGTGGTACTCCACACTTCGGTGAGCTGACAACTGTTGAATGGACGAAGACCACGGTGATGGTTTGCGAAGTAGTACTTCCATAGCAGCTGCACGGAGAACGTCTTGCGGAAATCATTGGAATGCCAGTTCCATGCTCCGCCGGCGAGTGCCACATGCTGGTACCGGTTGCCATAATAGTTGGTCTCGGTCTCGCCTGTCTCGGCACCTCCGTTATACTCCACATGCACTGCCCACTGCTTATTCTTCGAGACATTGAACTCACGTGCAATCTCCCAATAGGCTCCCTTCACGCCATCGTTCTTGTAGTCGAGGTCGATGAAGAAGAATGTAGAGCCCCACTTGTCGGGCTTGAACATCTCCACCGTCGTTGTAACGCTTTGCCGTGGAGTGAGGTCGCTGTAGAGAGTGTGCCCCAAATCATAATGTAACTGGATGTTCTGTGCGTCTGCGCACGCAAAAGCTGCCATCAAAAAGATGGTTAGGGAAAATAGTTTCTTCATTTTCAGTGTTAAAATGTAATTGTTAGCGGGTGCAAAGGTATAAAGAATTCTACATTCTGCACAATTCATTCAACAATATTTTGTACCTTTGCACCATTATGAGAATAGACATCATCACCGTACTGCCCGAAATGCTTGAGGGTTTTGTACACGAGAGCATACTGGCCCGCGCAGAGAAGAAAGGGCTGGCAGAGATACATTTGCACAATCTTCGCGACTACACGCTTGACAAGTGGCGCCGCGTCGACGACTATCCTTTTGGTGGACAGGCCGGAATGGTAATGCAGATAGAACCTATCGACCGCGCTATATCGGCACTGAAGGCTGAACGCGACTACGACGATGTTATATTCGTCAGTCCCGACGGCGAGCAGTTCACACAGCATGTTGCCAACGACCTGTCGATGGAGAAGAACCTTATCATCCTCGCCGGACACTACAAGGGTGTAGACCAGAGAGTTCGCGACCATCTTATCACACGTGAGATATCTGTCGGCGACTACGTGCTGACGGGTGGAGAGCTGCCTGCGGCCATCATCGCCGATGCTGTCATACGTCTCGTTCCGGGTGTCATCAGCGACGACCAGAGCGCACTCTCCGACTGTTTCCAGGACGATATGCTGGCAGCACCTATATATACACGCCCTCGAGAATACAAGGGATGGAAAGTTCCTGATATTCTACTCAGCGGAAACGAGGCGAAGATACGGCAGTGGGAGTTCGATCAGGCGATGGAACGCACGCGCAAGCTCCGTCCCGACCTGCTTGATGGCCAGGAGGAAGGCTCTGCGAAGAAATAAGGATCATTGAAGAAATAAGGATTATTATTAAACAATTCAGGTTTCGCAAATAAGAATCTGCACGTACAGAAAGGAATCATTAAAGATCGCTCTGCAAAACCCAATGTAGGGGTGGGGGTTATCCCCATCCTCGGGTGGGGGTTATCCCCATCCTCCAAGGTAAGATCTCCTGTAGGGATACACCCTACCCCCCTAAGATGTGGAGAAAGGGATTAGCTTTAAGCCCTTGGAGGTGGGGATAAACCCCACCCCTACATTGGCATAAGTCGCTTCTATTCCTTATAATTCAAGCTTTTAAGGAACTTCAGGAACTTGTATCAAAGCTATTAAGGAACTTGAATTAAACAACCTAAAGCACAAAAGCTTAGAAGCCGCCGACGGCAGAACTACTGTCGGAAGCTTCCTCACCGGAAGCGTCATCGGAGGGCCAGAAGTCGTTGCCAAAGCTTTCCCTAATCTGCTGCTCCGCTTCCTTTATCGCATCATCAACGGCTTGCCGTGCCGGTTCCACAACAGCATCATTGAACATCCGTGAGGCTTTCTGCTTCAGCTTTTCCTTTGCCTCACGCTCCGCCTTGGAATAATATGCTTCAGCAGCCTTGCGGAGGTAGTCCTTGCCAACAGTAAAGACATGGCCGAAAATGCCTATTGACACCGTGCTCTCCTTGCCGCCGAAGCGAACCTTTCCCGTAGAGAAGATGAAATGGTTGTCGACATGGATAAGATTGTCAACGGCAGAAGCCACGACCTCCTTTGTCCACGAGCCACTGATTTGCTTGAACATCTTTGACACCATGTCGCTATTGTCGAATGTGGAGTCACCGTCAGCAGTATCATCAGAGATTGCTGACGACACCACCTCGGTAAGAGCATCCTTATGTGCCTGCTCGTCAGGGCATGTAACAATGGCCATGCCGACAAGGGCTACAATGACGATGAGTACCGCAATAAGCTTGCCGATTCCTCCCGCACCGCTCTTACGGCCTGCAGGAGGCTGCGGCGGAGCTACAGGCCGTCCCTGCTGATAGTTAGGAGCGGCTCCGGCAGAAGTCTGGCGGAAAGGATTGTCCAGATGTTCTCCATCATTAAAATTGTTTTCAAAGTTGCTGTCAATGGGCTGTCCCTGTGCTGTTGCCGACGGGCTGCCGAGTGGCTCAGCCACAGGCTCCGGCTTAACACTTATGATACCGCGCAGTTCCTCCACCTGCCATGCAGGAACCCATGTTGCAGAGCTTTCTGCCATGACAAGTGTCTCAGAGGTTATCCCACGTGCCTTCAACTCTTCAACGCTATAAGGGCCACGCTTTCCATTACCGACACTAATATAGTATTCCATGTCTCTTTGGTTGTTAACTAATGTTTCACGAAAATTCGGGTGCGAATTTATAGATAAAAAATGAACAGACAAAAGAAAATCTAATATTTTTTGCACACTGAAACTAGTATTGAGCCATTTTTAACCATTAGTGTTTTAAAATACTTTAAATCACTGCAAGCACATAATTGTTTTCATGATTTTTTTTTAATTTTGCATTCAAAGAATTATAAAAACAGCAATTAGGATACTGACAAAAAAATATGTTTGAGAATTTAAGCGATCGTCTTGAACGCTCCTTTAAGATTTTAAAGGGTGAAGGCAAGATTACAGAAATCAATGTAGCAGAAACCATGAAGGATGTTCGTCGCGCCTTACTCGACGCCGACGTCAACTACAAAGTGGCAAAGACCTTCACTGACAGCGTGAAGAAGAAAGCTTTGGGAATGAATGTCCTCACGGCAGTGAAGCCGGGACAGCTCATGGTGAAGCTTGTTCACGACGAACTTGCTCAGCTCATGGGCGGCGAGGCCGTAGGACTGAAACTGGAGCAGCATCCGGCAATCATTCTGATGAGCGGTCTGCAGGGCTCCGGTAAGACCACTTTCTCAGGAAAGCTCGCTAACCTGCTGAAGACCAAGCAGAGCAAGAAGCCTCTGCTGGTGGCCTGCGACGTCTACCGTCCGGCAGCTATCGACCAGTTGAAGGTCGTAGGAGGGCAGATTGGCGTAGAGGTGTACAGCGAGCCAGACAACAAGAACGTCAATGAGATTGCCGACAATGCCATCCGTGAGGCTAAGGCCAAGGGATATGACGTTGTGATTATAGATACTGCCGGCCGTCTGGCCGTAGACGAGCAGATGATGAACGAGATAGAAAGTCTGAAGAACCACGTTCATCCTGATGAGACACTGTTCGTTGTAGACTCTATGACTGGTCAGGATGCCGTCAACACCGCCAAGGAATTCAACGACAGACTCGATTTCGACGGTGTAGTACTGACGAAGCTCGACGGAGACACACGTGGCGGTGCCGCGCTTTCTATCCGCACCGTCGTCGACAAGCCTATTAAGTTTATAGGTACTGGCGAGAAGATGGAGGCCATCGATGTCTTCCATCCAGTGCGCATGGCCGACCGTATCCTCGGAATGGGTGATGTGGTATCGCTCGTGGAGCGTGCACAGGAGCAGTTCGATGAAGAAGAGGCGAAGAAGCTGCAGAAGAAGATTCAAAAGAATAAATTCGACTTCAACGACTTCTATCATCAGATTCAGCAGATAAAGAAGATGGGTAACCTCAAGGAGCTGGCCGGAATGATACCGGGCGTCGGCAAGGCTATCCGCGATGTCGATATCGATGACAATGCTTTCAAGGGCATAGAGGCCATCATCCAGAGTATGACACCTAAGGAGCGCACCAATCCCGAGATACTCAACACCAGCCGCCGTCAGCGCATTGCCAAAGGCTCGGGCACAAGCTACCAGGAAGTGAACCGCCTGATAAAGCAGTTCGACCAGATGCGCAAGATGATGAAGATGGTCACAGGCGGTGGAATGAAAGGTATGATGTCGCGGATGAAAGGTATGCCGGGAATGCCGGGAATGCCGAAATAAACGTGCCAACTTCTATATTTAAACAGGAAACAGGTAAAAAAGATATGACATTAATAGACGGAAAAGCAACGGCAGCTGCCATCAAGCAACAGATTGCCGAAGAGGTAAAGGATATCATTGCCAAAGGCGGTAAGCAGCCACATCTGGCCGCCGTACTGGTAGGCCACGACGGAGGCAGTGAGACCTATGTGAAAAACAAGGTCATTGCCTGTGAGCAGTGCGGATTTAAGTCGACACTCATCCGGTATGAGGACGACGTTACCGAGGAGGAGCTCCTCGCTTGTGTGGACCGTCTGAACAAGGACGATGATGTCGACGGGTTCATCGTGCAGCTCCCGCTGCCTAAGCATATTGACGAGCAGAAGATTATCATGGCTATAGACTACAGAAAGGATGTCGACGGCTTCCACCCCATCAACGTGGGCCGCATGTCAATAGGCCTGCCATGCTTCATCTCTGCCACCCCGCTGGGCATTATGACGCTTCTTAAACATTATAATATTGAAACCATCGGAAAGAAATGCGTTGTCCTTGGCCGTAGTAATATCGTGGGTAAGCCTATGGCACAGCTGATGATGCAGAAGAACTATGGCGACGCCACGGTAACGGTCTGTCATTCGCACACTAAGGACATCAAGAAGGAATGTCAGGAGGCCGACATCATCATTGCGGCTATCGGCAAACCGAACTTTGTCACCGCCGACATGGTGAAGCCGGGAGCTGTCATTATCGACGTAGGTACCACACGTGTCCCGGACCCGACAAAGAAGAAGGGATTTCATCTAAACGGAGACGTGAAGTTTGACGAGGTGGCACCGAAGTGTAGCTTTATTACCCCCGTGCCGGGCGGAGTGGGTCCTATGACCATCTGCTCGCTTATGAAGAACACGCTTGCCGCCGGAAAGAAGGAATATTACAAGTAAGTCCAGAGACAGGCTGAATCTAAAAGACAAATCAATTTAAAAAAAACTCTCCGCAAAGGATGAGGAAAAACAAAGATTACCAATGACAGCAGCAGAATGGTACGAGAAAGGCAATGAATACCGGAAGCAGAGTAACTGGCAAGAAGCCATAAACTGCTATCTGGAGGCCATAGCATTAGACCCGGACTCTCCGGCTGTCGAGGCAAAGCAGATGCTTGAGGACATCCTCAACTTCTACAACAAGGATGCTTATAATCCATAAAAGGATTGGGAAAACAACTTGCAGGACGGATGTACATTGAGCACCGGCTTTGTGGTAACAACAAAAGAAATAGAGTTAAACAAGCATAACAACATCCTCTAACTGCCGGAACAAGAAATATAAGAAACGGCATGAGGATGCAAAGGCTTTTTATACAAGAGCATATGAGCAAGATGAAAGGTGCCATCGTGGTGAATACCGACCGCTGCAAAGGATGCCAGTTGTGTGTCGTTGCATGCCCGCAGGATGTCATCGCCCTGGCTCAGAAGAAAGTTAACGTCCACGGCTATCCGTACGTTGAGCCTGCTAATGCAGACAAGTGCGTAGGCTGCGCATCGTGTGCTATCGTCTGTCCAGACGGATGTATTACTGTTTATCGTAAAAAGATGGAGGAATAGAACATGGCAGAAAATGAGGTTACATTGATGAAAGGCAACGAGGCTATTGCCAATGCTGCCATCCGTTGTGGAGTCGATGGCTTCTTTGGCTATCCTATCACTCCACAAAGCGAGATTATAGAGACGCTGTCGCTACTGAAACCATGGGAGACAACCGGTATGGTTGTCGTACAGGCAGAGTCGGAGATTGCCGCCATCAACATGGTGTATGGCGGAGCGGGAGCAGGAAAACGCGTCTTCACGACTTCTTCCTCTCCGGGTGTCGCACTGATGCAGGAGGGAATAAGCTATATGGCTGGTGCAGAAATACCAGGAGTGTTTGTCAACGTACAGCGCGGCGGTCCTGGACTCGGGACAATTCAGCCTTCACAGAGTGATTATTTCCAGGCCACGAGAGGCGGCGGCAACGGAGACTATAATGTCATTGTACTGGCTCCGAACTCTGTTCAGGAAATGGCCGACTTCGTAGACCTTGCCTTTGAGCTTGCATTCAAGTACCGCAACCCGGCGATGATTCTCTCTGACGGCGTCATAGGTCAGATGATGGAGAAGGTCGTTCTCCCGCCGATGAAGCCACGCCGCACCGAGGAACAGATAAAGAAAGAATGTCCTTGGGCTACGATAGGGCGCACTATGGACCGCGAGCCAAATATCCTCACCTCACTTGAGCTCAAGCCTGAGGTGATGGAGGCACGCAACATCCACATGCAGGAGAAATACAAGCTCTGCCAGGAGACGGAAGTGAGGTACGAGGCACAAAAATGCGACGATGCCGATTATCTGATTGTCAGCTTCGGAAGTGCGGCACGTATCGGTGAGAAGGCTGTCGAACTGGCAAGGGAGCAGGGCATCAAAGCCGGTTTGTTCCGTCCTATCACTCTATGGCCGTTCCCAAGCAAGCAGATTGCTGAGATCGCAAAGGGCAAGAAAGGTATTCTTGTCAGTGAGATAAACGCCGGTCAGATGATACAGGACGTAAGACTCGCTATCAACGGGGCACTGCCCGTGGAGCATTTCGGTCGTCTTGGAGGAATTGTCCCTGAGCCGGAGGAAATCGTTGATGCCCTCAAGGAAAAGTTCATCAACGTTAAATAATGTTCAGCAAGGCGCAGACTATCTGCGCTCTGCCACTTAAAAGAGAAAGAAATGGCAAACGATATAATATCACCGGAGAATCTGGTATATAAGAAGCCAACACTGATGAACGACACCCCGATGCATTACTGTCCGGGATGCTCACACGGTGTGGTGCATAAATTAGTTGCTGAAGTAATTGAGGAGATGGGGCTCGGAGAGAAGACGGTAGGCGTATGCCCAGTAGGATGCGCTGTCTTCGCTTACCGCTATCTCGACATCGACTGGCAGGAGGCTGCCCATGGACGTGCGCCTGCTGTAGCAACAGCCATCAAACGGCTATGGCCTGACCGTCTGGTATTCACCTACCAGGGCGATGGAGACCTCGCATGTATAGGTACATGCGAGACGATACACGCTCTGAACCGCGGTGAGAACATACCTATCATCTTCATCAACAATGCCATATACGGTATGACCGGCGGTCAGATGGCCCCGACAACACTTATAGGTCAGAAAACAAGCACTTGTCCTTACGGACGTGATCCAAAGATAAACGGCTATCCTCTTAACGTAACGGAACTTGCAAGTCATTTGGAAGGCACATGCTACGTAACACGACAGAGCGTTGACACGGTAGCCTCAATACTTAAGGCGAAGAAAGCTATACGCAAGGCCTTCGAGGCCAGCATGAAAGGACTGGGTTCCTCGCTCGTGGAGATTGTCTCTACCTGTAACAGCGGATGGAAGCTCTCACCTGTAAAGGCCAACGAATGGATGCGTGAGAATATGTTCAAGAAATATGTCAAAGGTGATCTTAAGGACACTACCGGCATAAAGTAAAAGGAAGGAACAATGAAAACAGAAATAATAATAAGCGGATTCGGCGGACAGGGAGTTCTTTCCATGGGAAAGATACTGGCCTACTCCGGACTGATGGAAGACAAGGAGGTAACCTGGATGCCGGCGTACGGACCGGAGCAGCGTGGCGGAACAGCCAACGTAACGGTTATCATCAGCGATGAACGCATCTCATCTCCGATATTGAGCAAATACGATGTCGCCATCGTCCTCAACCAACCGTCTCTCGATAAGTTCGAGCCGAAAGTGAAACCGGGAGGTATGCTCATCTACGACGGATACGGTGTGATGAATCCTCCAAAGCGCAAGGACATCAAGGTGTTCAGAATAGATGCCATGGACAAGGCCGCTGAGATGAAAAACGCCAAGGTGTTCAACATGATAGTGCTCGGTGGACTGCTGAAAGTATGTCCGGTAATATCTACAGACGGACTGAACAAGGCACTGTATAAGAGCCTTCCGGAACGGCATCATAACATGATACCACTGAACATGAAGGCCGTAGATGAAGGAATGAAGATAATACAAGAACAGAAATAACATGAAACCTGATTTTTTATAACTCTCTAATTATGTCGCGAGGCCCGCTGCGTGATGCAGCAGGCCTCGCTTTTTTGTACATTATAAATATAATAATAACCATTGCGAAGGATGGACTAAGGGAAACTTATATAATATGTATAGCAAATGGATTTAAGAAAGAGAGTTAAAAAGTAAACCCTTTTTAATCAGCCATAAAACGCATAAAACACTAATAATGGGTAGAATTTTCACGTTTTTAAGATATGGAAGTCCACTTTTTATCAAAATTATTTGGTTATTATAAGTTTTTTTCGTTACTTTGCACTCGAATTTGAAGAGAAGATATAGAAAAATCTTTTATAATTTAAATTATAGTATTAATTCAGAGAGACATGAAAAAGTTAGTTTTAATGTTAGCTGCTGCCGCAATGGCAGTTTCTGCATCTGCTCAGGTTTTCGAGTCTGCTCCTGGTCAGGAGTATGGTCTTCGTCAGAGCAAGTTATTTGACAACTGGTATGTAGGTGTCAATGGCGGTGTTGCAACAAAGTTGACTGGCCACAAATGGCTGAGCGATCTCGATCCGAACGCAGGTCTGCGCATCGGTAAGAACATCACTCCGGTATTCGGTCTTGCTGTCGAGAGCAACGCTTATTTCTCTAATAAGCCTTGGACTTCTTCTAAGACAGTTGTCCGCGCTCTTAACACATCACTCCTTGGTTCATTCAACCTCAGCAACCTCTTCGGAGGCTACAAGGGTGAGCCTCGTTTCTTCGAGGTCAGCGCTCTGTACGGCTTCGGATGGGGTCACTGGTTCAATAAAGATGCTAAAACTGCCGATCTGAACCGCATGACTTCTAAGGCTGCTGTTGACTTCCAGTTCAACCTTGGTAAGAACAAGGAATGGCAGATCTACGTTGAGCCTTCTGTAACATGGGTGTTCAACGGTAAGAAGGGCCTTTCTGGCGACGCTACTTACAACGACTATGGTTATAAGGCAACTAGCGACGCTGATCAGCCTGCTTACAACATCAACAACGGCTTCCTGCAGTTGAACGCTGGTGTTATCTACAAGTTCAAGAACCACGACGGTCGTCACAACTTCTCTCTCGTTCGTTTCCGCGATCAGTCTGAGATCGACGGTCTGAACGACCAGATCAACAACCTGAAGGCTGAGCTCGCTAAGAAGCCTAAGGAGGTTGTTAAGGAAGTTGTTAAGGAGACTCCTGCAAAGGAGGTTAACGTTTCTGACCTCGTATTCGTAACATTCGCTCAGGGCAAGTCTGCTCTCACCAAGGAGGCTAAGAAGGCTCTTGACAACATCGCTTCTGGTAAGCACGTTGCCATCACCGGTACTGCTTCTCCAGAGGGTTCTAAGGCTATCAACGATCGTCTGTCTCAGGAGCGTGCTAACAGCGTAGCTGAGTACCTCAAGAGCAAGGGTGTAAATGTTGACAAGGCTGAAGGCAAGGGTGTTCAGGGCAACACTTCTAACCGCCTGGCTGTCGTTTACGTAAAGTAATCGAGTCACGTTACACTGAAAAGAGTATTCTTACTCAATGATAAGATCCCCGGTGCTGATAGCATCGGGGATTTTTTATTCCATTTAGACCATTTAAGAATATATATCCTAAATATTACCACCATATAATCTGTTGAGACATTGACATAACAAAGCCTTTTTACATAAAAATACGCAACTATTATCGCCATTTACTTATAATTTGGTTGTTTTAGTAGGAATAACTGAAAAGTTTTTCACTATTCAATAAAGTTTTGTTTGGATTTGTTTGTTTTTTAAAGAAAAGTATGTAACTTTGCATTCAATTAAGTTGAGAAAGAATTAATCAACCATTTTTCAGGAAATAGAAACAAAGAAGGGACATCCCTTCACAGGATAAATTTGGCGAATATGAAACATCAGTTGAGAAGTGCTGTCTGTACCGAAGGCAGAAAGATGGCTGGCGCCCGCGCTCTATGGGTCGCAGCAGGTATGAAACATGAACAGTTCGGTAAACCAATCATAGCTATTGTAAACTCCTTCACCCAGTTCGTACCAGGACATACACACCTGCACGAGATTGGACAGATTGTAAAACAGGAAATAGAAAAGATGGGATGCTATGCTGCCGAATTCAACACCATAGCCATCGACGATGGTATTGCCATGGGACACGACGGTATGTTGTACTCTCTTCCTAGTAGGGATATCATAGCAGACTCCGTAGAATACATGGTAAACGCACATAAGGCCGATGCCATGATATGCATTTCAAATTGCGACAAGGTAACGCCGGGAATGCTGATGGCTGCCATGCGCTTGAATATTCCTACGATTTTCTGCTCTGGTGGTCCAATGGAAGCAGGCCGTTGGAAAGAAGAGAATGCCGATTTGATAACGGCAATGATAGCAGGTGCCGACAAGGATGTCTCTGATTCGGACCTACAGAAGATTGAAAGTTGTGCTTGCCCGGGCTGCGGTTGCTGCTCAGGTATGTTTACAGCAAACTCCATGAACTCCCTTACTGAGGCCATAGGCCTCGCACTTCCTGGCAACGGAACAATACTGGCTACACATAAGGACCGCATAGAACTGTTCCGTGCAGCTGCACGGCAGATTGTAAAGAATGCATTCGCATATTATCAGGATGGCGACGAGAGCGTTCTTCCGCGTAGCATTGCCACACGTGATGCGTTCCTTAACGCCATGACACTTGACATCGCCATGGGAGGTTCCACAAACACCGTGTTACATCTGCTGGCAGTAGCTCAGGAGGGTGAGGTAGACTTTAAGATGTCTGATATCGACACATTGAGCCGTCACGTGCCATGTCTGTGCAAACTGGCTCCGAACACACAGAAATACTCCGTTCAGGAATGCAACCGCGCTGGCGGAATACTTGGCATACTGAACGAGCTCGACAAGGGAGGGCTCATCAACGAAAATGTCAGACGAGTCGACGGGATGACCCTCGGCGACGCTATAAGGAAATATGATATCACGAAGGACACACCGGCTTCCAAGCCTTTCGCTCCTGTCAGCGACTGGTCCGATTTCGGACGACAGATATATTACGCTGCACCGGGAAGGAAGTTCTCAACAAAGATGGGCAGCCAGGCAACACTATGGCCATCACTCGACACTGACCGTGAGAACGGATGTATCCGCGACATTGAGCATGCGTACACCAAAGACGGTGGACTGGCAGTTCTCTTCGGCAACATCGCACAGGACGGTTGCGTAGTAAAGACTGCTGGTGTGGCTCCGGAGCTATGGCACTTCGAAGGACCTGCAGTTGTATTCGACTCGCAGGAAGACGCATGCGATGGCATCCTTGGAGGGAAAGTGAACTCGGGTGACTGCGTAGTGATAACGCACGAAGGTCCTAAGGGCGGACCAGGAATGCAGGAGATGCTATATCCTACCTCTTATATTAAGAGCCGTCACCTTGGAAAGGAATGTGCACTGATTACTGACGGACGTTTCTCCGGCGGCACATCAGGTCTGTCGATAGGACATATCTCACCGGAGGCTGCCAACGGCGGCAATATCGGCAAGATTAAGGACGGCGACATTATCGTCATCGACATACCAAGCCGTAGCATCAATGTGAAGCTCAGCGACGAGGAGCTCAATGCACGTCCTCAGCAACCATTGAAGCGTCATCGTGTTGTCAGCAAGGCCCTGCGCGCTTACGCACAAAGCGTCTCGAGCGCAGACAAAGGCGGAGTGAGAATCATAAAGGACTAAGGCTCCTTTAAAGTCTCCAAACGCTAATAAAGAGATGTAGCATCCTTAAGCTTTTCCAAACACTAAAGAACAGATAAAGATAAATGTCAGATAAGTCAACAACAAATAAGAATAGTAATCCGTGTCCCACTCCTACAACCGAACAGGGGTCGGTTTCAGAGTCTCCCATCAAAATAGGAAAAGGCAGTGGAACTGAGTCGCCTATTGAAGTACCATGGAACGGTATCCGTTTGGGAGAAGAGTGCTCAGGCGCTGAGATAATGATGCGCGCATTGTACCAGGAAAATGTGAAGACAATCTTCGGATACCCCGGAGGTGCCATCATGCCGGTATACGATGCCTTGTACACATATACACAGAAAAAAGACCCATGGTTCGACTTTGTGCTTGTCCGTCATGAGCAGGCTGCCGCACATTCAGCGGAAGGATACGCTCGTGTCAGCGGAAATGTCGGAGTAGCCATCGTAACAAGTGGCCCTGGCGCCACCAACACCTTAACGGGTGTTGCCGACGCTATGATGGACTCCACTCCAATAGTTGTCATTGCAGGACAGGTCGGTGTCGGCGCACTGGGTACGGACGCCTTTCAGGAGGTCGACCTTGTAGGCATCGCACAGCCTATTTCCAAGTGGAGTTATCAGATAAGACGTCCCGAAGATGTGGCTTGGGCAGTAAGCCGCGCCTTCTATATAGCCCGCAGTGGACGTCCGGGTCCTGTCGTTCTTGACTTCACGAGAAGTGCTCAGACAGGAAAATGCAAATGGGAGCCAAGCAAGGTGGACCACGTCCGCTCATATAATCCATATCCGAAGTTGAACGCCGAATCTGTCAAAGCAGCTGCGGAACTCATCAACAATGCTAAAAAACCACTGGCACTGGTAGGACAGGGCGTTGAACTCGGTGGTGCGCAAGAGGATCTGAGGAAATTCCTTGAGAAAGGAAACATTCCGGCAGGCCGTACGTTGCTCGGTCTTTCTGCTCTGTCGTCAGAGCATCCGCTGAACATTGGCATGCTGGGAATGCACGGAAATTATGCTCCTAATGTCAAGCAGCAGGAATGTGATGTGCTCATAGCCATTGGCATGCGGTTCTCCGACCGCGTAACCGGCAATCTGAAGACATATGTCAAGCAGGCAAAGGTCATTCACCTTGATATTGACCCAACGGAAATAGATAAGAACGTGAAGACGGATGTAGCCATCGTTGCAGACTGTAAGGAAAGTCTTCCGGCACTTACTGAGCTTATAGAGCCAAGGGATCACACTGAATGGATAGATTCCTTCAAACCATTGTACCAGAAGGAAGCCGATGAGGTAATCATTCCGAGCATCCATCCCACCGAAGGCCCTCTGCTGATGGGTGAAGTCGTCAACGCAGTTGCAGACGCCACACATGGAGAAGCCATACTGGTAAATGATGTCGGTGAGAACCAGATGTTCTCGGCACGTTACTTTAAATACAAGAAAAAGCGCAGTATCGTCACCAGTGGCGGTGCTGGAACGATGGGGTTCGGTCTTCCTGCTGCCGTCGGAGCAACCTTCGGAGCCCCGGACAGAACGGTATGTATGTTCTCAGGAGACGGTGGTTTCCAAATGAGTATTCAGGAACTGGGCACAATAATGGAGCAGCAGGCACCGGTGAAAATGATAATTCTCAACAACAACTACCTCGGCAATGTGCGTCAGTGGCAAGACCTGATGTATAACCACCGCCGTTCATTCACAAAGATGCTCAATCCGAAATACGATGATATCGCCCGCGGTTATCACATTCCGTATGACGTTGTAACAGACAGAAAGGATTTGATGTCAAAAATTGAGAAGATGCTCAGAACCGACGGACCATACCTCCTTGAGGCAGCAGTAAAAGAGGATGAAAACATCCAGCCGATGACGCCTCCCGGATACAGCATCGACGAGATGCAACTGCACCTGGACATATAATCAGTTCGGACATCACGTCCTGAATATTATCCATCAACACAATAAAATCTATAAAAGGATTTTGGAAATGAACAATAAGAAAAACGACATACCGACTAATAACGACGGACAAACATTATACACATTACTTGTCTACTCGGAGAATATCGCCGGAGTCCTCAACCAGGTAACGGCAGTGTTCACCCGCAGACAGGTCAATATAGAAAGCCTTAACGTCAGTGCCTCAAGCATCAACGGCATACACAAGTACACTATAACATGCTGGAGCGACAAGGAACAGATTGTCAAGATAACGAAGGCCATAGAGAAGAAGATAGATGTTGTCAAGGCAAACTATTACACCGATGACGAGCTCTTCATTCATGAGGAAGGACTGTTCAAGATATCTACGCCGCAGCTGCTCGACAACCCGGAGATAAGCCGTTGCATCCGTCATCATGACGCGCGTATGATGGAGGTGAACCCCACATATACAACGGTTCTTCTTGCCGGACTGACCGACGAGGTAACACATCTGTACTCTGAATTCAAGCACTTCGACTGTCTGCTGCAGTACACCCGCAGTGGCCGCATTGCCGTTACACGCAGCATTGAAGACCCTGTTGTGAAATTACTTGAGAACCAAGAATAATGGACGAACAACAAATCCTTCCCAAGATAGGGTCATACGAGTTTATCGCAGAGCCATTCCACTGCGACTTCAAGTCAGAACTTTTCATGGGCCATCTCGGCAACAGCATGCTTAATGCCGCCGACTATCACAGCAACGACCGCGGGTATGGGATGTTCTACCTCAACACCATCCACAAGACATGGGTACTGAGCCGTCTCGCCATAGAAATAGACGAGATGCCGAAAGCCTATGACAGGTTCAATGTGGACACATGGGTCGACGGTGTCTTGCGCTACTTCACGAGCCGTAACTTCAAGGTTTCTGACAATAGCGGCCGTATCTTCGGATACGGACGCAGCATCTGGGCGATGATAGACACAGAGAGCCGTCAGCCTACAGATATACTTGCTGTCCGCGACGGTCTCATCACGAAATACATCGAGAAAGAATACCCGTGCCCTATCAAGAAAGCTTCCCGCGTTCCTATTAATATAGATGATGTGAAACCCGTTCATACTATCGACACATATTATAATGATGTGGATGTAAACGGGCACATCAACTCTGTAAAATACATAGAGCATATCCTTGATCTTTGGGATTTAAACTGGTACAAGAAGTATCAACTCAAAAGATATGAGATAGCTTATGTTGCAGAATCGCACCAGGGAGACAAACTTCATTTCTATTTGCAAGATATCAGCAAGGAAACTGATGGTAATGAGAAAATATTTAACGTTTTAGTTACCAAGACCTCTGAAAAAGAGTCAAAAGAAGTTGAAGTTGTAAGAAGTTATGTTAAATTCGTAAAAGATTAAAATATTTTTTGGCTGTTTCATAATAAATCCGTAACTTTGCAACCACAATACAAGATAAAGAAATAGTTATAACAAAGTCGCGGTCGCTTATTGGCTGCATACAATTAAAAATTTAAAACATTTATGGCAAAAATGGATTTTGGTGGCGTTGTTGAGAACATCGTCACAAAGGATGAGTTTACATTGGAGAAAGCGCGTGAAGTACTGAAGAATGAAACGATTGCCGTCATTGGTTATGGTATTCAGGGTCCTGGCCAGGCTGGTAACCTTCGTGATAATGGTTTCAATGTCATCGTAGGCCAGCGTAAAGGTAAGTCATACGACAAGGCTGTTGCAGACGGATGGGTACCAGGAAAGACACTGTTCTCTATCGAGGAGGCAGCAGAGAAGGGTACTATCATCGCAATGTTGCTCAGCGATGCCGGTCAGATTTCTCAGTGGCCAACCATCAAGAAGGCCCTGACAGCAGGAAAGACTCTTTACTACAGTCACGGTTTCGCTATCAACTGGCAGAACCGCACAGGCGTTGTTCCACCAAAAGACGTTGATGTCATCATGGTAGCACCTAAGGGTTCAGGTACATCTCTTCGTACACTGTTCCTCGAGGGCCGCGGTATCAACTCTTCATATGCCGTTTATCAGGATGCTTCCGGTAAGGCAAAGGAGAAGACACTGGCTATGGGCGTAGGTATTGGCTCCGGTTATCTGTTCGAGACAACCTTCAACAAGGAGGCTACATCAGACCTGACAGGTGAGCGTGGCGTGCTGATGGGTGCTATCGAAGGTATGTTCGAGGCTCAGTACGAGGTTCTTCGCGAGCACGGACACTCTCCATCGGAGGCTTTCAACGAGACCGTTGAGGAGTTCACACAGAGCCTTTGCCCACTGTTCGGTGAGAAGGGTATGGACTGGATGTACGCTAACTGCTCTACAACAGCACAGCGCGGTGCCCTCGACTGGCGTCCACGCTTCAAGGCTGCTAACCTTCCTGTCATGGAATGGCTGTACAGCTCAGTAGAGAGCGGTAACGAGGCACAGATTTCAATCGACAAGAACTCACAGCCTGACTATCGTGAGAAGCTGAACGCAGAGCTGAAGGCTATGCACGACATGGAGATGTGGCGTGCAGGCGAGACTGTTCGCAAGCTTCGTCCTGAGAACAACTAATAGAGACTTAGTTGCAGCGAATTGATCATAGAATAAGAAAATTAATTTTTTCTCGTACATAATGTTGTAAGGGGAGTGCTTTAGTGATAAAGTACTCCCCTCTTTTTTTGATCGAAAAAACATTTAGTTACAGCAACGAATATTCTGTCACGACAACAAATATTCAGTTACGACAACCACTATACAATTACGATAGCCAATAATCAGTCATGACAGTCATGGCAACTAATCGGCAGTCTGTTTATGCCTTTCTTATAAAGCCTCCTTCGACATAAACCTTCTCTTCCTGCACAAGATACTCCAGAGCCTCATCAAGCACCGAGTCCCAGGCCTTCACCTTATACAAATCACGTATAAAATGTTTCTCGCCATCGTCCAATATTTCCAGTATCTGCCGTTGAGCATCCTTGAACGCGTCACGTGTTTCCTTATTATCCTTATGGCTGATGCAAACATCACACTGTCCGCAGTCCTTTGACTTAGTCTCTCCGAAATATGCGAGAAGTTGTCTGCTTCGGCACACACTTTCATTCTTCAGGTATTCCAAGACAGAAGCGATGCGCTTGGCAAACTGCTTTTTCCGTTTGTCATAGACATCTTCCGACAGTACGACGTCAGTTCCGTCTACCCTGTCGACAGCATAACGGACCAACGGTGTATTCTTTCTCGGGATAAAATTGATAATGCGCTTATGATTTAATGCCTTCAACGCCATATACACCTCATCCCTTGAAAGTCCACTGTCCTTGGCAACAAACGATTCATCGATATAGACATAGTCGACGAACAGTCCTCCATAATTACGCAGCAAGGAAGTTATCACAGCGTCCTCGCTATATGGCTGGTTCTCTAATCTGTACAACTCATTACGTGTAAGCAGGAACTTTACACGTGAAAGGTTCTCCGGATTAGGATCATAAAAGATATATCCGGCACGCTGCAATATCACGAGTGCCGAGTTTACCCTTATTGGAAAGAAATGAAACGTCCTGGAGAATTTGTCAATATTGAACTCAAAGGTAGAGCCGGCCCCACTGTTTACACCTACCTGAAAGAAATAGGCAAGGTGCTCGTAGACATCACGTATATCATCTTTCGGCGGAAAAGTATCGTCTATCCGCTTGTTCAGTTTCCTCTCATCCCCCGAGTTCCACAACAGAACCGCATAACTTTTCTTCCCGTCGCGTCCCGCGCGTCCAGCCTCCTGGAAATAAGCCTCTATGGAAGACGGTGCGTCAGGATGTATGACGAGTCTCACGTCCGGCTTGTCTATTCCCATTCCAAACGCGTTAGTGGCGACGATAACCCTAATCTTATCGTTCTGCCAGTCCTCTTGGCGCTGCGCCTTCTCCGCAGGTTCCAGGCCAGCATGATACCACGTCGCAGAGATACCATTGTTATGAAGCAATTCCGCCACTTGCTTGGTGCGCCTTCTGCTCCTGACATAAACAATGGCGGAGCCACTGACACTTTGCAGGATATGGACAGCCTCAGCCTCCTTACTCTCTGTTCTCCGGACGACATAAGCCAAGTTCTTCCTCTCGAAGCTCATCCGGAAGACATTCTCCTTTTCAAAGCCAAGCTGTTTCTGAATATCCGTGATTACCTCCGGCGTTGCCGTTGCCGTCAACGCCAGCACAGGAGCGTCAGGAACAAGTTTCCGTATCTCTGAAATCTGAAGATATGAAGGCCTGAAGTCATATCCCCACTGGCTGATGCAGTGCGCCTCATCAACAGTAATGAAGTTCACCCTCATGTGAAGAAGCTTTGCCTTAAACAAATCAGAGCCCACACGCTCAGGAGAGATATACAGGATCTTTATTCCTCCGAAGATACAGTTCTCCAGTGTCGCCACGATATCGTCACGGCGCATACCGGAATAAATCGCCGCAGCACCGATATTCTTCTGCCTCAGATGGTCCACCTGGTCCTTCATAAGAGATATAAGAGGACTGATGACAATGCATACGCCTTTCTGTGTCAACGCCGGCACCTGAAAGGTCAGCGACTTTCCGCCTCCCGTAGGCATCAGTCCCAGCGTATCCTTTCCTGAGCCAATACTCTCGATTATCTCCCGTTGTATGCCTCTGAAATCAGGATAACCCCAATATTCATGGAGAATGTCAAGATACTTGTCCATCACTGTTCTCCGTAGGCCTGATATCCTCTATCTGCAACTGTACGGCACCACGCTTGAAGACATTATCTTCAATGGTATATGCAATATCGAAACTATGCTTCGACTTTATATACCTTGCCGCAGCACTCTGTCCGAAGGCTATTCCGTTCATCACGTTATTCGACTTTGAGTCGACCAGCTCCAGTTTAATATGCTCCTGTTCACGTCCTACAACCTTACTTGTACCGAAGTCATATACATTCCTCGTACAGAAAAGCGGTTTCTCATTACCTGGCCCGAACGGAGAGAAACGTTTCAGCTCATTATGGAACTTCTTTGTGATGTCCTTGAAATCTATCTCAGCGTCAATCTTCAGCATAGCCTCTGTCTGCTCCGGCTGTATGTGTTCATCGACATATTTCTGGAAACGGTCGCGGAACTCCCTCACGTCATCCCATTTAAGGGTCAGTCCTGCGGCATAAGTATGCCCGCCGAAGTTCAACAGCAAATCCCTACAATTCTTTATAGCAGAGTAGATGTCGAATCCTGCAACACTGCGCGCCGAGCCCGTGGCCAGGTTTCCATCACGCGCAAGCACCACGGTAGGGCGGAAATATATCTCCGTCAGACGCGATGCCACTATGCCGATGACACCCTTCTTCCAATGCTCATCATAGAGTACTATGCTGTTCTGATGCTTCTGGCTCTCCAGTCTTGCTACAATCTGGTTGGCTTCCTCCGTCATGTGGCGGTCCACATTCTTACGTTGCTCGTTGTACTTGTCGATATGCTTTGCCTCACGAAGAGCCTCACTGAAGTCGCGCTCCACCAAGAGGTCCACGCTCTCCTTTCCGTTCTCCATCCTGCCACTGGCATTGATGCGCGGTCCTATCTTGAAGACGATATCACTCATGGAGATGTCGCGTCCGCTAAGCCCACAGATATCAATGATAGCCTTAAGGCCCACGCTAGGATTCTGGTTCAGCTGTTTCAGTCCATGGAAAGCCAGTATGCGGTTCTCATCGACAACAGGAACAAGGTCGGCAGCAATGCTGACGGCACAGAAATCAAGCAAGGGGATAAGGCGTGAGAAAGAGATTCCGTTGTTCTTGGCAAAGGCCTGCATGAATTTAAAGCCCACACCACACCCACAGAGATTCTTGAAAGGATAGCTGTCATCCTTCCTCTTCGGGTTCAGTATGGCCACGGCACAAGGCAACTCCTCATCCGGGACATGATGGTCACAAATGATGAAGTCTATGCCCAGACTCTTGGCATAGGCCATCTCCTCGTTAGCCTTTATCCCGCAATCCAGGATAATGATTAGTTTAACCCCCGTACTCTTCGCGAAGTCTATTCCTTTCTTGCTCACCCCATAGCCCTCATCATAACGGTCAGGGATATAATAGTCGATATTGGAATAGAACTGCCTTAGAAACTTGTAGACCAATGCTACAGCCGTGCACCCGTCGACATCGTAATCGCCATAGACCAGGATACGTTCCTTCCGGCCCATAGCATCGTTAAGCCTGTCAACGGCCAAATCCATATCCTTCATTAGGAACGGATTGATAAGGTCTGCAAGCTGTGGGCGGAAGAATCTCTTCGCGGCACTCTCTGTGTTAATGCCCCGTTTGAGTAGCAGCATAGCAATAACCGGGCTGATGCTAAGCTTCAGTCCCAGTTCCGCGGCGGCCTTCTTCTCTTCAGATGTAGGTGGTTCGTAGTTCCATTTAAAATGCATTTTAATTTATTTTTATTTCTGCGTGTAAAGTTACAAATAAATTACGAGAAACAGAACTACTATATATTATTTAACACAAAACAAAAAACCAGCACCCCCAAAGAAAAGAACGCTTGAATATCCGTTAGAAAGAAATGTACATTTCGGATAATCAAGCGTTCTTCTCTTTAGTGAAAGCTATAAACTCTCAAGGCATCAGATGCCCAGCTTTTTCCTTATATCCTTAGGGATGGCATTTTTGTTGATGAGGAAATCCATTGTGTTGGCAGCAATGAAATTCTTTGTCATATACCATATTCCATGATAGTCGCCGGTATCACCCCAAGAGTTCTTGACCATATAGTACTCCTTACCCTTCTGGTCCTTGGCAACACCATAGATGAGCATGCCATGGTCGTCGGTGAGCTCCCAGTCGTCGAAACGCTCCTGACGCTGTTTCTGAGTAGGAACGACCTCCGGCACGTTCACGCCTAGAGAGTCGATGAGGTTACGCTTCTCCTTGGTAGACAGTCCGAGCCAGTGAGCCATGTCGCTGCCCTTGTTGTCCTCAATCTTCTTTGCGTCAACCATATATGCCAGACCAGTGCGGGTGAAGCCCGGCTCACTGACATCGCCACCCCATGCAACGGTGTATCCGTTTGCAACGGCATTGTCGATGATGCGCATCATGTCGTCCATTGGAACATTATATGACAGAGGGTTACGCCAGTTGTCCTGAACCTCCACAGCAAACGACTTCCAGAAAGGATGGTGAGTGTAAGAGGTGATGCTCACATAGTCCGACCAGTCAAGGCCAAGGCTCTGAGCGAAAGACTTCGGAGTGTAGGTCTTTCCCTCGTATGTGAAATGCTCCGGAGCCTTGCCGAGATAAGAGTCGAGGATACCCTGCAGTCCCTGCTTCCAGTTCTGGCTGATACGGCTCTCCTTACTCTTGGCGATAGCCTCCACATAAGGAGTCATCACTGAGAAGAACTCATTGAAGTTGAACAGCGAGTCGTCGGGATTGGTGGAAGGATAATCCTCCGCCGACTGCGGAACGATGCCATAGTGCTCAAGGCAGTAGAGAGGGTCATAAGCCGAGCCGCCCTCAGAGAACTGGCAGTCGCCATGCAGACGTACCACCTGGATAGCCCTGTCCATATATGTTCTGTTGGCCACATAAGCCTCACTGAGGTCGTAGGTCTTACCTGTCTTTTTCAGGATTTCAGCCTCGAAGAAGCTGAGTGTGGAGTAGTCCCAGCACGTACCTGAACGGTTCTGGTCCTTCACCGATGTGATAGGGTTCTCCTTAATCACCGTGAACACAGGCTTGTTTGGATTAACACTGTCTTTCTTTTCCTCTGCGTTTGCTGATATTGCCAACACGGCAAGTGCAGCAAGAACTAAAATTTTCTTCATACAAATGCTTGAAAGGCTCTTCCCCACTCCACTTATGCAGTGGGAAAAGATATGTCTTTAATAAATGGTTATAATATTTTTTGTTATTATCGTTCTGCGGTCCTCAGACTGTTTGCAGCCTTCCGTACCACAGTTAGTTGTTTGCCATAAACTCCTCGACATCCTTAGGATGGTAAGGTATGCGGTCCTTGCCGATAAAGCGGCAGCCGTCTTTCGTTACCAACACGTCATCCTCGATACGGATACCGCCGAAATCCTTATATTTCTCCAGCTCGTCGAAGTTGAGGAAGTCAGCACAATGCTTCTCCTCTCGCCACTCATCGATAAGTGCCGGAATGAAGTATATGCCAGGCTCGTCAGTTACCACGAAGCCTTCCTGCAGGCGACGGCCCATACGCAGGCAGTTTGTACCAAACTGTTCCAGATTTGGACGTGTCTCCTCGTCGAAGCCAACATTTATCTGGTCCAGAGACTCCATGTCATGGACATCCATTCCCATCATGTGTCCCAGCCCGTGAGGCAGGAACATAGCGTGGGCTCCGGCTGCTATGGCATCCTCGGTATTACCCTTTGCCAGCCCCAGTTCCTTCATGCGGTTGAAGATGATACGGCAGATGGCAAAATGCACATCAGCATATTTGACACCCGGACGTGCAAGCTGCAGCACCTGGTCGTGGCATTCCTCCACAACCTTGTAGACAGCCAGCTGACGGTCGGTGAACTTTCCGTTTACAGGATACGTTCTGGTATTGTCAGAGCAATAGTGTTCCATAGTCTCCGCACCGGCATCGCAAAGGACGAGACGGCCACTCTCCAGTTCCTTCATGGAAGGATTGCCGTGCATAATCTCGCCATGCTGCGAGAATATCGTCGGGAACGATACCATAGAGCCATACGAGTGGGCCACGCCATCGACCTGTCCGCCGATATATTTCTCTGTCACGCCCGGTTTTGTCAGGCGCATGGCAGTGGTGTGCATCTTGTATCCCACTATAGCCGCACGCTCCAATTCCTCTATCTCCTCCTGGCTTTTTGTTGAGCGCATCTTCACCACAGCCTTGATAAGGTCCATGGAAGCGCCCTCCTTCTGCTGGTTGGGATGAATGCCGAGGAGGTCGAAGATCTGTATCTTAATGTCAGCACGGTAAGGAGGCAGATAGTGTATCTTGCGATGGTTGCGCATGGCATCATTGCAGATAGTCTTCAGCGACTTCATAGGTGCCGAGTTACGCACTCCCACCTGCTCTGCCATATCATGAACGCTGTCCACAGCGCCATACCAAACGATGTCCTCTATATCGATATCGTCGCCGACAAGTGTTTCTATATCGTTGTCAATATCTATAACGCCAACGAGACCGTCGCGCTGCTGTCCGAAATAGTAGAGGAACGAGGAGTCCTGACGGAACGGATAGTATCCGTTTGCCGGGAAGTTGGCAGGGCTTTCATTGTTTCCGAAAAGAATTACAACCCCTGAGCCCACGAGCTTCTTAAGCTCTTGGCGGCGGTTGATGTAAGTCTGTTTACTGAACATTACTATATTTATATTTTAATCTGATTGCAAAGTTACTAATTTTTAAAGTAAATTCGATAACTTTGCACAGGATTTAACTTGATTTTATGCAAATTGATAGAAATACAGGACTTATTCTCGAAGGAGGAGGCATGAGAGGCGTCTTCACCTCGGGTGTTTTGGATGCCTTTATGAAGCACGACGTGTTCTTCAGGTATGTGGTGGCTGTATCGGCAGGAGCATGCAACGGACTGTCATACGCCAGCCGTCAGCCGCGGAGGGCACGCATATCAAACATCGACATGCTGGCCAAATACGACTATATAGGGGTGAGACATCTCGTCACCCAAGGCTGCATCTTCGACCCCGACCTGCTCTATGAGCGTTTCCCAAATGAGCTCATACCCTACGACTACGACGAGTACTTCCGCAACTGCCACCGGGGGTATAAGTTTGAGATGGTTGCTACGAACTGTCTGACGGGCCGTGCGGAATACCTCTCGGAGAGCGACGGCGACCGTCATCGGCTACTGGCTATCGCCCGTGCGTCGTCAAGTCTGCCCTATGTCAGCAAGATTGTACAGGTCGACGGCAAGCCGATGCTCGACGGTGGCATCATAGACTCCATTCCCGTTGTCCACGCCATAGCGACAGGTCATGAGCGAAACGTTATCGTTACCACCCACAGCAAAGGATGGCGCGACAACGGCCGCGACCGTCGCCAGCCAGCATTCATCTATCGCAGGTATCCCCGTCTGAGAGTTTTACTCAGCCACCGCCTCGAGGTCTACAACCGTCAGATGGACTATGTCGACGAACTGGAGGCTGCCGGCAAGGCACTGGTAATAAGGCCGGAGGCGCCGGTACTGGTGAGAAGGATAGAGAAGGACACCACAAAACTCGAAGCCCTCTACGAGCAGGGCTTCCGCCTTGGTGAGAAGTTCATCGCAGAAAACATAAAATAAAGCCTACCCAAGCCCCTCCGAAAGGAGGGGATGTTGACTACTCAATTTAATCCCCTTTCAGTGTGCTGTCAGGTATGATTAGGGACCATCCAAACCAAGAGCATACGGAATGTATAACTGACGGCCACAAGGGCCGCACCCTGCAGCCGCTCGACTACGAGCCGCTACATGGTTACCATTCATTACTAATTACTCATTTAATTGCTCATTGCCTACCCTTATATATTAAATATGTGTAACCACACCACAGAACAAAGTATGAGAGGCGATGGATTATTAATAGTTAATTCATTTTTTATACAAAACCAAACAATTTCTCATTTTTATGGCATTTTATTATTTAAAGTCGAACCTTTTTATTATCTTTGCACGGCAAAAACGAAAACCCTTAAGAAAAACGACCAATAAAACCAACCAATATAAACAACCAATAAAAGAAATTAGATTATGAATGCGAAGGAAGTAATCGAAAAGCTCCAACTGAAGTTCCCCGGACAGCCTGAGTACATCCAGGCCGTCTCCCAGGTGCTGGGCACAATCGAGGAAGAGTACAACAAACATCCTGAATTCGACCGTTACAACCTCATCGAGCGTCTCTGTGTGCCTGACCGGGTGATAAAGTTCCGCGTGAACTGGGTCGACGACAAGGGCAACGTTCAGACGAACATGGGTTACCGCGTCCAGCACAACAACGCCATAGGCCCGTACAAGGGCGGTATCCGTTTCCATGCTTCTGTCAACGAGTCAATCCTGAAGTTCCTGGCTTTCGAGCAGACTTTCAAGAACTCCCTGACCACACTGCCTATGGGCGGTGCTAAAGGAGGCTCCGACTTCTCCCCACGCGGCAAGTCGAACAATGAGGTCATGCGCTTCTGTAACGCCTTCATGGACGAGCTGTTCCGCTATATCGGTCCCGATACCGACGTACCGGCAGGCGACATCGGCGTCGGCGGCCGTGAGGTAGGCTTCATGTTCGGTGAGTACAAACGTCTGACACATCAGTTCGTAGGTATCCTCACCGGCAAGGGACAGGAGTTCGGCGGTTCTCTCATCCGTCCTGAGGCTACCGGCTACGGTAATGTATACTTCCTCAACGACATGCTTCAGACCCGCGACATCGACATCAAGGGTAAGACAGTTCTCGTATCAGGTGCAGGTAACGTGGCACAGTACACCATAGAGAAGCTCCTGCAGCTCGGTGCAAAGCCTGTAACATGCTCCGACTCCGACGGTTACATCTATGATCCGGATGGCATTGACGAGGAGAAGCTGGCTTACATCATGGAGCTGAAGAACGTGGAGCGCGGACGTATCAAGGAATATGCCGAGAAGTACGGTGTCAAATATGTCGGCAACGGTGCAAAGCCATGGGGTGAGAAGGCCGACATCGCCACACCATGTGCCACACAGAACGAGATCAATGGTGAGGCTGCAAAGACACTTCTCGCCAATGGTGTCGTCGCTGTCAGCGAGGGTGCTAACATGCCGTGTACTCCTGATGCCATCAAGGCATTCCAGGACGCGAAGATACTCTACTGCCCTGGCAAGGCCAGCAACGCCGGTGGCGTCGCCACCTCCGGTCTTGAGATGTCGCAGAACTCCGAGCGTCTTAAGTGGACTGCCAAGGAGGTCGACGACCGTCTGCATGCCATTATGGACAATATCCATGAGAACTGCGTGAAATACGGTACTGAACCTGACGGTTACATCAACTATGTCAAGGGTGCCAACGTGGCAGGCTTCATGAAGGTTGCCCGCGCTATGATGGCCCAGGGCATCTGATAAGCTATCAATCACAAAATTATATCCCCATCGGAAGACAGCAAATGAGCTGTCGTCCGATGGGGATTTTCATTGGTCTGAACTCAGATTAGTTACATCCTTAGCTATGTAAAAATTACCAAAAATATTTACACCAAAATAAGTGTAGTACACTTGCATTGTAAGTGTACGGAAAATACATCGTAAATGTGCCCCTTTTACAAAAAAGTATACGGAAAATAGAACGCAAGTGTACGGAAAATGCAACGCACTGAACCACAGTATGTTACAAAGGTGTTTTTAAAAAACTCATGTTTGAAATTTATTTACATGTTTTATTATGTCGAGTCAGAAAAGATAGCATCGGAAATGAAGCTTGTTTACCAGTAATCTTATGGTACGGACGGCCACAACAGAACTGATAATCTTATGGTACGGACGGCCACAAGGGCCGCACCCTGCACTGGATTAAATTGGATAAATATTCCCCACACAGAGCAATCACTCGCAAAGGGCTCAAAGGCACATACGGCTGCAGGGCGCGGCCCTTGTGGCCGTCCGCCAACAAAGGAACTGATAATCCTATGGTGCGGACGGCCACAAGGGCCGCACCCTGCACTGGATTAAATTGGATAAATATTCCCACAACAGAACTATCACTCGCATAAACGCAAAGGCACATACGGCTGCAGGGCGCGGCCCTTGTGGCCGTCCGCCAACAACGGAACCGATAACCTTATGGTACGGACGGCCACAAGGGCCGCACCCTGCACTGGATAAATTGGATAAATATTCCCACAACAGAACTATCACTCGCATAAACGCAAAGGCACATACGGCTGCAGGGCGCGGCCCTTGTGGCCGTCCGCCAACAACGGAACTGATAATCTTATGGTACGGACGGCCACAAGGGCAGCACCCTGCACTGGATTAAATTGGATAAATATTCCCACAACAGAACTATCACTCGCAAAGGGCTCAAAGGCACGGACGGCTGCAGGGCGCGGCCCTTGTGGCCGTCCGCCAACAACGGAACCGATAACCTTATGGTACGGACGGCCACAAGGGCAGCACCCTGCACTGGATTAAATTGGATAAATATTCCCACAACAGAACTATCACTCGCATAAACGCAAAGGCACATACGGCTGCAGGGCGCGGCCCTTGTGGCCGTCCGCCAACAACGGAACCGATAACCTTATGGTACGGACGGCCACAAGGGCCGCACCCTGCACTGGATAAATTGGATAAATATTCCCACAACAGAACTATCACTCGCATAAACGCAAAGGCACATACGGCTGCAGGGCGCGGCCCTTGTGGCCGTCCGCCAACAAAGGAACTGATAATCTTATGGTACGGACGGACACAAGGGGCTCACCCTGCACTGGATTAAATTGGATAAATATTCCCACAACAGAACTATCACTCGCAAAGCCGCAAAGACACATACGGCTGCAGGGCGCGGCCCTTGTGGCCGTCCGCCAACAACGGAACCGATAACCTTATGGTACGGACGGCCACAAGGGCCGCACCCTGCACTGGATAAATTGGATAAATATTCCCACAGCAGAACAATCACTCGCAAAGCCGCAAAGGACATACGGCTGCAGGGCGCGGCCCTTGTGGCCGTCCGCCAACAACGGAACCGATAACCTTATGGTACGGACGGCCACAAGGGCCGCACCCTGCACTGGATAAATTGGATAAATATTCCCACAACAGAACTATCACTCGCATAAACGCAAAGGCACATACGGCTGCAGGGCGCGGCCCTTGTGGCCGTCCGCCAACAACGGAACTGATAATCCTATGGTGCGGACGGCCACAACTCCCCTTCCTTTGCAGATGAGAACAGCAGAAGGCTATTCCCTATAGACCCAGGAGAGTAACCTGTTTATCCAGCCGATGGTGAAATGGAACCAGCGGTAAGCGCTCACCGGCTTACCACCAAACTTAAGTATGAAATCGCGATAATGATTTGTGCGGAACGGCAGCCCGACATTCATGAAGTATATATGGTCCTTGCCACTGTCGTAGGACGCACGGATGGCATGCCATACCGTCAGGACCTCAGGATGGACAACGGGGTGCGACTTCTTTCTCGAGGCCACAAACCACAGATAAGCATTGTTGCCGGAATAGACCACAGCACTGCCTCCGATAACCCTCTCGTGCTTTAAGGTTACATAAACACAACCATTATTACTCTTGGAGAGCTCCAGGAAAAACTCTACGGAAGGTATGTAACGGTGCGGTTTGAACCGATAGTAGTTCTTAAGCATACTATGGAAAGCCTTTATCTCATCGTCATTGTCGGTCTCGCGGGTTATGATACCTGCATTATAACCCTTTCCTATCGTCCGCAGTGTCTGTTCCGAAAGCCGTTCCTCCGGACTGAGGCTATGCAGGGAGTTATGGATATGCATCCACGTCACCGGGAAGAACTCATGCTGCCGGAAGGCCTTATAGCCGAACATCTTGGACGAGAGGTCAGAGAACTCCACAAAGAGACACAACTTATTATGGAACGCCTTAATGACGGCATCGAGCATCATCGGGAAGATATCCTTCTTCTCCGTCTCATCTCGATACACGCCCTCTCCATAAACACGTCCCTGAGAGAACAGATAAGGCGGCAGAAGAGAGCCGCGGCGCCATAGTATGGCCAACAGATGGGCATGCACCGTGCCACCGCCATCGCTCACGACCACCATGTAAGGTGAGCATCCCGTTACCTTTTCCAGGATATGGAACAACTCAGGACTATGGAAGAAGTTGCGCTCGGAGAGCTCCGGCAACTGTTCCCCACGTTTCACTATGTCTACATGATAGTCTTTCATTTGCAGAAGAAGTTTATTTCACGAATTTGTTCAACTCATCCCAGATACGCTGTACGGGAAGTCCCATCACATTGAAGTAGCTCCCGTGAATTGATGTTACCCCTACATAGCCTATCCATTCCTGGATACCATACGCTCCGGCTTTGTCCAGCGGATGGTAATGACTGACATAATAGTCGATTTCCTCATCGCTGAGAGGCTTGAAGGCTACATCGGTGCTGACGCCGAAGGTTCTAACCTTGTCCTTTGCCGAAATGGTGACGCCGGTAACGACATGATGTGTCTTTCCGCTGAGGGCATGAAGCATACGCCGTGCGTCGTCATCATCCTTCGGCTTCCCCAAGGCCTTGCCGTCGAGGATAACCATCGTGTCGGCGGTGATGAGCAGGTCGTTGGCCTCAAGACTATCCTTATAGGCGGAAGCTTTCTCCTTGCTGATGAAGACCGGTATGTCCTCAGCCCTCATGCCGTCGGGATGGTCCTCGGCTATGCCGGGGAGAACACGCACCTCAAAGTCCAGGTCCAGTCCTCGCAGCAACTCACGCCGCCGTGGCGAATTGCTCGCCAGGATAATATGATATTTTTTTAGTTCCACTTATTAATAATTTTATTCTTTAGACATGTTTATGCGGCCATTCTAAACAACCATTTACGACAGATGGTTCTTAGCGGCAAGATGACATAAGAAGAATATCCTACCAGCCGAAGGCCTTAGCGTCGCTGAGCCATTTGCCCTGCGCCTTAAGCACCTGCTCCACAACATCACGGGCACAGCCACGTCCGCCCTCACAGTCGCTGACATAAACCGAGATAGCCTTTATCTCAGGAGCGGCATCCTTCGGGCAACACGGACAACCGGAGCGTTTCATAATCTGATAGTCCGGGATGTCGTCGCCCATATATATCACCTCATCGTCGTGGAGGCCGTACTTAGCCAGGAACTCATCCCATGTCTTTATCTTCACGGCACAGTTGAGATATATGTCCTCTATGCCCAGATAGCTGTAGCGCTTCCTTATCTCCTCGTTGCGTCCTCCTGTCATCAGTGCCAGCCTGAGACCCATCTTCTCAGCCAGCTGTATGGCATAGCCGTCCTTAATGTTTATTGTACGGACGGGCTCTCCGTTGGCGTTCATCGATATCGTAGAGCAGGACAACACGCCATCGACGTCAAAGACGATGGAACGGATCTTCTTCAGGTCGTAGTTTATCATTGTTCTGAATGTTTTTTTAAATATTATACATTATGTAGAAGACAACGGCGACTACTCCTTGCTGTGCTTCTGCGCTGCCAAGTGGATAGACATGGACATACGCTCATAGAGGTCTTTTAGGATGGGATTGTCGCGCATCATGGCAGCCTGGGCTCGGATGACGTTGTCATCAAAGCGGACGGCCGGACCGGTCTGCGCGTCGATAGGCTCCATGCCGTGGACCTTTGCCGCTGTCTCGTCGATAAGCGGAAGCATCACATCGAAGGGAACGTCATGCTTACGGAGGATCTCCGCGCTAACCTCATAGCAGTGGTTCGTGAAGTTGCACGCCCACACGGCGGCGAGATGCAGGAAACGGCGGTCGTCAGACGACATCTCATAGACCCTGCCGCTGATACTCTCTGCCAAAGCACGGATATTCTGCTTCGCAAGACTATCGTTGCCTTCTATGAAGCAAGGGATGGAACGGAAGTCGACCTCACGTTGCTTCGAGAAGGTCTGCATAGGATACAGCACACCATAATGTACCGCCATACCCTCGAAACAGCTCATGGGCATGGAGCCGGCGGTATGTATCATCAGCTTCTCGGCCTTGCCCTTTGAGACCTTGGGCACCACATCACCCAAAGCGCTGTCCTTAAGGGAGAAGATATAAACGTCGGCCGTGTCGACGATGCTGTCGAGATCGTCGGTGGCCGCTCCGCCGATGATGGTAGCCAGCTGCTGTGCGTGCTCCCATGTACGGCTGTATACCTGGACAATATCGTGTCCGGCATTCTGCAGTGCCTTGCCAAGATTAGTGGCTAAGTTGCCTGCTCCAATCATCACTATTCTCATATTACCGACAAAGATAGTGGTTTAATTGCAAACAGACGATTTCTGCAGATAAAAATAACATAAAAAATTTTTATTTTGGGATAGTTAAAAGTGATTACCCTTAGGCTGAGTTAAAATCCGCGGTAATAACAACTGAAAACAAAAAGCCCACGGCGAGCGTCCCGAGGAACACAAGCCGTGGGCTTATAGTATAATATGTGAATGTCTAATTCAAAGACGTCCGACTGTTATTTGTCAAGACCGAGACTCTTCTTGATAGCCTCTATCTTTGCTGCGCCGCGCTTATCGCACTCCACATAGTCGGCAGGGCTCTTCATAGTGTCCTTCACCTCAATGTAGAACTTAATCTTTGGCTCAGTACCCGACGGACGGACGCTGACCTTTGTGTCGTCATCACAGAACCACTGGAGCACGTTGCTGGTCTCAGGCATGTCGAGCTTGGTCTTCTTGCCTTCGATGTCAGTAGCCTCAAGCGACTGGTAGTCCTTCCACAGGACGACTTTGCTGCCGCCGAGCTCCTTTGGAGGATTGGCGCGGAAGTCCTTCATCATCTGCTGTATCTCGTCGGCTCCGGCCTTTCCAGGACGCTCCACGTTGACAGTGAACTCCTTAGAGAAACCATATTCCATGTAGATGTCCATAAGGATGTCGTAAAGGGTCTTGCCCTTATCCTTGGCGTAAGCGCAGATCTCCGCAAGAAGCGAGCATGCGGATACGGAGTCCTTATCACGGACGAAGTCCTCAGCCAGGAAGCCGTAGCTCTCCTCACCACCGCCGATATACTGCTGCTTACCCTCAGAGAGATAGATTTCACGGGCAATCCACTTGAAACCGGTGTAGACATCGCGCATCTCGATATGATGCTTGTCGGCAATCTTCTTGATGACCTCTGTGGTAACGATAGTCTTCACGATAAAGTCGGTAGGCTTCATAAGGCCCTTTGCCTCACGATTTGTGATGATATACCACAAGAAGATGAGGGCTGTCTGGTTACCGTTGATGAGCTGCCACTCACCCTTGTCGTTCTTGCAGGCCATACCGATACGGTCGGCATCAGGATCGCTGGCCATAAGGATGTCGGCGTCAATCTTCTTTGCGAGGTTCAGACCAAGGGTAAGAGCCTCGGCGAACTCCGGGTTAGGACGGTCAACGGTTGGGAAGTTTCCATCCTTAATCATCTGCTCAGGAACGCAGTAGACATTGTCGAAGCCCCAGTAAGCCAGTGAGCGCGGGATGATGACGCGTCCTGCACCGTGCAACGGAGTATAGACGATCTTCAGGTCGTGCTGACGACGGATTACGTCGCGGTCTATTGATATGGTGCGGATCTTACGGAGATACGGCTCGTCGATATCCTCACCGATAATCTGGATGAGGTCTTTGTTGCCTTCGAACTTCACATCCTCAATATTGCACTTGTTGACCTCGTCGATGATACCCTTGTCGTGCGGGGCGAGGACCTGTGCGCCATCCTCCCAGTAAGCCTTATAGCCATTATACTCACGAGGGTTATGGCTGGCGGTAACGTTCACACCGCCCTGCGCCTTAAGGTAACGGATGGCAAAGGAGCACTCCGGAGTCGGGCGAAGGTCGTCGAAGAGATAAGCCTTTATGCCGTTTGCCGAGAAGATGTTGGCAACAGTCTCTGCATACAGACGGCTGTTGTTGCGGCAGTCGTGGCAGACGACAACGCTGATTTCCTTACGGTCCTTGAAGTTTTTCTTAAGATAGTTGGCGAAGCCCTGTGTAGCCATGCCAACGGTGTAGATATTCATTCTATTTGAACCGGCTCCCATGATACCGCGGAGTCCGCCGGTACCGAACTCCAGGTCCTTATAGAACGACTCGATAAGGTTTGTCTTGTCAGGGTCGTCAAGCATTGCCTTGACTTCCTCACGGGTCTTCTCATCGAAATCCGGTGTCAACCACTGCTGTGCTTTTTTCTCACACTGAGCAATGAGCTCTGCATTATTTTCCATAATCAGATTGTGTTTATAATAAGTAATTTTAAGTTTGCTACAAAGATAGTGCAAATCATGCAAAACGCAAAACAAAAGCCGGATTTTTACGTTTATTTTGTGTTACTTACAAAAATTAGTCCAAGGGGTAACTACTCAGCACCACTGTCATGGTAAAGACAAGGAAACACTCAGCGCATCGCAAGACACAGGTGGGAAGCCACTCCGTCGCCTTTCCGAGGCACCAAAGCAGTTAGAGGAACATAAAAAAAAATACCGCCAGGTTTACGCAATGCGGTAAACTGGCGGTATTTTGTTATATGAAAGGTCCTGCAGTTTATGCTGGACCTTTAGCCCTTATTTGGCGTAAGCGATGGAGCGAGTTTCACGGATGACGGTGATCTTAACCTGTCCGGGATAGGTCATCTCATTCTGTATCTTTGTTGCTATCTCAGAGGAGAGCTTCTGACTCTCAGCGTCGTCCATCTTGTCGGCGCCGACAATAACGCGGAGCTCACGTCCGGCCTGGATAGCGTAGGTCTTGGTAACGCCAGGATAAGACATGGCGATAGCCTCAAGGTCGTTGAGACGCTTGATATATGCCTCGACAATCTCACGGCGGGCACCGGGACGGGCACCGGAGATGGCGTCGCAGACCTGAACGATAGGAGCGATGAGTGACGTCATCTCCACCTCATCATGGTGAGCGGCGATAGCATTGACGATATCAGGTTTCTCCTTGTATTTCTCCGCTATCTTAGCTCCATAGAGTGCGTGCGGCAGTTCTGTCTCCTCATCAGGCACCTTACCAATATCATGAAGCAGTCCGGCACGCTTAGCCTTCTTTGGATTAAGGCCGAGCTCTGCAGCCATGACAGCACAAAGATTGGCGGTCTCACGGGAGTGCTGGAGAAGGTTCTGGCCGTAGGAAGAGCGGTACTTCATCTTTCCGATGATGCGCACAAGCTCCGGGTGCATGCCATGGATACCCAGGTCGATGACTGTGCGCTTACCGGTTTCTATTATCTCGTTGTCGAGTTGTTTCTTTACCTTCGCGACGACTTCCTCAATACGTGCGGGATGGATGCGACCGTCGACAACCAACTGGTGAAGGGCCAGACGGCAGACCTCACGACGGATAGGGTCGAAAGCTGAGATAACGATGGCCTCCGGGGTATCGTCAACGACTATTTCCACACCCGTGGCAGCCTCAAGTGCCCGGATGTTACGTCCCTCACGACCAATGATACGACCTTTTATCTCGTCGTTGTCGATATGGAAGACGCTGACACTGTTCTCAATAGCGGTCTCGGTAGCCACGCGCTGGATGGTCTGGATGACTATCTTCTTAGCCTGCTGGTTGGCATTGAGCTTGGCGTCGTCCATAATCTCATTGACGTAAGCGGCTGCGTCGAGCTTGGCCTGATCTTTCATGCTCTCTACAAGGCGGTTCTTGGCCTCCTCGGCACTCATTCCCGAGAGTTCCTCGAGTTTGGCGCGTTCCTGGTCCTGCATCTTCAGGAGCTCGGTCTGTTTCTGCTGAAGCACCTTGCGGTCATTGTCAATGTGCTCCTGCTGCTTGTCGACATCCTGCTTTCGGCGGTTCAAGTCGTCATGTTGCTGCTTAAGGGAGAGTTCCTTCTGTTTCAGACGGTTCTCGTTCTGCTGGATACGCTGGTTGCGCTGCTGCGCCTCCTCCTCAAGCTTACTCTTCTGGTTAAGGTATTTCTCCTTAACTTCCAAGAGCTTTTTCTGTTTCAACACATTGGCATCCTTGTCGGCCTGCTCCATTATCCGTTTATATTTCCCGGTAACAACGTATCGGAAAATTGCGAAACCGATGCCACCACCTGCAAGCAGTGCGACAACGGCGATTATAGCGTAAATCATAATTTATATTTTAGTAATTGTTCGAATATTCCCATTTAGTTATTTTTTCTTCAATGCCTCGTCAATATCGGCGGTAAGCTGATTGAGAATATCCAAGAAAGGTGCTGTGTCGTTACGTGGAGCGTCTTTTTCCAAACGCAGGGCGATGTCGAGCATGGCCATATACAATATGTCCTTGTCGTCTTTCTTTCCCCGCAAGACTGACTCGTGGAAAATAGACTCATAAGTGTTTACCGTATCGGTGATGCGCTTGGCAGCCTTACGGTAATATTCCTCCTCGTCAGCAGGGGCGTTGACGGAGAGCTCTCTATTATATAGATGAAGTGTTATGTGCCTTTTCTCGTTAGACATGTGTAGCGTTTATTTCTCGCTGAGAAGGGTGATACATTTGTTGACCTCGCGGATAAGCTTATTGATGCGTTTCTGCGCGCCTTCCATATCGCTCTCACTGATCTCAACCATTTTTGCCATCTTCAGAGAATCATAGTCATGCTGCGACTGAACAAGCTGTGCCTTGAGCTTCTTTATCTCTTGGTCGCGCTCATCCACAAGGCCATAGAGTTCATCGTTCTCCTTCTTCACATCCTGGTATTGAAGGATAAGCTGATGGACCTTGGCGGCAAACGTATGTATGGCTTTCTCTTGATCTGACATTGATTAATTAATTTGGCTACAAATTTACTTGAAAGTTTTTACTTAAGCAAATTTTTACCTGCTTTTTGCACAGAATTACTTTGCGTCCTTTGCCTCATCATTTGGTTTCGGCTCTTTCTTAGCAAGCATAACTACTTGATAGACAAAGTCGGTAACCCACTTCTGAGAAAAGCCCAGACGATTGTTGAACTGACGGACTGCAAGGACAGTCTTGATGACATCGGGCTCCTTGAAGTCGTTCTTAGTGAAGATGTCGTTGACGGTCTTCTCCGTCATGGCATAGAGTGCTTTCTTGAAGAAGCCAGGCATACGGAGCTTGAATTTCATCAGGTTGCCGACAAGCATCATCAAATCCTGAGTGAAGCCCTGGAACTGGAACAGATAGCTCTGAGTATCTTGCAGGCGCTTGCAGTTCTTCTTGATACTTTTATCAATCTCATCGAAGAAATCATCGTCGGTATGATAAATTTCTTTCATCATCTTCCGACAACGGTTCTTCTCACCTACTCCGAGTTTGTTGTTCACTGTCGGCACATGCAAGGTAGCCTTGAAAACACGAAGATCGGGGAGCATAGCTAAATTAGTGATACCCAGACGACTGGCCAGTGCAGCCTGAAAGTAGACTTTCACCAGTGTCATATAGTCTTCCATACCTCCCACCTTCTGCTCAGAAGCTGAACTGCGATGGAAAAGCTTTTGAAATATACTCATAGTTTTGTAATATTTTTATCAAAGAAACTAATTAACATATTATATTTTCAAATGCAAAAATACAAAATAAATACAAGAAAATTCAACATAGCGAGAATAATTTTTGCTTTTACGTTTCGTTCTATAGATAAAATTTACTAACTTTGCACCTTATAAATAAAAGGAAAAGGGCAATGCTTTTGAAGAAATCTTCTGCCATATTTGTCCTATATTAAGAGCATGAGGAACCATACAAACTCGAACAAATTAATTCAGCAGGGAGTCGCAGTGTGCGATTTCCTGCTCACTAACATACTCGTATTAGCCTTCTTATACATACCATCGATACACATTGACGACTCTCTCGAGGCTTCAACGAAAGTATTCATCCTGACAGCCAACTTCGGTCTTATCATAGCGGAATACTTCTTCCACACTATCATCCATGTGCGCAAGTTGAAAACTGGCGATATACTGGGGCAAGTGGCAAGTCTGACGATAATGCAATCAGGCATCACCTTCTTTATTATGAAGGTCATGGGCGACTACGGTGGGATGTTCCGGTTCTTCGTTTTCTACACACTTGCGCTGTTCATGGTACTGATGACCTCAAGATTAATAGAGCGGTCGCTGCTGATGTATTACCGCTCGCACGGCGGAAACACACGCTCGGTGATCCTCGTGGGCAATGACCCAGCAAACGTAAACGTTTACAGGGAGCTGTCCAATGATCCGACGACAGGATATATCGTAAAAGGCTACTACAGCAATGGTGCCATCAATAACGGACCTAAGGAGCTCAAGAAGTTGGGAGACATAGACCACGACTTATTCTCGCTGATGCATAAAAAGGGCACTGACAACAGAATCTGCGATGACATCTTCTGTTCAATGTCACATAACGAGTACGAGAAGATTATTAGGATAATGCGGTTCTGCGACAGGAACGCCATACACTTCTTTTACGTTCCCCGCCAGTTCGGTAACTACATGCTGCAACTGAAAGCTGAGAGCATAGGAAGTATTGAGGTAATGACAAACCACGAGAAACCGCTGCTGGACCCGACAAACAAGATGATAAAAAGAACGTTTGACATCTGTTTCAGTCTTGTGGTATGCATTCTGCTGTTGCCGTTCATTCCTATCATTGCACTGATAATAAAGATACAGAGTCCGGGACCGATAATCTTCAAGCAGAAACGCACAGGACTGAACGGCCGGACTTTCAACTGCTATAAATTCCGGTCCATGCACGTGAACAAGAACGCTGACATGGAACAGGCTACGAAGAACGACCCGAGGAAATTTCCTTTCGGCAACTTCATGCGGAAGGCCAATATCGACGAGCTGCCGCAGTTCTTCAATGTCCTTAGGGGCGACATGAGCATCGTAGGCCCGCGTCCGCACATGCTCCACCATACCGACATATACTCAAAATTGATAGGCAAATATATGGTACGGCACTTCTCGAAACCCGGCATCACAGGACTGGCGCAGGTAACGGGCTATCGCGGTGAAACAAAGGAGTTATGGCAGATGGAGGAGCGTGTGAAGCGCGACATCTGGTACATCGAGAACTGGAGTTTCTGGCTTGACGTCAAGATTATACTCATGACCATAAAGAGTATATTCGTTCATGACTCCAACGCATACTGATCGTTATAAAGACTATAATATAAGAATGAAATAAACACTATGAAAGGTATTGTTCTTGCAGGAGGCTCCGGCACACGCCTCTATCCAATTACAAAAGGCATCAGCAAGCAGCTGATACCTATCTTCGACAAGCCGATGATTTACTATCCGCTCTCGGCTCTCATGCTTGCCGGCATACGCGATATTCTGATAATATCGACACCATACGACCTGCCGGGCTTCAAGAGGCTCTTCGGCGACGGCCATAGCCTGGGGCTGAACCTGTCGTACGCTGAGCAGCCTTCACCAGACGGACTCGCACAGGCGTTCATCATCGGCGAGGACTTCATCGGAGACGACAGCGTATGCCTCGTTTTGGGAGACAACATTTTCTATGGTGCGGGATTCACTGGGCTGTTGAAGAACAGCGTCGAGGAAGCTGAGAATAATGGTAAGGCATCGGTGTTCGGATATTACGTAAACGATCCGGAGCGATATGGTGTGGCCGAGTTCGACAAGAACGGCAACTGCCTGAGCATCGAGGAGAAACCGCAGCATCCAAAGAGCAACTACGCCGTGGTAGGACTTTACTTCTATCCAAACAGCGTAGTTGGCATTGCCAAGAACATCAAGCCAAGCGCACGAGGCGAACTGGAGATAACAAGCGTGAACCAGGAATACCTCAAGCAGAAGAAACTAAAGGTGCAGACACTGCAACGTGGTTTCGCGTGGCTTGACACCGGCACGCATGACAGTCTTTCCGAAGCGAGTACGTTCATAGAAGTTATCGAAAAAAGACAAGGCCTTAAGGTGGCTTGTCTGGAGGAGATAGCCTACGAACAAGGATGGATAACAAAAGAACAGCTTATTCAAGAGGCTAAGCCTATGGCAAAAAACGACTATGGGAAATACCTACTGCGCCTTGCCGAGGGAAAGGAATAGTTATACATTATATATATAGTAACTCAAAATAATATAAAGTCCCAATTATTTCCAGCAGACCTCTTTAAAAAGGAAAAATGAGTATGGAGAATACAAAAGACATAGAATTAGAGAACACACAGGAGAAAGAAGCATCGTCGGCCATAAACTTCCAGACGATATACAAAACCATTATCCTCAACTGGTACTGGTTTATCCTGTCGCTTATCATCGCCATAGGATGTGCATACATATATTTACGGTACGCCACCCCTACATACCAGTCTACGGCCAAGTTGCTTATCAAGGACGACAACGGCAACGGTAACGGTGGAGGCAGCAGCCTCGCCAACGCCAGCGCAACAAGTCTAGGACTCATCAGTAACTCGAATGGTATAGACAATGAGATAGAGATCCTTCAGTCGCACACTCTTGCAGCGCAGGTGGTACGCGACTTGAAGCTGTATGTGGACTACCAGCACAAGGGAAAGCTGAAGAACACACCTGTTTACAAGGACCAGCCTATCAACGTTGACGTTGACTCTGCTCACTTAGAGAAATTAAACTCTCCTATCAACCTCACCATCACACGAAAGGGCAACTCATACATCGTGGCAGGCTCGTACTCTGTGCCTATCGACGAGTTATCGTCAGATGGACCGTTCTCGCTGAATAGGACCTTCACTTCGCTGCCAGCGCAGATTCAGACGCGCGCCGGTATCATCACATTCGAGGCCAACCCAGGCAAGACCATGGAGGACGGCGATGTCTCCATCGTCTCAATACAGTCGCCGATGATGACAGCATACAAGTATGTTAGCGAGCTCAGCGTATCACAGACATCAAAGGCAACAACCATCGCTGCACTGCAGATTATCGACCAGATACCGCAAAGGGGAATAGACTATCTGAACCAGTTGGTAACAGACTACAACCGTCAGGCCAACGACGACAAGAACGAGATAGCCCTCCGCACGGAGAAGTTCATCAACTCACGTCTTGAGAAGATTAATGCTGAACTCGGTCAGACTGAGACGCAGCTTCAGAACTACAAGCAGAAGAACAAGATGGTGGAGCTAAAGATTAATGCCAGCAACTCTGTATCGAACCAGGATGCTTCAGAGCAGAAGCTCCGTGAAATGGACACGCAGGTGGAGCTACTGAACAGCATCCGCGAATTCATGAATACACGTGGCAACCAATATCAGGTTATACCTTCAAACGTAGGACTTGATGACCAGAGTTCCACATCACTCATAAACAAGTACAACGAGCTCGTTCTTGAGCGCAACCGCCTGCTGAGAACAGCAGCTCCAAACTCACCGGTCGTAGAGCCTCTCACGGATCAGATTAACGACTTGAACCGCAACATCCGTCAGGCTATAAACCAGGCACTGAAGTCGTTGGAGATACAACGCAGTGCACTGGCAGCAATGAACGCAAAGTATAACGATGAAGTAGCAGCGACCCCAGAGCAGGAGCGCATGCTCACGCAGATAGGACGCCAGCAGGAGGTGAAGTCCGGTCTGTATCTTATGCTTCTACAGAAGCGTGAGGAGAACAGTATCTCACTTGCCGCCACAGCCGATAAGGGAAAGCTCATCGACCTGCCACTCTTCGTAGGACAGGTAAGCCCGAAGAAGAGTATGATATTCCTCATAGCACTCATCATTGGCCTGGCTCTGCCGTCGTTGATTCTCTTCCTTGTCAACTTCTTCCGTTACAAGATTGAGGGACACGAGGATGTCGTCAAGCTCACTAAGCTGCCTATCATCGCCGACGTTGCTGTGGCAAGCAATACGGCGAAGACCAAGGCCGACATCGTCGTCCACGAGAACGAGAACAACCAGATGGACGAGATATTCCGTTCTATGCGTACCAACCTGCAGTTTATGCTTAAGGATAACCAGAAGGTCGTCATGTTTACGTCATCGGCATCTGGTGAGGGTAAGACATTCAACTGTGCCAACCTCGCAGTATCGTTCGCTCTTCTTGGCAAAAAGGTTATTCTCGTAGGACTCGACATCCGTAAGCCGAGACTGGCAGAACTGTTCCAGATAAACGACCGCGTACACGGCATAACACAGTTGCTGGTCAAGGACAATCCTACCGTTGAGGATATCAGGGAGCAGATTATTCCGTCCGGCATCAACAACAACCTCGACTTGCTTATGGCAGGCCCGATACCTCCAAACCCGACGGAGCTCATATCACGCCACAGCCTTGAGACCATCTTCGAGCATCTTAGAGAGACTTACGACTACATACTCGTCGACACAGCACCTGTCGGCCTTGTTACAGATACTCTTCAGATTGGCCGTGTCTGCGATGCTACAGTAGTCATGTGCCGTGCCGACTTTACAGCAAAGTCAAGCTTCGAGATGATAAACAGCATTTCCGACGAGAAGAAGCTGCCTAACATGTGTATCGTCATCAACGGTATCGACATGAGCAAGAAGAAGTACGGCTACTATTATGGCTACGGACGCTATGGAAAGTATGGCCGTTACGGACACTATGGCAATTATGGAAGCTATGGAAGTTACGGTATTTACGGCAACTATGGCAACTACAGCAACAGCCATTATGGAAAGAAGGACGACCACTCTGTGAAAAGATAGAACATTCAGGAAACAAAATAAATGATTATTGCAGTTGATTTCGACGGTACAATCGTCGAACACAAATATCCAAAGATTGGTGACGAAATACTTTTCGCCACCGATACTTTGAAGCAACTCATTAAAGACGGGCACAGGCTAATTTTGTGGAGCGTTCGTGAAGGACAACTCCTGCAGGACGCCATCGACTGGTGTCATGAGCGCGGTGTCGACTTTTATGCGGTCAACAAGGACTACCCGGAAGAGAACGGCAGGGAGAGCAACGAGAGCTTCTCCCGTAAGATAAAGGCCGATATATTCATTGATGACCGTAATCTCGGCGGACTTCCCGACTGGGGGCAAATCTATCAGATGATAACAAACCACGAGACATGGGCTGACAGGATAACAGAGGCGTCCCGAACTCTTAATGACCAACAGCCGCCAAAGAGAAAGCACTGGTGGAGCAGAAAGTAAACTAATATTAATAACAGCGGTGGCAGACAGGCGCAGACAACAGTACGGCTTAACGTCAGCTCCATCCCAGAAAAAAAATCGATCGACATAAACATTAGATTATGAAAGAGACAAAGTATATATTCGTTACCGGAGGTGTGGTTTCTTCACTTGGAAAAGGTATCATTTCCTCATCCATCGGTAAGCTTTTACAAGCAAGAGGTTATAATATTACCATTCAGAAATTCGACCCGTACATCAATATCGATCCGGGAACATTAAATCCTTACGAGCATGGAGAGTGCTATGTCACCGTTGACGGAATGGAGACAGACCTGGACCTGGGCCATTACGAGCGCTTCACCGGCATTCAGACGACGAAAGCCAACTCCATGACAACCGGACGTATATACAAAGCGGTGATAGACAAGGAGCGCCGGGGCGACTATCTTGGAAAGACCATTCAGGTGGTACCGCATATCACCGATGAGATAAAGAGAAACATCAAACTGCTCGGACAGAAATACCACTACGACTTCGTCATCACTGAGATTGGAGGAACAATCGGCGACATAGAGAGTGCGCCGTTCCTGGAGGCTATCCGACAGTTGAAATGGGAACTCGGAAAGCGCGCCGTAAACGTACACCTTACCTACATTCCTTACCTTAAGGCAGCAAGAGAGCTGAAGACCAAGCCTACGCAGCACAGTGTCAAGGAGCTTCAGAGCGTCGGCATACAGCCGGACGTGCTCGTCCTCCGCACTGAGAAACATCTTCCGGAAGGCATTCTCAAGAAAGTGGCTGCCTTCTGTAATGTCGACTTCGACTGCGTTATCCAGAGCGAAGACCTGCCAAGTATCTATGAGGTGCCTGTCAACATGCAAAACCAGGGAATGGATGCAGCCATTCTCCGCAAGTGCGGTGAGCCGGTAGGACCGACACCGGAGCTCGGTCCATGGAAGAAATTCCTCGACAAGCAGCGTAATGCCACAGAGGTCGTCAATATCGGTCTTGTTGGAAAATACGACCTACAGGATGCCTATAAGAGTATCCGCGAAAGCCTGTCGCAAGCCGGCACTTACAACGATCATAAGACAAAGATTACATTCATCAACTCGGAGCACATAACAGAGGAAAACGTAGCTGAGAAGCTGAAGGGACAGGACGGCATCGTCATCTGTCCGGGATTTGGTCAGCGCGGCATAGAAGGCAAGATTATCGCAGCCCATTACACCAGAACTCACGACATTCCTACTTTCGGTATATGCCTCGGCATGCAGATGATGGTCATAGAGTTCGCTCGCAATGTCCTTGGTTATAAGGATGCCAACAGCCGTGAGATAGACGAGCAGACTCCGCACAATGTCATCGATATCATGGAGGAGCAGAAGAACATCACCAACATGGGCGGAACAATGCGTCTGGGTGCTTATGAGTGTGACCTGCGCCAGGGCTCGCGTGTCTTCGACATCTACAAGAAGGAACATATCCAGGAAAGACACCGCCACCGTTATGAGTTCAACAACGACTATGAGAAGGAGTTTGAGCGCAACGGAATGAAATGTGTAGGACGTAACCCGGAAAGCGACCTCGTGGAGATTGTAGAGATACCTACACTGAAGTGGTATATCGGTACACAGTTCCATCCGGAATACCAGAGCACAGTGCTCAAGCCACACCCACTTTTCCTCGACTTCGTAAAAACAGCTATAGAAAATCAGGATAAAAAGAAATAAATGGACAAGAACACTATTATCGGCTTCGTGCTCATAGCAGCCGTCCTCTTTGGCTTTGCATGGTGGCAACAGCCATCAGAGGAACAGCTGCAGGCTCAGCGCGAACAATATGAAAAGGACTCCATAGCCACAGCAAAAAAACTTCAGGCAGAAAAGGCTGCACAAGCCAAGCAGAAAGCAGCGGCAATAGAAGCCGCCTCCAACGACTCCGCGCTCTTCCATACGGCAATAGCCGGAAAAGCGCAGGACATCGTGCTGAAGAATTCCAAACTGGAGCTTACCTTCAGCACCAAAGGAGCCACTGTCACAAAAGCTTATATCAAAAACGAAAAGGGCAGCAAGCGTTATGTAGGCCACGACATTGCCGACAAGAGCGGCAAGCACGATGACCTTGGTGGCGTTACCCTCTTCGACGGCAACGACCAGCAACTCGACTACACCCTTGTAGCCAAGGAAAACAACATCAGCACCAAGGACCTCTTCTTCACACCGTCGAACCTTACAGATTCCACAGTAACGTTCACTGCAGAGGCCGCTCCCGGCAAGACACTGGTCATAACCTACAAACTTGGCAAGGACTATCTGCTCCATTCCAGTCTTAAAGTGAACGGAATGGCCGGGATGTTCGACCCGAACACTTCCAAGTTGAATGTAGACTGGCATGAGAAAGTGAAGGAACAGGAACGCGGATTCACCTTCGAGAACAGATATGCACGTCTTGACTGGAAGGAGAAAGACGGCGACATCGACTTCCTTAGCGAGTCTTCCGACAAGGAAGAGAGCACCGAGGAGGCTGTAGACTGGATAGCCTTCAAAAACCAGTTCTTCTCGGCTGTCATGATTTCAAAGGACGCCTTCGATAAAGGAGCCGACCTCCACAGCACTCCTTACGACAAGAAGAGCCAGGAGAACAACCCTGTCAGGTACCTTAAGGACTTCACCGCCAAGACTAAAGCCAGCTTTGATCCGACAGGACAGAAGCCCAGCGAGTTCGAGTTCTACTTCGGTCCTAACGACTTTTACATTCTCAAGAACGTAGAGAAGCAGAGCACATTCGGAAAGGACCTCGAACTGGAGCGCATTGTCTACCTTGGTTGGCCACTCTTCAGATACATCAACAGATGGTTCACACTGCCTGTCTTCACCTTCCTTACCAACTGGGGGCTTCCTATGGGCATCGTCCTCATACTCATCACCCTGCTTCTGAAGGTCATAACCTATCCAATGGTGAAGAAGAGCTACATGTCTTCGGCAAAGATGCGTGTGCTTAAGCCGAAATTGGACGAGGCTACAAAACAATATGACAAGCCGGAAGACCAGATGCAGAAGCAGCAGGCGATGATGCAGCTCTACTCTGAATATGGCGTAAGCCCATTGTCAGGATGTCTGCCAATGCTCATTCAGATGCCTATCTGGATTGCAATGTTCAACTTCGTACCTAATGCTATCCAGCTTCGTGGTCAGAGCTTCCTGTGGATGCATGACCTGAGCACCTACGATCCTATCGTGGAATGGGGCTCTAACCTTTGGCTCATAGGAGACCACCTGAGTCTGACGTGCATACTCTTTGTTGGAGCACAACTGCTGTACAGCTGGTTCACGATGCAGTTACAGAAAGACCAGATGGTCGGCGACCAGGCCCAGCAGATGAAGATGATGCAGTGGATGATGCTTCTCATGCCAGTGATGTTCTTCTTCATCTTTAACGACTATTCGTCAGGACTTAACTTCTACTACTTCATAAGTCTCTTCTTCTCGGCAATAATCATGTTCACGCTCCGGAAGACCACCAACGACGAGAAACTGCTCGCCATTCTGGAGGCTCGCCGCGCAGAGAACAAGAAGAATCCACAGAAGATGACTGGCATGGCAGCACGTCTGCAGCGCATGCAACAGGAGCAGCAGGAGCTCCAGCGCAAACGCGAGGAACTGGAGCGCAAGCGCCGTAATCTATAAGTTAAAGGATCATTATGCCGTCGCACCACGACGGCTACAAGTAAAATCAATGAAGAAAACAATAATAACAGCAGCTGCCGCACTAATATTGTGCGGCACTGCTTCACAAGCGCAACAAGTGAAGATTGGCAAAAGCAACATAAAGCTTGAGCAGGACACCATGACTCCGGAGGCTTTGTGGGCCATGGGACGCATCGGCACGGTAACGGCAAGCCCCGACGGAAAGAAAGTGGTCTATCAGGTAGGCTACTACAGCGTTAAGGAGAACAAAGGCCACCAGATGCTGTATGTCATGGACGCAAACGGGAAGAATGTTAAGCAGCTCACAACGACTGACAAGAGCGAGACCGACCCGGCATGGATAGACAACAACACAATAGCCTTCATCTCTAACGGACAGATATGGAAGACAACTGTCGACGGAGAGAACCGCACGAAGTTGACTTCAGACAAGACGGACATCGAAGGCTTTAAGTTCAGTCCTGACGGAAAGAAGGTAGTAATAATCAAGAGCCTGCCCTACTATGGCAGTATAAAGAAAAACCCGTCAGACCTTCCAAAGGCTACAGGACGTCTCATAACCGACATGAACTACCGCCATTGGGATCACTATGTAGAGAGCATTCCACATCCGTTTGTCGCCAGCGTTGCTGCCGACGGCACCATCGATACAGGCGTCGACATACTTAAGGACGAGCCTTTCGAATGTCCTATGGCTCCTTTCGGAGGCATAGAGCAGATAGACTGGAGCAAAGATTCTAAGTTCGTGGCCTACACCTGCCGTAAAAAGGAAGGCGTCAAATATGCAATCTCCACCGATGCCGATATATACCTATATAATATAGAGACAAAGCAGACAAAGAACCTCTGCAAGGACGATGCCGACAAGGGGCTGCTCTGCGAGTGGGCAAAGGCAGATTCTACCATTGACGCCACCAAGAGCATGCGCCATCAGGCTATCGATTCTGAGAAGTTCCAGACGCTGAACGTAGGCTACGACGTGAACCCTAAGTTCTCTCCTGACGGCAACTTCGTAGCATGGCAGAGCATGGCACGCAACGGCTATGAGAGCAATCTCAACAGGCTTTGCATCTACGACCTCAAAAAGCACACAAAGTCGTACGCTACAACAGCAAAGAACTTCGACACCAATGTCGACGACTACTGTTGGGCTCCTGACAGCAAGAGTCTTTATCTCACCGGTGTCTGGCATGCTACGGAACGCATATGGAACGTCAGTGTAAACGGTGGCAAAGTCAGACAGATTACCGACGACAGCTATAATGACTTTGGAAGCATTCAGATGCTCAACGGCAAGCAACTGCTAGCCACACGCCACTCGATGCTCCACCCAGACGATATCTTCATCGTCACGCCATCCAAGAAGGACAAGGCAGCTACCGTCACCCAGATAACCGATGAGAACAAACAGATTTTCGACCAGCTCGCAAGTGCGCAGGTAGAGCAGCGATGGGTGAAGACCACTGACGGCAAGCAGGAGCTTGTTTGGATTATCCTGCCGCCACACTTCGACAAGACAAAGAAGTACCCCACCCTACTCTACTGTGAAGGAGGACCACAGAGCCCGGTAAGCCAGTTCTGGAGCTACCGTTGGAACTTCTCCATCATGGCCGCACACGGCTACGTCATCGTGGCACCTAACCGCCGCGGTCTACCCGGCTTCGGCTCGGAATGGAACGAAGAGGTAAGCCGCGATTGGACTGGACAGTGCATGGACGACTATCTCTCTGCCATCGACGACGCTGTGGCCAACCTGCCATACGTTGACAAAGACAGGCTGGGTGCTGTAGGAGCATCTTTCGGAGGCTTCTCGGTCTACTACCTCGCCGGACATCACAACAAGCGTTTCAAGTGCTTCATCGCCCACGATGGTGCATTCAACCTAGAGTCGATGTACACCGACACCGAGGAGGCATGGTTCTCCAACTGGGAATACGACGATGCCTACTGGAACAAGGACCAGACCGACGCTGCCCGTAAGACATATGAGAACAGCCCTCACAAAGCTGTGGACAACTGGGATACTCCTATCCTCTGCATCCACGGAGAGAAGGACTACCGCATCAATGCCAACCAAGGCATGGGAGCTTTCAACGCAGCACGCATGCGAGGCATCCCGGCCGAGCTTCTTCTCTTCCCTGATGAGAACCACTGGGTACTGAAACCACAAAACGGCATTCTCTGGCAGCGTACATTCTTCGACTGGCTTGACCGCTGGCTGAAGAAATAAGGCGGCTAGAAAACTCATACATTGTAAAAGGTTAGCTCTAAAAGTATAAAAGCTAACCTTTTACATAGTAAGAAACAAACATTTGCAACGCAACAATAGTACACCGTCATAGAGGTATATGAAACGCGCTGCAAAGATTGGAAAAACGAACGAGGGAAAATAACACAAACTTTATTTATAATCATAACAATTTACTCCAAGGCTATCTGACGGTTTCAAATCCGGAGAGACTTTGGAAACAGTAGCATTATGGTAGAAAAAATTAGAACAATTCTCAGCGACAGCAAAAGTGCCCGCTGGACAGCGCTGTTCATCGTGGCCTTCACGATGATGATGGGCTATTTTATCACTGACGTTATGTCGCCATTGGAAGTGCTCCTTACGAAGAGCACTGCTGAAGGAGGGCTGGGCTGGACCTCCGACGACTATGGATTCTTCTCCGGTAGTTACGGTTACATCAACGTCTTTCTGCTCATGCTCTTCTTCGGTGGAATCATTCTCGACAAGATGGGCATCCGTTTCACCGGTGTCATGTCCTGCGGACTGATGGTCATCGGTGTATGCATAAAGTACTTTGGCGTAACTCACGACTTTGAAGGAGCGCGCTTTACCATCGACTTTCTGAACTTCTCTCTGCCCATGTCGGCTGCAGTGGCATCATTTGGATTCGCCATCTTCGGTACAGGATGCGAGATATGCGGTATCACTGTTTCGAAAATCATCACGAAATGGTTCACAGGCCATGAGCTAGCAAGTGCTATGGGTATCCAGGTGGCACTGGCCCGTATGGGCACAGCAGGAGCAATGATGGGTTCTCTGCCTCTGGCAAAAGCTTTCGGTGGCAAAGTGGGAGCACCGGTACTGCTCGGAACAGTACTGCTTATCATCGGCTTCCTGGCATTCATCGTATACACGGTGATGGATAAGAATCTCGACAAGAGCATTGAGGACGCAAAGATCGCCGACAGAACAGCTGCAGGAGCTGCAGAGGAAAAGGAGATCAAGGAGACAGAAGATGCAGAAGAGGATGAAAAATTCCATTTCTCAGACCTCAAATACATTTTCTCTAATCCAGGCTTCTGGTGCATCTGTCTGCTTTGCCTGCTCTTCTACAGCGGAGTGTTCCCATTCTTGAAGTTCGCCACCAAACTGATGATTGCCAACTATAACGTACCGGAGAGCCTCGCTGGTATCATCCCGGGACTCATTCCTTTCGGCACGATACTGCTGACGCCTCTCTTTGGTTCACTCTATGACCGCATAGGTAAGGGAGCCACACTGATGCTCATCGGTTCCGTAATGCTCACTGCCGTACACTTCATATTCGCTATCCACATCCTGCCCTACTGGTGGTTTGCCGTTATCGTCATGATAACTCTGGGTATAGCATTCTCTTTGGTACCTTCAGCCATGTGGCCGAGCGTTCCAAAGATTATCCCGATGAAGACCCTCGGCTCCGCTTACTCCATCATCTTCTATATCCAGAACATTGGACTGAGCCTTGTACCGGTACTCATAGGTAAAATCAACGGCATAGACCAGACATACACCACAAGTATGAGCATCTTCTGTGCCTTCGGAGCAGCAGCTGTCGTCCTCTCTGTTCTCCTGATTATCATCGACAAGAAAAAGCACTACGGTCTGCAGGAGGCAAACATCAAAAAGTAAGTTTAATAGCATACACTTACAACAATACATACAAAAGGCTTACCACCTATACAGTGGTAAGCCTTTTTTTAATATCTAACATAAAAAATATATTTAATCCGCCTGCCCTACTTACTCTTTCCCAAAGCACCATAGACGACTTTAGCCACGAGAGGCTTACTGCTTTCCTCAGTGAGGCCGTGGCCGAGACGGCCGTAGATAAACGGGACCTCAAGGCCCTTAATACAGTAGTGGGTAATCTCTGCGACAAGCTCCACATTCTCAATGTCGAACTCACCGTCTGCCTTTCCATCGGTATAAACCTTACGGAAAAGTTGAATTTCATCGTCATCGAACCGCTTGCGCACCTTCTCCACCATCCAGATATTACGGAAGAACTCTGCACGAAGATTACCATTGCGCATCACCGTCTCCTTAATCATACTCAGATGGGTATATATAAGCTCTATGATTTTATCCTGGGGTTTTATCTTCTTTGCAGCCACCTCGTCAAGCTTATCACTCAACCGCTCAAGCTCTCCCTCAATAACAGCGTAATATACATCCTCCTTGCTGTTGAAGTAGGTGTAAAGAGTACGGCGGCCCTTGCCACTAGCCTTTGCTATATCATTCATTGTTGTATTGGCGATGCCGTTCTTGGCAAACAACTGACGCGCAACATCAACAAGTTTTTGTCTCGTCTTCGATATTGACATAATACATACCTATTAAAAAAGTTGAACTGCACAAGCATTTCTACGTGTGCAAAAGTACACCTTTTATTTCTATTCCACAAACTTTTTAAACAAAAATGCACAAAGTTTTACTATGTGCATATATGCATCTACCCAGAAACCGACAACTTAATACATACAAAAAAAAATTATTACCGTTCGGCGCTGGTTGATTTCGTTCATTTCCATTCGCTTTGGTTGAGTTTTTATTTTACAGATTGTTTCGTTGCAAAGTTGAGAGGGAGTTGCTATCTTTCCTCTAAAAAAGCTTATGGCATCCACGAGTTTTAACTGATTATAGAGACATCTTTGCAGAACGGACGCATAAACAATCGGGCACGTGTGGTATTCCAATCGTGCCATGAAAGAG
>Ga0256406_1000835_pt1 | contig 52873 bp, 41 predicted proteins | sample RumenRJG_03DNA_FD_185986 | JGI IMG/M metagenome (GOLD analysis project Ga0256406, IMG submission 185986) | Bovine rumen microbial communities from Lethbridge, Alberta, Canada - RJG_03 | ecosystem: Host-associated > Mammals > Digestive system > Stomach > Rumen | place: Canada: Alberta | collected...
CGAATGTCGATAGTTTCTTTGCCATGCTGCAAAGGTAACATAGTTTCCCGACATCAGCAACGCTGTTTCACGATATTTGGTTAGGCGAGTGCAGGGACATCCACGGAAAAATCCCCCTGCGCCATTTATTCCCCACCAAGCCTCCCCCAAGGGGAGAATGTCTGATTACCAAACGACTTTTGAATAGTTGCTCAAATTAATTAAGTGATTAAACATCCTCCCCTTGGGGGAGGCTTGGTGGGAAAATTATTTCCTTATATTAGAATGGCAGGTCGTCAGTGCTATCACCTCCGTCATTTGCTGGAGGGAATGGAGCCTGAGGCTGTTGAGCCTGTGGAGCAGCTGGCTGTTGCGGAGCAGCCTGTGGAGCTGCAGCTGCCGGTGCCGGAGCGCCTGCCTGAGCAGCGTTAGGGTCAACACGCTGAACATTCCATGCACGGATATTGTTGAACCAACGGCCATTGTATTCGTGGGCATCAATATCGAAACTTACGAGCAACTCCTCACCAACCTGAATGTTGAACTGCTTGATTCTGTCCTCGCCGAAAACGTTGAAGACGCACTTACGTGGGTACTGGTCATGAGTCTCGATGACATAGTCCTGAGTCATCCAAGCGTTTCCTGTACTTTTGGAGACACCGCTACGTGGAGGTGTAACGGCAATAATTCTTCCTTGTATTTCCATTATTATTTAAGTTTATGAATTCTTAAGTTTTTGAGCTTATGAGTTTTTGAGTTATGATGCAAAGATAGCAATTTATTTTCTATTTATGCTTATCTTGTGCATTTTTTTTATTCTCATTGGAAGTAACTTGAGATACCGGATTATCGGCGGGGGTGATGATATGGACATCACGCTGTGGGAATGGAATCTCAATGTTATTGTCATTGAGAGTTGTGTAAATGCATTCCATAATCTTTCCGTCATCGCCATACTGAGTGAGAACATTCACCCAGACGAGAATCTTCAGAGTTACGCAATTATCATCGAAGCTCTTCAATACCACCTTCACACCACGCCTGTGGTCAATGCAACTGAGCTTTGAGATTGCATCGATGAGAAGTTTCTGGCATTGCTGGATGTTCGTGCCGTATGCTACTCCAACTTCAAGGATGTCGAGCTCGTAACCATGATTCTTGGTCATGTTCTTGTAGTTCTTCGTGAAGAGCTGTGAGTTTGTGAATGCGATGACAGAACCATCGATTGCTTCAAGCATAGTTGAAGTATAACTGATGGACGACACCTTGCCACGAATACCATCACAGATGATGTAGTCGCCCACCTTTATACGCCCTGCCATCAGTGAAATACCGTAGTAGATGTTCTCGAGAATATCCTTCATTGCGAATCCTATACCGGTAGAAAGACCACCTGAAACAACAACCAGCCAAGTATTGCTCACATGGAAGATAGACAGCGTTATGAGAAGCCAAACTCCCCAAACTATCACCTGTTGCACCTTGATAATCATTACGCTTCTACTTACAGCCGTCGTCGGATCCTTCTGCTCAAGATATAGCTTAATGAAGTCCTTCAGTGTGTGGTTGATATAGTTGAAGAGGAATGTAAGAATTATGGTCTGGCAAACTGCAAAGATACTTAACTTGAAGTTGCTGGTGTCGATGTAGTCGGTTGTGAAGACCTGCCATATCGTGTCACTGAGGTTGAACACTGATGCCGACCAGTAAATCGAGATGATGAACGAGTAGACCATCAGCGACGGGATGAGCACGAAGTATATAAACCGGAACCACCAAATCTTTGTTACCGGCTTGTCAATTGTGTGGTGGTTGACTCTGTAAACCGACAGCCACTTCCTTATGCAGGCAATGGTGAGGATACATGTCAGCATCATTGTCCACCAGATGATAAGTTGTACGGCAAGCAGTGTATAACCTGACAATGCCAGAATATCTGATATGACGAAGATAGTGAGAGATATAGTTCCCAACATCAGGTCAGACTTTAGTATAAGCTTACCGTTCTTCTTCTCCGAGTAGAACTGCCAAATTGTGGCTGCTATAAGTATCGGCGGGAAGAAAAGGTCGAGAATCACTGTCGGAATAAGCACTATCCGGAATGTGAAGACGATGAACGCCACGGCAATATTAGGCGAATACACCCGGTAAGTATGCTTCATGGCATCGCCGGATACACGCAGAAGGATGGATATGACAATAGCAGCACCCAGCCAAGAGAACTCCAGCAAGAGGTTTGCCGCCATCTTCACGAAGTTCGAACTCGTTATCATACCCGTCTTGAGAATTGCCATGATGATGCCGAAGGTTATGATGGAGCCTGCAAGAATGATGTAAGACCGCTTCTCAAGGAACCACTTATTCTGCTGTTTGAACCTGTCCATCGTCATGAGCTTTGTCACCAGATACTTAATACTCAGGTAGTTGAATGCCACCGCGAGGAGCGCATATAAGGCGATGGCAAGGAACAGCCAGATAATCCATTTGACATCCCATTGCGAAGCCACCTTACTGTCGGGGTCGTACTTCTGTGACATGGAGATCTTCGTCTCCATGACGTACGCCTTCAAGTTCTTCATGATAGAGTAGTAGTCAGGACTGCTTCCACTGAAGATACTCTGTTGTATGTACTTATACTGAACATCAGCATAATTGTTCAGAGTGCTCAGACGCTTCTCGGTGAACTGGTAATAGGCAACATAGTCCTTCATGTCCTGATTGTTGTCCATGAGCATTCGCCGAATATTGACGGCGAGAGTCAAACAGACATTACGGTCAATCTTCGCCCTGTCGGTTAAGTAGAGCGTTGGCATAATGGACAGCGAGTTTATCAGAGAGTCGTATCGTGCAATCTCCGAGTTACTTCGCGCTATGAACTCCTTGAACGGCAGGGTCTTCTTCTTGAATTCCTCATACTGCGACTTCGCCTCATGGCATGCGTATGTTAGTTCAAAGATATTGTCTGTCTGCTGAGAGTAAAGCATTATTGCATTCTGGCTGCTTCGTTCCATGATGTCCTTCATAGTCTCAAAGACTTCCTGGCTCATAGCTTTCGAACTGTTCAGAAGCTCGTTTTGCTGAACATGATATGTTATAAGCTCATGGCGAAGAACCGCAAGCGAATTCGCAAGGCTGTCCTCTTTCAGTACTGCGTTGGCTGGAAGAACGAATAATAATGCTAAAGAAAGTATTATAAAGAGTCTTTTCTTCATAGATGTTAATTTGACCGTACAAAGGTAATAAATAAAAATAAGAATGAAGAGCGTAGAGTCAACAATTAATTTCACATATTCCAACAAAACAGGATAATGCCGAGCAATAAAAAGGAAAGAATTCTTTTTGATTTGTATTCGTTTTACACTACCTTTGCAAAAAATAAGAAAATAAATATGGAACTCATAGCAGATAGCGGAAGTACAAAGACAGATTGGCTGGTAGTCGATGGTAATGGTAAAGAGGTTAAGCGCGTCAGAACCCAAGGGCTTAATCCTTTTCATCTTTCACCTGACAATATTTCGAACATATTGCGGAATGAACTTATAGGACAATTAGATGGTGTGGCAATCAATAAGGTAAGATTCTTTGGCACAGGCTGCACTCCTGAGCAGATTCCGCCAATGCGTTCTTTGCTCTTGAAAGAACTTAATTGCTATGATGTTCTTGTCGGCAGCGATTTGTTGGGAGCTGCTTACGCATTGTGTGGCAGTGAAGAAGGCATAGCGTGTATACTCGGAACCGGGGCAAATAGCTGTCTGTATAATGGAAAGGAAATAGTCGCCAATACCCCGCCACTAGGCTATATACTCGGTGACGAAGGCTCCGGCGCTGTCTTGGGTAAGCTCTTCCTGAATGGAATATTCAAAGGCTCACTGAGTCATGAACTCCGTGACCTTTTCCTGAAAGAGACTACCCAGACTTACGCTGACATTATAAATAAGGTATATAGAGAACCTTTGGCAAACAGATACCTTGCCGGCATAGCAAAGTTTATTGGCAAGCATAAGGAAGATTATCCTGAATTAAAGGCCTTAGTCATACAGAACTTCTGCGATTTTATAACTAAGAATGTCGACGCATACGGTCGTCATGACCTTCCTCTGGGATTTGTTGGAAGTATAGCATGGTACTTCCAAGACGAACTCAAGGCGGCAACCGCCAAATGTGGTTACCGCCTTGGTAAAGTATTACAGAGTCCTCTAGGTTGAGAAGGTTACTCTTCCTTGTCTTTAAGAGTCTCGTTAAGAAAGTCGAGGAAAAGCCTCATGGCTTTATTTGTGGCAATTGCAAGGTTGATGTCGCGTCCGAAGTCTTCTGTAAGTTTGAAAGTACGGATGTCATCCTTGCTGCCATATCCAAGCCAGATTGTTCCGACAGGAATCTCCTTTGTGCCACCGCCTGGTCCTGCTATGCCTGTAGCTGAGATGGCATAGTCGACTCCTAATGCCTTGATAGCACCCTGAACCATCTCACGGGCAACTTCTTCACATACAGCCGTCTGAGTTTCCAAAACCTCATGGTCGACTCCGAGGAGTCTTTCCTTTATCTCGTTAGTGTAAGAAATAATACCGCCCTTGAAATAATTGCTGGCTCCGGGAATAGCAATTATTGACTCTGCTATTCTTCCGCCGGTGCAGCTCTCTGCCGTTCCTACGGTTAGACCGGATGCATAGAGCTGGTCGCCAATCTGTCGTGATATAATTTTGCTTTCAAATTCCATAGTTCTTATTTGAATGTTACTTTTGAGAATGCAGGTAAATCTATTGTCGCGAAATCATGGTCGCGGTACTTGAATGTTCCGACGCAGGCAATCATTGCGGCATTATCCGTTGTGTAGCTGAACTTTGGAATGTATATAGTCCAGCCATAACGCTTGGCATGGTCTCTGAAAGCTTCACGCAGAACAGAGTTCGCACTGACTCCGCCAGCCACTGCAACATGCTTTATGCCAGTTTCCTTCACTGCCATGCGGAGCTTCTTCATCAGTATGTCGACGATGGTGTACTCCAGCGAAGCGGCAAGGTCGTTCTTGTGATGCTCCACGAAATCAGGATCTTCCTTCACCCATTTTTGCAGACTGTAGAGGAAAGAAGTCTTTAGTCCGGAGAATGAGTAATTGAATCCCGGGATGTGAGGCTCCGAGAACTTGAATGCCTTAGGGTCGCCGTCCTTTCCGAGCTTGTCAATGATAGGACCGCCAGGATAGCCTAATCCCATAACCTTTGAGCATTTGTCGATAGCTTCACCGGCAGCATCGTCAATGGTCTGACCGAGTACCTGCATGTCATTGTAGGCATTGACCTTTACAATCTGGCTGTTTCCGCCCGAAACAAGCAGACACATGAATGGGAACGGAGGCATGTGGTTGTCATCATCGCTTTCCTTGATGAAGTGAGCCATCACATGACCCTGAAGGTGGTTGACATCAATAAGAGGAATGTCGAGCGAGCGTGCGAAACCTTTGGCAAAGCTTGTACCGACGAGCAATGAGCCCATCAGTCCTGGCCCGCGGGTAAACGCAACTGCTGAAAGCTGTTCCTTAGTTATTCCGGCACGCTTAATTGCCTGGTCGACTACCGGCACAACATTCTGCTGATGGGCGCGTGAAGCCAACTCCGGCACCACGCCACCGTATGCCTTGTGAACCTCCTGCGAAGCTGTTACATTGCTCAGAATTACCTGATTCTTAAGCACTGCGGCAGATGTGTCGTCGCAAGATGATTCTATGCCTAAAATATATATATCGTCCATAAATATAAATTCTAAATTCAAAATTCTAAATTCAAAATTATGACTACCATTGCCTGATGGATTTAAAATTATGATGCTCTTTCTGTGTCAACTTCACAAATGAAGAAGTAATCATAATTTTGAATTTAGAATTTATAATTTTGAATTAATAATCTCGTATTTCGTTTTTACTCCGACAATATCTCCACGCCCTTGTCGGTCATGAGGAACGTGTGCTCCCACTGAGCTGAAGGCAGTTCATCGGCTGAGATAACCTCCCAACCGTATGGGTCGTCGGCATCAATGAATACCTTCCATGTTCCCATGTTAATCATTGGCTCGATGGTGAATACCATTCCAGGAACGAGCACCATTCCCTCTCCACGGTGTCCATAGTGCAGGATGTCCGGCTCTTCGTGCATTGCCAATCCGACACCATGACCGCAGAGGTCACGGACAACGCCATAGCCATACTTCTCGGCGTGTTTCTGAATGGCATGACCAATGTCGCCGATAGTGCAGTAAGGCACTGCTGCGGCGGCACCGAGGTCAAGGCATTCCTTTGTAACCCTGACGAGTTGTTCTTTCTCAGGGGTGGAATGACCACCGATAATGAACATGCGGCTTGCGTCACCATAATATCCGTTAACGTCGAGAGTCATATCCACATTGACGATGTCGCCCTCTTTGAGCACATCTTCAACCTTCGGAATTCCATGACAAACGACTTCGTTTATACTTGTGCAGACGCTCTTTGGGAATCCTTCGTAGTTCAGGCAAGAAGGATGAGCATTGTGGTCTTTGCAGTACTGCATGCAAATATCGTCAATCTCCTGGGTGTTCATTCCCGGGTGGATAGCCTCAGCAACTGCATCGAGGCATCCTGAGTTTACCTTTCCGGCAATGCGGATGCCTTCAATCTGTTCGGGTGTTTTTACCATGTCACGGGTTGGAACGAGCTTACCTTTGCTCTCCAACTCCATTATCTTTAAGTCTTCTGCTGTTGGTGCCTGTCCTTTGAGGCAGTGCCAACGTCTTTTTTTCTTGAACATAATATTCCTTTTATTGAGTGCAAAAGTACACAATTTTTTTCATTTACGGATACCTATTATATAGTAATTTATTGGCATGTAGATTTTCATTTGCCTTTTATCGGTGTGGAATGTAAGAAAAAGTAAACGTTTACAATAAATAATTGCAATGTGGAGATTACAAATGAAATAGTTTTATTACCTTTGCAATCTGAAATTACTAAACTCACTCAATTTATAAAATGTCTTCATTAACAATTGCAATTATCGTCGTCTTCTGCCTAGGCTATGCTCTTATAGCCACGGAGAGCCTGACGAAAATTAACAAGGCGGCTATTGCGCTGCTTATGTTTGTAGCGTGCTGGACGCTCTATATGTGTTCGCCGGATTATTTTGTCGGATTGATGCATCCTGACTTCAAGGGTGCTGGCGATGCCGTCATTACGTTTGTCAACGGATTGATAACCAATCATCTAGGCGACACATCGACAACCTTGTTCTTCCTGATGGGAGCCATGACTATCGTTGAGGTAGTCGACAAGAATGGTGGTTTCGACTGGGTGAAGAAAGTAATGAAAACAAAGTCGAAGCGTGCTTTGCTTTGGCGTATCGCTTTCATGACATTCTTCCTTTCGGCAATCCTCGACAATATGACCACGAGTATCGTGATGATTATGATTCTGCGCAAGCTTGTTCCCGACCACAAGGACCGTATCATCTATGCCTCACTCGTTATCATCGCAGCCAACTCAGGTGGCGCATTCTCGCCAATCGGTGATGTCACTACCATCATGCTTTGGAATGCCAACATGATTACTGCAGCCGGTGTAATAAGTGAGATTCTCATTCCGTCAATAGTATCAATGGTTGTTCCTGCTTTTATCCTCCAGTTCCTGTTGAAGGGCAACCTTGGCGACATCGCAGGCAATGATAATTCAGCCGATACTGAGGTCCTCGACCTGTCGAGTGCTCAGCGCAAGGCAATATTCTTTGTCGGTGTCGGTGGTCTTATCTTTGTGCCAATCTTCCGTTACATCACTAATCTGCCTCCGTTCGTCGGAATCCTGCTCGTCCTTGGTTGCCTTTGGACGCTGAGCGAGATATTCTATCGCAATGTCAATGGTACCAGTGAAGGTGCTTCTCATCGTGTCATTGAGCTCATCCGCAATATCGATATGGGCACAATTTTCTTCTTCCTCGGTATTCTGATGGCTGTCGCCTGCCTTGAGGAGGTCGGTGTACTGCATCAGTTAGGCAGTGGACTGAACGTTGTCTTCAATGGCAACCACTTCATGGTTACCGGTATAATCGGTGTCCTGAGTTCTATCATTGATAATGTGCCTCTCGTTGCCGGTTGTATGGGCATGTATCCAATACAGGCAGCTACCGACTTTGCTACCGACGGAATATTCTGGCAGTTGCTTGCTTACTGTGCCGGTGTTGGTGGCTCAATGCTCATCATTGGCTCGGCTGCAGGTGTTGTCATCATGGGTCTGGAGAAGATAACATTCGGCTGGTATATGAAGCATATCTCGTGGATAGCCTTTATCGGTTACCTCGCAGGTATACTTTGCTACTATGTTATGCGTGAATTTATCTTTACTACTCCGCTTTAATGGAGTTAAAGATATATCAAAATGTAACGGTCTGATATTCAGACCGTTTTTTGTTTGCTGCCCGATTGGCATGTAAAAGATACTCGATTAGCTTGTAAAAAATACCCAATTAGAAGCTAAAAGATACCCGATTACAAGCTAATCGGGTATCTTTTAGAAATAGGTTTGATTGTCCGATGGATAAAAACGGACAATCCTCGTTTTATTCTAAATACTTCTTAAGGTATTTAGGTGTATATCCCTTTCCTATCTTAACTACTTCCTCAGGAGTTCCCGCGGCAAGTATTCGACCTCCGTTTCGTCCGCCTTCAGGTCCCATATCGATGATATGGTCGGCAAGCTTTATAACGTCGAGGTTGTGCTCGATAATTATAACGGTGTTGCCACGGTCGACAAGTTGCTGCAGAATGCCCATCAGTACACGGATGTCCTCGAAGTGCAATCCCGTCGTCGGCTCGTCCAGGATATACAGAGTCCGCCCCGTATCACGCTTCGATAGCTCGGTAGCAAGCTTGACACGCTGGCTTTCACCACCGGAAAGGGTAGTGGAACTCTGCCCAAGACGGATATATCCCAGTCCTACATCTTGCAGTGTCTTTATCTTTTGCAGGATATTTGGTACGTTCTCGAAGAACTCCACCGCCATATTGACCGTCATGTCGAGGACGTCGGCTATGGATTTTCCTTTGTATCTAACCTCCAGAGTCTCACGGTTGTAGCGCTTTCCGTGGCAAACTTCACATGGCACGGTAACGTCAGGCAGGAAGTTCATGGCTATGGTCTTGTAGCCATTGCCGCCACAAGCCTCACAGCGTCCGCCCTTGACATTGAATGAGAAACGCCCAGGCTTGTAGCCCCGAATCTTGGCTTCAGGCAGTTCAACGAACAATTGACGGATGTCGGTAAATACTCCGGTGTATGTTGCCGGATTGCTTCGTGGCGTGCGTCCTATAGGACTTTGGTCAACATTGACTACCTTGTCGATGTTGTCTATTCCGTCGATGCTGTCGTATGGCAGTGGGGCCTTTAGACTGCGGTAGAAATGCTGGGAGAGTATAGGCTGCAAAGTGTCATTGATGAGGGTGCTCTTTCCTGAGCCCGACACACCAGTAACGACAATAAGCTCACCTAGAGGAAACTCCGCGTCGATGTTCTTCAGGTTGTTTCCACGACAACCATGAAGCACTATCTTCTTGCCGTTGCCTTCCCGTCTGGTCTTAGGCACCTCAATCTTTCGCTCGCCGTTGAGGTATTGAGCCGTCAGAGTGTGTGTCTTAAGCATGTCAGCCGGTGTGCCTTGGAAGACTATTTCGCCTCCCTTGCGTCCGGCTTTAGGTCCCACATCTATTATCCAGTCGGCTGCACGCATCATGTCCTCGTCATGCTCAACAACTATAACAGTGTTGCCGAGGTCGCGCAACTTCTTTAGTGAGTTTATCAGTTTGACATTGTCGCGCTGATGGAGTCCTATGCTTGGCTCGTCAAGGATGTACAGGACGTTTACCAACTGGCTGCCGATCTGGGTAGTTAGTCGGATTCGCTGACTCTCACCGCCTGACAATGACGCACTCGGACGGTTCAGGGACAGATAGTCGAGACCCACATCGAGAAGGGTTGATACCCGCTTCCGAAGCTCTTTTACTATCTCGGCTGCAATCTTCTTCTGCTTGCTGTCCAAATGTTCCTCTACATGGTCGAGCCAGTCTTTCAGGTCGGCTATGTCGAGGTTGGACACTTCGGCTATGTTTTTGCCCCAGATCTTGTAAGACAGAGCTTCCTTGTTCAACCGCATACCGTGGCATTCAGGGCACTCTTTGCCTGCAATAAACTGCGAAGCCCATTTCTTTCCCTTAACGCTGTCGTCATTCTCAAGAACACTCTGAAGATATTTTACAACACCATCGAAGTCGGTGAAGTAATCGCTGGATGTGTGTACAACCTCCCGGTCAATCCTTACTTTCTCCAGAGAGCCATACAACACTTCGTTGAGAGCGTCTTCAGGAATGTCTTTTATCGGTGTCTTTACTGAGCAATCGTACTTCTTTAGTATTGCATCTATCTGCCAGAAAATCAGTTGGTTCTTGTATTTGCCTAAAGGAATGATTGCTCCATCGTGGATACTCTTCGATGTATCGGGAATAACTTTGTCGATGTCAATCTCACTGACGGTTCCCATTCCCTGACAACGGGGGCATGCACCTTCGGGTGAGTTGAATGAGAAGATATTCGGAGCCGGGTCTTTATATGACAATCCCGATACCGGATCCATCAATCTTTTGGAGAAGAATTTAGCCTCATTCGTCTCTTGGTCGAGTATCATCACCAGTCCGTCGCCCTGCTTCATGGCTGTTGAAATAGTCTGGCGGAGACGCTCGTCGACTGAGCCCGGAGCCATTTCGCCAAGTTTCAGTCGGTCGATGACAACCTCAATGTTGTGGTTCTTGTATCGGTCGACCTTCATTCCACGGACTATTTCTTTGACTTCGCCGTCAACACGGATGTACAGGTAGCCCTTTTTGCGCATTTGCTCAAAGAGCTCACGATAGTGACCTTTACGGTTGCGGATAAGCGGAGAAAGGATGTAAATCTTCTTTCCGGCATAATCGTGCTGTATCATGTCGACGACTTTCTCCTCGGTATATTTCACCATTCGCTCGCCCGACATGTAGCTGTAAGCCTCGCCGGCACGTGCATAGAGCAGTCGGAGATAGTCATATATCTCTGTAGTTGTTCCTACTGTAGAGCGGGGATTCTTGTTGGTTGTCTTCTGTTCGATGGAGATGACAGGGCTGAGTCCTGTTATCTTGTCGACATCAGGACGCTCCATGTTGCCAAGGAAGTTGCGGGCGTAGGCAGAGAACGTTTCTATGTAGCGTCTCTGTCCCTCTGCATATATAGTGTCGAAGGCCAAGGAACTCTTGCCTGACCCTGATAATCCAGTGAATACAGTCAGTGAGTTGCGGGGTATTATGACGTCGACGTTCTTAAGGTTGTGAACGCGCGCACCATAAACCTTTATTGAGGGTCTTTCCTCTTTTGCTTTATTCTCAATCATTTTGTTTTCCTATTGAGATTGTGTTTGAGATAATTTTATTCTGTAACTGTTGTTCCTTCGATATATCCTCTGAGGACGTTGACATCCTTCTTAATGTTGAATTTCCGTCCATCGGCACCCTCGGCTTTGACCAGGCAGAAGTAAACGCCATCCTTGACAGGCTTTCCTTTGTAGGTTCCGTCCCAGCCGGTTGACGGGTCGTGCCACTCAAACAGCTTGACTCCCCAGCGGTTAAAGATATATGCGTCGAATTTCACGATACTCTTATAGCCGCTTTTGGGCTTGTATATGTCATTGATTCCGTCACCGTTTGGCGAGAATGCGTTAGGCATGTTCAGCTCACTCTCACTTATGGAGATTGTGATTGGCTGGAAATCCTCTTGCCCGTAAGCCACTTCATCGCCGTTGGCTGACGTGAACCGGGCTATAAGATACACACGGAAAGAGCCTGCCTGATTGAATGTGAAGTCGGTGTTCTCTTCATAGCGGGTGTAGAGTGGTGATGTCTCGTCCTGCTCTGAGTATATCCGCCACTCATAATATGCTGTATATCCGTCGGTTTCAGAGGCGTTGGCGGCAAAGTGAACAGCCAGTGGAGCTGAACCGGAATAGCTGTCTCCGGAGTTCAGTGTTGCCGAGTCGCCATTCTCGTCGATATAGGATGCAGTAGGGTTGATGCTCTGTCCTGAGGCGAAAGTGGTAAATAGGAATGTGGCAATAAATGCCATGATATAGTGTCTTAATCTAGTCATCACATTGTTACTTTTCGGCAAAATTACAAAAAAAAGGAGACTTATACCTTTAGATTGCATACTTTTTATTATTTTTGCAATTGAATTCAACCAAAAGAAATTTCTTAGATGATACATTTTGTTAGAAATATCATTATTACTTTGTTGCTGGCATTGCCTTTGTCGGCTTTGGCTCAAAGTAGTAATCAGTGGCGTGACATCCATAAGGTGAAGCGTCATGAGACTGTTTTCGGCATTGCCCGGAACTATGACATTACCATTGACGAGCTTCTTGACGCTAATCCTGAGATGCGTGAGAAGGGTTATGAACTGAAGAAGGGTGACCAGATTTTCATTCCGTATAGTAAGAACAGCAAGCCTGCGGTACAAAGCAAAACAGAGAATACTAAACAGAAAGAAGTTGCTCCGGCAGGACCTGGCGTCGTCCGTGTAGGTGTTATGCTGCCGTTCCTTGACCATAGCAGTGAGGGAATCCGTATGGTGGAGTATTACCGTGGTGTCAGGGCTGCGCTTGATACCCTCAGCAAAGAGGGTATAAAGACTGAAGTTAATCTTTGGAACATCAATAAAGACTCTGTCTTGACAAAGGTCTTGGCTCACAATCCTAGCATAGCTAAGCAGAATATTATCCTCGGCCCGCTTTATACTTCGCAGGTTCATACCCTTGCAGAGTTCTGCCGAAAGAACAATGTCGCCCTCGTTATGCCTTTCTCTATTGATGCTGACGATGCGACTACCAATCCAAATGTTTTCCAAATCTACCAGAGCGACTCACAATTAGCTGGTCGCAGCATAGGCGCTTTCATCGAGCGCTTTGCCAAAACTCACCGTCCAATATTCGTAAACACCAATACCCCACAGGATGGAAAGTATGCTTTCACAAAGGCTTTGAGGGAGACTTTGCAATCACGTGGCATCAAGGAAGAACTTACGGACATAAATACTCCACTTCGGGAGTTTGCCAAGCATTTCTCTCAGACACAGCCGAATGTCATTATTTTGAACTCGGCTGCATACAAACCGTTGGAGCGTTTGTTTGAGAAACTGGATTCATTGAAGAAGATTGATCCGTCATTGATTATCTCAACTTACGGTTACAATGAGTGGTTTATATATCAGCCTAATCTTGAAAAGGATTATTTCAAGTATAATGTCCACATCCCGACAACTTATTACTTTAGCCGTACTTCCGACAGAGTAGAGGACTTTGAGCGTGATTACAAGAACCGCTATGGTCAGGGTATGAATCCGGATTGCCTCCCAAGGATGGCACTTCTCGGCTATGACCACACCATGTATTTCGTCCGCGGAATATCAAAGTATGGCAGAAGTTATGTTGGCAATGAGAAGCAGAATACTGGTTTTAAGCCTCTTCAGAGCCGTTTGGAATTCAAGCGCTTGGGTAAGGGCGGTTACCAGAATACAAACTTCCAGATAATCAGGTTCAAAACAGACGGGACTATGGATAGCCTGACATACTAGTAGATTAAGTCCGACTTGCTAATATATGTCATTCTGATTCATTCTCGAATGTGGATAAGTAACAAAAGAAAATAAAACCAAGAACAATAAAAGGTTCTGTCATAAATAAAGATATGTCTTTTTGTCATTCTGTCAAAAGCTCAAGATCGTTATTGCGATTGTCTTTCAGTCTTGCTTTGCTGGCTTTACCACTATTGGCTTCGGCTCAGATTGGAAAGCATCGCAACACATTCTCAATAGGAGCCAATGCCGGTGCAGTCCTCTCTAATGTAGGATTTGACCCTGAAGTGTCGCAAAAGCAACATGTTGGATTTACCGGAGGATTCTCTTGGAGGTACACCAGTGAGAAATATTTCTCCACGATTTGCTCCATAGCCGGTGAGGTTAACATTGCTTCCATCGGCTGGAAAGAGGATATTCTGGACCTTAACGATAATCCGGTCATTAATTCCAATGGCTCACCCGAGCAGTATTCACGGACACTTAATTACATACAGATACCTGTTTTCGCCCATCTTGCATGGGGAAAGGAGAACCAAGGATTCAACTTCTTTATCCAGGCTGGTCCTCAAATAGGCTTCTTGTTAAGTGAAAAGACATCGAAGAACTATGACAGTCCTAACCTCGACCCTGAAACCGGACGCTCTAACACAATCATTGAGCAAGAGTCAATGGACGTGGAGAACAAGTTCGATTACGGTATAGCGGGTGGTGCAGGACTGGAGTATGCCAACCGTCATATAGGCAGAGTATTGCTCGAGGCACGTTATTACTATGGCTTGGGAAATATTTATGGCTCGTCGAAACGTGATTACTTCTCCAAGAGTAACTTCGGCAATATCGTGATTAAAGCCACATGGCTGGTAGATTTAAGCAAATAAACATCAAAAACTAAACTAACATAAAAAGAGAAGCAAATGTTCAAGAATCATCCTAAAGGTCTATTGCAGGCCGCACTTAGCAACTTGGGCGAACGGTTCGGCTATTATATAATGATAGCTGTCCTTACCTTGTTCCTTTGCAGCAAGTTCGGAGTAAGCGATGAGACATCCAGCCTTATCTCCGGATTCTTCCTTGCTGCCATTTACATTATGAGTCTTGTCGGTGGTATCATAGCCGACCGGACACAGAATTACCAGCGGACTATCGAAAGTGGATTAATCATCATGTCCCTAGGCTATGTCTGTCTGGCTGTGCCAGTTGTTGCAACGCCACAGAACAACGCCTATCTTCTGGCATTCACAATCTTCGCCCTTTTTCTCATCTCATGTGGAAACGGACTCTTCAAGGGTAATCTTCAGGCTATTGTCGGTCAGATGTATGACGATTTTGAAGCCGAGGCTGCTAAGAAAAGCCCCGAAAAACTCAAGTGGGCTCAGGGACAACGTGACGCCGGCTTCCAGATTTTCTATGTGTTTATCAACATAGGAGCTCTTGCCGCACCTTTCATTGCACCTTTACTTCGTTCGTGGTGGCTTAACTCTCACGGACTACAGTATAATGCCGACCTTCCACGTTTCTGCCATGAGTTCATCAACTCTAACGGAGCCCTCAGCGGAGCCGACCTCAACAGTCTGACAGAACTCGTCCATCAGGTAGGTGGCGACCCATCAAACCTTATGGCATTCTGCCAGCAATATCTCGAGATCTTTAACACAGGAATCCACTACAGCTTTATTGCCAGCGTTATAATGATGCTCATTTCACTTGCAATATTCATGAAGTCGAAGCATCTCTTCCCAATGCCTGGCAAGAAGAAAGCTGTCGTCAATGTTGAATATACTCCTGAAGAGAAGATCGCTATGGCAAAAGAAATCCGCCAGCGCATGTATGCTCTTTTTGCAGTGCTTGGCATTGCAGTGTTCTTCTGGTTTGCATTCCACCAGAACGGACAGAGCCTGAGCTTCTTCGCCCGTGACTTTGTCAAGACCGATGCCATTCCTCCAGAAATATGGCAGGCTGTCAATCCGTTCTTCGTTATAGCTCTGACACCAGTTATCATGGCAGTCTTTGCTCATTTCACAAGAATCGGTCATCCAATCATTCCTCCAGAAATATGGCAGGCTGTCAATCCGTTCTTCGTTATAGCTCTGACACCAGTTATCATGGCAGTCTTTGCTCATTTCACAAGAATCGGTCATCCAATAACAACCCCACGAAAAATTGCTCTCGGAATGGGTATCGAGGCATTAGGATTCTTGTTCCTGATGGTTATCTCGTTAATCCATAACTATCCTTCAGCCGAGACATTCACGTCTCTTGCACCGTCAATCCGTGAACCTCTGAAAGTAGGACCGTGGGTTCTTATCTGCACATACTTCCTGCTTACCATTGCAGAGCTGTTCATTTCGCCACTGGGCTTGAGCTTCGTGTCAAAGGTTGCGCCAAAACATCTGCAAGGTCTGTGCCAAGGTTTGTGGCTCGGAGCAACAGCAGTAGGTAATTCACTGCTTTGGCTCGGTCCTCTCATGTACAACAAATGGCCTATCTGGCAGTGCTGGCTTGTATTCGCACTTGTCTGTGGAGTCAGCATGATTATAATGTTCGGTATGACCAAATGGCTTGAGCGTGTAACAAACTCATAAATACCAAGTGAAGAGTGAGTTTCTTATGATTCTTCACTCTTCACTTTTTTCTTATTCATTATCAAAATGAGACATCTACTAAGGCTGTTCTTTGTAACAGCAGTTTTTGTGCCGGCACTTGCAATGGCACAAACAATGGAAAGCGCCAACGACGCTGTAGCAAACATGCGAGTAGGATGGAACTTAGGCAACACCCTTGAAAGCAAGTCAAACGACACAACCAATATGTGGATTGAGGCTTGGACGCCACGAAAGCCTGAGAATTACGAGACTGCGTGGGGACAGGTCAGAGCCACACCAGAGCTCATGCAGATGATGCACGACGCCGGATTCAATGCTATCCGTGTGCCGGTTACATGGTTCCCTCACATGAAGGAGACTTGGAAACTGGGCGGCTCTAACGGCGCGACATGGTCGCCATCGGCTGACCCTATTGACTCGACAGTCAACAGAGAGTGGATGAAACGTGTGCATGAGGTCGTCGACTATGTGATAAACACCGGAATGTACTGCATTCTTAACGTCCATCATGACACCGGAGCCAACAATAACGCATGGCTAGTTGCCGACGGAAACACGTTCGCCAAGACGGAAGCTTACTATAAGGCTTTGTGGCGTCAGATAGCAAATGAGTTCAAAGACTATGGCGACCACTTGGTCTTCGAGGCTTACAATGAGATGCTAGACAAGTATGATTCTTGGTGCTTCGCTTCATTCGCGGCTCCGGGACGATACAATAAAGCGGTTGCCGACGATGCTTATAATGCAATAAACAATTACGCACAGACATTTGTCGATGTCGTCCGTTCAACCGGTGGGAACAATTCTCAGCGCAATCTTATCGTCAACACTTACGGCAGTTGTGACGGACGTGGCAATTGGAATACCCATCTTACAGACCCGTTGACCCAGATGAAACGCCCGACTGACAGCGCAACAGGGCATATAATCTTTGAAGTTCATTCTTATCCTGATGTTTCTAATCTACAGAATGCCAAGAATGAAGTCGACGGTGAGTTCAATAAACTGACAACGTACTTGGCAAGTAAGGGCGCTCCTGTTATCATTGGAGAGTGGGGCGCATCAGATGGTAATGCCTACACGAATAACAAACAGAATCTCATAGACTTCGCAAGATATTTCGTTGAGAACGCAAAGTCACACGGCTTCACCACATTCTATTGGATGGGATTGTCTGACGGACAGGATAGGGCAGTACCACAATTCACTCAGCCTGACCTCCGTGATGCCATTATCAAAGGCTATTATGGTGAAGGCGGATATACCGGAATTAAGTCGATAACTTCCGCTAATGAATCAGTAAGTCAGCATGATGGAGCCATCTACAACGTTATGGGTCAGCGCCTTAATTCTGTTCCGCAGCATGGAATATACATCCGTAACGGAAAGAAATATGTGGCTGGTAAATAGAAATATATTAACAGAAAACCAATTAACGGCTAAATGGATTGCATTTGATGGTCGATTATGTTGTAATCGGGTATCTTTTAGCTCCTAATTGAGCGTCTTTTACAAGCTAAACGGGTATCTTTTAGGAGCTAAAAGATACCCGTTTATAAATTATCTGATTATCAATTGGTTACGTATATGCTATTGCGTAGTAAACGCTTGTGACATTATTTTTACTACAAAATAGCGTCTTTCTTATTTTATTACATACGGATACTGACTTTTACGAATACCGAGATAAAAGTCAGCCGTTTACTTTACTCTTGTCAGAACTTTCCCGAATCTTCAATATCATTGGAACAACTTGCTGGTATCGTTTCTTGTCGCCGTTGATGGCACGCATGAGTAACTTACATGCTTCCTTGCCTTGCTCCCTGGCTTGGTCGGACACAACGGTCAATTTTGGCGTGACGAATTTTGCCGTATCGCCATCTGTGAATCCGATTAAAGCAACATCCTTCGGAATATTAAGTCCATGCCCTTTTATTCTTTCGAACGCCGCGAAAGTTATAATGTCGTTGAAAGCCAGTATGGCATCAGGTGGATTGTCCATATTGAGAAGTTCATCGACTGATTGATTGGCGAACTCATGGCTTATGACCCCACACTTAACCAGTTCACGGTCAATAGGAATGTGATTCTCTCTGAGTGCCTGTAGGTATCCATGCTTGCGTCGTTTGACCATGTCGAGATGGTTAGGACCGCCAATGAAGGCTATACGTCGGCTGCCCGTGTCAATCAGATGTTGGGTCGCTTTCTGTGCCGCAACATCGCCATCAGCCACAACTTGCGAGAATAATTCCGGCAGACAAGTGCGTGCGAAGAATACCAGTGGAATGCCCATATCGTGAATCTCCTTGAAATGTGAGTAGTCGGTAGTGTCTTGGGCAAGGCAGGCTATTATTCCTTCGACATGCATATTGATGAAATTGTCAATGGCGGTTTCCTCAAGATTATGGTCTTCGTGAGAGTTGGAACTGATAACGGTGTACTTGTATGAGCGTGCGTAATCTTCTATTCCGTCAAGCACTGCGGAATAATAATGGGTAACAAGGTTTGGCACTACAACTCCGATGATGTGCGGAGCTTCTTTCCTTAAGCTTTGTGCAAATGGGTTCGGGCGGTAATTCATTTCCTTGGCTAAATCCTGAACCCGTTTCCTCATTTCGTCGCTAACTTCATGGCTGTTGCGCAAAGCACGGCTAACAGTCGCTATGCTGACGCCGAGTTTGGCAGCTAAATCCTTAAGTGATGTCCGGTGTTTTTTCATTATGTTCGAAGTTGTTATACCATTGGCAAATGCAAAGGTACTTAATTTTTCTCATTCCGCAAACGTTTACGTAAAGAATTTGCAAACGTTTACGTTTTATTTTCATAGTTTTTCGATATAACTAACAACAAAATGTATTAACTTTGCATCAGTTTTAAAAGAGTAATGAATAGTTGATAATAAGTTAGTTAGAAAAAATGAAGGTTCAAAGTTGTTGGGAAACAATTTTGAGCCTTTTTTCTTTTTATTTCATTGCGCCATTAAAAGTCGTGATTTTTTTTTGTTTTTCAAGAAAATTTGTGTACCTTTGCATCGCAAATTCGAACTATTCTGTGTTTCAATTCATGAAACACAAATCATCAACGTAATTTCCTATACATATTATATATGTTAAGCAAAGAAGAACTATTAGCTAAGGATGTTCCCGAACTAGAGGACATCGCACGCAATATCGGTGCTGAATATGACAAGAACGCCGATAAGGATACCATCGTTTACGCTATCCTTGACAAGGGTGCTGAAAACGAAGGCAAGGCTCATCCGTTAGGGACTAAGCGCCATCGTGCACGTATTAACCGGACAGAAACCGACCATGTATACTCGGTAAATGGTAAAGATGGCGAGAACCTTGACACAAAGAAAGAAAAGAAATCAACAAAGACTAAAAAGTTATTTAGTGACAAGCCTGTTGTAAAACCGCAGTCGGAAGAGACGTCAGAAGTTAAGGCTGAAGAGAATGAGATGACTCCTGAGGAGATTTTAGCATCCATTCCTAAACACCGCGGACGCAAGTCAAAGGCAGAATTGGAAATGATTGCCAAGGCTGAAGCTGCACTAAAAGCAAAGAAAGAAAATAAAACCATGGAACCAGAGAATAATGAAAATGTAGCCCCGGAGTCAGAACAGGAAAAAGAAGTTGAAGCTCCAATTGTTCCGGAAGCTGAGTTCCAGTCTGATGATGCTGACAATACTGACAACAGCGAGCTCCTCTTGAAGTTGCAGCAGAAGGCAAATGAGCTTAATGGAAATAATACAGAAGAGGCTGAGCCTGCCGACGGACAGGTTTGGGAAGGTGACCCTGGCGACGGCACTGACTTTATAACAGTCGTTGACCTGCCTATAGAGGATCAGGGCGTCCTGCCTGAATATGATATGCTCGACCGTCCTACGGCTACTGCCAACAATGTTGAGCCTGACTATTCAGCCAAGAATGTTGAGCAGCCTCAGGAGTCTCACTATGATTTCGACAACCTGATTGTTGGCAATGGCGTGCTGGAAATTATGCCAGACGGCTATGGTTTCCTGCGGTCAAGTGACTATAATTACCTCAGCTCGCCTGACGACGTTTATGTTTCCAACAATATAATTAAGAAATATGGACTGAAAACAGGTGACGTGGTTGAATGCCATGTTCGTCCGCCGAAAGTAGGAGAGAAGTATTTCCCGCTTACATCCATCGACCATATTAATGGACGCAATCCTTCGGAGATTCGTGACCGTATACCGTTCGAGCATCTTACCCCGTTGTTCCCTGACGAGAAGTTCAACCTTACCGGTGATCCAAAGACCACAAATCTCAGCACTCGTATCGTTGATATGTTCTCACCTATTGGTAAGGGTCAGCGTGCACTTATCGTCGCTCAGCCAAAGACGGGTAAGACTATTCTCATGAAGGATATTGCCAACGCTATTGCAGCCAACCATCCGGAGGCTTATCTGATGATGCTTCTTATCGATGAGCGTCCTGAGGAGGTCACCGATATGTCACGCACTGTGAACGCTGAGGTTATCGCTTCTACTTTCGATGAGCCTGCCGACCGCCATGTAAAGATTGCCGGAATCGTGCTTGAAAAGGCTAAGCGAATGGTTGAGTGTGGTCATGATGTAGTTATTTTCCTTGATTCTATAACACGTCTTGCCCGTGCATACAATACTGTTGCTCCTGCCAGTGGAAAGGTGCTTACCGGTGGTGTTGATGCCAACGCATTGCAGAAGCCGAAGAGATTCTTTGGAGCTGCCCGTAATATCGAGGGTGGTGGTTCGCTCACAATTATTGCTACAGCCCTGATTGATACCGGCAGTAAGATGGATGAGGTGATCTTTGAGGAATTCAAGGGTACAGGTAATATGGAGTTGCAGCTTGACCGCAGTCTATCTAACAAGCGTATCTTCCCGGCTGTCAACCTCGTTGCTTCAAGTACTCGTCGTGATGACCTGCTTCAGGACAAGACAACTCTCGACCGTATGTGGATTCTCCGTAAGTATATTGCCGATATGACACCTATTGAGGCAATGAATGAGATTCACACACGACTCCAGAATACTAAGGATAATGAGGAGTTCCTCATGTCTATGAATTCATAATTCTCATAGTCTTTTCCGACTTATGAACGAATACAGCATTGAGGCCGCATATAGTTTCTTCCACCAAAAGGGGAGGATATATGCGGCCTCTAATATTGAAAGTCAGAAGGATGACATTGAATATGCCATCGCTGAATATGTCAATGGAATGAATCCTGAACTATATAAGACATTGTCTAACGGGCGTAAGGACTTTCTGTTAGACCATAAAAATTTCGCAAATGATATTCAGGATGCGGTAGATGAACTGGAAAAAATGATGAAATAAAAAATCCCCACCAAACAAATTGAAGTTTGGTGGGGATTATTTTTAGCAAACTTTGTGAGAACCATCACTGATTACTACAGGATAGACCTCAGGAGCATGTCCGTATTTTGCTGTGAACTTCTTTGTTGCGTCAGCAATGAACTTGTCATAAAGTTCATCCTTGACAAGGTTGATGGTGCAACCTCCGAATCCACCGCCCATTATGCGGCTTCCGGTAACTCCGTTTTCACGTGCAATGTCTACTAGATAGTCAAGCTCTTCGCAACTTACCTCGTATTCCTTTGACAGTCCCTCGTGGGTTTCATACATCTTCTTGCCGACTGTCTCATAGTCGCCTGCCTCAAGGGCGTCGCTGACTGCAAGCACACGGTCTTTCTCGCCGAGTACGAAGTGAGCACGCTTGTAGTCCTCTTCGCTAATCTCCGGCTTTACCTCTTCGAGCTCAAGCCATGTTGCGTCACGAAGAGTCTCGAACTTCTTGTTAGGGAAGTGCTTGTTCAGCGCAGCAACAACATTCTCGCAACTCTGGCGACGGTCGTTGTATGGACTGCCTACAAGCTCGTGCTTTACCTTTGAGTTTACAAGAACGAGCTTATAGCCCTGTGGGTCGAATGGGAAGTACTGGAATTCACGGCTCCGGCAATCAAGACGCATCAGCTTGCCTTTCTGACCGAAGACACTGGCGAACTGGTCCATGATTCCGCAATTAACGCCGACATACTTATGCTCTGTTGCTTGTCCCGCCAGAACCATATCCCATTTTGAGATACGATTGTCAGCAAACAAATCATTAATTGCGAATGCGAAACAACTCTCCAAAGCTGCTGATGAACTCATGCCTGCTCCGAGAGGAACATCGCCATAAAATGCTGCATTGAACCCCTTAACGTCAACACCAAGTGCACGCATCTCCTGAACTATTCCATAGATGTAGCGTGCCCATGTAGCCTTAGGACCTTTAGGGTCGTCAACTTTGAATTCTACTTTATCCTTAAGGTCGATGGAGTAGAGGATGACAGTCTGTAAGCCATTAGGGCGAACTTCTGCCATGATGCCTTTATCGACTGCGCCCGGAAATACGAATCCGCCATTGTAATCGGTGTGCTCACCAATAAGGTTGATTCGTCCTGGCGACATGTAGATATTGCCTGTCTTACCATCGAAGTGCTTTATAAAGCGTGATCTTACTTTTTCAGTATCCATTTTTTATTAATGTATAAATAATAGTGTATAATGTATAAAGTAAAAAAATAAATTATAATGTACAATGTGTAGTACAAACTATTTTATAAGGATTGATTTATACATTATACATTATAATTTATTATTTATTCTTTAAACCGGAATGTCCTTGTTTACATTCTTGCTGAAGAATGCAGAATAGAGGAACATGTAAGCCATGGCGAGCAGTGGGATAATGTAGCTTACCATATAGCCTGCATGATCGGCAATGAGGTTCTGGATAAGTGGAAGAACACCACCACCAACAACCATCATCATGAAGATACCTGATGCCTGTGCGGTATATTTGCCAAGGCCCTCAGTTGAGAGATTGAAGATAGATGCCCACATGATTGAAGTGCAGAGTCCGCAGAGAACAAGCAGGATAGCACTCAATGGAATTGTGGTCATTTCAAATGATGTTCCTGTAAACAGAGGCATTGAGGCTGTTATGGTCTTAGGAGTTATGATTGCAACAATGATGAGAATCATAGCGATTCCGTTGGCAACCATCATCAGTAAGCGTGATGAAACCTTGTCGGCAATGAATCCAGCAATGAAACGTCCTACCAGCATCAACAGCCAATAAGTACCTGCAACGAATCCGCCAATTGCTGCTGCATTTGCAACAGTTGTCGTCCATGCGCCGTTAGCAGTTGTATCTGAGATATAGAAGTTCAGTGTTCCTGGGATACCTGTCTCAACACCTACATAAACGAAGATGGCGATGACACCCAGTTTGAAATGACGGAATGACCAAGGTGAATGCTCAAAGACGGTATTCTCGTCGGTCTTTCCCATTTCTGGGTCCTGAATAGGAATGAACGAAAGGATGATAAATGCTGCTGCGAATACTGCAAGTGCAATGTAGAGGACGAGGTTAACGTCGTGCATGCTTGTGCTCTTTGTTACCTGACCGATGAGTGCACCGACAAGCATAGGGGTAAGAGTACCGGCGAGAGAGTTTAGAGTTCCACCGATAAGGTTCAGCTGGTTACCACGGTTACCACCACCTCCGAGGAGGTTCAGCATTGGGTTAACCACAGTGTTGAGCAAGCAAACAGAAAGTCCGCTAACGAATGCGCCGATGAGGTAAACCACGAATCCGGTCATTCCTGATGGGAATCCTGAAAGGAACTGGATGAAGACTCCAACGAATCCGAATGCTATACCGAGCATTGCAGTCTTCTTATAGCCAATCTTTGTGAGGAGCTTTCCGGCAGGAATACCCATGAACAGGTAAGCAAAGAAGTTCATGAAGTTACCCATCATTCCGAGCATGTTACTGCCGCCGATTTCAGGCTGATTCTTCCACACCACGCCTATAGGTGCTGCCAGATTGGTTACGAACGCAATCATAGCATAAAGGAACATCATTGTTATAATGGCAATGATGCTACCATTTTGTTTAGTTTTAACGTTTTCCATATTGTAAGTAAATAGTTGATTTTTTCAGATAACCTTAATAAGTGGACGCATTAAAATTAACGCCACTTTGATAACTATCAAAAAAAAGTGACGACGGTCCGGAGACCGTCGCCCCTGTATGTGTTGTTTATTCTACTCCGAACTTATAGATAGTGCGCTGCTCATACACCTGACCTGGGTTAAGTTCCACTGAAGGGAAATAAGGACGGTTAGGAGTATCTGGGAAGTGCTGTGCCTCAAGGCAGATGGCACTGCGCTTTGGATATGTTGTTCCGTGCCAACCTTTAAGTCCAAACTCAAAGTTGCCGGTGTAAAGCTGGAGCCCTGGCTCTGTAGTATAGACTTCCATGGTACGGCCGCTTACTGGCTCATGCAGCTTTGCAGCAAATGAAAGCTCGCCTTCCTCTTTCTTATTGAGGACATAGCAGTGATCATAACCGGTACCGTTCTTAAGTTGTTCGTTATCGTCATTGATGCGCTCGCCGATAGTATGTGGCGTACGGAAATCGAATGGTGTGCCTTCTACTTTAAGAATCTCTCCTGTAGGGATACTTGTATTGTCTATCGGCAGATAGAAATCAGCATTCAACTGTGCCTCAACGTTAAGGACATCAGGTGTTGGGTCAGCGTCACCGGCAAGTGAGAAGAATCCATGATGAGTCAGGTTGATGATAGTCTTCTTGTTAGAAGTAGCACGGTACTTTATGATGAGTTCGTTGTCATCAGTCCAAGAATATCCTACCCATACTTCTACTTCGCCGGAATATCCTTCCTCGCCGTATGGACTTGTATACTTCAGAACAACGGCATGGTCATTGACTTGGGTTGCGTCCCATACCTTGACATTGAATCCTTCTTTACCTCCGTGCAGATGGTTAGGACCATCGTTGGTATAAAGCTGATACTGCTTGCCGTGGAGTTGGAACTTGCCTTTGGCAATACGGTTGCCGAAACGGCCGATAAGACGTGATAGATATGGCTCCTCTGAGTTTATGACACCCTGAATGCTGTCATGACCTTGAATGACGTTGGCATAATTGCCATTCTTGTCAGGTACCATGATAGCAACGATAGCACCGCCATAGTTCGTGAATGCCACTTCGTTACCATGCGAATTGCGTAGAACGAATAAATCAGTATGTTTGCCGTTGACAGTGGTCTGGAAATCTTCTCTTCTCAGACCACATTTGTTTTGTGTTTCTACAGAGTTTGTCATAATCAGCGTTTTTAGTTTGTATGATATATAATTAGTTTCTTTCCCTTTTGTGATAAATCGGTTACTTAGTTGCAAAGTAACTCAAAATATTCGACAAAACCAAACTAAAACGAAAAAAAGACTGTGGAAGTGTGTTAAAAACAATTAAGGCTTATGATAGCAAGTCGGCAACGACATAGCTGGAACCGCCAACGAAGATGAAGTCTTCAGGCTCGCTATCTTCAAGAGCGGCATTGTACGCTTCCTTTACCGAGTGGAAAGAACGACCACTAAGTCCTTGCTTGCCAGCTTCCTCGGCTACTTTCTCTACAGGGGAAGCCCGCTTGTTTGATGGCTGAGTCCAATAAAATACGGCATCACGCGGCATCATAGATAAAACTTTGTCAATGTCTTTATCGTCAACCATTCCGAATACAATTCTTCGAGTCTTGCATTTCTGCGCTGCTATTTGTGGTGCAAGATATTGCCAACCACCAACATTATGTCCCGTATCACAAATGACTTTTGGCTGGTCTTTCAGCTTCTGCCATCTACCCATAAGCCCTGTTGATTCGCAGACGTTGGCAAATCCTTTTGCTACACTGTCGACATCACGGATAACATTTTTGTTCATGAGCTCCATGCAGGCTGTTAGTACAGTGTTAGCGTTCTTATCCTGATAATCGCCTCCGAGTTCATAATGAATGTCACCAAAGTATTTGGTCTTATAATCTCTTCCGCCATTAGGGTTGACTTTAGCAGAAGTGATTAATGGCTTGTCCTGAGCAAAAACAATTGTAGAGCGTGTTGTTTCTGCTTTTGATTCAAAGACTGGACGTGTCTCAGGAACATCCTCTCCTACGACAACAGGAACGCCATCCTTTATAATGCCTGCTTTTTCATACGCAATCTTTGCCAATGTGTTGCCAAGGAATTGCGTATGGTCGAAACTTATGTTCGTGATTATAGACAGGAGAGGAGTAATGATATTCGTACAATCTAACCTTCCCCCAAGCCCTACTTCAACAACAGCAATGTCGATGTCCATATCGGCGAAGTATTTAAATGCCAAAGCTGTTGTCAATTCAAAGAATGATGGATTCAGAGACTCAAAGAAAGAGCGGTTCTCACGCACGAAGTCAATAACATATTCCTTTGGTATCATCTTACCATTGACACGGATGCGCTCACGGAAATCAACAAGATGAGGGCTGGTATACAACCCAACTTTATAGCCATCAGCTTGCAGGATAGACGCAATAGTGTGCGAGCATGAACCTTTTCCGTTAGTTCCTGCGATGTGAACTGAGAGGAAATGGTTGTGCGGATGTCCGAAGTGCTCGTCCAAGGCAATTGTATTTGAGAGCCCTTCTTTGTAGGCCGTTGCTCCTACATGTTCGAAAACGGGTGTGCTGTTATATAAATATTCAACAGTTTTATTATATTCCTTATTTAATTCCTCGTCAGTCATAAAGCTTGTTTGAAATGATTAGTTGCTAAACTAAAATAACGGAAAGAACAGACACTATCTGTTGTTTCCGTTATTTCTTGTATGCGAAATAAATTAATTAAAAAGATTCTTGAACTTCTGGAAGATAGTCTCCTTGGTTACGTTATCACCCTTGAAGTTATCACTATCCTGGAACTTTTCGATGGCTTTTCTTTCCTCGCGTGAAAGAGTCTTCGGAATGTAAACACTTATCTGAACGATAAGGTCACCAATGCCATATCCATAACCCTTAACAGCCGGCAGACCTTTGCCACGAAGACGTAATGTCTTGCCTGGCTGAGTACCCGGCTCGATCTTAATCTTTGTTGTCTTACCGTCTAGGGTAGGAATGTCAACCTGTCCACCAAGAGCAGCTGTCGGGAAGTCGAGAAGAAGGTTATATATAAGGTTCTGCTTGTCACGAACGAATTCGTCATTCTGCTCAACCTCAATGTAGACCTTAATGTCGCCATTGATTCCGTTGTGCTTACCAGCATTACCCTTACCCGGAACATTCAGAACCATGCCGTCTTCAACACCAGCCGGAATATTTATCTCGACTACTTCGTCTCCTTTGACGACTCCTGTACCGCCACACTGCGGACACTTGTCCTTAATAACCGTACCTTCACCTCCACAGACATGACAAGTTGTCTGAGTCTGCATCATACCGAAGATACTCTGTTGTGTGCGAATCTCGACACCAGAGCCATGACAATTAGGGCATGTCTCAACACCAGAGCCACCTTTAGCACCGGTTCCATGACAGTCAGGGCAGGCAACATCCTTGCGTACCTTGAACTTCTTGGTGACACCGGTTGCAACTTCCTGTAGAGACAGTTTGACTTTCAACCGTAGGTCAGAGCCACGATACTTGCGTGTCTGTGACCTGCTACCGCTGAAGCCACTTCCTCCGAAGCCGCCGAAACCACTGTGTCCGCCGAATACATCGCCGAACATAGAGAATATATCATCCATGGAGAATCCACCGGCACCAAACGGACTGCCACCAAATCCTCCGCCAGGAGCATTAAAGCCAAACTGGTCGTATTGCTGGCGCTTCTGCGGGTCATGGAGCACGTCGTATGCTTCGGCGGCTTCCTTGAACTTCTCCTCAGCTTCCTTGTCGCCAGGATTACGGTCAGGATGATACTTTATGGCTAGTTTACGGTAAGCTTTCTTTATATCTGCCTCAGAGGCATCCTTGCTGACGCCCAGGACTTCATAATAATCTCTCTTTGCCATTTTAGATGTTCTGATGATTTGATGATAAGATGGTGGATTACTGTCCTACCGCCACTTTGGCATGACGGATAACCTTATCGTTGAGTGTATAACCGGTCTGTACACAATCGATGACCTTTCCTTTCTTATCATCGCTCTGCCCCGGAACCATAGCAATAGCCTCCATGACATCGGTATCGAAGTCCTTGTCTTTAGTGTCAATCTTCTTCACGCCGAGTCCTTCAAGAGTCTTTGTGAACTTCTTGTAAATAAGTTCCATGCCCTCACGGATAGCCTTTGCGTCAGAGTTTGGGTCAGCAATGGCACGCTCGAAGTCGTCGAGTACAGGCAGAATGGCAGTGATAGTCTTCTCGCCGCCATTAAGAATCAGGTCAGCCTTCTCCTTGAGGGTCCGCTTCTTGTAGTTGTCGAACTCAGCGACCTCACGCAAGTAACGGTCTTTCAAATCATCGACTTGCTGCTGGAGCTTCTCTTCTTTTGTTGGCTCTTTCTTGTCCTTCTTCTCGGACTTCTCTTCTTTCTTATTATCCTCAGAAGCCTTCTTCGATTCCTCGTTCTTAGCCTCTTTGGTCTCCTTTTCGGGCTCATCGCCCTCAACTTTTATTTTCTTTTCCTCGTTATTGTTACTCATAATTCTATTTGCTTTTGATAAAGCATTAGCAAAAAATGTGCCAAGAGTGGAGCCGTTGCAAGGCAACGGCATACCCAACAGTGGTAATGAAGGGCAGGCAGGGGTTAGTGTTGGGAGTACATCTTGGCTTTCTGCTCCTTGATGGCATCGTCATGGATGTACTCATCGTAAGACATGAGCTTGTCGATGGTGCCTGCCGGAGTGAGTTCGATGACACGGTTGGCTACGGTCTCGATGAATTCATGGTCGTGAGAACTGAAGAGAACGTTGCCCTTGAATGAAATGAGGTTGTTGTTGAAAGCCTGAATGGACTCAAGGTCGAGGTGGTTGGTCGGCGTGTCGAGAATCAGGCAGTTGGCGTTCTGAAGCTGCATGCGTGCAATCATCAGACGCATCTTTTCACCTCCTGACAGAACACGGACGTTCTTCTCGACCTCTTCCTGACGGAAAAGCATACGACCCAGATAACCCTTCATGGTTACTTCATTTCCGGTACCGTACTGTGAAAGCCAGTCGACGAGGTTCATGTCGCAATCGAAGAACTTCGTGTTGTCCAGCGGAAGGTAAGCAGTCGTGATGGTCACGCCCCACTTGTATTCACCGGCATCAGCCTTGCGGTTACCGTTGATAATCTCGAAGAGGGCAGTCATTGCCTTCGGGTTGTGAGAAAGGAAGACAATCTTCTGTCCCTTTTCAACATTGAAGTTGACATGGTCGAAGAGAACTGTTCCGTCTTCCTCGACAGCCTTCAAGTCCTTAACTTCAAGAATCTGATTGCCCGGCTCACGTTCCATCTGGAAGATAATGCCAGGGTACTTGCGGCTTGACGGACGAATCTCCTCAACGTTCAGCTTCTCAAGCATCTTCTTGCGGCTTGTTGTCTGCTTGCTCTTTGCCACATTGGCAGAGAAACGGCGGATAAACTCCTCCAACTGCTTGCGCTTTTCCTCAGCCTTCATGCGCTGGTTCTGAGCCTGACGCAATGCCAGCTGTGAACTTTCGTACCAGAACGAGTAGTTTCCTGCGAAGACGGTAATCTTTCCGTAGTCAATATCGATAGTCTGTGTAGAAACAGCATCAAGGAAGTGACGGTCGTGGCTGACTACAAGTACAGTCTGATGCTCGTCAATATCGCCGAGATAATCCTCAAGCCACTCTACGGTATCAAGGTCAAGGTCGTTGGTCGGCTCATCGAGGAGCAGGTTGTCAGGCTTACCGAACAGGGCCTTAGCCAGCATGACACGCACCTTCTCATTGTTCGACAGCTCAGCCATTTGCTTCTGGTGTAGTTCCTCTGGAATACCGAGGTGCTGCAACAACTGGGCAGCGTCGCTCTCAGCTTCCCAACCATTCATCTCAGCGAATTTCTCCTCAAGCTCAGCGGCACGGTTACCATCTTCCTCAGTCATCTCCGGCTTGCTGTAAAGAGCCTCACGCTCCTTCATGTTAGCCCATAGCGGACCATGACCCATGAGGACGGTGTCCATGACCTTGTAAGCGTCGTACTTGAAGTGGTCCTGCTCCAGGACAGACAGGCGCTCGCCCGGTCCCATTTCAACAGAACCCTTGTTTGGCTCCAGTTCGCCGTCGATAACACGAAGCAGTGTTGACTTTCCGGCTCCGTTAGCGCCAATAACGCCATAGATATTGCCGCGGGTGAATTTTATGTTTACGTCTTTGTAGAGAACTCGCTTGCCGAACTGCACAGCGATGTTGGACAATGTAATCATACTAAACTAATACCTTATTTATATAAATCGGCTGCAAAGGTACAACTTTTTATCTGAAAAACAGGGCGTTTGCCATTTCTTTTTCGTACCTTTGTCCACCAAATGAGACATTCGAATCCATATAATCAAGATAAATTCACCCACTATACTGTGAAAGGTGAAGCAAAATTGCTCGACTGGCTGCTTGCCAATCTGGGCGAAAGCAAGTCTAAGGTCAAGGCAACACTTCATAACTCCGGAGTTAAAGTCAACGGCAAGTTCCGCACCCAGTTTGACTTCCCTTTGCATGACGGTGACAGGATAAGCGTCAGCAAGTCGAAGAAGAACAGTGTCTTCCGTAGCAAATATCTGAAGCTAGTCTATGAGGACCAGTACCTCGTCGTTATAGAGAAGAACATAGGAATCCTCAGCATGGCAGCCGGTCACAGTTCCCTGAATGTCAAGACCGTGCTCGACGAATACTTCCGCCACACTCGTCAGAAATGCACTGCTCATGTTGTCCACCGTCTTGACCGTGATACCAGCGGATTGATGATTTACGCCAAGGACATGCAAACAGAGCAGATTCTCGAACATGACTGGCATCATATCGTTTACGACCGCCGTTACGTGGCAGTAGTAAGTGGTGAGATGGAGAATGACGAAGGCACAATTGCCAACTGGCTAAAGGACAATAAAGCATATATTACATACAGTTCGCCTGTTGACAATGGTGGAAAATATGCCGTTACCCACTATCGGGTCCTTGACCGCACGGCACGCCATTCGCTGGTGGAATATCGTCTGGAGACCGGAAGGAAGAATCAGATACGTGTCCATTCTGCCGATATGGGGCATCCTGTTTGCGGAGACATAAAGTATGGCAATGGCGATAATCCAATCGGACGCCTCTGCCTTCATGCTTACGTTCTCTGCTTCTATCACCCTATAAACCATAAGCCGATGGAGTTTGAGACACCTATACCACAAGATTTCCTGAAACTATTCAAATAAAGATGGAAGACCTAAAATACTATCTGGCAATTGTTGTCGTCATTGTAGTTGGAATAATTGTCATAAAGAAGATTTCCAGTTGCATTTGGAACATCATAGTTGGCGCGATAATCCTTGCCGTGCTGGCATGGGCACTGGTTGAATTGGGAGCCATTTAAAGGTAAAAAGAGGAAGGAAAAGGAAATATAAATGAAAAAGTAAAAGGTAAAAAGACATCGTTGGATGTAAATCTATTTCGAGACAGAAAGAAAACTTTTTGCTGATGAAATGAGCCTTGCAACTTATTGATACTCAATGCTCCGCTAAAGACATACCGAATGACGTTCTGAAACAGACCGAATTAAAGCGTAAAAGATACCCGATTAGAAGATGAAACGGTATCTTTTACGCTTTATTTTTGTAACACCTATATTCTGTGTAAATATCTTTCGACGTTTTTTAACTACGGCTCACAAGCAGTCCTCGGGTGCTGAGAGTCATGTCAACGAACCGGGCATTGGCTTTCGACTTGTTGGCATTGAGGATTTGCCTTATCCTGGCGGCAGCTTCAGGATCCTTTGCTATCATGTAGAGGAAACCACCACCACCGGCGCCAGGGAGCTTGTAACCAAGACAGAGGTCGTCAATAAGGCTTGTGAGACGGCGAACCTCGTCAGGATTAGTGCCTGAATCGAGTGCCTGGTTCTGAGTCCAAGTCTTGCGCATGAGCAGTCCAGTCTTCTTGAAGTTCTCCTGCTCAATGGCATCGAACATCTCCATCGTGTGCTCCTTCATGTTCCTAAGCAATCGCGTATCTTCATGCTCGTTGAGGAACATCCGACGGACTATCTCCGAGAGGATTGTCTTTGCCGTACGGGTAATGCCTGTATAGTAGAGCAAGTGGCACTGACTGTACTCGGGACTGGTCCACAAATCGTTAGGCAGATACCTTACGACAGGAGTCTGGTCGAAGCCCTTTCTCGTCTGCAAGAGCTTTACCCCTTGTATAACTCCGCCAAACTGGTCCTGCCATCCGCCACCGGTTGTAAGCAACTGCTCCAATAACAGCGTCCTGTTGCCTATCTCGGTCTTGTCCCATCCCAATCCACAGAAGTCATTGATTGCTCCAAGGACTGTAGAGGCAAGAATGCTGCTTGTGCCAAGTCCGGAACCTGCCGGAACGGCTGACAATGTCGTTACCTCAATGCCTGAGCCAAAATCGTCGAGCTGTTGGTCGAGTGATGAGTACTTCTCTGTGTTGAACCGTGGCAGGAATCCGGCAAGAGCCAGTGCCGCCTTCGGTATAGAGAACGGACTGCCGACATGGTTGAAGTCGGCAAGCTGCTCGAATGTCGTCACCGTCTCAGTTGCTCCGAGGTCAATGCTCCGAAGAATAATCTTCTTTTCCTTGCTTCTCTTGACGTAAGCCTGCAATGGCGGCTGACCATTCAACTCTATGGCAAGGTTGATGACATTGCCACCTTCCATCAGACAGAATGGTGGAGTGTCTGTCCAGCCGCCTGCAATATCAATGCGGACCGGACTCCGAGCCCAGACTATTTGGTCGCTGTAGACATCGGATGTGGGATGAACTTGCAGATTGGCTGACGAAAGAAGCCCCTCTCGAAGCAAAGAGAAAGCCTTCGACTCATAGTCGGCAATAGCCTTGGAATTGTCCTTGCCTGACGCTCTTTGTTCCAAAAGCAGAGTCTCAGAACGGAACATCGCGTCATGGATGCGTTTCATTATAGGCTCATTGTCGGCAAGAGGCTGGGGCAGAGCAATGTCGTTTTCGCAAAATTCATCGGCCGCATCATGCAAGTCGAGCTGATAGAAAACGCTGTGGTTATGGTTCTCGGCAAGCTTCGGCCATACCTTAGCACGGTATTCACGACGCTGGTTAGCCAGTCTTTCGAGATTGGCTTTGGCACTGATGTCGTCGGCACTGAGCCTTGTGGAATTCTCCCAGAGTTGCTTGCCTTCCTTTAAAGTTGCGGCATCGAGAGTCTCCGGGTTACTTATCATCCACTCGAGGACTGTTCCAACCTCAGCTTCAGTTGGAAGTACCGGGAAAATCTTTGCGCTTTGAAGGTCGTCGCTGCCTTCAATATCCTTTAAGTCTATGTTCCGCTTGCCAGCCCAATCCTTGAATGGCTGACCGATGAACAATGTTGACTTGTCGCCCAACGAGCCGCGGAACTTGTCATTGTAGCCGTATGGACGGGCACAGAACTCGTCTCCGCCGATAGGCACAACGTCAACACACTGTCCCGGAGCCAGTGACAGCTTCCAATCGTTCTCGGGAATACCGGTTATGATATTATCCTGAGTATAGTGCCAACCATTTCCGACAAAAGAGTTCTCTATCCAGATATTCCGGTTCTCCTCGGTCGGCTTGCTTTCGGTAATGGCGTTCTGAATGAATATCGACGGCTGAGGCTTCAGCGAGTGGTGCATGATAAACCGCTGGTCGTTGACAAGGTTCTGGATAGCCAGCATGGACGAAAGAATCTCATGCGATGTGCCGAAATGATAGAACTCTCCACCGGGCAAAGGCAGAATGGCAACCTTCAGCTCATTGACTTCCGGGTCGCTCATGGTCGGATTTGTTCCCAAGGCTCCACCGAAGGTGGTGTACATATCATAATTGATTATTGTTCCGTCGGATGCAGTGCTTCTGTCCATCAGCACCTTCACAGCCTTGTCGGAGAACAGCCATATACCAATGTCGGTTAGATAGAAGTGGTCGCGGCTCAGTTCGCCAAGTTTCTGAACAGTCGGCTTCTGCAACATACACTCCAGTTCAGACGGCTTCTTCCTTGTCGAAACGAACACACCGTGGTCTTTGGCAATCTCCGGACCGAGCCACAAGCCATAGCAGACGACATCGACATCGGGAATTTCCTGCAGAGGTTGTGTGGCACGGATATAGACGTCACCGCTCACAACCATTGTGCGCAGTCCCTTTGGTGCGGCATTCATAATCTTCTCATAGAGTGGAACTTGCAGTGAAAGCAAGTCCTGTGACAGCCTCTGACCACGCTCCCAACGGAAGACTGGAATAGGAGTCAGTATCTTGCCCGACGGTGCGTAGGCAGGAAGTCGGCGGCTCTGTCCACCGGCATGAAGGAGAATGCGCTTCTCCGAGGATAGCCACTGGTCAAAATCCTTGCCGTCATTCTCTGACTCGTAAGCATTCTTCAGCAAGTTGGCTGTGCCGCCACCTGAGCCTAATTTATGACCTACTGGGTCGTTGGTACAGAACCATTCGGCTTCGGACAGTCCTGTAATATCGTGGAAACAACCGACAAGATTCGGTGGGAGAGATAGTAGTTTTTTCATTGTTTTAGTTTTTTAATGAGCGGAATCCGTAGATGGCAATCACGGCAAAGCAAATGAACGGGACAAAGAATGAGAAGTTCATTGACGACAGTCCGAGGACATCGCCCTTGACATCCATTATTGCAGCTTGGATAGGTGGAATGACGCTTCCGCCTAGGATACTCATTATCAGTCCGGCACTTCCGAACTTCACGTTCTCTTTCAGTCCGTTGAGAGCTATTCCGTAGATGGTCGGGAACATCAGGCTCATGCATCCGCTTACTGCCACAAGGCAATAGAGTCCTGGCTTGCCGTCGGCAAATATGACACCGCAAAGCAACACAATAGCGCCTATGGAGATAACGGAAAGGAGCTTTCCCGGTTTTACAAACTTAAGGAATCCCGTGAAGACAAACCGTCCGATGGCAAACAGGGCAAGAGCAGTAAGATAGAATCTAGTCGTCAACTGGTCGGCGGCTTTGTCTGCCATTCCGTCTAAGTCGTGGAAGACATGATGCCCGTAATAGACTATGTAAGCCCAGCAAACCGTCTGAGCACCAACATAGAAGAACTGGGCAATGACGCCCTCACGATAGTTCTTTACCTTGGAAAGTTGTTTGACGGCAGTCCAGAGGCTCTTCGCCTCGCCACCCTCATCGCTAGCCTTAGGCATCTTTGTCAGACGGATGGCTATCAAGAGGATAAGGATTACAATACCTATATATAAATATGGTTGAACGAGGATATTGAGGTCGTGGGCTTTGATGGCTTCAAATCGTGCAGGGTCGGAAGTCATGAGCGTTGCCCGGACATCCGACGGGGTAGGGTTGAGGTTGGCTGTAACGTAGGTAAGGGCGATGAAAGCTCCGCTTATGGCGCCGACAGGATTGAAAGCCTGGGCGAAGTTCAGCCTCAGAGTCGATGTCTCGTCGGAGCCCATGCAATAGACGTATGGGTTACAGCTGGTCTCAAGGAATGACAGTCCGCAGGTCATGACAAAGTAAGCCGGAAGGAAAGCATAGAACACGCCAGCGCTCTTTGCCGGGATGAAAGCAAGTGCTCCGATGGCATAGAGTGTTAGTCCGGTGAGTGCTCCCGCCTTGAAAGAGTACTTTTGAATGAACATTGCGGCAGGGAAAGCCATGACAAAGTAGCCCAGATAGAATGCCACCTGAACAAAGCTGCTCTGGAATTTGCTTATCTGGAAGATTGTTCCGAAGTTCTTTACCATCGGGTTGGTGACATCGTTGGCAAAGCCCCACATGGCAAAGCAGATTGTTATCATGATGAACGACAGCAGATAACTGACGCCGTTCTTGCGGAAGAGTCCGTCTTTCTTTGTTATGTTTTCCATATTTGATGAAACAAAAATATAAGGGTGTATCAAAATTCCGGTTGGTAGTGACTATCAGAATCTTGATACACCCTCATATTATATAATGTTATGCTACGGCTGTAGCTTTCTTGCGGTTCCTGACCTCGCCGACGATAAGTAGGATAATGGCGAGAATCAGCAGAGCAGAGGCAATGTAGGAAACAGTCTCTGTGGTTGTTATCGACTTTGGATGGAAGTCGAGCACAACCTTGTGGTTGCCCGGCTTGACATTGATGGCACGCAGGACATAGTTGACACGACCCACTTCGGCAGGCTGTCCGTCGACTGTCGCTGTCCACTCAGGATAGTAAATCTCAGAGAAGACAATCACTCCACCGTTCTTAGAGCTTACGTCGTACTTCAGGTTGTTAGGAGCATAGTCGGTAAGCGTAGCCTTGGCGGTAGAGTCATTTGTGGCACTGTTGCCCAAAGCCGACTGGAACTTCTTGTCGGCAACTGCCTCGTGATGGAGGTCAATCTTGCCGATCTTGTCGATTTCCTCATTGGCATTGTCGACGAAGTCAACCTTGTTGACGAACCATGCGTTGCCCATAGCACTCTTGTTCTCCACCGGAACAGGCTCCTGCCCCTGTTGTCCGACGATTAGGTACTTCATGTTGAGCATGTTCAGGGCTGGCATAGCGTTAGCCTTGTCGGTCACCTGAATCATATTGTCGGAACGCTGGGATAGATTGCCCGGGGCAAGCACCTTGTTCATGTTCTGCATCTCAGGAGCGATGTAGTGGTCGATGAGCTCCTGATAGCGGCGAAGCTTTGCGGCATGGTAACCGCCGATGCTCTTATGATAGTATGAAGTGTTGTTCTCATTGAACGTGTTTGTCGTCATGTTCAGCACACGGTAGTCGAGTCCCTTGTCTTTCATGATCTGGTCGTCGGCAACAGTCTTAGCTATTGGCTGGTCGACGTCGTCCTTAGGCTGGAACATTCCGTCGTTGAGGTAACGCTTGTCGACTGACCACATATCAATAAGGCAGAGGGCAATGACACAGCCGACGAACGGCTTAGCCTGCAGTTTCTTTGCCTTGAAGAGCAGCATCAGCACGACACCGATGAGTATGACGACAATGCTACGGATGCAGTCATCACGGAAGATGGTCTCACGCAGACTGGTGAGATTTGCCTTCAGAGGGGCAAGCTGGTCGGCAGGTATCTGTGACAGAGCCTCATTCTCGGAACTGGAGATGAAGTCGAAGAACACACCCGGCATAAGCCAGAAGACGAGGGCAATACCTGCGGTGCAGGCAAGGCTTATCCAGAAGAACTTGATATGATTCTTGAGATAGTCGGGCTCGTCGACAATCTTCTTCAATGCCATTATTGCCAGCAGAGGAATGGTGAACTCGGCAATGACGAGAATACTTGCCACCGTCCTGAACTTGGCATACATTGGTATGTAGTCGATGAAGAAGTCAGTAAATCCCATGAAGTTCTTACCCCACGAGAGGAGTATCGATAGGACTGTAGCGGCTAGCAAAGCCCACTTCATAGGTCCCTTGACGATGAATATTCCTAGGATGAACAGGAAGAGGACGAACGCTCCAACATAGACCGGTCCGCTTGTTCCAGGCTGCTCGCCCCAGTATTGTCCTATCTGAGCGTAGAGTTGCTCATATTGTGGGTCGCCTTTCTCCTGCACGACCTTGTTGTTTATCATTGGCTCAGAAGCACCGCCCTTGGCGTTAGGAATGAGCAGTGTCCATGTCTCGCCGATGCCATAGCTCCACTGGGTGATGTAGTCGCGGTCGAGTCCTGAGCTGGTCTGATTGGCAGGGTCGGTCTTGCTGACGAGCTCGCTCTTGCCACGCATCGACTCATTCTGGTATTGCCATGTGTGGTAGAGGTTCGAAATGTTTATCGCTATGCCTATAGCTCCGGCAACAATGCAGACAGCCGTTGCCTTGAGGAACTGCGGCATTTTCTTGTCCTTGATGGCTTTCACGAGGAAGGCTATAATCATGAACAGGATAACGAACAGATAGTAGTAGGTCATCTGCGCATGGTTGGCATTGATCTCGAAAGCCGCAAACAAGGCGGTAACTATCAATCCCCAAAGGTATTTGCCCCGGTAAGCCAGCACTATTCCGGCTATCATCGGCGGCAAATAGGCAAGAGCCATAACCTTCCAGATGTGTCCGGCGGCAATGATAATCAGGAAATATGACGAGAAAGCCCATATCACGGCGCCCAGTACTGCCATCCACTGACGGAAGTCGAATGCACGGAGCATGATGTAGAATCCTATCAGATAGGCAAAGAGATACCATACATACTGCGGAAGCCACAGGTGATAGGCTTTCTCGACTTTGCTCAGGGCTTCGGTGCTGTTGTATGACGGTGAAATCTGATAGGTAGGCATACCGCTGAAGACGGTGTTAGTCCAACGGGAACGGTCGCCTGTCTTCTCATAATATTCCTGGACATCACGGCCTTGTCCCTTGGCAGCTGTGTTGTCGCCGCCTCCCAGGACTTCCCCGCGTGTCATTGGCACGAAGAAGTAGGCTACTGAGATTAAAACAAAAAAGAGGATTGCCGCCACGTCGGGCAGGCATTTCTTTAAAGTATTCATTTATTTGAGATTGATGTTATATTTCGATATGTTCTTTTTATACAGAGTGCAAAATTAATAAAAACTATTGAGAAAAGAATTAAATATGTCTTTTTTTAGTAACTTTGCACACCAAAGTTAAAAACGAGTGTAATGAAAATAGGAATTATAGTTGCAATGGACAAGGAATTCGCCCAGCTGGAGAAGGTCTTCAGCGGACGTGACGACATTGTCCTGCAAAAGTGTGGCATTGGAAAGGTCAACTCTGCCATCGGTGCCGTCGAGATGATCAAGGGTGAGCATCCTGACCTCATTATATCAAGTGGTTGTGCCGGTGGAGCCGACAAGAACTTGAATGTCATGGATGTTGTTGTGGCTAGCGAGTGCACGTATCACGATGCCTACTGCGGCGACAATTGTGAGTTCGGACAGATAATGGGTATGCCTGCACGATATAAAGTTCCCGAAGAGTTTGTTGCCGAGGCTTTGAAGCTCAACGAACAGCCTGCCGAGAACGGAATTAAACCGCACATTGTCAGTGGTCTGACCGTCTCAGGTGAGTGGTTTGTCGACTCCAAGGAGAAGATGCAGTCAATCCTCGACCGTTTCCCGGATGCCAAAGCCGTCGACATGGAGAGCTGCTCGATAGCTCAGACATGCTATAAATATAATGTGCCGTTCGTCTCTTTCCGTGTCATCAGTGATGTTCCGTTGAAAGACACCAAGGCTAGCATGTATTTCGATTTCTGGGACCGTGTTGCCCAGGACAGCTTTGAAGTAACAAAGAGGTTTGTTGAGGCAGTAAACAGCCCATCAACAAAGTAATCATGATTTTGAATTTATAATTTTGGATTAAAACATGAATAAGATTCCTTCCTTCACCATCAACCACGAGAAACTGCTCCGTGGCATTTATGTCAGCCGTAAGGACGAGGTTGGCAATGAGGTAGTAACAACATTCGACATCCGCATGAAAGAGCCTAACCGTGAGCCTGTTGTTCATGCTGGAGCACTGCACACAATAGAGCATCTTGCAGCAACATATCTCCGCAACAATCCCGAGTGGAAAGACCGCATAATCTATTGGGGACCGATGGGCTGCCTGACAGGCAACTATCTTCTCCTTCGTGGCGATTATGAATCAAAGGATATTGTGAAGCTCATGCAGGACACTTTCCGATTTATTGCCGATTATGAGGGCGAAATTCCGGGTGCTGCACCACGTGATTGTGGCAATTATTTGCTCCACGACCTTCCAATGGCTAAGTGGGAAGCACGCAAATTCCTTACCGAAGTACTGGAGAATATTAAGGAAGAAAATTTACACTACCCAGCTTAAGTCGGTAAATATATTTCATTTCGGAGTCCCCAGTTTCGAGTGGGCCGAACAGTCGAATTTCGAAGTTGGAAGCTGAAAAATAAGCCTATTTACATTGTAAACGAGCATTGCTTGCATTGTAAATAGGCTTCTCTTATGCCCTAAAATGTGCCCGTTTGCATCTCAGTTAATTATCAGAAGCGATGGAATTTGTCTATTCTTCGCATTATGATAAATACCGAAAAGTTAACGACCTGATAATCAGCGTATTGTAAAATGCCCATCTCAGTTATCTCGGTTATTTCAGTTTCTGAGTATACTCTTAATTATTTGCCCTCAAAAAAAAGATGAACAATATATGTAAATATAATTCAATATATTATATTATAAATTAAAAAAATTGTTTTGTTGACAGGTGGGTGATGAAGAAAGCAGAAACAGAAATAGAACTAATGTGGTATATAAAAAAATAACTGAGATAACTGGGATAACTGAGATGAAATGTTTAAAAGCATTCAATCCCAATTGATCTCAATAATCTCAGTTATCTCAGTTTATTTGTTTGCTAAACTATCTCTTACTCCTTGTTGGCACGCTTGCGCTCAAGGTGGTCGAGGATGATCTTACGCATACGGATGCTCTTTGGAGTAACCTCGACATACTCATCTGCCTTGATATACTCCATGCATTCCTCAAGGCTCATCTGAACCTTCGGCGCAACCTTTGCCTTCTCATCAGAACCTGATGCACGGACGTTGGTGAGCTGCTTGGCCTTGGTGACGTTGACAACGAGGTCGTTATCGTGGACGTGCTCGCCGACAACCTGACCGCCATAGACTTCCTCACCCGGGTCGATGAAGAACTTACCACGATCTTGAAGCTTGTCGAGTGCGTAAGCGTAGGCTGTACCATTCTCAAGGGCAATCATTGAACCATTGGTGCGGCGGACGATGTCGCCTTTCCAAGGCTGATACTCCTTGAATCGGTGAGCCATGATAGCTTCACCCTGTGATGCTGTCAGAACGTTGGTACGCAGTCCGATGATACCGCGTGCCGGAATATCGAAGGTGATGTTCACACGGTCGCCCTCATTGTCCATTGCGGTCATCTCACCCTTACGGCGGGTAACCATATCAATCATCTTGCTTGAGAACTCCTCAGGTACATTGATTGTGAGTTCCTCGATAGGCTCACACTTCTGACCGTCGATCTCCTTGATGATAACCTGTGGCTGACCGACCTGAAGTTCATAACCCTCACGGCGCATGGTCTCGATAAGGACAGAGAGGTGGAGGACACCACGACCACTGACAATCCATTTGTCCATTGAACCCTCAACCGGCTTTACACGAAGGGCGAGGTTCTTCTCGAGCTCCTTCTGCAGACGGTCGGCGATATGGCGTGATGTGCAATACTTACCCTCACGGCCGAAGAATGGTGAGTCGTTGATGGTGAAGAGCATACTCATGGTAGGCTCATCAACAGCGATAGGAGGCAGAGCCTCTGGATTCTCGAAGTCGGCAATGGTATCGCCAATCTCGAAGTTGTCCAGTCCGATAACGGCGCAAATATCACCGCTGCTTACCTCTGGTACACGAACGTGGGTAACGCCCTGGAATGTGTGAAGCTCCTTAATCTTTGTCTTCTCCTGAGTTCCGTCACGATGGCAGATGGTGATGTTCATTCCATCCTTAAGTGTGCCACGGTGAACACGACCAACGGCGATACGACCTGTATAGCTAGAGTAGTCTAGAGATGTGATAAGCATCTGTGGTGTGCCCTCGAGCTGCTTTGGTGCAGGAATCTCAGTAAGGATAAGGTCGAGAAGGTAGTCGAGGTTATCAGTTGGGTGCTGCCAGTCAGGACCCATCCAGCCCTGCTTAGCTGAACCATATACAACCTTGAAGTCGAGCTGCTCCTCAGTAGCATCGAGGTCGCACATAAGGTCGAATACCATCTCATAAACTTCCTCAGGGCGGCAGTTAGGCTTGTCGACTTTGTTGACGACGACGATAGGCTTCAGTCCGAGCTGCAATGCCTTCTGGAGCACGAAACGTGTCTGAGGCATAGGACCCTCGAAAGCATCGACGAGAAGCAGGCAACCGTCTGCCATGTTGAGCACACGCTCAACCTCACCACCGAAGTCAGAGTGACCCGGGGTATCAAGTATGTTGATTTTTGTGCCTTTCCAGTTAATGGCAACGTTCTTTGACAGAATCGTTATTCCACGCTCGCGCTCCAAGTCGTTGGAGTCGAGTACTTCGCCGCTCTCATCCTTTCCGTCACGGAAAGAGTTGCTGGCCATCATCATCTTGTCGACCAGTGTTGTCTTACCGTGGTCGACGTGAGCAATAACTGCTACGTTACGAATATTTTGCATCTTTATACCTTAAAAATAGCTATCTTGAAAATTTTCGGGTGCAAAGGTACTGCAAATTGCGCACATAACAAAAGAAAGTCAACATTTTCTTTGTTTATTAGGTTGAAAGTGAGTACCTTTGCATCGCAATTTCGGAGAATCCGATGCATTCGACATCGTGACCCGTTGTGATTAATGGCGGCTGAACGGTGGAAGGATGTAATTGCAAACTATTAATTAATCAATTACAATGTATTTAAACAAAGAGAAGAAGGCAGAGATCTTCACACAGTTTGGTGAGAAGAAGAATGCTGCCGACACTGGTTCTGCAGAGAGCCAGATTGCACTGTTCACTTATCGTATCAAGCACCTTACAGAGCATGTAAAGACTAATCACAAGGACTTTGTTACAACACGCGCACTGACTAAGCTCGTTGCAAAGCGTCGTCGTCTGCTCGACTACCTCTATGAGCAGGACATCAACCGCTACCGTGCTATCATCAAGGCTCTTGGTCTGCGTAAGTAAGCATTGCGCTTTTATTTAAAAGTATAATCCCATCAGTTCTCCTTTTACAGAAGAGTTGATGGGATTTTTTCAATCTTTCATTCTTTCAATATTTCATTTAGCGGTATCATCACGAAGTCACGCTCTTTCATGTGTGGGTGCGGAATCTTCAGCTCCGGTTCATCAATGGTTACGTCGTCATAAAGCAGAATGTCAATATCGATTATGCGGTCATGGTATTCGCCGTTATGGCTCTTTTCCTTTCTGCCAAGCTCACGTTCGATGAGCTGGGTCATTTCCAATACCTCATGCGGTGTCAAGTCGGTCTCAACACACACACAGCCATTTAGAAACCTATTCTTGCTTTCGAATCCCCAAGGCTCGGTCTCTATAAAAGAAGACTGGCGGACGACATCGCCCACCAGTTCTCCAATCTTCTGTATTGCTTTGTTAAGGTTCTCCCTTTTATCGCCTAGGTTTGTTCCCAAACTCAAGAAAACCTTATGAGTTTTATTCTCCATTAGTTCTTACCAGTTCATTACCTATGTAATCAAACATCCTCCACTTGGGGGAGGCTTGGTGAGGAATAGTCTTGGTGAGGAATACTAATCATCCAGTATCAGCATTCCATCGCCGAAGCAGCCGAATTTATAGCCATTCTCCACAGCCAGGTTGTAAGCCTTCATGACAAGGTCATAGCCACCGAATGCACATTCCGACATCATCAGAGTTGACATTGGGTGGTAGAAGTTACCCATCATTGAGTCAGCCAGTCCGAACTCGTAAGGCGGGAAGATGAACTTATTGGTCCAGCCCTCATACTCTTTAAGGAGATTGTCAGTACCTACTGCGGTTTCCGTTGCCTTTGCCACACTAGTGCCGACGACACAGATGTGATGACCTTCCTCCTTGGCTTTGTTGACAATGTCGCAGGCTTCCTTGCTGACGAACATCTGCTCCGACTCCATCTTGTGCTTGGTAAGATCCTCAACCTCTATGCGGTTGAAGTTGCCGAGTCCGCAATGCAGTGTTATGTAGGCAACGTTTATGCCCTTAATCTCCATCATCTTAAGCATTTCGCGTGAGATGTGCAGACCGGTGGCAGGAGCTGTTACAGCGCCTTCATTCTTTGCATAGACAGTCTGGAAGTCCTCGAGGTCTTCCTCACGGTAAGGACGGTCTGGCACCATAACGTTCTTTGTTGCGTTCGGGTCGGTAGCCGTCGGGGCTGGGACAGCCTCTGCATGAGCATGGTCGATGATATAGTGGGGCAGTGGAGCCTCGCCGAGAGCATAGAGTTCGCGCTTGAACTCGTCGTGAGGACAGTCATAGAGGAACCTCAGCGTGCGGCCACGGCTGGTGGTATTGTCGATAACCTCGGCAACCATTGTACCGGTATCGTCGAAGAACAGCTTGTTACCGATACGGATCTTGCGGGCTGGCTCGACAAGAACGTCCCACAGGCGCATGTCGGCATTGAGCTCACGGAGAAGGAACACCTCAATCTTCGCATCGGTCTTCTCCTTGGTTCCATAGAGACGTGCCGGGAATACCTTGGTGTCATTGAGAACCATAACGTCGCCTTCGTCGAAGTAGTTGACGGCATCCTTGAACTTAAGGTAGTCCTCTTCTTTTGCCTCGCCCTTGACATCCTTGTTGTACATGTCGATGGTACCCGACTTGCGGTGCAGCACCATCATGCGGGCTTCGTCACGGCGAGTGATGTGGAACGTCTGCTTTGTTCCGTCGCTGTGTGTTATAGTATGTTCGGAAACGTGCGGATAGAGAGCAACCGCATCGTCCGGTAAATTAAAGTTAAATTGGGATAGCTTCATATATTAAATCAATCAAATAATTCTTATTCTTATAATTCAAAATTCAAAGTTCAAAATTCAGAATTATGATTACTTTGATTATAAAAGACTTAAGGTCAATTACTTTTGTTGTAAAGGCGAGTGATCAATCTCTTGGGTTTGCAGCCATTCTTCAAAGTTGTCATAATTCAAGCAGTCCTCAACACGGATGTCGCCGACTCGGGTCCGCCTTAAAGCAGTAAGGTAGGCTCCACTGTCGAGAGCACGACCAATGTCTCGAGCCAATGCCCTGATGTAAGTGCCTTTGCCACAGACTACTCTTATCGAAGCTTGCATCTTCTCCTTGTCGAAGTCTGTCAGCTCGATATTGTCGATGTGGATGTGCTTTGGCTTGAGCTTTACGTCCTCGCCATTGCGCCTGTAGTTGAAGGCACGCTCGCCATTCACCTTTACTGCACTGTAGGTTGGTGGCACTTGGTCAATGTCGCCGATGAACTGCTTGAGAACTTCACGGAACCGCTCCTCTGTAATCTGGTCGGTAGGGTAGGTGGCGTTGACATCATGCTCCTTGTCATAGCTGGCGGTCGTGGCACCAAGCTGCAAGGTGGCTGTATACTCCTTCGTGTGGGTTTGCAGAGTCTCTATCTGCTTCGTCATCCGCCCTGTAACAAGTATCAGGACTCCTGTTGCCAGTGGGTCGAGTGTTCCGGCATGTCCCATCTTTACCTTCGCACCATTAGCCTGAGTGCAAAGATAACGGATGTGAGCCAGCGCTTTGAAACTTGTCACTCCGTAAGGCTTGTCAATGGGAATAAGTACTCCTTCCTTGAAGTTCATCTATATATTCTCTAACTCGACTTAATCAAACATTACCATGCTATGTCCTGTCAACATCCAAACAAGGATGAATCCACCGACAATGATGCGGTAGAAGCCAAACCATTTGAAACCATATTTTGAAAGGAAGTTTACAAACCATTTCATGGCAAACAATGCAACAATGAACGCAACGACACTTCCGATGAGAAGCATTGTGATGTTCTCAGATGTTGCCCATGCTGTTCCGACAGCCTCGTCACCAATAAAGAGCTCCAGCAAGTCCATGCCTGTGGCAGCAGCCATTGTCGGCACTGCAAGGAAGAATGAGAATTCAGCTGCACGTCTTCTTGTGAGCTTTTGACACATACCTCCTACGATTGTCATCATGCTGCGGCTTGTACCTGGTATCATTGAAATACACTGGATAAGTCCAATCCAAAAGGCACGCTTTTCAGTAACCTTGTTATCTTCCTTGCCCTTATTGAAAATCCTGTCACAGAACAGCATGAATATACCGCCAATGACAAGCATTATAGGTACTATCCAAATAGCATTCTCAGGAGTAAGCATGAAGTCTATCATGCCACTCTTCTTCACAATAAGACCTACTACTCCGGTAGGAATAAATGCTACAATAAGAAGCCAATAGAAATACCAGCGATGCTTAATCTTTTGCCATTTGCTGCTTCCTGCCGGTGCCGGGGTGTTGTCCAGGCGGAAGAACCGCTTCCAATAGAGTACAACAACCGACAAGATTGCTCCAAACTGTATGATGACGGTGAAGGCACGAACAAAAGCTGAATTCTGAACGCCCAAAAGGTTCTCTGCTATAAGCATGTGCCCTGTAGAAGACACAGGGAGAAACTCAGTGAGTCCCTCTACAATGGCAATAATTACCGTTTGAATAAGAGTCATTTACTTATTGTCCTTTGGCTTGATTATAATGGCGAAAATGATTGAGACGAAACCGATGAGCGTCACTACCGGAGCAACCTTGATGTGAATCGGGTCGAAGATTGACGGATCGAACACCTTGTCTGTCGACTGTCCGCCAGCCATCAGGAAGAATCCTATAAGCACGATTATGACGCCTACTGCCAGGACGATGAAGTTGAGTTTCCCGAATGCCAGGTTCTTCTTGTCAGTTGCCTGGGGCAGTTCTTGTTTCTTTTCTTTCTTTGTTTCCATAATTTTTAGTGATACCTAAATTTTATATAAGTCCCCTGCCTTCATCTTCAGGAACTTGTTTACACTGAAGTAGGTGCAGAAAAGTGTTATTACTACTCCGAATACTATTACCACACATGCCGTGATGGTCATTACCTCCCAGTTGAGGACGATCGTGATGTCGGGCTCATATACCCAGAGGGCATACATTCCGATACCGAGTACTACCAGGGCAATGAATGCCGACAGGAGTCCCAGCAGAACCGAACGCTTTAGGAATGGCTTGCGGATGAAGCCCCACGATGCTCCGACGAGTTTCATGGTGTGGATAGAGAAACGGCGGGCATAGACGCTCAGCCGTACCGAGTTGTTAATCAGAGAGAATGACACGATAGTAAGAAGTGCCGCTAGAATGATGAGCACCAGTCCTATCTTGCCCAGTGTGTTGTTCACCGTGTCTATAAGGTCTTGCTTATAATCGATGTCGGTGACGCCATTGTATGTCTTCAACTGTGAAGATATATTCTTTATTGAGTCGTTGTTGGCATAGTTAGCCTTCAACTGCAGCTCTATTTCAGCTGTGAAAGGGTTCTCTCCAGCGAACTCCGACGGGTCGGCTCCCAGTTCCTTTGTGCCTTCTTTCAGAGCCTCTTCCTTACTGACGAAGTTGGCTTTGGCGATGTATGGCTGCTGCTCGACAAGTCCACAAAGACGCTGAGCCTCTTGGTCGGACATGTCCGGGCTGAGTACCATGGTTACAGTAAGGTTCTCTTTGACGTAAGATGAGAGATTTAATCCGGTGAATACCGTAAGTACCACCATGCCTAGAAGTATGAGCACCATTGCAGTACTTATACATAGTGTTGCCACCTGCAATCGTTGTTTGCTACTACTGGCTTTATTTCGTTTCTTATTCATTATTCGCGTATGATTAGCCAAATTCGGTACAAAGTTACATCAAAACCCTGAAAGGACAAAATGAATTATATTTTATTTGCAGTTTCGCTTCTGATATAAACATGAATTCAGCTATCACGCTGTTTTAATCAGCAAAATGGTAGTTCTCGATGTCATGGAATCCGTTAAGGAAGTCGCGGGTCAGCATGCGCTTCTTGCCGGACAGCTGCAGCTCTGTAATCTCCAGAAGGTTGTCGGTTGTATTGACAAAGAGGCGGTTCTTCTCGACAACCAGTGTGCCGGGCTCGCCATTGACTTTGCGGTCGGTCTTCTGAGTTTTGAATATCTTAACGGTATAGTCCTTCCCGTCATTGTCAGCTTTCATGTCAGTCCAAGACCCAGGGTATGGGCTCAAGCCACGGACAAAGTCATAGATTTTCTTGGCATTGTTCTTCCATTCTATCTTGCAAGTCTCCTTGAAAATCTTTGGTGCCGGATGCAATTCGGTGCCTTCGTCTACTGTCTGTTCCGTGCTCTCTATATGTCCGTTGCCCTCGATAAGACGGTCGATGGTCTCGATGGCAGCCTGTGCTCCGAGGTGCATGAGTCCGTCATAGACATATTCTACATCGGCATCGTCAGGAATAGGGAACTTCTTTTGCAGGATAATCCGTCCGGTATCAATGTTCTTGTCAAGGAAGAATGTCGTTACGCCTGTCATAGTCTCGCCATTGATTACAGCCCAGTTGATAGGAGCTGCACCACGGTATTGCGGCAGCAGTGCGGCATGGACGTTGAATGTTCCATAGCGTGGCATTGCCCAAACAACCTCAGGCAGCATTCTGAAGGCTACTACAACCTGCAAGTCGGCCTTGTAGGAACGGAGCTCTTCAACAAACTCCGGGTTCTTCATTTTCACCGGCTGCAACACCGGAAGTCCCTTGCTCACGGCATACTGCTTTACAGCTGATGGCTGGAGCTTGTCCTGATGACGGCCTACTGGCTTGTCGGGTTGTGTCACTACAGCTACAACATTATATCCGCTTTCAACAAGTGTCTGCAATGACTCCACTGCAAACTCAGGCGTTCCCATGAAAACTATCCTTAAATCTTTCTTATTCATATAAATCTTCTGTTTCAAAATGAGTCTCCGGCTCTACTCTTCACTCAGGTCGGCAACCATCTGACGGTATGTGCCATAGATGTGCGTGCGGGTTATGTAGCCCTTCAAGCAATCGTTTTCGTCAAGTACTGGAAGCATCTGAGCACCAGTCTTATCGAACTTCTTCATAACGTCATTGGCATTGTCCGACTCATGGAGCACGGCGGCTGGTGGTGTCATAAGCTTTGCTACGGTAAACCGGTGGTAAAGCTCTGTCCTGAATATGACGTGCCTAATCTTGGTAATGTCAATCTCGCCAAGCAAATGACCGGCATCGTCGAGAACCGGAATGTATGATGTGCGGCTTCGGCTGATGGCATGTACAAGGTCGCCCATCTCCATGTCTGGATGAACGGCGGTGTAGTCCTTGTCCACAAGGTCGTCGAGGTTCATGAGTGTGAGAACCGAACGGTCGGTATGGTGGGTGATAAGTTTGCCTTCCCTGGCCAGTCGGATGGCATAGATACTGTGCTGCTCGAACACGGATATTGTCAGATATGACGATATGGCGACGATAATAAGCGGAATGAACAGCTTGTATCCACCGGTAAGCTCGGCTATAAGGAATATTCCCGTCAGCGGTGCGTGCATCACGGCTGCCATGACTCCTGCCATGCCATAGAGTGTGAAGTTGCGCTCGGGAATGTATACTCCAATCTGGTTCATGTTCCACAGGCGGGCGAAGAAGAATCCTCCGAATCCTCCGATGAACAATGAAGGCGCGAATGTTCCGCCGCATCCTCCGGCACCATTTGTCGAACTTGTTGCGAATACCTTGGTCAGCATAACTAATCCGACATAGAGCACCAGAAGGTTGTCATTGCCGGAGAACAGTGAGCCGTTCATAACCTGGCCCCAGTCGGTTGGTGTCTTGCCCTCGATGAATATAGACAATGAGTTGTAACCCTCACCATAGAGTGAGGGGAAGAAGAATATCAGTGTTGACAGAGCAATTCCACCAACCAATAGCTTGACGTATGGGTGTTTGGCTAGCTTGGCATATCCGCTCTCACACCATGTCATTACCCTCATGAAGTAAAGGGAGAGGAATCCGCAGAATATACCGAGGAGAATCACAGCCGGAACACGGTCGAGTTCCCACACGCCGTCCATCTGGAAGTTGAACATGGCGCTGTCGCCCGTGAACAATGAAGAAAAGCATGTTGCTGTGACCGAAGATATCATTATCGGAAGCAGTGATGCCATTGTCAGGTCGACCATCAGTACTTCCAGTGTGAACACCAGTCCTGCAATAGGTGCCTTGAATATTCCGGCGATGGCGGCTGTGGCTCCACATCCGACAAGCAGCATCAGAGTCTTGTTGTCGAGATGGAACAGCTGTCCCAGCCGTGAGCCTATGGCTGAACCCGTGAGAACGATAGGAGCCTCGGCACCTACAGATCCACCGAATCCGATGGTTATTGCCGACGCAATGACCGACGACCAGCAGTTGTGTGCTTTCAGTCGGCTGCGGTTTGTCGATATGGCATACAGCACTCGGGTTATACCGTGGGAGATGTTGTCCTTGACGATATACTTTATAAACAATGACGTAAGCCATATACCGATGATTGGGAACACCAGGAACATCCAGTTCTCACTCGTTGTCGAGAATCCCGAAACCAGCAGAGTCTGTATCTGATGAATCAGCCAGTGCAGCACGAAGGCGGCAACGGCGGCAAATATTCCCACGAAGAATGAGAGCAACAACACAAACTGGTTGTCACTGATATGCTTCACGCGCCAGTCAATGACACGGTCGAGCAATGACTTCTCGTCATCTTCGAGTTTAGCGTTTATGCTTAATGCAGAATCCAATTTAAACCTCTAATACCTATATATTATCCTTTTGTTATACCTTATTATATAATAGAAGCTAATCCGTTTATTTCCTGATGACGGTAACCTCACCATTCTCGCTCAGTTTGATGATGCTCGACGGCTTGTGAGGTTTGTGCTCATTGCGGCGGCTCTCACAAACGTAGTCGACAGCACTGAGCAGTTCCGGATCGATGTCGCAGTAATTCTGTGCAGCCGGTTTGCCGCTGATGTTTGCACTTGTCGATACTATCGGCTTCTGGAACCTATAGCAGAGCTCATGCGAGAACGGCTCGTTGGTTATGCGCATGCCTATGCTGCCATCGTCGGCAATGAGGTTCGTGGCAAGGTTTGTGGCATTGTCGAGAATGATGGTTGTCGGTTTGGTTACAGCGTCAATAAGATCCCACGCCACGTTAGGTATGTTCCTGACATACTTCTGCAACCTTACGTCAGAATCGACAAGGCAAATCAATGCCTTTGAGTCGTCACGGTGTTTTATCTCATATACTTTAGCTACAGCGTCGGGGTTGGTAGCATCGCAGCCTATACCCCATACAGTGTCAGTAGGGTAGAGTATTACGCCGCCTTTCTTCATGACTTCTATAGCTTTCTGAATATCTTCTGATTGTTTCATCGGTTTTATTTTCTTGCAAAGGTAGTGCAAATGAGTGGAATGACAAAACAAAATAAACAAATTTTGTTTTTCATTCCCGAATGTAGCCTTACCTTATTCAAAGGTAGTGCAAATGAGTGGAATGACAAAACAAAATAAACAAATTTTGTTTTTCATTATTCCAAAGATTTTAATACCTTTGCAGATATAACAAGGAGAAGAAAAAATGAGTACAGTAATTTATCCATCACCAATATTCGGACCTATCCACAGCCGCCGACTTGGAATTTCACTCGGCATAAACCTCATGCCTTCCGACGGAAAGATATGTACGTTTAACTGCATTTACTGCGAATGCGGATTCAATGAGGACTTCCGTCCAAAGCGCAAACGCCCAACACGTCAGGAAGTTGCAGAGGGTTTGGAAGCTAAACTTAAGGAAATGCATGCCGAAGGAGTGCATCCCGATGTTCTGACTTTTGCCGGAAATGGTGAGCCGACAGGTCATCCCGATTTTGCCGGAATCATGGATGATACCATTGCCCTGCGTGACAAGTATTGTCCTGGCGCCAAGGTGTCGGTTCTGAGCAACTCGACATTTATTGACCGTCCTCAGGTTCATGCTGCATTGATGAAGGTCGACAATAATATATTAAAGTTGGACACTGTCAATCCTGAATATATCAAGAAAGTCGACAGACCAACTTATCCTACGTATGACGTAAAGAAAATAATTGAAGGCATTCGTTCGTTCAATGGTCATGCCATTATTCAGACTATGTTTATGCATGGTTCCTTCACCAGACGGCAGAAAGATGGAACTACAGAAGTAATCGACGTCTCGAATACTGATGAGAAGTTTGTTGCTCCGTGGCTCGACGCAGTTAAGTATATTGCGCCTGAGGAGGTGATGGTCTACACTATCGACCGTGAGACTCCTGACCATGATCTTAAAAAGGCAACCCACGAAGAACTTGACGCTATTCGTGACCGTGTCATTGCTTTGGGAATCCCTTGCACAGCTTCCTACTAAACACCAATTTGTAATAGATACCCAATTAGGTTGTAAAAGGTACCCAATTAGCTTCTAAAAGATACCCGATTACAAGCTAATTGGGTATCTTTTTCAAAACTATCTGATTATTAGTTAATTACACTACGCCCCTTTTTAGTCCTTTATTTATTCTTCTCTTTTTTTCTTTTCTTTCCGGTCTATTCTCCACATTACTTCATTTTCCTCACTTTCTAGTTCTTACTTCATAATTAATTCGATTTGGCGAAGTCTCTATTTTATATAATGTGTATGAATAAATCTCGCCATTATTTTGTCAATATTTCCGAAAACTTTTATAAAAATCGAATATTTTTTCTCAAAACATTTGGAGGAATGAAAAAAACGCTATACCTTTGCACTCGCTTTTCGGGAAACAATCAAACAAACATTTGAAAGTCCACTGGGAAGCCCGCCGTAAGAAGTTCATACAGAATGACTTGCAGCAACGAAGAAAGAGTTCTTTGAAAAGATTACATAAAAGACAGAAGAGTAGTACAAGTACGAAAGAACAAGTCGTTCAATTCCGGCTCAATAAATTTTGTACGGTCCTTGAGACAGACAAACATAAGGCG
>Ga0256406_1000836_pt1 | contig 52808 bp, 35 predicted proteins | sample RumenRJG_03DNA_FD_185986 | JGI IMG/M metagenome (GOLD analysis project Ga0256406, IMG submission 185986) | Bovine rumen microbial communities from Lethbridge, Alberta, Canada - RJG_03 | ecosystem: Host-associated > Mammals > Digestive system > Stomach > Rumen | place: Canada: Alberta | collected...
ACCTTTTGGGGCCGTCATCGCTAAGAATGGGGTCATCGTGGCCGAGGCAAGCAACAGCGTGACACTCGACAATGACCCGACAGCGCATGCCGAGGTCAATGCCATCCGCACGGCGTGCCAGCGGCTTCGCACGTTCAAGCTTGACGACTGTGAGATCTTCTGCTCCTGCGAGCCCTGTCCGATGTGCCTGGGCGCTATCTATTGGGCGGGCATCAGCAAGATCTACTATTCGAACAACCGGAAGGATGCGGCAGCCATCGGCTTCAGCGACGATTTCATCTACGAGGAGATCATGCGTGACAGGCAGGACCGCCGCAAGCCTATCGTCGAGCTGCTGCCCGAGGAAGGCAAGCGCGCCTTCGAGATGTGGAGCAGCGACAAGGGGAAGACAACGTACTGACAACGCAGGGCAAGCTGGGGCTTGCTGCCCTCGCAGAGCCTTGCAGACCCCTGAGGCTCCTCGCTGCCCTAAAGGGCAGCGCACAGAACCACATTCAGCTCTTGAAGCATATCAACCCTCCCCCTTTGGGGGAGGGATTAAGGGAGAGGGCTTCTTATTGCTGCATATCGTGCAGCTTATGGTAGTAGCCGTCTTTCGCCATAAGCTCGTCGTGGGTGCCTCGCTCCACGATCTCTCCGTCATGAATGACGCATATCTCATCACTGTTCTTGATCGTCGACAGGCGGTGCGCCACGGCGACGGTGGTGCGCGTCTTCATGAGACGGAAAAGGGCGTCCTGCACGAGGCGCTCGCTCTCTGTGTCGAGAGCCGACGTGGCCTCGTCGAGGATAAGGATCGGCGGGTTCTTGAGAATGGCGCGCGCGATGCTGATGCGCTGGCGCTGACCGCCCGAGAGACGGCCGCCACGGTCGCCGATGTTCGTATCGAAGCCATGCTCCGTCTCCATGATGAAGTCGTAGGCATTGGCGATCTTCGCCGCACGGATGACCTCCTCGTCCGTGGCATCATCCTTACCGAACTTGATGTTGTTCTTGATGGTGTCGTTGAAGAGGATAGCCTCCTGGTTGACATTGCCGATGAGGGAGCGAAGGTCATGGATGCCGAGATCCTTGACGTTGAAGCCGTCGATGAGTACCTCACCCTCCTGTACATCATAGTAGCGCGGGATGAGGTCGACAAGGGTTGACTTGCCGCTGCCGCTCTGTCCGACAAGCGCCACGGTCTTGCCCTTGGGGATGATGAGGTTGATATCCTTGAGCACGTAATGGAGCTCCTGCGTGTGGTTGTCTGTATAGGCGAAGGAGACGTGCCGGAACTCAATCTGATGTTGGAAGTCTTTGATATGAATGGGGTTGGACTTCTCCTTAATCTCTATCTCTGCCTTGAGAATCTTGTCGATACGCTCCATGGACGCCAGACCTTTGGGGATGTTGTAGCTTGCCTTGGAGAAATCTTTCAACGGGTTGATGATACTGTAGAGGATGACGAGGTAATAAATAAAGGTGGGTCCGTCGAGCAGTGACTTGTTGAGCACGAGGATGCCACCGAACCATAAGACGACAATGATCATCACAGTGCCGAGAAACTCCGACATCGGGTGCGCCATCTGCTGCCGGATCGTGACACGGAGCAGCTGGTCGCGGTAAGAAGAGTTGATTCGGTCGAAGCGGGCGTTCATCTTTTTCTCTGCGTTGAACGCCTTGATGATGCGCAGGCCGCCGAGCGTCTCTTCCACGACGCTCATTGTGTCGCTCCACAGGCTCTGCGCCAGGATGCTCCTCGACTTCAGTTTCCTTCCTACGAAGCCCATGAACCATCCGAAGAACGGTACGAAGATGATGGTGAAGATCGTCAGCTGCCAGGAGATGAAGACGAGCGTTACGAAGTAGGCCACGATAAGGATCGGGTTCTTGAAGAGCATGTCGAGCGACGACATGATGCTGTTCTCCACCTCCTGCACGTCACCACTCATGCGGGCGATGATGTCGCCTTTGCGCTCATCACTGAAGAAGGACAGGGAGAGCGATGTTATCTTATGATAGAGCTGGTTGCGGATGTCTCTCACTACTCCGGTGCGGATAGGCATGACGCTGGCAGAGGAGAGGAAATACGCCGTGGTCTTGAGGAACGTCATGAAGGCTAAGAAGAGGCCAATGACAAGCAACGTCGTTGTGGCTGATGTGTTGATGACCATCTCCTGCACATAGTAGGACATATTGTTCTGCAACACATCTTTGTTCAGAGCCCAAGGCTCGAGGTCGTTGGCCCGCAATCCACCGTCGACCTGGAAGAGAATCTGCAGGATGGGGATAAGCGCGGCAAACGAGAAGATGTTCAACAACGCAGAGAGGATGTTGAACACAATCGACAATACGAGGTATTTCTTGTAGGGCGGCAGAAAACGCCGCAGGACTTGCAAAAACTCTTTCATAGTGAAGAACGATGAGGGAAGAATGATGAGGGATGCGTTATTCCACGGGCTCTCCCAGGAGGGTGGCCGAGGTGCTGCCGGTTATTCTGACGCGCACGGTATCCCCGATGTGATAGTTGCCTTTGGGGATGATGACGGCCTTGTTCTGTTGCGTGCGGCCCATGAGCTGGTTACGGCTCCGTTTTCCGAATCGCTCGATGAGGATGTCGAACACCTTGCCTTCGTCTTCCTTGTTGCGCTCGGCGGAGATCTGTGTCTGCAGGTGGATAAGCTCGTTGAGCCGTCGTATCTTCTCTTCCTCCGTGACGTTGTCGGGCAGATGCTTGGCGGCATAGGTTCCCGGGCGCTCCGAGTATTTGAACATGAAGGCAGCGTCGAACCGCACTTCTTTCATCAGTGAGAGCGTTTGCTGGAAGTCCTCTTCCGTCTCATCGTGATAGCCCACGAAGATGTCTGTCGTCAGTCCGCAGTCGGGGATGATTCGTCGGATGGCATCGACCTTAGCGAGATACTGCTCGCGCGTATACTTACGGTTCATGTCGTGCAGCACCTTTGAGCTGCCGCTCTGTGCGGGGAAATGGATATGGTTGCAGAGATTGGGCTCGTCGGCGATGGCATGCAGGATATCCTCTGTCATGTCCTCGGGGTTACTCGTGGTGAAGCGCACACGCATGTCGGGAACGGCCTCTGCCACACGGCGCAGCAGTTCGGCGAAGGTGCAGACATGACTGAGTGAAGAGTCATGATTGATGAGTGAAGAATCATCTTGATTCTTCACTCTTAACTTTTCTTTCTTTCCTTCCACAATGCCGTAGGAGTTGACGTTCTGTCCGAGCAGTGTCACCTCCTTGAAGCCACGGTCGTGCAGGTCGCGTACCTCGGCGAGGATGCTCTCCACGTCGCGTGAGCGCTCGCGTCCACGTGTGAAAGGCACGATGCAGTAGTGGCAGAAGTTGTTACAGCCTCGCATGATGCTCACGAAGCCACTGACGTGGTTGCCGCCGATACGCGTAGGAATGACATTGCGGTAGGTCTCGGTCGTAGAGAGCTCGACATCGACAGCCGGCAGTCCTTGCTCAGCGGCTGCCATCATCTCGGGCAGGCTCATGTAAGCATCGGGACCACACACGATATTGGCGTGATGGTTCTTCACGAGATCATCCTTCACGCGCTCTGCCATGCAGCCGAGGACACCCAGGATAAGTGAAGAGTGACGAGGGTTGAGTGAAGAATCATTTTGATTTTTCATGTTTGACTCTTCACGCTTTCTTAGTTTTTTCTCTCTCTTTTCTTTTTCTGCGTACAGCTGGTCGAGCCGCTGGTAAATCTTGTTCTCTGCATTCTCTCGAACGGAACAGGTATTGAGGAACACGGCGTCGGCTTCCGCTTCGTTGTCAGTAGGTTCATAGCCTGCCATCTTCATTACGGAGGCTACCACCTCGGAGTCGGCTACATTCATCTGACAGCCGTAGGTCTCTATATATAGTTTCTTCATTTTATTCGTTCGTTATTATGATGTTTGAAATTATGATGTTTGAATTTTCTGTTTGTTTGCCACCCACGCCCAGAAGACGTAGAGCACGATGCCGGAGACGAGACCTGTCATGGCATCGATGGCATAGTGGGCGCGGATATAAACCGTAGCGAAGCAGATGCCGATGCAGAAAGGCAGCACAAAGAGGATGAGCTTCTTGCTCCGTGAGCGAATGGCAAGGAGCAGACTCACGATGGTGATGCCGACATGTGAGCTTGGGAAAGCGCCTGTAGGCCGTTCGTCGCCATGGATATCCGTAATGAGCTGATAACCTATGCCGTCTGCCCATCCCGGTGCCTTCATCAGGGCGGTATGCGATATCTTGTCGCTGATGGCGGGGAAGATGCCTTTGACTACATTCTCCATGCCGATGGCCGGATAATAATACATCGGACCGGCCACAGGGATGAAATCGAAGATGAGATAATAGGTAAAGAAGGAGGCTGTCACGATGAAACAGCATTTCTCAAACTCCTTGTACCGATACCAGAAATAATACACACACACTACGAGGATGATGGGGTAATACATGGCATAGGATATCTCGAGAAACTCGCTCAAGACGGGCTGTGTGAACTTTTCCGCAAAGACGAGCGCGGGCTGGAAGCCAAAGATCATCTGGTCCCAATGGGCTACGATAGGATCGAGATTGGGGAACAGCACATTGATATTGGCGGTATCCTGATACCACCACGCCAAGAGCAACATCTCTATCAGAATCCGAAGGAGCTCCGTGGCCTTGCAGGGCATGAAGCGATAGACCACCCACAAGCCCAAGGTGATGGCGGCAATGCGCACGCGGCCCCAAACCATCTCATCGGGGTTGGCAACCTTCGTGAAACAGAACAATACAATCAGCAAGGTGATGACGGCATAAGTCAATATCACCCATTCGAGCGCCAGCAGTCCTTTTCGCGGTCGCTCATCTATAGTGAATAAATCCTTTATCTTCACGTTGTTAAAGGCTTAAAGCCATTTATTATCTTTATACCATTTGATCGTCTCCTTCACTCCCTCGTGGAGCTTGTATTGAGGCGTATATCCTAATTCGTCGCATGCCGGCTCAATGTCGCAGCGCCAGTTACGTTGCCGCAAGATATTGAACTTGTCGTTGTTGAGCACGATCATCTTTCCCGTGGCCCGTCCTGCGTATTCTCCTACAAGGGTGACGAGGCGCAGCACCCAAACGGGAGCCTTGATTCTGATCCACCAGGGCTTTCCAAGCTCCTCGTGGATATAATTGCTGAACGTGGAGCTCTGATACACATCTCCGTCGGAAAGGAAGTATTTGCGTCCCGACATGCCACGGTCGAGGGCGAGAAACACTGCCTGCACGAGGTCCAGGACATAGATGAATGTGATGTCCTGACGGCGGAAGCCCACGGCAAAGTCGACGTGGTCACGGATGCTCTTCGCCATGACATAATAATCTTTCTCCCTCGGTCCATAGACCCCCGTGGGCCGCAGCACGATATAGTTGAAGTCGTTGCCGATGGAGTCGAGGAACTGCTCGGCCATGAGCTTGCTCTTGCCGTAAGCCGTGTTAGGCCTTGGCGTATCGTTTTCTTCGATCTCCTGATAAGGCTGCTTCTCCCTGATCGCGCCGAAGACGCTCAGGCTGCTCATGTAGATGAAGCGTTTGAGCGGCATGTGGAGCTTGAGGATAGCGTTGACAAAATTCTTCGTGCCCTCATAGTTGACTTTGAAGAAGTCGTCTCTGTGCAGACATTTGGTCACGCCTGCTGCATGAATGATATAGTCAAAGTCGTGTCCCCGCAGCGCTTCAATGAGTGCGTCCTCCGAGGAGAAGTCGAGGTCGATGAAATGGATACGCTCGTCTTGCAGATAGCGTCGCGAGCTGGTGCTGCGCACACCCGCCCACGTCTCGAAGCCGCGCCGCAACGCTTCCTCTACGATAAAACTGCCAATAAAACCGCTGGCACCGGTTATTAATATCTTCATAATCAATCAGGTTACAAAGTTAATACATTAATCAGAATATTTTGCATCCTAAGGCAAAATTAATGCGATTTAATGATGAATCCTCAAAAGTTTTTCGTTAATTTGCACATAAATATCAACAGAAACAATTTAAACCATTACGGCTATGGGAAAGAAAGACAAGAAAGACCGTGGGTCTAACAAATCCAAAAAGCAGCGTCGTGGCGGCAAGCGAATGTCTAAGAAACAGCTTGCTCAGGCCTTGTCGGAGCTGTTTACTTCGCAGCCAGACAAGACATTGACGCTGAAAGACATCTTCCGTTCGCTCCATCTCGACACCCATCCGCTGAAGATGCTCGCTATGGACACCTTAGAGGAGATGACCTGGGACGATGCCATCACGAAGGTGAGCGACAACGCTTATAAGCTCAACACCAAAGGACAGGTGCAGGAAGGCCGCTTCATCCGTAAGTCGAACGGCAAGAACTCGTTCATCCCCGACGGTAGCGACAAGCCCATCTTCGTCTCGGAGCGCAACTCTATGTCAGCCCTCACGGGCGACCGCGTGCGTGTGTCGATGATGGCACGCCGTCGCAATCATATCAAGGAGGCTCAGGTCATAGAGATCCTGCAACGTGCCAAAGACCAGTTTGTGGGCCGGCTGCGCGTCGACAAGGATATTGCGTTCCTCGTCACGCCCGAGAATACTTTTGCGCAGAATATCCTCATCCCGAAGAATAAGCTCAAGGGCGGAAAGACAGATGACAAAGCTGTGGTGAAGGTCACGGCCTGGCCCGACAGCGAGCATAAGAGCATCATTGGTGAAGTCGTGGACGTGCTCGGAAAGACGGGTGACAACGATGTGGAGATGAACACCATCCTGGCTCAGTACGGCCTGCCTTACAAGTACCCGAAGCGGGTGGAGGACGCAGCCGAGAAGATCACGGGCGAGATCACCGACAAGGATGTGGCGGAGCGTGAGGATTTCCGCGGCACGTGGACCTGCACCATCGACCCGAAGGATGCCAAGGACTTCGACGACGCGCTCTCTGTCAAGAAGCTCGACAACGGACTTTATGAGGTCGGCGTGCATATCGCCGACGTGAGCCACTATGTCACCGAGGGATCCGTCATCGACAAGGAGGCGCAGAAGCGTGCTACGTCTGTCTACCTCGTCGACCGTACCATCCCGATGCTGCCCGAGCGTCTCTGCAACTTCGTCTGCTCGCTCCGTCCCAATGAGGACAAGCTCTGTTACAGCGCGGTCTTCACGCTCAACGATGAGGGTGAGGTCAAGGCTTCGCGCATCGTCCACACCATCATCCGCTCCAACCGGCGCTATGCCTACGAAGAGGCGCAGCAGGTCTTAGAGGACAATGGCGTGGTCGACGGCACCGGGCAGCCCGCACCGGACCCCGGCAAGGCGGGATATAAGGATGAGTATGGCTGGGAACTGTGCACGCTGGACCGTCTGGCTAAGAAACTGCGTGAGAAGCGCTTCAAGGACGGATCCGTGAAGTTTGACACCGAGGAGCTCCACTTCGATGTCGATGAGAAAGGGCACCCTATCCGCTGCTATTTCAAGCGCTCCAAGGATGCCAACAAGCTCATCGAGGAGTTTATGCTCCTTGCCAACCGTACGGTGGCAGAGACCGTGGGACGTGTGCCCAAAGGCAAGAAAGCCAAGGTCTTCCCTTATCGTGTACACGACAACCCCGATCCCGAGAAGATGGAGACGCTGCGTAAGTTTATCGTGCCTTTCGGCCTGAAGGTTAAGACCGACGGCACACGCAAGGCGATGATCAAGAGTATCAACAAGCTCATGGACGACGTCGACGGGAAGCGTGAGGCTAAGGTCGTGCAGAGCGTCACGCTCCGTGCCATGATGAAGGCCAAATACACGACGCACAACATCGGGCACTTCGGCCTCGGCTTCGACTATTACACACATTTCACCTCGCCGATCCGCCGTTATCCCGATACGATGGTTCATCGGCTGCTCACGAAATATCAGCAAGGAGGACGTTCCGCCAATGAGAAGCACTACGAAGACCTCTGCGAGCACTGCTCCGACATGGAACAGCTGGCACAGAACGCAGAGCGCGACTCCATCAAATACAAGATGGTGGAGTTTATGGGCGACAAGATCGGCAACGAGTACGATGCCCATATCTCCGGCATCACGTCGTATGGCATCTATGCAGAGATCGACGAGAACCACTGTGAGGGTATGGTGCCCATGCGTGACCTCGACGACGACTACTACGACTTCGATGAGAAGAACTTCCTCCTTCGTGGCCGCCGCCATCATCATAAGTACCAGCTCGGCGATCCTATCCGTATCAAAGTGGCAAAAGCCAATGTGGAGAAGCGCCAGCTCGACTTCGTCCTCGCGTCGGCGCAGGGGAAGTAAAGAACTTGGAAGTCCGGACTTCTGGACTTCCAAACTTCCAAACTTCTAAACTTTCAAACTTCTAAACTTTCAAACTTCCAAACTTTCAAACTTCCAAACTTCCAAGAGTATACAAACGACAAATCCCCGACTCAGCGCTCTGAGACGGGGATTTGTGCTAACCTAAAAACTAACTTTTAAACCTAAAAACTAAAAACCTATATGAAACAATCTACTAACCTAAACTGTGTATATGAAAAAAAGTCTACTCGGGAAATCTTCTCACGAAGACCTTTGTTCCTTTTGACGATGCAAAGGTAGGAAGAAAAACAATACCTACCAAATAAAATCATGATGTTTATGTAATTTTTCCAATCTTTATTGACTTATATCAAATCTGAATATATTAGAACACACTTGTTAACAACAGTTTAGACTCTTCCTAAGGGAATTTTTCCACTTTTTTCTGATTTTTGCGCAGTCTGTTGCGCTATCTGTTGTTTCTGAGTTTGATAGCTTCTGTGGTACTGGCATGAAAAATACATTGTTTGGAACGAAACGCCCGGCATTGCAGGCCCGATATCATTTGGCAAACGCATGCGAATGTTGCAATGAGGGTTTGGATGTTTTGCAGGGCACCCTGCTATTGGGTGTTCACATATATGAGGTGGTGAAAATGTCAAGATTTATTTTTTTCAACCCCTTCTGAGAATCGATTATTTTTCAACGAAGAGGAGGTTGGACGAAAAGAATCGATTTTTGAGGCAGGTTTGTAAACATCTGTAAATCAACAGATTGTCTTTTTTGTACTCTGCGGAGGCCTTCTCATCCTTTTCAATACGCGGACCTTACTACGGTTATGTCACTGACCTAACGCAGTTATGTCACCTACCTTTAACGGTTATCTCACCGACCTAACCGTTAAAGGTAGGTGACATAACCGTAGTAAGGTCCATTCCCAAACCTTGTTTTTCACTCTCCGTTGCTGTTTTCCGCCTTTTATACCCTCTTTTTACGTTCTCTTTCGCATATTTCCATTGACAAGACTTTTTACTTTTTGTCAATATAAATTCCAAGAAAATAAAAAGGTTGAGCTTGTGGTAATGTAGAATTTGTAGCTTTGCCGTGCCAAGTGGCAGCCATTATCCTGAAAGTACCCAAAAACTTTTTCCACGCAATATTTGCTTGAGCAAAAAAAGTCGGGACAACGCATGGTCTTTACATAGAATAGTCGTAACTTTGCACCCGATAATAAAAAATATTGTTTCATTGTGGAAGAATTTGGCTGCTTGCAACCACACAAAAAAATGCTAAAACTGCGAAATGTCCCTCAGATTTCACGGTTACTTGCGTTTGTCCACGTAAAAAAGTAATGCAATTATGAGTTATTTGTTTTCCTCAGAATCAGTTTCAGAAGGGCATCCTGACAAGGTTGCCGATCAGATCAGCGATGCGCTGCTCGACCAGTTTCTCGCCTTCGACCCGCAGGCCCACTGCGCCATCGAGACGTTCAATACTACGGGCCAGGTAATCATCATGGGTGAGGTGCGGTCTTCGCAGTATATTGACCTCCAAACCATTGCCCGCAAGACCATCAACCGGATAGGCTACACGAAATCGGAGTATCAGTTCGACGGTAACTCCTGTGGCGTGCTCACGGCTATCCATGAACAGAGCGACGACATCAACCGTGGTGTCTCCCGTCAGGAAGAGGACAACCAGGGAGCCGGCGACCAGGGCATGATGTTCGGCTATGCTGTCAACGAGACAGAGAACTATATGCCAGCCACCCTCGATCTGGCTCACCTCATCATGCGCACCCTCGCCGACATCCGCAAGGAAGGCAAGGAGATGCGTTATCTCCGTCCCGATGCCAAGAGCCAGGTGACGATCGAGTACAGCGACGACGGTGTGCCGCAGCGCATTGATACCATTGTCGTTTCTACACAGCACGACGACTTCATCCAGCCTAAGGACCGCAGCGAAAAGGCACGGAAAGAGGCTGACGAGGCTATGCTTGCCCAGATCAAGGCCGACGTTCTCAATATCCTCATCCCGCGCGTGAAGGCTCAGCTCGGTGAGAAAGTGCTCGCACTCTTCAACGACATCATTAAATACTATGTCAACCCGACAGGTAAGTTTGTGATCGGTGGCCCTCACGGAGACACGGGTCTGACAGGCCGTAAGATCATCGTCGACACTTATGGTGGCAAGGGCGCGCACGGTGGCGGTGCCTTCTCGGGCAAGGATCCGTCGAAGGTAGACCGCTCGGCAGCCTATGCCGCCCGCTATATCGCCAAGAACATGGTGGCAGCCGGTGTGGCCGACGAGATGCTCGTGCAGCTCGCTTATGCCATCGGTGTGGCAGAGCCCGTCAGCGTATATGTCGACACCTACGGCAAGAGCCATGTCAACATGAGCGACGGCGAGATTGCCGAAAAGATCAAGCAGATGTTCGACCTCCGTCCGCATGCCATAGAGCGCACGCTCAAGCTCCGTCAGCCGATGTATTTTGAGACTGCCGCTTACGGCCACATGGGACGGAAGAACGAGATCGTGGAGAAGACCTTCACCTCACGTTATCATCGGACGAAGAAGATGAAGGTGGAGCTCTTCACCTGGGAGAAGCTTGACCAGGTGGACAGAATCAAGAAAGAGTTCGGCTTATAGCCGTAGAGACAGTGGCCGGCCTGATGTCGGCCATTTAATGATATATAATGATAGAGCAAGACTCAGCACAGGTTACAGCAGCACCGGTGGCCGCAGCGAAGCATGCGGCTCCGTCGCATCATAAAGGATGGCATTCTCCGGCACAGATTATGTCCAGGTTGCCGGAGACAGCCACGCCATGGCAACAGGATTCGGCTCTCAGAGCCAACTATCAGTATGTGGAGAAAGACTGGGCGCACATGCACAACCCCATGCGCACGCCCACGACGAAAGCCGACCCGAAGCTGACCGGCAGCTTCACGAAGCCGCTCTACCATACGCGATCGCTCGTTCAGCCCGACTCCATCTATCGCCCTGAGTATGCTGTCTACCGGCGGGGTGTAGCGGGCGATCCTGTGCCTTACACGATAGCCGGCGATCCCATCGTGACCTCGATCTTGCTCTTCTGCTTCATGATCGCCGCAGTGGCCATTGCCCAGGCCGGTAAATTCCTGCAGCGACAATTAAAGAACTTCTTCCGCACGCAGCGCGAAGGCACTACGGTCGTCACCGAGACGAGCAGCGAGCTGCGCTTCCAGTTCTTCCTCGTGGCACAGACCTGCCTGCTGCTGGCGCTCATCGTCTTCATCTCGTCACGCGACTTCGCCAAGGAGTCGTTTTCCATCGCCCATTACCAGATTCTCGGGCTCTTCACCGCTATCTTCGCGGCTTATTTCATCGTGAAGTTTCTGCTCTACAGCGTCGTCAACTGGGTGTTCTTCGATAAGAAAAAAAATATACAATGGATGAAGTCTTTCCTCTTCATGATCGCTACCGAAGGCATCCTCTTCTTCCCCGTTGTCCTGCTCTTTGCCTACTTCCATTTAAGTGACAGTATAGCGGCTGTTTACACGCTGACAGTGATCATTTTAGCCAAGATTCTGTCTTTTTATAAAACGTATCTTATCTTTTTCTCAAGAAGCGCTGCCATTCTGCAAAGTTTTTTGTACTTTTGTGCACTCGAACTGATGCCGTTGGGAATCCTTTGGGGAGTACTGGCGATGACAGCTAATTATTTACGAGCAATTTTTTAGGACATTTCATGCCCTTTATCGGGCATATTATTAAGGATACATAAATAGGAAAGCACAAGATGATAAAGAAGATTCTTATTTCTCAGCCGAAGCCGTCGAGCGAGACCTCCCCTTATTATGCGCTGGAGAAAGAATATGGAGTGAAGCTGGTCTTCAGACCGTTCATAAAGGTGGAAGGACTTACCAGCAAAGAGTTCCGCCAGCAGAAAGTGAGCATCCTCTCACATACAGCCGTGGTGTTCACATCGCGCCATGCCATCGACTTCTTCTTCCAGTTGGCGAAGGAGCTGAGGCTCAATATCCCGGAGGACATGAAGTACTTCTGTGTAACTGAGACGATCTCTCTTTACATCCAGAAATATGTGCAGTACCGCAAGCGGAAGGTCTTCTTTGGCACTACAGGGCGCATCGATGATCTCATCCCGCTCATGGTGAAGCACAAGACAGAGAAATATCTCGTGCCGCTGAGCAGCGTGCACAATGAGGATATCGCCAAGAAACTCACAAGCAAAGGCTTGAACTTCACGGAGTGCGTGATGTACCGTACCCTTTCTGATCCTTTCACCGAAGAAGAGATCAAGAATTTCGACTACGACATGCTTATCTTCTCAACCCCTACCGGCGTGAAGTATCTCACCCAGGCTTTCCCCGACATGAAGGAAGACCAGGTGAAGATCGGTGTCTTCGGACCCGCTACGGCAAAGGCTGTCAAGGATGCTCATCTCAACGTGGATCTTATGGCCGGTACGCCCGAGCACCCCTCGATGATCAATGCGCTGAAAGACTTCCTTGAGAAGGAGAACGGCAAGCAGGCATAAGCCTGCGCCGACGATTACAGGCTATGATACAGACCATGACCTCAGGCCAGACCTTGCCCAAAACAGAACGGCTGTACCACAAGAAGCTCATCGACAGCCTCTTCGGTGGCGGCAAGAGCAGAAGCATGACTGCGTTTCCGCTCCGCCTGGTCTATATGCCGCTGGCAACAGCAAACGGTTCGGAAACGGCAGCAGACCAAGTGCCTGTCAGCGCGATGCTCGTCTCTGTGCCTAAGCGCAATCTCCATCGGGCCAATAAGCGCAACCGCGTGAAGCGACAGGTGAGGGAGGCTTACCGCAGGCACAAGGACATCCTCGACGGCCATGCGTTCGCTTTGGCGTTCATCTGGCTCGACGTGAAGCTGTGGACATCGGCCGAGGTGGAACAGCGTGTCGTGAGCTTGCTCAACAGGGTCATGGAGAAGAGAAGCCAGGAATTGAATACGAAGGAGGCTGGTCATGAAGGCGCTTAGGCATGTTCTCCACCTCATCAGCCATGCCGTTTCCTGGCTGCTCGTCCTTCCGATAATCTTCTATCAGAAGTTTATCACGCCCTACACTCCGCCCTCGTGCCGCTTCACGCCCACCTGTTCAGAATATGCACGTCAGGCCATTCTTAAGCACGGACCTCTCAAAGGTCTTGCACTGGCCATTTGGCGAATCTTAAGATGCAACCCTTGGGGTGGCAGCGGCTATGACCCGGTGCCGTAAGTTGTCCTCAATAGAATAAGAGGCGCCCCAGTAACATAATTAATCATTTGTCTCAATAATAAAACATCTTTCAGGCGATTCATTCAACTGATTATTTGAGACACAAAAGAATTATCGATGAAAAACTTTGTTGAAGAACTGAAATGGCGCGGCATGCTTGCCCAGATCATGCCGGGAACAGAGGAGTATTTACAGTCGCACCTCGTCTCAGCCTATCTCGGCACAGATCCTACCGCCGATTCACTTCATATCGGCCATCTGTGCGGCATCATGATGCTTCGCCATCTGCAGAGCTGCGGCCACAAGCCGTTCCTCCTCGTCGGTGGCGCTACGGGTATGATTGGTGACCCTTCCGGCAAGAGCCTCGAGCGTAACCTCCTCGACAGCGACACGCTCTACCACAATCAGGAGGCTATCAAGAAGCAGGTGTCTAAGTTCCTCGACTTCGATGGCAACGAGCCTAACAAGGCTGAGCTGGTCAACAACTACGACTGGATGAAGGACTATAAGTTCCTCGACTTCGTGCGCGACATCGGCAAGCACATCACGGTCAACTATATGATGGCTAAGGAGAGCGTGCAGCAGCGCCTCAACGGTACTGCCCGCGACGGTTTGTCGTTCACGGAGTTCACTTATCAGCTTCTCCAGGGATACGACTTCCTCTATCTCTATCAGCACTATGGCGTACGCCTGCAGCTCGGCGGTAACGACCAGTGGGGTAACATGACGACAGGTACAGAGCTCATCCGCCGCACCCTCGGCAATGATGCAGAGGCGTTCTGCCTCACCTGCCCGCTTATCACCAAGGCCGACGGTAAGAAGTTTGGCAAGACAGAGAGCGGAAACGTATGGCTCGATCCGAACCGTACCACACCCTATGCTTTTTATCAGTTCTGGCTCAACGTGAGCGACGAGGATGCTGAGCGGTACATCAAGATCTTCACCGATCTCGACCAGGAGACCATCAAGGATCTCACAGAGCAGCACAAGCAGGACCCTGGACGCCGTATCCTCCAGCACCGGCTCGCTGAGGAGGTGACGACACTCGTCCACTCGAAAGAAGCCCTTGACATGGCTATCGCGGCTTCCAACATCCTCTTCGGAAAGGCTACAAAAGACCAGCTGGCAAGGCTCGACGAGGCAACGCTCAACGATGTCTTTAAGGATGTGCCTCACTACGACCTCCCGAAGGCCGAGCTCGGTGGAAAGGCTATCGACCTTTTCTGTACCGATGGCTGGAACATCTTCCCCTCCAAGGGTGAGATGCGCAAGCTCGTCAAAGGCGGCGGCGTGAGCCTCAACAAAGAGAAGCTGACGGCATTCGACCAGGTGATCACCTCCGACGACCTCATCGATGGCAAGTACCTCCTCTTGCAGAAAGGCAAGAAGAACTACTTCCTCATCACGGTGAAATAAATACTCTTCAGCGCCTTCTCCCTTAATCCCTCCCTCAAGAGGAGAGGGTTGATATGCTTTAAGATCCAAAAGGGAGAATAGCACTAATGCCCACTTCTATAGATTCTATAGATCCTATAGAATCTATAGAATCTATAGCATCTATAGAATCTATAGTAACGCAAACAGGGCGGCTCTTTCGGGCCGCCCTGTTTGCGTTATGTTATGTATCGATTAGAGTTCGAATTTGTAACCGAGTGTGATCTGGAACACGCTGTTCTTGGAATCCAAGCCATCGTACGCCTTTGTGACACCCCAGTTGTAACGGGCATCCAGCACAACGTTTTTGTACTCATAAGAAAGACCTACGGGAATAGCGAGGTCAACAGACTTCACACCATCACCTTCCTTCTTGCTTTGGCTGACTGTGTTACCGGCAACCGTGACGCTGTTGCCTACATTGAAACCAGGCTGAACACCGAGCTTCACGGCCAGACCCTTGGTCAGATAGACGTTAGCCAAAACGGGAACGTTGATGTAGTCGAGCTTGAACTTGTCATCTGAGTTCTTTATCTTTGCTCCCTGCTGAGAGTAGATAGCACCGAGGCTCAGCGAGAAGATGTCAGATACCTGATACTCACCCTCAAGACCACCGACAAAGCCTACACGACTTGTAGTGTTGCTGAAATCGGTCATGTCAGAGACATTGATACCCACCTTCGGCTGCAGGGTGAAGGAACCTACTGCGTGCTGAGCGAATGTTGCTGTGGATGCTGCGAGGAGCATCAGAGCGGAAGCTAAAAACTTTTTCATAGTCGTTTGTTATTTAATGATATTGTTAATTATCTTCTTGTCTGTCGTTTGTCGAACGAATATTACCTTCGTTTTCTAATAACGACGCAAAGATAACGCCAAAGTTACAAGAGAGGGTGGGGAAAAACCCTATTTTGGCAGGGAGTTTTCCCTAATCCAGCTTTTCTTGCGATAAATCAAGACTTATTCAGCCGCATTTGACAACTTGACACAATATGGCACACACGACTTTTTCTATTCGCCTTCGCTATCTTCCCAAAGAGATTGGATCGGTTTGGCAAGAACTTCATTTGGATCATCGACGGTGATAGAGCTTTTTGTTGATAATGTTTCTAAATAGTATCCATTTGACTGTTCTGATAAGCCTTCTACAGATGCAGCTAACAAATTAGTGTCTAAACTCGCATCCTTTACACGGATCTTCGGTGCTTCATATATTTGTTTCATAGCATTGTTCTTTTATTATTCGTAGTTCTGCGGTTACTTTACGATGATCTTTTTTCCATTCTCTATGACAATACCTTTGTATCTGTTGCTGACACGCTCTCCCGCAAGATTATAGCGTACGGCTTGGCTCTGTAGCTGCTTGATGCTCCTGATGTCTGTCGGAGTCTTCGCGTCTACCCTATAGAATGGTTTGGCTGCCGTGTTTTTTTTGATCAGCAGGCAGCCTTTATAGCTCGGCATCGACTTGCCTTTCGCGTACGGGAAGAAGCCACACACTCCCTCTTTCATAGATAGGACATAAACTGTCCGTTCTTCGGTAACGGGCGTGTCCGTCGTGTAGAAGGTCAACTCGTTATCGTTAAGAGGATCAGCGCTTGCTACATTTGTAAAGGTATAACTCCCTGGATCACCTTTCAGCACGACAGCCGTGTTCTCAGGGATGGCTTCTACCGGAGAGAGCACAATCGTGTTGGACGCGGCCTCATATTTTGTTTGAAACGCCTGAATCCCCTCGGTCTGGCTGAAGTCGATAGGCCTGTGGCTGACATAAGTTGCCCAGCCTGCTGCCTTGATGGTAACTTGATCCTTAAACGCTTCCATGCTTGTTAGTGAAGGACGCTGTAAGACCAGCGAATCGCCTACTTCTTCCGCATGGCCGTAGACCGTCAGTGTGTCGCCGCGTGCAATCTGATGCTGGTTTGTGATGTTTACATCCTTCAGCCCCTTTCCTTCCTGCACCACGATCGCATTCTTGTCTATGCCATCATCGGAGAGATGATAACTGATCGTTCCTGCCGAACTGTCATATTTGCCGACTTTCGAGACGATGCCCTTGATGTATCGTTGTTCTTTTGGCGGCCGGTTTATATAAAAGAACGTATTGATATCGCCAACAGTATAAGGATCGGTATCTGTTTTACCATTACCAATAGAATAAGACACCTCTATCTTTTGAATCCACCACGTGTTATTTTCCTTATTTGTAAATGTCACACTATTTGAAGCTCCTGACCATGTTGTGACATTGTCTTTTGATGAATATTTTCCATTATCGCCTGTTGCTTCATTTCCTGAACTCATTATATAGTGATTTTCTTTGTTACGAAAGGTAATCACTATTTGCCATATCAAATAATTCGAATGGTTGGTTGCAATATTGAAAGAGTTTACATTTTTATAAACCACTACCGAAGAATAACTACTATTCCAATTCGGTACCAATTTTGTAGACGTTGTTGTATTAAAGGTAATATTAATATTGGTTCCTTTTACTTCTTTTATTTCTTGTTGGTTTGTGTAAGCCATTTTTGTAAAGTCGAAGGTCTCAACGGCAGCGTTTGTTGTTTCCACTCCTACGAGCAGTAACAGAAGCGTCAAGAATAGATTACATATCTTTTTTATGTCTTCCTTATAATGTTTTCTTTTCAACATACAGCTTTTTCTTTCCTTTTCCATAAACATTTTCAGTTCAACTTACAGCTTCTTCTTCTCCACCACCTTACCTTTGACAATCTCGAAGCGCCGGTCAAACTCCTCCTTCGTACGCTTCCAGCGGTTGTGCGTCCAGAGGTAATACTGCGGAGCCTCACGTACCGATTGCTCCAACATTCGGAAGAATCGACGCGTCAGCTCGCCCTCAGGAAGGCTTGCGGGATCATCAGACAACAGGACATACTCCACATCATAACAGCCACGGCGGGGGCGTGTCATCTTCACATAATACACGGCATCGTTCATCTTCCGCGAGATGCGCTCGGCACCAGTGAAGACGGGGGTCGCGGGATGGTTGAGAAACGGCAGCCAGAGATGAATGTTCGTCCACTTCGGCGCCTGGTCAGCGATATATCCCGAAAGGCTCATGCGTCCTTCACGCCTCCAGGTGACGAGCTGCCGGAGGATATCGCGCTTCGGCGTGGGAACACCCGTCGGCGGATAAGAGCGCAGCCGGAGGAAGGCATAGTTTATAGCCTTACTGTGCAGGGGATCATAGATGAGACAGACGCGACGTTCGGGATTCATGTCCTTGCCGACACGCGAGAGCCACTCCCAGTTACAGTAATGACCGAGGAAGCCCGCCGTGTTCCTCCCTTTGAGGAACCACGCCTCATGCACCTCCGGGTTCTTGACATGAAACCTTCGGTTCAGCTCCCTGTCACTGATGCTCATCAGTTTGATGGCCTCTAAGAAATAGTCGCAAAACCAATGATAGAACTTCTTCTCTATGGTCTTGATCTCCCTGGGTGACTTCTCCGGGAAAGCAGACGTGAGATTACGCCGCACCACGCCCCGTCTATACCTTATTATATAATAGAGCAGCGGCATAAGCATATCCGAAAAAGCATACAGCACCCTGAAAGGCAGGGTGCTGACAGCATAGAGAAGATAATAAACGACTTTTGTCATTGAATCATATTATCGTTTGAATGCAGGGACAGCCCCTGCACGGTATCAATTATACTTTCCGGTCTTCCTTGATGAGCTTGAGCAAGTGCTCCACGGCCTCACCCTCGGGAATGTTATGCTCCACGCACACTTTCCCTTTGTAGAGCGAGATCTTTCCTGGCCCTGCCCCGACATAGCCATAGTCGGCATCAGCCATCTCACCGGGGCCGTTGACGATACATCCCATGATACCGATCTTCAGACCTTTCATGTCCTTTGTCGCCTCATGGATGCGCTTGATGGTGTCTCGCAAGTCATAGAGCGTGCGGCCGCAGCCCGGGCAACTGATATACTCGGTCTTGGAGGTTCGCAGCCGACCGGCCTGAAGGATGCCCAAGGCGGTATCCTCAATGTCGGCAGACTTGATGTTGCCTTCGTTCATGAGCCAGACACCATCGCAGAGTCCGTCCATCATCAGAGCACCCATGTCGGCAGCCGACTCAAGCTGGAACTCCTCCTTGTCGTTCAGTTTATACATCTGAGCGAAGACCACGGGGTTCTTCACGCCGGCGATCATCATCTCATGGACGAGTGCCCGCTGCGAGCCGAGCCGGTTCTGATGGTTGCTCACACAGACGACGACGATCTCCGGATGCGACTTCAGGCAAGCGAGATACTCCTCTGAAGGGGTGCCGAACTGCAACACGAGGAACTTCAGCCTGGCATCGTTCATGCTGACAAACGGCATGGCGGTGACAGGATAGACGGGATAGAGCTGACGCTTATCCGCGGCATTCATATAAAGCTGATAGTCGACGATATATTTCTGCCCCTTCACGAGTGTCTCCGGCAGTTCAGAGCCTACATAGAGATAGTCGGCCTTGGAGGGTGCCTCGGCATCGTCAGTATCCTTGTTACGGCTTGCTATGACCACTGGCACATTCTTGCCTCCGATGTTCCCCACGGGGATCGTCAGACGACGCTCCGGATGGAGCCAGTCGAAACCTCCATAAGTCTCACCGGGGATAAGGATATGTCCCGCCTTACGACCGATGTAATCGACGAGATGACGGGCCACGGGGATCTCTGCCTCCGGCTCCTCCGTGAGCGACACACGCACGGTGTCACCGATGCCATCGGCTAAGAGCGCACCGATACCCACGGCACTCTTGATGCGGCCGTCCTCACCCTCACCGGCTTCCGTCACACCGAGATGAAGGGGATAATGCATGTCTTCCTTGTCCATCGTCTCGACGAGCAGACGCACGGAGCGCACCATGACGACGGTGTTGCTCGACTTGATGGAGATGACGACATCGTTGAAGTCGTGCTTCTTGCAGATACGCAGAAACTCCATGCAGCTCTCTACGATACCTTCCGGCGTGTCGCCGTAGCGGTTACGGATACGGTCGGAGAGCGACCCGTGGTTCACGCCGATACGGATCGCCGTGTGATGCTCCTTGCAGATGTCGAGGAACGGCACCAGCCGGTCCTCGATCTTCTGCAACTCCTCGGCATATTCCGCATCGGTGTATTCATGCTTGATAAACTTACGCGCAGGGTCCACATAGTTGCCCGGATTGATACGCACCTTCTCTGCATAGAGTGCCGCGACATCCGCCACACGGGGGTTGAAATGGACATCAGCCACGAGCGGCGTGGCAAAGCCATCCTTACGGATGCCTGCACTGATGTTCTTCAGGTTCTCCGCCTCCTTGATGCCCTGCGTGGTGAGCCTGACAAGCTCACCGCCCGCCTTGATGATACGCTCTGCCTGGGCCACACTGCCCGCGGTATCGTCGGTACTCGTCGTCGTCATCGACTGGATACGGATGGGGTTGTCGCCTCCCATATCCAAGGAACCGATATGGACCACTGAGGACTGACGCCGGTGATAATTGAACAGATCCATTCAGCACTTGAATTTATAGTCCTTGATAGCAGCGAGGTCAGCATTGGCCTTCTCTATCTTCTTTCCCAATCCTGCTTTCCAGGCATCGACCTTCTTGGCAATCTCTGCATCGCCGAGCGCGATCATCTCCGCAGCGAGAATAGCCGCGTTCTGAGCGCCATTGACACCTACGGTAGCCACGGGGATGCCTGGAGGCATCTGGATGATGGAGAGCATAGCATCGAGCCCGTCGAGCATACCCTTGATAGGCACACCGATGACAGGCAGTGGGGTAGAGGCAGCGATGACACCCGGCAGGGCAGCGGCCATACCGGCTCCGGCAATGATCACTTTCACGCCACGGGCCTTGGCTCCTTTGGCAAACTGCTCCACGGCATCGGGCGTGCGATGGGCGGAGAGGGCGTTCATCTCAAAAGGAATCTCCTGATCCTCAAGCCATTTGCAAGCTTTCTCCATAACAGGAAGGTCGCTTGTAGAACCCATGATAATACTTACTAACGGCTTCATAATTATTTAATATTGAAATATATCCGGTTGCGGACGGCCACAAGAGTCGCCCTTGCATAACTATTGTTGCACAGATCAAATGATAGCCCAGAAACCTAAGACCGATCCGACCAAGAAACCGGTCACAACTTGTGCTAAGGTGTGCTGACGCAGAATCATACGGCTTGTGCCTACCATCCCGGAAATAAGCAGGATGACGCAGAACCACCACAGCGGATTGAAGGCGAAGAGGATGGAAAAGGCTACAAGGGCACCCTCAAATCCTCCGATGGCTGCCGTATGCGTGGAGATCTTCCACCATACGTTGACAATGGCGCACACGATCTGTATCAACAGGGCTGCTATGAGAATGTTGGCCATAAACTGCGGAATGTGCAGATAGGTCATTACAAAATAGCACATTGTGTAACAGAGAATAGCGATGATGTAAGGCACCATACGGCTCTCGCGCTTGCCCAACTGCCACTTAGACCATCCCTGGTAGGAGCGATAGGAGTGGATGAGAAGCGTGGGCAGGAGGATGGTGAAGAGGTATACCATCAGCAGCACCATGGCTTTGTAGGCAAACGGCATAAGGTTCATGTAGCTGAAGATGAACAACGCCAGCAGACCCGCCAAAGGCAGGTAGAAGGGCGTGAACACCATGCTCACGACACGTGCCGCTATGATTATATCTTTCTCGCGCATAATTACTTATCAATATATAATAGGATTCTAACTCAGAACTTCTAATTAAATAACTTCTAACTTCTAACTCCTAACTTCTAACTCCTATCTCCTAACTCCTAACTCCTCTCAGCTCCTCCTCAGTCTTGCCACTGGCAGTCCGAGCTGCTCCCGGTATTTGGCAACGGTACGTCGGGCAATAGGAAAGCCTTTCTTCTTCATCTCCTGAGCCAGAACATCATCGCTGAGCGGCTTGTGCTTGTCCTCATGGTCGATGAGATCTTTCAGCGCCAGCTTGATCTTACGCGTCGACATCTCCTCACCGTCTTTCGTCACATAGCCGTCGGTGAAGAAGAAGCGCAGCGGGAACGTGCCCCAGCGCGTCTGCGCATATTTCATGTTGCTCACACGGGAGATGGTGGAGATGTCCAGTCCCGTCTTCTCTGCAATATCTTTCAGGATCATCGGCTTGAGGTCAGCCTCATCACCATTCTGGAAGAACTTCTTCTGCCAGTTGATGATGGCTTTCATCGTGACATAGAGCGTGTGGCGGCGCTGCCTCACGGCCTCGATATATCCTTGCGCCTTGTCCACTTTCTCTTTGGCATAGAGCAGCGCCTCCTTCTCCTTGCGGTTCATGTTCTGCTTGTTCGTACGGTAGGTGTCGACCATCTCCGTGAACGAAGGAGAGATTCTTAAGTCTGGGATCCGTCCGTTGTTGAGGGTGAACGACACGTTGCCGTCGTCGTCGGTATCGACAATGAAGTCGGGCGTTATCTGCTGCAGGCTGCGGCCTTCGGTCTCTCCGAGGGCCGCTCCCGGCTTGGGGTTGAGCTTCTTGATCTCTTCGTGGATGATGTTCGACTGCTCCGGTGTGAGGTTCATCGACTGGGCAATCTTGTCCCAATGCTTCTTGATGAAGTCGTCGAAATGGTTGCTGATGACCTCTTTCATAAGGCGCTTGAGCTTACTGTCGGGTCTGCGCGCTATCTGCAGGAGCAGGCATTCCTGGAGCGAGCGTGCCCCGATGCCCGCAGGGTCGAAGGTCTGCAGGATCTTCAAGACCTTCTCTATCTCCTTCACCGGCACGTCGATGCCGTGGTAGATGGCGAGCTCATCACAGATATCATCGAGACTCTTGCGCAGCAGGCCGTCGCCGTCAAGGGAGCCGATGAGATACTCCATGATCTGCTGTTGCTGATCGGTGAGTTCCGTCTCGCCCATCTGCTCTTTGAGCTTGTCGTAGAAAGAGGTGGTGTCGCCCCACACCGTTTCTTCATAGTCGGCGTCAGGGTTGGCCTGTGAGCTCCCATGCGTCGGTTCCGGCATCTCATCATCACTGCCTAAATCCTCTAAGGCGTTGTCAAGCGCTTCCTCGCGTTCTTCGCGCTCCGACTTCTCCTCAAACGAATCGTCGTCGGAGGGGACGCTGTCGTCGTAAGTGTCGTCGTCGCTGCTTGGCATCGTGTCCAACGGGTCGTCGTCGCGTTTCTCTTCGAGTGCCGGGTTGTCGTCGAGCTCAGCGCTGATGTTCTGTTCGAGCTCAGCGAGCGGCATCTCCAAGAGCTTCACCTGCAGCATCTGCTGCTGTGAGAGCCTTTGTTGCTGAACCTGTTGCTGGGTCTGGGTCTGTATGAGTTTTTGTGCCATAAGTATCTTTTTTTGATAGGGAAGCAGTCACTATGTGACTGCCTACACAACCGTTCATTAAGACTTCATCGACTGTTCACGAAGTATTCTTTCAGCTGTGCAGCCAATGCAGCCAAAGCCTCTAAGTCCTCATTGCCGAATCGCTTCCAAATATTATTGCAAGCGGGGAGAAAGGGCGAATCGGTGTGGTTGTATTCACTGATGTAAGGGTCGCAGACGAGGAACACATCCATCACGTCCACGATCGTCTTCGGTGTCTCGCGGATGAGCTTCGACAGCTCCTGCACCTCCGGCGTGTCCTCCACCATCGTTATCGGCGTAAGTCGGAAATAAAGGTCGAGGATGAGGATAAGCTTCACGGGGGTCAGCGTTCCTGTACTGATGGGCTTGAAGTCTTTTTCCCACGACTCGTTAATCTCAACACCGTCGTAGAAGACCGAGGCATTGCCAAAACCTTTCATCTGCCGAAGCAAGTTGATGCCCCGCTTCAGTTTTTTAGGGCTGTTGGCGTAGGTGTCCCAAAGCCGTTGCAGTCGTGGCGTGTTTATCTGCCGCAGGCGGAACAGTCGTTGATGGATCTCCGCCGGATGGATATGAAGTTCCATCGCCACGTCGACCAGCGAGCGGCTGTAGAGATGCTTTACACCTTGCGGTTTTTTCAAATAGAGCTGTATGAGCAACAGCCAATAGTCATCATGCCATTCTTCGCTTCGTGCCATAACTGTGCCTTTCTTTTATTATGCTACAAAATTAATAAAAAAAACGGATAGCCACATCTTTTTCACCAAAGAATATCATCCATAGGTTCTGACTTCGTCAATGCGTCACTCCCAACTTCTTCTTCGCGCCACATATGAGGCACGATCGTTTCACATATGAGGCACGATCGTTTCACATATGAGGCACGATCGTGACACGGGCATGACGCAATGGCAATTTCTGTCGTTCCGCATCTTCATGTCAAAAAGGCTGAGAAGTTACCTTTGAAGCTTGCATGCGTGGAAAATAGAGAAGACCACCTGACTTCATCACTTTTTTGTTGAGACCCAATGCTGCCCTTGATCATCAGACTTTTCACGCAGAGCCGCAGAGGTTATTGAGCCGCAGAGATGATACGTGTGAGAGGCTGAGAACGCTGAGAGGCCTTCGGCCTTATGAGGAGAGCGCGAGGGTGGTGCGTTGGTGGAGGCAGCCCCAGAGGGGCTGAATTTTTCATAACCCCAGTCTAAGCGAGCGAAGCGAGCGCAGACTGGGGACGGTTGATGGGTGGTCGTGAACTTACTGACAGCCCCGGAGAGGCTGAATGCATCTTAGATGCGTAGCAAGATGGAGCCCCGTCGTTACGCGCTTCGCGCATTGTGCCTCTCCGAGGCACGTCCTCAGCCAGTCTTGCTGTCATCAACACACCCCAGTCTGCACTCGCTTCGCTCGTTTAGACTGGGGTTATGAAGCATTCAGCCTCTTCGAGGCTGTCAGGTTGTGACAAGAATGCCGTCTGTTCAATCCTGGTAGTAAACTCAAGACAATGGCCTGTCCGAAGCGTTACCTGCATGATCAGAATCAGCCGTCACGCAGCGTGAAACATCGAAATCGCGATTGATATGAAATCGCGGGCCGATTGCAGTGCAAACGGCCTGCGATTGCGGTTGAATCGCAAATCACCGTGAAACATTTTCTCCTTCAACAAGGGCGCGCATTGCCGTGCGCGGCGGGCGCAATCCTAACAACTAACAACTAACAATAAGGTCGTAACACATGTCTGTTCGCCCCCGACGAGGCAGCCCTGCGCGGGCGCAATTTTAACAATTAAGGGTAACAAGTAACAAGTAACAAGTAACAATAAGGTCGGAACATACATGCGGCGGGTCCGTTGGGAAAGAATTTTTGAACGTTGAACAAGAGATATAAATAGATTATATACATTATTATTATTATATATATAATAATGTTCGCGAGGTTCAAAAAAATTTTTGGAACCTATTGAACGACCTTATTGTTACTTGTTACTTGTTACTTGTTACCATTGGGGGTGGTGAATTTGAGCGACAGAACATGTGTTCCGACCTTATTGTTAGTTGTTACTTGTTACTTGTTACCATTGGGGGTGGTGAATTTGGGCGGCAGAACATGTGTTCCGACCTTATTGTTAGTTGTTAGTTGTTAGTTGTTAGTTTTAGTGAGTATAAATATGCCGATACCTTTCGGGAAAGCGTTTTCTTACGGCACGTTCCTCCAATACCTCTGCAGCCCGGGGCTTATATCGGACAACTCATCTGCAAAGGCCAGAAACTTTGCGACACGCTCGAACCGCCGACTTGGGTGTCCCAATGATGAATACAGGAAAAACATTCACTTGCGAAGGTTGTGGAGTGATGAGACAGCTAAAATTAAATACTGTTTTTCGTTTTATGCTTGCGTAATAAAAAAAATACGTAACTTTGCGGGAAATAAAAAAGAACGTAATAAAAACAACGATGAAACTCAGCTATTACCTGACAGTGATCCTGCTTTTCTCCGGCATTCTCACTTTCAGTTCATGTGGTGATGACAACAACAGTCCTTCGCCGGATGTCAACAACACTATTGTGGGTGTCTGGCAGATTGCAGGAGAAGATTTGAATGGGGATGGAGCCATACAGGGAATCGTGGTTCACGAAGACAGAACGCTGACCGGATGGTTGTACACCGCTTCTGAACAAGACCCTTACAAGTTCTCTTTCAAGACCGGTAAATGGTCTGTCAACGGCAACCACTATGAGATGCAGCTCCCCAAAAGTGCAGGCAGCTATTACCAGGTGACGGTAGCGGGCAACAACGACTCGCTGATGTATCTCGCTTACAACGGTAAGACCTCGGTCGTTCCCTTCCACCGGCTGGCTAAGCTGCCGGGCGACGGCGACGTAACACTCCGCCTGCTCGAAAGCATGAAGATGAGCAACTTCAAGATGAGTGATCTCACCGGGTACTGGGCATGCACGGGAGATGATGGGAGGGTGAAGGATAATGGCATCTACATCGACCAAGCGGGCAATGTCTCGCAGATAGGAACGATCTTCGACTGGGCCTCCTCCTTGCGTCGGACGGTACAATACCACTCAGACAAGGTGACGCTCAACGCTTATCTCTGTACGATCCCTTACTACGGAACGAGGTATGCGCTTTATGGCTTGAACGACACCGTGATGCTCGTCGTTGATAACGATGGAGCGAAGATAGAGAAGTTCGTACGTCAGGCGGTTCCTCAGGAGATGGAGCGCGCAGAAAAAATAGCCAACAGTAACGTCCCCGACTGGCTGGGCACAACATGGGAGGCGGTTCACTATAAAAACGTGAATGGCAGTCAAACGTCAGAAGACTTTGATATCAATGAAAACGACTGGACACGGCAGTTCTACCGGGAGCTCGTTTTCTCGTCCGACCATCAGCTGAAACAAAAAGGAAGGTACGGCGACACCGCAGACCGGACTTTCTATGTAGACAACAATACGATATTTATTGCGGAGTCGATGGATGATCTGATCAACAATTCCTCCACGGAAAGCTGGACCATTGTTTCCCATTCGAACGACGAACTGATCCTCAAAGAGTCATGGACCGGCAGTTACGAAATCTATACCTATAAACGCAAGCAATAATGAAAAAGATATTCTCCTTTTTAATGATGCTCCTGCCGCTGACGGCTTCGGCACAGAATGAGAGCCGCCGTGTGTCACTCGAACCACGCGTGGGCATGACCATCGCAAAGATGAGCGGATCGGCGCTGAACTTATCCGAGACGTGGAAGGCAGGATGCACGGGAGGCGTGGAAGTAGAGATTCCGCTGTCCGACTACTATTCGCTCACCACGGGGGCAGACATCAGCAATATCGGCACAGGTTTTAAGGAGCAAAAAGAGACGCACGCCTCGATGAAAGAGAAGCTCTCGGTGACCTATGTCACGGTGCCCCTGCAACTGAAGGCTTATTTCAAAGGGCTCAGGGGCCTGTCGGCTCACCTCGGCCTGCAGGCGGGATTCCTCGTCAACGCCAAGGACAAGGCGACGGTGAAGTCGATCCGCACGATGAATCTCGGCGACGGCACGTCCTCCATGTATCTGTGGGAGAACTATACGGAGAAGAAGTCGGAGAAGGTGAGCGACAAGTTCCGCAACGTCGTGGCAGGTATCCCCATGGGACTGAGCTATGAATATCACCATGTGATGATTGATGCCACCTACACGCTGGAGGTACTGCGCCAGGCCGTAAGTCTTGACACATCCAACAACTGGACCTCTTTCTCGGAGGACCAGACAGCCCGCAACTATCCTATCTGTATCACAATAGGATATAAGTTTCGGCTGTAAAGTGCAAGGGATGGACATGCGTGACCTGAGGGACAATCATCGGGTTCATACAAAAATATCAAAAAAACTCCCATTGCATTTGCTCTTTTCAAAAAAAACATCTACCTTTGCACCACATTTTGTAGATATGTTCCTCAAAAGCAGGTTAGCATGCTACGCCTGGATGGCGGAATAGGTAGACGCGCTGGTCTCAAACACCAGTGCCGCAAGGCATCTCGGTTCGAGCCCGAGTCCAGGTACAATATAAATCCCGTAAGTCCTTTAAAATAAAGAACTTACGGGATTTTCTTTTTTCTTCGCATCTCCCTGCGCATCGGTCTTGCCTACGCTGTCGAGTCTATTTTTTCTCACTGTTCCACTACCCATTCCATACCAGATGATTAGGCGTGGATACATCCCCACGATTAGGTATTTTGCACCGTCAGCAGCCAGTTTGTCGCCGAACCTTTCGTCGGTGATCCTTTTTGTGAGTAATTTTGCTAAAGTTTTAGTATTTTTATATAAAAGATATGTATTCAAAGATGTTAGCTATGACGGCAGCGTGCTTAGCTGTGCTCACCAGCGCCAGCGCTCAGACCGACAGTCTTGCCGTCAGGAAAGGAAGAGTATTGGACACCAAGGGGGAGGCTATCCCAGGTGTGATCGTTTCTGTTAGACGTACCGAAGAAAGAACCGTAGCCGACGAGATGGGCTACTTCACACTGCCCGATGATGTTGTAGCGGGTGACACTCTTACATTCAGTAGTGTAGGTTTTAAGCCTACCCGTCGCATCGTGCCCACAATCGATGGCAGTAATAAGACGTTTGTCATCCGCATGAAGGATGGTATGACAACCCTACAGGAGGTAGAGGTTGTAGGCCGTTATGAGAAGTCGTATAAGAACACCCTCTCTTTCATAGGAACCAAGACAGCAACGCCGCTCAAGGACATACCGCAGTCTATCGGCTATGTCACCAAGGAGCTTGTCCTCGACCAAGGAGCCCATACCGTCAATGATGTGGTGAAGAACATCAGCGGTGTAAGTCAGTACACTTTCTATAACGACTTCTCCATCCGTGGCTTCCGTACGACCGGCAACCGCAACTCAGGCAATCTCATCAACGGGATGCGGGCTCAGACGAGTCTGTGGAAGCAGAGCTCACTGGCTAATATCGAGCGCGTGGAGATTATCAAGGGTCCTTCCTCGGTACTCTTTGGTAATGCCGCTCCCGGTGGTGTCATCAACCGCGTGACCAAGAAGCCACTCTCTGAGTCGCGCCACACCGTGTCGGTGACAGCAGGCAGTTTCAACACCGTTGATGCCTATACTGACTTTACCGGACCTCTCAACCGTAAGCACACATTATTATATAGGTTGAACCTTGGCTATGAGAACAGCGATACCTACCGCGACTTGCAGCAGACAAAGTCGTATATTGTGGCTCCTTCATTCTCCTTCCTCCCCACCGACAAGACACAGTTTAATGTCGACCTCTCGTGGCAGTATAACAATGGCAAAGTAGACCGCGGACAGGCCATCTTCGGCGACGGCAGCCTTTACTCTCGTCCCATCTCCAGCTCGCTCTCGGCAGCCAACGACTATCTGCACGAGAACCTGATGAACGTCACGCTGTCGCTCACACATAAGTTTAACCGGCACCTGACATTCAACAGCATCTACCTCAACTCATCCTACGACGAGGATCTGCGGGAGCACAACCAGGCCAACGCCTATGTCACACTCGCCGACGGCACTACCGACCCGGCACAGGTGCTCATGCAATGTCTGATCCGCAAGCGCCATTTCCGCAACAACAGCTTCAACAATTACCTGACATGGACGACACGCACCTGGGGCATCAGCCATAAGGTCCTCGTGGGCTATGACTACTTCCAGACCAACCTCAAGCCAGGCTCCTCGCAGATGCTTGCCTCAGGCTATCTGAAGAAGGATGGCACCACCTCTACGAAATATACTGTGAAGACAAAGGATCAGTTTGTGTTGGACGCTGATGGGAATCCTGTGCCCAATGTGCCGGCCTTCAATCTGACCACAAACTCGGGTAATGCCATCTTAGATATCAGCAAGTACGTCTTTGTCTCGTCCAATATCTCGCCTTACGAGCAGTATTCGCATGGTGTCTATGTGCAGGAACAGATGGACGCCGGCTTCCTGAAGCTGTTGGTGGGTCTGCGCCAGGAATGGTTCACCGATGTCCTCAACAAGGGGCTGACGGGCGAGAGCACCACGCACCAGCACGCTTTTCTGCCGCGTGTGGGCTTGGTGGGCACCGTCAACAGTCATATCAATCTCTATGCCACATGGATGAAAGGCTTTGAGCCCCAAGATGCTGCCACCCAGAGTGATCCCAATGCCGGTGGCCCCTTCGACCCGGAGACAAGTACGCTCTACGAGGCTGGTACCAAGACCGAGTGGCTCGACGGGCGGCTGAGTGCCACCCTGGCCGTCTACCGTCTTGCCAAAACCAATGTGCTCTACAATGCCGGTGACGAGGGCAACCCAGATCTTATGGTACAAATCGGCGAAGAGGTGGCGCGCGGCGTGGAGATGGATGTCGCCGGTGACATCCTCCCCAACTGGCACGTGCAGGCCAGCTATGCCTATACCAACGCAAAGATTACCAAGACAGCCACTGATACAGAGAAGGACTTCGGCTTACAGCGCCCGAACACGCCACGACACAGCATGAACATCTGGTCGAAATATATCATCGAGCATGGCAGTTTGCGCAATCTCGGTCTGGGACTGGGCTTCAATGCCGTATCGAGCCGCTACGGGCAGGTGGGGCGTCGCGCCAACACCGTGACCTATCCTGGCTACGGACTCTTCAATGCTGCCCTCTACTACCGCCTCCGTCATCTACAGATGCAGGCCAACTTCAACAATGTCTTCAACCGTACTTACTGGGTGGGCGGCTACGACAAGCTACGCTCCTTCCCCGGTGCACCCCGCAACATCAATCTTACGGTGACCTACGGATTCTAACATGCACAAGACCCTCTACGACATCTCGTCGCAGAGGGTCTTTGTCTTAATACTAAAGTGCATTAAAACTTAGCGTTTTTATCTTGTTACTATCTTGGCAACTTAACGCGTATCACCGGCCGCACACCATAGAGGCGGGTCACCGACCTCCCCACATTCAGCGAGCCCGTACTGCCCAAGAAGACGCCACACGACATCTTCCTCTCAGGATCCTGTGCTCCTTTGGAGCGGGTCCAGTAATCGGCATATCCCACCGAGCTTGGCCCATTTCTGCCGTCGTTGACCTTCAACCCCAAGGAGACAGCGTACGCTGTTCCCTTGGCCTGTGCACCGGTATAGTTGTGCGGGTCATAGCCTAACTCTTCGAAGCGAGCGCGCTTGCTGAGCCCAAAGAGACTGAAGATCTCCTCACCACTCAGGGCATAGACCTTATCATCTGTATCAGTGTCTCCCGATGTGGTGTGATATTCCCATTTGTCTTTCGTCTTCAGCCTGTTAAAGGCGATAAACTTCCCTTTAGAGTGCATATCAACCTTTGTGGTCAGGATATACTTCTTCTCCATTTCGTTGAATGCCATGTTATAGAAGCCTTCCGTATCTCCCGAAGCATTACTTCCGCCTTTACTGTTAAGCCATGCGCGAAGATTGCTATGGCTCCATTCATTGCCTTCAGCATCGTTGAGGTTAAAGGGTACGATGTCGATGATTTTATCTGTTATCAGCGTCAGCGTCCCGTCTTTGCCTACATCGAGCACTCTCCAGGCCAGACGAGGCCTGCCATTCGGCTCTCCTGCCCGTTGCGGATACGCACCGAAATAGATGATGTCACCTTTCTGATAGGTTGGCAACCCTTGTTTCTCAAAGCAGCTGTTCATCATGCGCGTAAGCGTCGTATTAAGGTGTCCGGGAGCGAAAGAGGCCTGCCTCAGCCCAAAACCGCCATTACGCAAGGTCCAGTCATCAGCACAATAGCCATTTATCTGCTCCGGTCGCTGCCAGCAATGGTTCACGACCAGCGTGTTGGATAGAACAGCGTGTTCTTTCATGTACTTGCCGGTAGGAGAATAGAGCTCCCCAGAGAAACAGGCAAAGCCAATATCGCCCAATCTCATCACCTGAAGGTTTATGCCTACAGTACCTGTCTTCTTAGCCGGGATGGAATCCGCAATATAGCTGATGGCCAGGTCAGGATTTTGTCGGTACTCACCCACCGACTCCAGGGCATACTCCGCATCAGCGAAATGAATCTTAGAGAGGAAATAAAGAATGTTTGTGTCGTTGTTGAAGGTTTCGTCGGGCTTGCCTGTCTTCGGTGATGGAGCATACATATTATTCTGTATGATAGGATTCTGGTCTCCGGCGGCCCCTGACAGCCACATGGCCACGATGCCCGGATGTCTCTGTTCCATGTATCCTGACACGATACCTGGGATGTCAGCACTCACAGCCGTGCCGCCATCAGGCATACAGGTGTTGGCATGCATCACTGTACCATGGACAGCATAGTGCATGATACAGGCTATGGAGTTGCCATTGCTGTCTACAATATTGACAACGGCCAACGTGTGGTCGGTATCCCCGGCAGGATTCCATCCTATATCCCGTGTGTCTACGTACAATGAGTTGCGGTTGACGTTGATATAGCTCTCCGTATATCCTATCGCCACTGCAGCAGGACGCCGTGACCGCAACGCGGCATCAACAGCGGCAAGGGTATTGTCATAGCTTTTCCGTGCCCATATCAACAGATTTGCCTTGTCAGGGGCGAGGTCTTTAGGAGCTTTCTTCCCCTGTAACATATCGGCAATGAGGACAGAGTCATGCTCTGTAATCTCTGGCGCGGCATGTGTATGGGTAGAAGTGAGTATGATATTCTCCAATGGCAAAGCGGTATGGCGAGCTATGGCTTTTGCAAAGACAGGGCCGAAGGAGCGCCCTGTCTCACTGGCTATCAGCAGCACCGTCGTCGGACCTTTGCTCAGAGCTATCACCCGGACGGTAAGAGAGTCCAACACACCTGTTATCGTTACCTTTGGGGCACGTGTCAACGGAAAGACTTCAGGTGTTATATCAGCTTTCGCGGCACCGGCCATGAAAACAGCATTGACATCGGCGGCAATGGCGTTGCCTGCTGCCATCATTGACACGACCATCACCATAAACGCCATCATAAAGTACTTTCTCATGGTTTTATTCCTTTTGAGTTACCAATCCTCGTACATATCATTTGAGGACCTGCTTGAAGAGCCAATTCCTTACACTGGCATATTGATAGACAAGTCGCCATGTATAAGTCTTGTTGCTGAGGGCATTGTCGGGGATACCTTTTGGAACGATGGTTCCCGCTTTCATCAACAAGCATTTCACGTTAGCACTGTTCTCCGTGAGCAGGCTGATGTCTCTGTCCACCGTTTCATGAGCTTGTCCCATGTCCACCGTCTTACTGCTTGCCTTGGCTCCGGCTTTCTTCAGCTGTTTTATATATGCCGTCACCTCCGCCTTGGTGTCGCTGTCGGCATCGGCTGCCACAAAGAGTAGATGCTCATCTTTCAGCCTGCTGGCTGTGGCCGGATTCCATGCTCCTGACACCAGTAGGGAAGCGGCAAAACGATGTGGATACCTCTCTTGCAGAGCCAGGGCAGCACGGGCACCCAGAGACTGTCCGACGAGATACACACGGCTGCGATCCACATGATACAGATTCTCTATCGTGTCGAGCAGATTAGGAATGGCACTGAAGTCAGCGTTGACATGGTAAGCCGTGTCGGCGACATTATTTTTCAGCACCGGCACCAGCACTATTGCCGGCTGTCGGCTCTGCTCTTCTGGTGTAGACCAGATGACGGCGCCCAATCCCTCTGTCAGAGGGGCATCATGCTGATTCGCACAAGAATATTCATCCTCCAGATACAGCACAAGAGGATACTTCTTTGAAGCATCGTAGTCGTAAGGCAAAAAAATATCAAACTTGGTGATCTCCCCGCGCTTGGGGTCCATAAAGTCAGGCTTGGAAAAATCGTCCAGCACCAGGTTCTTGTTCTTTACGTTGTCCACCCATTCCGAATCGGCAGGGACTACCCGCCCTTTCGTGTCCATGATGTCGGTTATCTGCCTCACGGAGATATCCTCGCCGTTGCCGCCATGTTTCGACGACAAGGATATGGAGGGATGTGCGGCAGGGTTTCCACGGAAGGCGATTACATCCTTCAACACGTTCTTTACCTCGAGATGGGGCAGCTTCTTCCCCTCCCGTTTCCATCGCTCATGCTTCTTCACATCTGAAAAGGCTATCGAGGGCACTGGCAGCTGATAGTCGGTACTGAGCTCTATGATGACGTACCTGCCATCCTTTCCCTTACCCTGTTGGTCAAGGGCTACGTCGTCATTGGCATACACTCGCGTGATTTTCTTGTCCGTTGACAGGGCGAAGCAGGAAGGCTTTAACGACGACGTGCTTATGGCGCAGTCGTACTCCAACGCCACAGCTGCCATTTTCATGCCGTCGCCAAACATCTTGTTGATACCTGTCACGCTCTTGATATGCGTGGTGCTTGTGGCAGCAAAGGCCGTCACCCAGTAGAGCAGTAGCGCCAACAGCGCGCTGCCCCGCGCGTTTCGATTTCTATATCGTTTCATCATCAATGATTCCTTTCCTATATTTTTACTTCACAAGACTGTCTATCCAAGCGAAGAGGGCCTCGCTGTCATAGTCTCCCCCGTGTGGCTGAGCCCAGGTAAGCAGCAGCTGCACGTCGTATCCATGATTCATGAGATAAGTGCCAAGGATGACAGGGATGGCGAGAGAAGTGTCTTTGTCGTAGGTGCCATGGCAGATACGCCAGTGAGGACTCGTGGTAGCGCCGGGGGTTCCGATATAATTCATCGGGTTCATCAATCTGACGGTGAGAGCATCGGCCATCTCACTATCCGGCACCTGAGAATGGGCGTAGCTGTAGGCGGTAAAATGGCGCTTATCAACCTTGTCTGTGCCCATCTCCTGATTCTCCCCAGCCGAAAGGTCAAGGGCATCGAAGGCGGGCGGCAGTTTCTGGCGATGGAGGTACTGCAGGTAGATGTCCCATTTTATCTCGCCGACCTTACCGTCTTTCACTTCCAGCCAACTACTGTACTGGCTTAAGTCGTTGCCTTTGTCGAGCTCGCGCTGCGCGCTCTCTCGGATGAAGTGGCAAATCCAGCCCACCAACGTCCCAGTACCATCATCGTTGAGACGCACGTCCTGACCTCGGATATTCTTTAGACCGAGGGTGTTGACGTAAGCAGGAAACTGAGCCGCGAGATTCTGTGACACGAGTATCTGCGCACGAGATAGATGTGTTTGCTTCCCGGTTTTCTCACCGGGATGCGGGCGGTCCATAGCGGTGTTGATACCCTTGAACTGCCATTCGTAGGCCGCATCGGCGTGTTCCAGATTGGTAATAGGGCAATAGGCCTGTGTGGCGAATATGTCGTCCTTGGCTGGAGCTGCACCGATGGCATCAAGGTAGGGCTGATAGTCAGCACTGTTACCAGTGGCTCCGAGCAGAGCCGAGATAGCGCCTCCCGCGCTGGTTCCATCCGACACGATTCTATTGGCATCGCCGGGAAGTACCTTGTCGTTGTAGCGCAAGTAGCGCACGGCAGCCTTAAGGTCTACAATGGCAGCGGGAGCCTTACCTTCTGCGGAGCTTCTGCCTCTTGCCGCAGGAGCTGCCACCACATATCCATGGGTCAAGGCTGCCATCACCATGTTGCGGTGCTCGGGTGTATCGTTAAGGTTGCTGAGGTCTGACTTCTGACCCGGCCATCCGCCCCCTATCGTGGGGGCTTCTCCGGGCATGTATCCTGCTATTCTGCTATAAAAGAAAATTGGAGCGGTCTTGGCTGAATAGCCGTTGATTTTTTCCCCGTGATAATATTGCTCTGGCACGTAGATATTCATTTTTTCGTGCGCTGTGTCAATGGGGTTCGACACATACACAATGTTCTCAAAGGCGCGTACCGGACAGGTCTTGCCGTTGTAGACCACAATGAGCCTGTGCCCCTCCTGCCGACGGAAGTCCAACGAGGAGGGGCTTCCGGCAGTCACAGCCAAGCCCCCTGAGGTCAACAACATCAATATGAAAAGTTGCTTAATCATAAAAAAGTTTTTACTTGAAGAGTCGTGACGCGAAATCTATGAGATAGATACGCCAATTATTATAGGTGTGTGCACCCTGACTGGGATTAAAACTATACTTCATTCCCACCTGGTCGAGGATAGCTCGGAACGGCTGATTGGTCTTCCATTGCAGGTCGTGAGGTCCTACACCTATCCAGTAGAGGTTGACGCCATCCTGTGCCTCCTGTCGCAGACTATTGATAATCTCGTCGTCATACTTCTTGTTTGGGAAGTGTATCTGCGGTTCCAGCGCCGGAGAGAAGAGTCCCACCCAACCGATGGTGTTGCGGTTGATGCGTGGCACATTCATGGCGTTGCGGCCACCCATCGACACACCACAGATAGCCCGATTCTCCTTATTGGCAACAGTGCGGTAATTGGTGTCTACAAACTTTATTATCTCCGGGAAGTAACGCTCATACTCATAATAGTCTATGTTTGGATTCTTGGCAGCCCTGTTCTGCACATCGCAGCCGTCGGGCTGCTGGCTGTTGTCGAAATTCATAAGCTGATAAGCCGCCTGGCTCTCCACATCACCGTTGGGCATGACCACGATCATCGGCTTGCATTTTCCTTGGGCAATGAGATTATCCATAATCTGCACCACACGTCCCTGCTCTACCCATGCATCTTCACGCTCTGAAGAGCCATGGAGCACGTAGAGGACTGGATAGCTGTCGCTACTTGTCTCATAGCCAGCCGGGGTATAGACGATCATGCGCCGATTTACTTTGAAATGGTCGCTGTAATACCAGCGTGCGCTGACGGTGCCATGCTGTACATTCTGTTCGATATAGTTTTCTGCCACGCCATAGGGAGTGATGAAATAGTGCTCGTCGGCAGGGGCTCCTCCCCCAGCCCCTCGCATGACATAGAGGTTGTTGTTATCCAAACAGGGCGTGCCGTCTACAATAAAATAATATTTATACAGATCAGCTTTCAATATTCCAGAGCGGTAGGACCAGATGCCATCAGCTCCCTTTGTCATCTCCTGAGGCGGAAACTCCTCATGGGTGCCATAATACGGATGCGTGACGAGTTTGTAAGGCAGGAAATCACCACCTATCTGTACACTCTTGGCTGTCTGAGGCGCCTTGAACTGAATGGTGACCGTGCTGTCACCATTGAACGTAACGAACTTGTAGTCCAGTCGTTTCGGCTGCGCCATGAGCCCACATACAGAGGCTCCTAACAACAGCCCTATCATTAATATCTTTTTCATCATCTTGACGTTTTAACTTTAGATCTTTATAGAAGTGGTAAACAGGAATGTTCTCGGAATGATGAACTGACCAGCCATGAACTGACCATCAAACTGTTGTATCTCATCCTTCTCTGCCGTATCAACACCGTTGACACGTCCGGAGATACCTTTCTGGTTGAGAGGGTTCACGATATTGAAATCAAACGACACATGCTTGTTGAGTTCATATTTCACATCGGCGAAAGTCTCCCAGCGCCCTGCAAGAGTAAGAGAATTGGTGTAGTTGACATACTGTTTGCTATAGTAGCGTGCGCTGAAAGAGACGGCAAACTGCTTGTAGCGATAGCTGGGATCGAGCTCCAACTGCACCTTACTTGTTCCACTCACCTCATTGCCGCTATAGTCATAGCTCTCTTCAACACCATTGTCATAGTAGGCCTCGACTTTCATGCTGGGATACGTGGGCTTATTGAGGAGGAGGCGCACATGGAAGTTGAATCCGCCCCAAGGATGGAAGTTGGCATCGTTAACCCAAGATATTGATTGATTATCATAGATGATAGTAGGCTGTGCGGAAGCAGCGTAGCCATTAAAGTTCTTAGAGAAGGAGAGGTTGGTCACCTGGTTGGTCATACGCATGTAGGACACCTTGGAAGCCCAGTCCATCCACGCGTTACGGTAGGAGACGCCTGCCGAAGCAAAGATGTTGGCTGATGCATCCGTGTTAGGAATATCGCTGTTGCCCCAGTTGTGTAACGACTTGCGCCCTAAGATATAGGTACCGTCAACGGAGACGAGCCAATGCTTATTAAGCGTATAGCTGGTATAAAGCGTAGCAGTGGGCACAACCCAGTTGTAGTGCTTATGGTTGACATACGCCCCTGGCGAAGCCATGCTGAATCCAGGCTTTCGTGAGTTGACGGTCTCGCCTTCATTATTGAACGGCGCAAAGACATTAATATATTTATCCTCTAAGCGAGCGCCATAGTGGACATCCCACTTCGGGGTGATGTGGAAATGGTGCATCCAATAGAAAGCGGCCCTGTTCTCATGGCCGTTGGTGAACTCACCCTGGATGTTGTACGTCCATGCACTCTGACCGTTGAGATAGAGGCGACGAGGGTTGACGGTCAGTTCCTGAGCTATAATAGCACTGGAGCCGACAAAGTCGAGGCCTGAGTTCCACTCGTTGAAGCCTAAGGTCCATTCATAGGACGACGTTTTTTTGTTCAGCTCAAACGTTCCAAGGAAGTCATTGACCGTAGCCATCTCGCGTTTCACATTACGTGTCTGATACTGTCCGGTAAACAACGTACCATCGGTATAGGTAAAGCCAGACGTTGCCGTTGCCTCTCCCTGTCCCATGAGGATCGCCATCGACTTATCCTCAGAGGCGTGCATCCACTTCAGACTTCCCGTGAGCGTGAGTGAGTTTCCCAAATTGTATTCAAATCCCGTCTGCACGTCATGTATCCACGCAGAGCCAAGGGTACCGACATCAACACTCTCCATCTTACCCGTCTTGATGTTGAGGTAAGTCATGTTCATGTCATCGGGCAGATAGGTGTCGCGTCCCACCTTGAAGCCATCCATCAGTGATACTTTACCATTGATGTGATAGAGACAGGGTGCAAAGGCATCCATATTCTGGAAGTCATCGGTGTACTTATAGGTAAACCACCAGTTGCCACGGTCGAAAGTCTTCTTCAAACCCCATTGTATCATCTTCTGACGGCCCTGCATCGGCGTAATCTTCAACTTGGTGTAACCTTGGTTATAGTCCTGCAAGAAGGCCACGGCGGTAGACCATCCCTTTCCTAAGGGCAGCGAGAGAGAGCCGTCATAGGTCTGCTGATGTCGGCTTGAGAAGCGTATGTTGACCTGTCCCTGGAAATGGTCGGCACCTTTCAGCGCATAGGTCTCCATGACATATCCTGCAGCACCCGTTCTCACGGCAGACTCAGCCAGTCCAAGCATATACTGTCGCTCTATGGCGGAGCCGGGACGCCAGTGCTGGTTGGCATACACGGGGAATGTGGAATAGCTCACGGGGATACCATCCTCATAAATCGTTGTAGGGGTAGCCGAAGCACCTAAGCCAGTATCGAGATCTCGTGGCTGGTCCAGAGTTCCCGCATTGGCCATGATGTTACGGTTTTCCTTATGCTCCGCCACCACTGTAGCCGTATCCACACGCTCTTGCCGTGCGTGTTTCTTGCCATGCCGATGTCCGTTATCGGTCTGGGCATTGGCATGAAGACTGAGCATACACACGGCAGCGGCACATGCTGCCAGGGTGAGGATGCTGTGATGCTCACCATGCAAAGCATTGGAAGACATGAAATCTTTCTTTTTCATAATGGTAATGTTTTAATGGTTATCTTTAGGTTTACTTTCTTCTTTTCATTTCGACTGTCTGAAGAGCCAGTCACGGGCTCCCTCTATGTCGTATACGACCCTCCACGTCTGAAGATGTTCCATGCCATCCTCATGACCTGGGCGGAAGACGCTGCCCTTGGGAAATGTCACCCAACGGAAGTCATTGCCTTCTGCGTCTATCTTCGCGCAGAGCGCTTTCCACTGTTCTGGGGTAGAGCGTCCGTCCCATGTGGCCTTGCTGACTTTGGCACCAAGTTTCTCCAAGGCATGGGTGATACCCGTCATACTGGGCATGGCGCCCAAATCACCCTCACCGCAGAACATCCACATCTTCTGATGGTGGGTAACGAAACGCGACACACGTGTAGAGTCCCATTTGCCGGCAACAAGGAGTGAAGCTGCAAAGAGGTCAGGGTACTTGTTGTCGATGGCAAAGGAAAGCATGCAGCCACCCGACTGACCCGTAGTGTACATGCGATGGGTATCAATGGAATATTTATTCTCCAACTCATGGATGAGATTGACCGTCATGTCCATATAGTCGTTGGTTTCCCAGTCATCATTGATAATCTGCACAGGATATTGCGGTGCAAGCACGAAACAAGGATGTTTAGCCTGTTCTCCCGGTGTTGCCCAGATGATGGCCCCCGTGCCTTGCGTCAGCGTGCGCGTGGTCTCATTATTAGGAGACGTGACGGTAGCATCCGGCATGAAGAGAACAAGGGGATAATGTTTTGTGGCATCATAATCCTTCGGAACAAAGAGATTATAGGCCATGCTCAGCCCGGAAGTCTCATCTTTATATATCAACTGCTGGAAGTCATCAACGACAAGATTGATTGTTTTTGTACTTGTGACAGGGGTATTGAAAGCCGAGGACCTGGTTCCGTTAGCTGTCTTAATATCTTTGACCTGACACACCTGCGCCTTGAGGTCATCAATGCGTGTGATACCGTTATAGGCTTTCTCGATTTCTACCCGCTGGGGTATCATTCGGCGTTGCTGGTTCTCGCCACCCTGTTTCTGTGCGCCATGCCCACCATTGCCTGGCTCTTTGAATGGCGGAAGATAATGATAGGTGTAATCTAACTCCAGAATGACATACGTTCCTTTCTTCCCTGTAGCCGATATCGCCGGAGCTGTGTTGGTATAGACACGTGATATTTCTCTGCTGTCTGTCTCCGGCTGGGTAGGGGCAGGCTGACCAAAATGTTGTTGGAGAAGCTGAGGAGGAACCACCTCACTGACTTTAAACATTGATGTCTTGAGATTGCTGCCATCCATAGGCTGACTGTACTTCAATGCCACGGCAACGACCTGCTGTCCGTCACCGAAGACTTGTGTGATTGCCGTGACACTCTGCAACAGACTGGCAGCTTGTGCCGGGAGCATCAGCCCGCTTGTAAGCAGACAGAGAATCACCGAAATAATCCTACTGGTCATGTGATCTTTCATCATAATGTACGTTTTTTATTTAGATAAATCGTCTTATTAAGTCTGATGGCAAAATTAGCATTCTAACACGAAACCTTCTTGTCTGCTTGGATTTAAGATTTGTCTACCACAGCTTCAATATTTGTCTAAATGTACGGAAAGTTTCTTTTCTTACAGAAAATGACAAATAATAATTAACAGTCAACGGCCTTCTTGTCTTTTTTGTTAATTTTGTCACAAAATCACGACATCTAAAATCGAATTGATGAAAATCCACATAGCATTTCTCGTGGTGTTGTTTTGTCTTTTCTCTTGCTCCGGCAAGAAAGAGCAACAGCCTAAGACAGGATCCGGTGAGCGTGTCATCATCACACATTCCCTCTCCCATCCCCGTGTCACATGCTTCGCCCAGGACTCTTTGGGACAGATGTGGATAGGGACGGTTCATGGACTCAATAAATACACCGGTGATGACTATCAGCACTTTCTCGCCGCCAAAGATTCGGGTGCACTCTCCGATAACCACATCTCCGATATTATATGTGACAGGTCGGGAAGGATCTGGGTTGCAACCATCACCAACGACATATTCGTACACACCCGGCAAGACCGGTTCCACCACGTTCCTATGGCGAGCCACACCCTCTCCAATCCCAAGTTCACGATGGACAGCCGAGGAAGGATGCTGGTCAACACCGAAGACCGTATCTTCGCCTTTGATCCCCAAGCCGACAGCATGAGATGTGTCATTCCTCACGCATCAGGCAACATTGGCCTCTTCACCTGCAGCAATGGCAGAAATATCGTCGTGGTCTATCCCAACAGAATCGCCTATTATGACGCTGCCAGCTTCAAACCCACAGGCACAGTGACCTGGGACGGAACAGTTGGTGCCGCCGCCTTGCGGCAGGGCAACACCGTGTGGCTAAGCGGACATGGGCAAGCTTGGGCCTACGATATTGAGAAGAGGCGGAGGACGGAACTACCCGATAACATCCGACGGGCCCTCAGCCTGAACGCCGTAGACCAAATCGTAAAGTTCAGACACGATGCGCTGCTGCTGAATACCACTGATGGCGGACTGCTTCTTTCCACTAAAGAGAAAGGCGTAAGCAGTCTTTCCGAGACATCCAAGGAGTATACCGACTTATCCGACAGTAAGGTTGATTGCATGAAGACCGATCTTGACGGTAACATCTGGATCGGCACTGAGGGCAACGGCTTCAAAATATTACCGAACAAGAAGACGTTTTTCAGCACCTTACCAGGTACAGCGCTGTTCAACGATAAATTTATCATTGGACTGTGTTACGACTGCAACGGCCACATGTTCGTCAACACATTCCATGACAGACTGTATGCCTACGACCTTCGCAGCCACAAGATTACAAGTTTCCAGATACCATCACGGGAAGGACAAAGTAAAGCCATTACCATTGACGGCCATCACACGCTATGGATAACCACTCAGTCTGCTTTTCTGCAATGTCGCATTTCTGGCAGACAGTTGCAAATCGTCAGACGCTTTCCTTTTCCACATCCCAACTATGTTATGGTGGACAAAGGAGGCAATGCATGGCTGAATGTCGGTGTTGCCAATAACAAAACCTACCGCCTTACCTCTGATGGCAACATTGTGCAGCTCTCCCTTCCCCAAAAGGTGCTACGTCCCAACAACATAGCCCGCCTCTTGCCTTTGCACAACGGGCATGTGCTCTATGCCGACAACCTCCATGGACTCCTCGATATCCACCCGAATCTGAGCTTGCATGAAATAATTGACATCAAGACCATTTGTAACACACAGGCTTCTGACCATTTCATCCCTGAGGTTCTTCTCGAGGGCAGGGATGGCAAGATATGGATAGGTACGCAAAGCAACGGACTACTCATCTTCAATCCCCGGCAGCACCGACTGACCCACGTCAAGGATATCAGCTGTGAGGAGGTGACAGCCATAGAGGAAGACCTACAAGGCTACATGTGGGTCTCCACTCAGTCAGGACTTAATAAATATGACAGGAACGGGCAACTTATCTTCTACGCCACCCAGGAGGATGGCATTGTCAACAATGCCTTCTCACAATATGCATCGTGCCGCTTACCTGATGGCACACTGGTTTTCGGAACGTTACGGGGACTGGTTTCCTTCCATCCTTCCGTCGAGCCGGGACCGTCGCATGAGCGCCTGATCGTCGAAAACCTTAAAGTGAACAACGACTTTATCATACCCGGTGAGAAACAGCCCATAAAAACGGTATTGAGTTTGTTGCCGACCATTCGCCTGAGACACGACCAGAACAACTTCAGTATCTCCTACTCCTCTCTGGACTATGGCATGAACCGGGGACATCATTTCTTTTATAAACTCGACGGATACAATGACGACTGGATCGACGCCGTCTATACCGACCGTGCGTTCTTCTTCCATATCCCCGCCGGGAAATACACGTTCAGGCTTAAACTCACCGACAAGACAGGGAAAAAGACACTCAGAGAAATCGCTGTCCCCGTCATTGTCAAACCGGAGCCATGGCTGTCATGGTGGGCCTGGACAATATACATCCTTGCTGCCTTCCTCATCACACGCACCATCTATATCAATCGCCGACGCGCTTTCTACCGGCAGAGGAAAATACGACAGCTCGAAGAGGGCCGTAGACACATTGAGAAAATCAATGAGATCAACAAACAGTATTTTGCCAATGTAGCCCACCAGCTGCGCACACCACTGACAATGATCTTCGGCCCCCTGGAGACGCTGCGTGCCTCGGCAGAGACAAAGAATACCAGACTTATTGGTATCATGTGGCATAGTGTGGAACGAATGCTCAGACTCGTCAACCAACTGATGGATTTCAACAAACTGGAGACCGATGCCCTCAGGCTGAATGTGAAGTTGGTGGACATCAGCATCACCATACGCCATAGCATCGAGCTTTTCAAGGTCAATGCCGATGAAAAAGGTATCACGTTCCGGACGAAAGGCTTAGAAGGCAACTGCTTTATGTATGCCGACGCGGACAAAGTAGTCAATATTCTCGACAACCTGCTTTCCAACGCCATCAAATATACTGACAAAGGCGGAGAGATAATAGTCGCCCTCGAACAGCATGACAGCAGAATCATGGAACTTTCCGTGACCGACAGCGGCAGAGGAATCCCGGAAGAACAGCTCGAGAAAATCTTCCTGCGCTATTATCAGATTGACGGACACGTAGAAGGTAAGTATAACTGGGGTACAGGCATCGGCCTCTACTATGCCCGCAAGCTGGCACGACTTCATCATGGAGACCTCAAGGCTGAAAACCGCAAGGATAACACGCAAGGTGCCGTATTCCGCCTCTGGTTGCCGATGGACAAGGAAGCATATACATCTGAGGAACTCGATACCCACATAGGCCAAGCTCCCACATCCATGACAAACGAGATGGAGTTACTGCCAGTGAAAGAGGCCGCCACGGACGGTACCGACGCCAACAAGCCTTTGGTGATGGTGGTAGACGATGATACCGGCATCTCCTATTATCTCAATACGATCCTTACCCCGCATTATCGGGTACACAACTTCTTCAGTGCCGAGGCTGCCAAAGAGAGCCTTGACACAAAGATGCCCGACATCATTCTCAGCGATGTCGTCATGGAAGGAGAGAACGGTCTGGAGCTATGCCGGGAAATGAAAGACAGCGTCGCCTACTGCCATATCCCCGTCGTGCTGCTTACTGCCAAGGATACCATGAAAGACCAGATGGATGGTCTCCATTCCGGTGCCGATGCCTACGTCACCAAACCCTTTAATGCGGAATATCTCATCTCGCTTATCGACAATCTCCTCCGTAACAGGGCCCGTCTCCGTCTCTCACTCTCCCAACGTCCTCAGACAGCGGTGACCAGCGCCCTCGCACCACAAGACAAGACGTTCCTGCAAGAGCTGTCCCGCCTTATGGACAAGAAGCTCGATGACCCCGATTTTAATGTGAGCGATTTCGTAGAGACCATGCATATCTCACATACGAAATTCATCAATAAGGTGAAAGCCCTGACAGGCGTTACCCCCTCAGAGCTTTTCAAAAGCTACAAACTCAACAAGGCTGCAGAACTGCTCCGGGATGGGAAATACAATGTCTCTGAAGTCTCTGACATGACAGGCTTCAGCAGCCTGGCACATTTCTCCAAAGTCTTTAAGAAAAAGTTTGGTGTCTCACCTCGCGATTATAAAGGTTGACTGCTGAGCCAATTGAGCAAAGGCTTAATCTGGTTGGAAGGTGACTTTTTCGACACAAATGAAAAATAAAACTGCCTCAGAAGCGTTTTATTAAGGCTATGTCAAAAGAAGAACACGCCAACAGTTATTCCCATATTCTTAAGTACATCGGTCTCTTTGGGGGTGTGCAGGCCATGAGTATCGGCGTAGCTCTGGTACGCAACAAGCTTGTGGCATTGATTCTCGGTCCCGGCGGCATGGGTCTTGTGTCGCTGTTCACCTCCACCGTCAGCCTTATCTCCGACCTTTCAAACTTTGGCATAGGGCTGAGTGCCGTTCAGAAGATATCCAAGGCCTATGACCAAGGCGACACGGAGCGCATATCCCATACCATCGGTGTCGTGCGCTGCTGGTGTGCGTTGTTGGCTTTGATGGGTACCGTGCTCTGCATCGTGTTGAGTCCGTTTCTCAGTTGGTTCACCTTCTCCTGGAACGGTCATACCTTTCACTTCATCTGTCTCTCGCCCATCGTGGGTCTGAGCCTTCTGACATTGGGCGAGACAGCCATCATCAAAGCCGTGCGCGAGCTCCGCCGTTTAGCCATGGTTACTTTCTACAATATCGTGGGAGCTCTGATCGTCTCCGTACCCATCTATTATCTCTGGGGTATGAAAGGCATCGTGCCGTCGCTGGTGCTCATGGCCTTGATACAGTTTCTGCTCACCGTCCACGTGTCCTACCGTCTCTATCCGCTTCGTCTGAACTTCTCCAAGAGCCTCCTTCACGACGGCTTAGGGATGATAAAGCTCGGCACCGCCTTTGTGGCTGCCACCATTTTTACCTCTGGTACCAACTTTCTGATACGCAGCTATCTCAACAACGTATCCGGGCTGGACATGGTCGGGCTGTACAATGCCGGCATCATGATGACCCTGACCTATGTGGGCATGGTGTTCTCGGCGATGGACACCGATTATTTCCCACGGCTGTCAGCCATCCCCAATCTCGGGTTCACCTTCAATACGACGGTCAACCGGCAGATAGAAATGATATTCTTAGTGGTCTCCCCGCTGTTAGTGGCCTTCATCATCTTTCTGCCCATCATCCTCCCGCTTCTCTACAGTGGGAAGTTCATGCCGGTATTGGGCATGGCACAGATTGTGGTCTTAGCCATGTATTTCCGCGCTTTGGAAGTGCCGATCGAGTATATCACCCTTGCCCGGGGTGACTCTCTGTCGTATCTCCTCATCCAGGCCGTCTACGCCATTCTCTTTGTTGGAGCCGTCATAGTGGGCTTCCAAAGCTGCGGGCTGGTCGGCACCGGTGCCGGCATCACGCTGACCACCGTCGTCTACCTTGGGTTCATTCTCCCCTTTTCCAAGTACAGATACGGTTTTCACGTTTCTCGCCGCGTGATAAGAAACGTCGTCGTTCAGCTGCCGATAGGACTGTTGGCTTATGCCCTCACCTTTCTTGACCGTCCGCTCATCTATTGGACTGCCGGCATCGTGCTGTGCGCTGTCAGCGCCCTTGTCAGTCTGCGAATCATCCGAAAGAATTGTTGACGATGAGGTAGCTATGTCTGCTTGCCACAATGACCCCCAAAATCATGAATTTCTCCTTCTTTTCTATTTTATCGACATGAAAACGAAAAGAAGCACACTAAACTTGCTGATAACGGAAATAATACAAGAGCAAGGAACTACGACAATAAAAAAGGGTGTGGCTCCGAAAACATTATTTTACCACGTATTTCTTTCCACCGGAGATATAGATGCCGGGAGCGGAAAGCTTATCCAGCCCTTCTGCTACTTTCTGTCCCTGGACATTATACACCGTCGCCTGCTTTTGGCGACAGAAGATTGATGCTATCCCTGTAGATTCACTTGACGACACCAGCCAGCTACCCGTCCCCAGCTCGTAGGTGTTGTGCCACTTGGCTAACGTGCCATAGAAAATGACGCTGCGGCCGGCGGCAAGATTCTCGTTGCGTGTGTCGTCGGAATAATCGCCGCCGCTTTTCCACAACGCGCTGTCGTAGACCTTCAGCAGTGTCGATGCCGACGTGCCATCATCGCTGATCAACGCGTTGGCACGTGTGGACTTCGTTGTTGCTGAGCCTGTATACGTCGTTGCCTCAGCACTGATAACCTTACCTGCAACATAAACGGTGTCGAGCAGTCCCTCGCCCTTGTCGTAGAGCTTGCACGCCTCATTGACCGTGTAGGGTTTGTCCTGCGTGTTCTTGATGCTTGCCGCTGAGAAGGGCTGGGCGTAGAAGCTCACGCGGGAGAACTGTATAGAGCCGTTGGCTTTGACGGCATCAAGGTCGAACACAAGCCGGTAGTACTGGTTGGCTTTGGGATTAGCGATGTTGAACACCATATACCCTGTGGTGTAAGCCGACTTGTCGAGCTCAATGCACTGACGATCCGTGAAGTCGGGATTGGAAGCCACGTCGAGATAGATGCTTTTCACCTTGTCGGGCTGCGTGAATTTCTGTACGTTGACTACGACGCTTGATATGGACTCACTGACAGGCTGGTCGGTGGTGATGAAGGCCTTGCTCGCTTGTCCTTTCCTTCCTATGCGCACGAAACTCCAGTCGTTCATGCTGCCATAGTGATTGATGCTGTCCATCGTGAACGTATAGGCAAGGTCCTGCGTGGCTGCTGTCCAGGGCTTGGTGTAGCCGTTGCAGGAGTCTTTGTTCCAATAACCTTCATTGCCATTTTGTGCATAGTTCTGTCTCCATCCGTCGGGGAAGGAGAGGGTGCGCACAGATTTTGTCTCCGTGGGTTTCAAGGCTTCCTGCTCCTGCACCTCAAAGAAGTTACCCGGCTGATCGCAAATCCACAACTTGTCGCCCTGGAAGTCGATACCCTCCGGCTCGTATTCGAATCCGTTGTTCAACAGGCTGATGAGCTGAACCGGTCTCTTCTCCTTTAAGTCGATGACTGCCAGCTGTCCGCCATTCTTATAGCCGCGGGTCTGGTACATCATCCCGTCCTTGATGGTAACGCCTTGGATAACCTCATAGGAATTGACGTAATAGATAGAGAAATAATCAGTTTCCTTCGACAAATCGACAGAGCTTGTGCTTGTACTCGGAGTAGCGATTTTGTAAATGTTCGGCGTGCGGTCGCTGCTTCCGTTCCATGCTATAACGTACATAGAATCCTTTGAGGCGCTGTCAAAACATGTAAGGGTGTTCTTGGCTCCGATGAATCTGATGGTCTGGATAAGCTCAAGACTGTTGTTTACCACCCGGTAGACGTTTGTGGCATGCTTGTTGGAGGATTGCGTGACATAAATGAGTGGCAACTTGTCCGTTGGCGCATATTTCGGACCAAAGGAAACGGTGTTGCAATGGACATCAGTAGTGGGGGTGGCAGTGAGTGTTCCAATCAGCTTGTGCTGCGAAAGACTGATGAGACTGACTTGCTTCAAGGCATCGCTGAAGCTGATGGCTGTATCGCCATAAATGACCATGTCCTGCGTGCTTGTGCCCGCAGCCTTGGCAAAGCTAAAGACCTGCTTGACGGTAGGGTTCTTTAGTGTTGTGGCTCCTGATAAGAGCGTGAAACTTATTGCTATAGATAAGGCAATGGAGCGTAAAGGTGTATTCATAGTATTGCGTTATGAAAGAAACAATTGTTTTCTTCTTATTATTTTGTTCGCAAATATAAGAAGATTCTTTCTTATCAACAAGCAAAACTTTCAATTTAATGTTATTTTAATTATTGTTACAACATAGATGCAACTTTCCTTTCCACTCCGCCTTATCCTTTGGCTCAACCTTCCCAGATATAAAGCATAGAGACCGTTATCCGGAAGACAGAAGGCCGGGTATTCAGTCATCTTAATGTGTTTGATGAACAGACACTTAAGCATATGACTGAACGCCCGGCCTTCTGAACTTCCGAACTTCTAATAAACAGTTTATATGATGATAATATGCAGTCTATATAATGAGCTCCGCGCTCATTAACTGAACAGATTGCCTTTCGTGACGGCATATTTTCCGCCGCCCGTGAAGCAGAGCGCGAGGGCACCAAGGAGGAACAACAGAGGATCCTCAATGGCAAGACCGCCGGTCGTCGGATCCAGGCTGAAGATCATCGCGCCATGCGCCATGAGGATCGCCACAAGCATGTTACCTACGACCACGGCCGACGCGGCACGCGTCCACAGACCAACAAGGATGAAAGCGGCACCTACGAGCTCTGCTAAGAGGCAGCCATAAGCGATGAAGCCGGGCAGGCCCAGCGCCGCTAACATGCCTTCGATGAAGCCGACACCATGCAGCAGTTTGGCAACACCATGGAAGAGCAACAGCCCGCCCACACTTATTCTCAACACGAGCAACCCTAAGTCCTGGTTGCGAAGAAAATCCTTTTCTAATGTCATAATTTTGTTCTTTATTGTTATCGGTTGCAAAGGTATTGTAATTTTTCCAATCTTGCAAGCGGTTTCTGTGGAAATACTTAGTTACCGGGAGGTTAGTATTGCGGAAACACTGAGGCCAGCGAGAGAAACATTAATATTTATTATTATTTGAAGGTTTCCTGGTAACTATTCTGCGTTATTTTCTGGTCCCTGCCATCGCGCCATGCCCGTCTTGCGATCTTTTCACATACGTGTCACGATCCTGCCTCAATTGTGTCACGATCCTGCCTCAGTTGTGTCACGATCCTGCCTCAGTTGTGTCACGATCCTGCCTCAGTTGTGTCACGATCGTACCTCATGTATCAGGCATGAACATGCACGCATCGGAAGTGGTCGTGTTTCTTGACATGAATGCATTGTTCGAGCAATGGATTCTTCTACTCCCTCTCTTCCTGTCTCACCATCCAGTCGCTGATCGTCCCCGTCTCGGATGAGAAGGAGCAGGCGATGGCGTAGACCGTGCGGCCGTCGTGGGCGTAGGGTTCGGCATAGCCGCGGTCGGCGATCTGTGCCATGCCCTCTGCGGCGGGGCGGTCGAGCTTGTACTCGAAGATGTAGACATAGCGCGGAGTCTCTATCACGCAGTCGGCACGGCCCTTCGACGAGGCTTTCTCGTGGTAGACGGTGTTACGGGTGCTGCCAATGAGACGCATGATGAGATAGACGGTGTACTGGAACTGCCGCTCATGGCTCCGCTCGCCATTGCTCACCCTCACCGAATAGGGAATGCTTGCCAGAAAGTCGTTCAACAGATCACGGAAGACATCGGGCTTGCCATGATGCAAGGCCTTCTTCAACTTCGTGGCCCAACTGTTAGGTTGTATGGGCGTACGGAAATAGCCGGAGGCCAGGAGCGCCAAAAAGCCCGAGGCCACCTCGTGGTTGGGGAAGTCGAGTTTGTACTCCTCATCCTCACGGTTGTAACCCTTGATAGTGAGGTAGCCGCTCTGGTAAATCATCGGCACGGGAGCCTCCACCGTGGCACGGTAGTCCACGAACTCCTGCGCCTCATAGCTGCGGTCGATGATGTCCCGGATGTTCTCGTCACTGTGGCTGAGCAGCCGCATCAGGTAGGTCGGCGTGCCGGAAGCGAACCAGTAGTCACGTAAATCCTCATCTGCAAAAGCGTTCAGCAGGGAGAAGGGATTATAGATATCGGTCATGCCTTTACTGAAATGATAACCGTCATACCGCTGCCTCAACTGTGACTTGGCCTCCTCAACTGTTAGAGAGGAAGCTTTGGCAAATTCTTCTATTGAAGAAGCAAAAATATGGTCTAACTCTTCTCTGCTAATTCCGCAGATAGCATCATAGCGTGGATTCATACTGATATCCCTTGCGTTGTTGAATCCCGAGAACACGCTCACCTGCGCGAACTTGGTGACACCCGTGAGGAACACGAAGCGCAGATCCGCATCGGCGAGCTTGAAGACAGAGTAGAACGCCTTGAGCGTCTCACGGTGGCGCTCTTCAATGAGTTGCTCGTTGCCGTCGATGACCGTCTTCTGTCCTGTATCCTTCACGTCGAGCATCGGCTTATCGTATTCGTCGACGAGCACCACGCAGGTCTTGCCCGTCTGCTCATGGGCCTGGTGCAACACGTCGGCAAAGCGGCGGCCGAGCTGGTTGGTGGCGGGTTTCACACCGTATTGCTGCTCCCACTTCGTCAGGTAGCCGTTGAGCGTCTGCTCCAGGGCATCGGCCTCGGTATAGTTGGAGCCATTGAAGTCAATTCCAAAAACGGGGTAGCGTTCCCACTTCGTCTCCATGTCCTCTATCTTCAAGCCCTTGAACAAGTCACGGCAACCCTCAAAATAGTATTTGATGGTAGAGACAAGCAATGATTTGCCGAAGCGGCGCGGGCGACTGAGAAAATACACGCCTTTGTCCCTGGTCAATTCATAGACCAAGGCGGTTTTGTCGACATAGACAAAGTCATTTTCGCGAAGCTTTGCGAAGTCTTGAATGCCTATAGGATACCTCATCGTCTGCTGCTTTTTAATACTACTTGCAAATTTAGGAAATAATCGGCAGAGCGCAAAGGAGAAAGACTAAAAAAATGACACCGGCAGCCTCCTCGCTATGGATGACGTCTAAGCGCTGCCCACGGCTTACGGCATCGCCCACTTCGACGGTGAGCAAGCTGTTAAGCTCAAGAGACCTGTAAGAAAGAATATATTGCATTTCATCATCTGTTCTATATTGTTAATGTATCATTTTCCCCATACTAATTTTAATCGTTCAGCCGCCTGTAGCTGCTTGTTCTTGGCATCGAGTCGGGCAAGCATCGTGTCACGGTAGTTGGCGTAGAGGTCAACAAACACGAAGCTGTTGCAGAGCTCTTTCCTTGTAATCGTTTGCATAAGTTTTCATGCACAATTTCGATTGATTTACAGCAACAATTTTGCTTTTGCTTTAACTTTGTAACCGGAAACCTGTTGTATTAGGTTCCACAAGCATATATCTGCACTTAAAAACACCATACATGAAACACTTTGCACGACAGGTCGCCACCCTGGCACTCTCTGCTCTGCTCTTCAGTCAGGGCATGATGGCAGACAGCTTTGTAGGCGGCCGAACAGACTTCCGCGACGAGAGCATATATTTTGTCATCACAACACGGTTCTACGACGGAGACGAGGGTAACAATGTACTCTGCTGGGATAACCAGGCATCGCAAGTCAACACGAAGGATCCATGCTGGCGTGGTGATTTCCGAGGACTCATCGACTGTCTCGATTACATTAAAGCTCTTGGATTTACTGCTATTTGGATTACGCCGGTGGTACAGAACGCCTCGGGCTACGACTATCATGGATATCATGCCATGGACTTCTCGAAGGTGGACTGCCGTTACCAGGGCATTACCGGTGAGGATGCCGGGAAGACGGGCGACGAGATGTTCCAGAAACTGATCAACGCCGCTCATGCCAAGGGTATCAAGATTATCCTTGACATAGTGCTCAACCACACCGGAAACTTCGGCGAGGCAAAGCTCATGCCGGAGTTCACACGCGACCAGGATATACGCAACCAGGCTGCAATAGATGTATGTATGCAGCCAAACTATGATGTTCTTCCTTCCGGTTACCTGGAGGAAGAAGGTGCCGCCCAGTATCAGGCACGCCTCGCACTGATGAAGAACACCGACGGCCAGAACCATGACAAGAACAACTACTGGCATCACGTGGGAAACGCATGGAACTGGGACGAGCTTACACGGTGGTGGGGACAGATCGCCGGCGACTGTGTGGACTTGAACACTGAGAACCCTGCTGTCGACGAATACCTCATACAGTGTTACGAGAAGTTCATTAAGATGGGCGTCGACGGCTTTCGCATCGACA
>Ga0256406_1000837_pt1 | contig 52758 bp, 47 predicted proteins | sample RumenRJG_03DNA_FD_185986 | JGI IMG/M metagenome (GOLD analysis project Ga0256406, IMG submission 185986) | Bovine rumen microbial communities from Lethbridge, Alberta, Canada - RJG_03 | ecosystem: Host-associated > Mammals > Digestive system > Stomach > Rumen | place: Canada: Alberta | collected...
CCACATTTTACCAGAAATCGAGCTCTTTTTTATGTTCACTTTTCAGATGAAGGCAATAAAACCGGCAATCAAAGTAACTATGCGGCTTTCAGCCGCTGGCACCGCAACGCGGTGAATAATTCAGGTTAAAAAAATTTCTCATTTATAAATTTTCTCTAATTGCTTTCGGAATCTGGGAAGATCTGGTGCGGAAGCTGTCGTAAGCTTCCGAAATTTCTTCTCGGAAAGATCGGCGTCTTTCACCGCGTCGCGGCTTGGGATATTCTGTCTCCGATCTTCTCCTGCATAAGCCGCAGGGCTCCGCATTTGCAGAGCACACCGATGAGGATCGACGCAAGCACCGTTCCGCCGAACGTACTGACGAAAAACGGGAGAATATACGCATAGATTGTGCCTTCTCTGCCCATGAGGTAAGCCGCGACCGGATAGGCTGCCAGCCCTCCCAGAACGCCGGTGCCCACCACCTCGGCAGCATACGTCGGCAGAAGGCGCTTCGTGTATTTATACATGAGGCCGCAGCAGAGCGCCCCGATCATGCTCCCCGGAAATGCAAGCAGCGTCCCTGTTCCAAGCAGATTTCTGATCAGGGACGTACAGAATGCCACCGCGACGCCGTAGCCCGGCCCGAGCAGAACAGCAGACAGCACATTGACCATATGCTGCACAGGAAAGCACCGGGATGCTCCGACCGGAAATGATAAGGTGGACAGGGTCACCGCCAGAGCGACGAACATAGCTGCCACGACAAGCTTACGCACATGAGATCCATTCATTTTTTCTTCCTCCCTTTGACAGAATTGATCCATTCCCCGCTGAACGAAAAAAACGATACCCGACAATGGGTATCGCTTCCGTACGTACACAATTAAGCAGAGCTGCTATTGTAGTCAGTTCTCTGCACACATCACAATCCCTACGTTGGCATTATCCAAATCAGGTATTCGGGTCGCATCGTTAATCGACGCCTCTCAGCCTTCCGGCTCCCCGTGTATGTTCAGTTGTTGTAAATCTTATGGTATATTTATAACATACCGTGTGAACCTCTCCACCTGAATAAAATTCAGATGGAGCTTTCCAGGGAGCGGCGTGCTCCTTGAAGAAACATGACGGGGCCTGATGCGGAGTAGTTGCGGGCGGTGACGGTTTGCGCACATCAGCGACACAGTGCTTTACACTATATCTCCGGCCGCGGTCGCCCCAACAGGCACCGCTTTTATCCGGCACACTCTCTGCACTCTGAAAGCCTACGAAACTTCCGCAAGCTTCCAAAGCGTAGACAGCGTACACGCGGTTCTCTTTCCCAGTTCGGGGATTTCTGCCCTGAGCCGGGTCCATGCCTCAGATGACATGGATTTTTTCATCGCGCGGAGGAAATACCTCGCGGCGATGTTGTAGGAAGCAGACAGGTCGCAGTCATACCGCTTCCCTGTCTGAAACGTGCATTTTGAAAAATCGGACATATCCCTGATTACTTTCCCGGAGCCGTCGTATGCGAGGGCCGATGTATTCCTCGGATTGATGAGGAATACCCGGATATGGGCGCGGAGCGCCATGCTCTTCACAAAGTCGCGGATACGGCATTTACACCAGTGATGAATGCGGTCCCTGTGCCGGCCCCGGCCCTTCATGCGGCCGAGGTGTTCCAGAACAATGCCGTACGCATGGTGTGACACAGCCTGGTTCACGATCCAGCGGGCAAGCTGCCGGACGTAATTGTCCTTGAGGCAGGCCAGCTTGGTATACAGCCGGGACAGACGCTGCGGACCGCTCTTTCTCTGGATCACGCGGATCCTTGTCAGCACGCACTCAATCGCCCACCTTTCTTTTTCGAACGGATCAAACGCGCGGGAATGGACATAGCCCCGGGCATCGACCGCAGAGCAGACGGCCCCGTGATTGATGCCGAGGTCCACCCCGAGGATGATCTGCTCATCCGGCGGGAGCTTGCCAAACTTTCCGGTTTTCACCTGAAATGGAAAATACAGGCAGTACCGGTGGAAGGCATAAACGAGCGTCGGACTTTCCATCTTTCCGAGTGAAGGGTCTGCCGCCGCTTTGATCAGGGATCGCAGGTCCCGCTGCGGTATGCCGACTGTGACCCAGTCCCAGGTATGGCGGATAAACACCTTGATCTGCACCCTGCAGCCGTCCTGTTTGTAGGACTGCCCGCGGTAGAGCACCGGGAACGCGTTCGTCTCGAACGAAAGACGCGGGGGCTTCTTCCGGAACCGTTTTCCGTCAGACATGGCCGCGTGCTTTTCCATCTCCCACGCGGCGAGGCGTGTCTGATAAGAGGAAACCTGTCCGATGGCATAGCTGATCGCTGCTCTCCGGAGATACGAGGGAAACTTGTAATAAAGCCTGTCGAAGTCCGGGTATTCCGGGTCGGGGTTGTTTGTCGTCTTATGGATCAGAGCCTCCACGGCGTTAATTCTTTTCTTCGCGAAAGACAGAGCCTCAAGGCTGTCCCAGTGCGCCAGCACCACGTTCCCGATATACCCGCAGGCAGAACGGTAGAGCCCAAGCGTCTGTGCAAACACGCGGCGCTGTCCATAGCTCATATGATTCAGTTCTGTCTTACGGATAACACGAAGCTGTTTCACAAGTATCTCCTTTAATTTGGCGATTTCTCATGCTATAATCAGTATAGTATAAAGCATTCAGTTCTGCAAGGAGAACAGCCTATGAATGATCGGTTTGAACTGCATATGCAGCGGAACCAGCACGCCCTGTATAACATCCATTATCACCTCATCCTGGTGACGAAATACCGGAAGGCATGCATCACGCCGGCCATGTTTCGCCTGCTGGAAGCACAGGCGGAAAAGGTATTTGGGCTTTACAATATCGACGTTGAAGAAATGAACTATGAGGCCGATCATGTCCATCTTCTGCTTCAGGCCCCGCCAACTATCTGTATTTCGTCCGTGATCAACAGCTACAAATCCACCAGTTCCCGTCTGGCGAGAAAAGAGTTCGCGGATCACCTGGCGAAGTTTTACTGGAAACCGTATTTCTGGAGCCGGAGTTATATGATCCTGTCATCCGGAGGCGCTCCCATCGAAGTGATCAGAAAGTACATACAGGAACAGGGAACACCGGAGCATGCCACAAAGAAAAGGAGATGATCCCGCCGGAGCGGGATCAGATGCGCCTCTAACTCCACCTGATGCAGCGGCTCAGATGGAGAATGCGAACCGGCGCGTATGTTCAATGCATTCAGATCAATCGACTCCTTCCGCTCCTTCTGCAAAACCTGGTCCGGAAAGGGCACATATTGGTGGCAATCGCCTGCCTCACCAATCTTGCCTCCGCCATCCTGACAGATCCATCCATTGTCCGGAGAATCGTCGTGGTCTGGCTCGGCGGCCATGCGCTGCACTGCCCGGATACGGCGGAATTCAAATGGTGCCTTCATGCGGTACGTATATGCGCTTGACCGCGATGGGATCTGGGAAGATCTGGTGCGGAAGCTGTCATAAGCTTCCGCACTCACGGCAGATGTCTCATTTGCTATTACTTTACGTCAGGCTCATTTCCTGCTGCTCAATGCGTTCAACAGCATCGACAGTGAGCCCTGAATATTCGGCAATATCCTCTTTGCTTAATTTACCGCTTCGAAGCATCCTCACAACAGCCTCGCGCTGCGCTTTGTCGTACCCTTTCTCGATTCCCTTTTCTATGCCCTTTTCTATGCCCTTTTCTATACCCCTGTTTTCCACTCTGTCCAGAACATCACACATATTCACACCTTCTTTCTTCTTTGAAAGATCTGCTATTACAGCCTCGAATCTTTCATCGTCTGTCAGCACAGACATTAATTTCAAAGTCGCGTCAACATGATCGATCGTCTCGGCACTTGGCTTGTAGTCATCTGTCAATCTCTTTTGAACAAAGTAATCCGCCACATACCGGAAATCACTTTTAAACCATTTCACCTGCTCCGGTTTCAGAAAAGCTACCTGAAACAAATTCTTCATTTCGTAGTCGCTCACGAACGGATAGTAGTCCTCAGGAATGTCAAGTACGCCCTTGAGATTCTGACTGTATGGCCACGGCTTTAGCCCAAAATAGAGAACAAGCGTGATCACCGGATATGCACGGTCCATATGTTTATCAAGCAGCTGTGCTCGATAGCCGGCACCATCATATCCGATCTGCCGCAGAGGCATGAATTTCTCAGCCTTCGTCTGATGTTCAAATCCGGCCATTACCACAGTGAGATTGTCTTTCTTCAGGAACTTGGTCACATCCCGTTCCTGCTCATGCAGTTTTCCATCCGCCTTATACTGACTTTTGTCCTTTGCATTAACAAGATCATCCGGCGACACAACCTGTTCGCCATGAAAGAGAAAACCATTCATGATATCCGCGAACACATCATTATAATCGGCCAATATTTTTTCGCTAACGTCTTTCTCTGCCAAGCGTCTCACCTCCTTCGGGAAATCTTTGAAACAATTGTACATTAGTTAAGACATGCAGTCAAACTGACCTTAACTTGATGATCTTTGCACCGTTTGGTATGATTGCAAAATGAACCCCCGGCTAAGGCCGGGATTACTAGCAACGATTCAGGAGTGCAAAAACCTTATGGAAGTTAAAAATCTCTCCCCGATCCGAACCTACTGTGTTCACCTCTCCTTCACAGCCGTCGACATCAGCGTCGGCGCAGTGGGGGATGACCTCTTCATCTTAGTGACAGGAGGCGAAAAGCCGCACCTCGGCACCTGCGTCATGGCCATTCCGCGTCCGTCGCTTACCGGAGATGGACGCATCAGCGCGACCTCCTCCGTTCTCAACCGGACAGGGCACAAAGACGAGGCGATCTGCCGGCTGCTTGCGGAAAAGGCCGCCGTAAAGCATAACGCCGTGACCGTCTGCACAGGCGGCTTCCACATGGACCACATGACCGGGGACCAGATCAGGGAACTGATGCAGGCGCTGAAAGGGCTGGAGATGTGAATTTAGACGCCATGGGTCAATCCTCTGATTCATAAAAATCTTCGGTATCTGATGCCTTGTCCCTTCCCAGGTTATCCACGGAGTCATCGATCATATCCAGCGTCTTTCTGGGAATCTGTGAACGACTCAGAAGTCTCACTCGGCTGAGGTATTACCATTCTCCTTTCTCTTCGATATTCCGCCGGCAGCATTCCATATCTTGCCTCAAAGTGGCGATAAAAGAATGTAATGTTGCTGTACCCACACTGCTCCGCTACGTCCCGCACAGTAAGGTCGGTCACCTCAAACAGGTGGGCTGCCTTTCGGAGGCGAAATTCCTCCAGAATCGACTGAAATGTCCTTCCCGTTCCACTCCGGATCAGATTCCCGAGATACTTCGGATGAAAATGAAATTCCCTTGACAAATCCGAAAGAGAGCAGTGCTCACAATGCTCCTCAATAAAGCTTAGGATTGCCAACATGTCCGCACGCGAGGAGGATTTAATAACAGATCCTGACGTCGAGCGGACGAGAAATGTAAAAAAGATCCGCATATAATTTTCAGCTAGCTCCTGGCTCAGTGCGCCCGGATCCAGATATTCGCAGAACAGATCCTCAAACAGATTCTGCATCCGTATATCTTCCTCAAAACCGGCAATCAAGAATGTAAAATCAGAGGTCTTGCCGGAAAGTGTCTGGGCCAGAAAATCTGTGACCGGACCTTCACCGCGAAAGCCTGAAAGAAAACGCTCACTAACATATTCCTTCTCGATCTGGATCCCGAGGATCAAATCATTTTCTCCCCGAATCGTCATCTGATGAACAATATCCGAATTCATAAAAATGAGCTGCCCCTTATGGAGATTCAGATGACGGTGATCCGGAAAATCAAGCTCCAGGTTGCCCTGATATACATAATTGATACTGATAAATTCCGTCGTGTGCGGTGGAATCCGCTGAAATCTCTGATGAATAATAAGTCGAAGCCGTGAACCGCTCTCTCTGTTAAATAAAGGCGCATGAAGACTGTCATCAAGTCGCTGCTCGGGAGCAATACTCTGGCTCTCATTCGAGAGCAGGCCGTATCTGCCGCCCTGACGGACATGCGGTCCCTGTGGATTCACAGCGAATTCTCCAGTCTTCTCCAGATACTTCTTCCATGCCCTTTCCTTTTCGGATAAAGGTTTCATTTTCTGCCGCAACGTTTCTCTGTTCATCCTGTATTCCTCACTCAACCTGATTGATCTCAGATATTATATAGAAATATGATACATCTCTTCTGGCTTTCTGTCATTTTTTACATGAAGTTCCCGCGCTACAATAGCAGCATCAGAAAAAGATTTCACCGCGTGCGCAAGTGAAAAAGGAGCTGCTATGGCTGATTTTACATTTCGATCTGAGAAAATTCAGGAACGGATCACAAGAATTTACGCATTTTCGACAGAGCTGATGTATCTCGTAGAAGGAAATGACCGGGCGGCGCTTCTGGACACTGGAAGCGGAATCGGTTTTGTACGCCCTTATGTAGAAACGCTGACCAGCAAACCAATATCTGTATTTCTGACACACGGGCATGTCGATCATGCGATGGGAGCATCAGAATTCCCGCCATCCTCTGTGTGGATCAACTGGGAGGATACCTACATATACGGACCGCATTCCACCTATGAATTCCGCAGAGACGGCCTGTGTCTGATTGAACAGGATGGGCGGGTGAAAGGCGAGATCACTGACAAGGATTTCACACCAATCCGGGATATCCATGAATACAACGATCTGAAGGACGGTGAACAATTTGATCTAGGGGGCATAAGTCTTGTGGTGCTCCGCTGCCCGGGGCACACAAGAGGCAGTCTGGTATTCCTGATTCCGGAGCTTCGGACAGTGCTTTTCGGCGATTCCTGCAATGCTTTTACATTTCTGTTTGAAGATTACTCAGAGTCCATTGAAACGACCAGGCAAAGTTATGCGCGTCTGAAAAAACAGCTGGCGGGCCGTTATGATACAGCATTCGGCTCACACGGAGACGGCATACTGGTGCCGGAAATACTTGAGGAAAATATCGCACTCTGCGACAGAATTCTTGAGGGAACAGCAGATCAGATTCCATTTGAATTTCGCGGTCATCACGGTCTGATTGCAGACGGACATGCACAGCCGCATCACGGAAATATCGTATACTGCCCGGACCGGGTCCGGGACAGACAGATCATACAGTAAGTAATTCCTGCCGGACCGCCTTTCGCAGGCAGGAATAAAAAAATCGGCGCAAGCCAATCGATAAAGGAGGAACAAAGCATGAGTAAAAACCAGGACGTACTGGCGAAGGTTCCCGTGAGGGAGAAAGCAAGCTACGGCATCGCCTCGATGGGCGGTAATGTTGTTACACAGATTCTCGGAACATTTCTGACATCTTATCTGACCGATTCCGTCGGCATCGCTGTCGCGGCTGTCGGCACCATGATGCTGATTGCCAGAGTATTCGATGCCATCAGTGATGTTGCTATGGGCGCAATCGTTGACAAAACAAAAACCAGATGGGGCAAGGCAAGGCCATGGCTTCTGATCAGCGCTCCTCTTATCCTCATCGCCTTGATTTTGACCTTCAGTATCAATGCGTCGTGGAGCAGCGGTGTAAAGCTCGTATACGCATACCTCAGCTATATCTTCCTGAACTGCATCTGCTTCACGATGTTCATGGTCAGCCACACGGCAATGCTCTCCCGAATCACACTGAACGGAAATCAGCGTCAGCAGATGGCATGTATCAACCAGATCCTGAATCAGGTCGGTGCACTGCTTGTCACGACATTTATGGTCGCGCTGGTCGATAAATTCGGCTGGCAGATGACCGCTGTCATTTACGGCATCATTACAATGGCGTGCATTCTGATCGGCTTCTTCTTTACAAGAGAGCACCTGGATGCATCAGATGACGGCGAAGTGCATGTAAAAAATGTTCCCCTGAAAGAGGCACTGCCGGCAATGCTGAAAAATCGCTACTTTTATCTGCTGGCAGCCATGTTCATCCTGATTCTCATGCAGGCAGCCGGACCGGGCAGCATGGTCTATTATTATTGCAACAACGTAGTTGGCGATCTCGGACTTCTTTCTTTCATCAGTGCCTGCGGCATCGTTCCGATTATGATTGTGAACCTCTTTGTTCCGGCACTGGCAAAACGCTTCGGAAGAAGAAAGCTTCTGATCTGCGGCGCACTTGGCAATGCCTTCGGATTCTTCCTCTGCGGCATGTTTGCGCACATTCTTCCGATCGTCTATATCGGTTCTTTAATCAAGGGCTTCTCCGTCGGATTTCTCTTCAGCTGCGGCTTCGCAATGGCACCGGATGTTGTCGATTACGGTGAATGGAAGACCGGCGTTCGCTCAGAGGGCCTGATCAACAGCTGCGTGAGCTTCGGGCAGAAGGTGGGTCTCGGTCTTGGCCCGGCGATTGCAACCTGGATCCTTGCAGCTGGCGGTTACAATGGTTCAGCAACCACACAGAGCGCATCGGCAATTTCCGCCATCCGGTTCAGCTTCGGATACTACGGCATGATTCTTTCTCTCCTGATCGCGCTGATTGCATTTTTCATGGACATCGATAAATACGCTGATCAGATGGCAAAAGATCTTGCCTCCAGGCACTAAAATCAATTACATCTGAATCAATTTCAATCGCCGGAGTTCTGTGCTCCGGCGATCAAACATGAGGAGTAATCTACCATGAGTCTTACATTCGATCCTTCATCTTTTATCACGAAAACTATCACCTGCGGCAGCCTTACCGTAACCTTCCGCGCCTACGAGCGGATCCCCTACTGCGAGAACCCGAAGGACGCGGATATGCAGCGCCTGTCCATCTTTGTCAATGAAGACATGGCGGAGGGAAAGACCGTCGGCGGCTATACCCTTGCAAATGCACCCATTTTCATGCCGAACACGGTCGGCGGTTATATGCCGGGCCCGATCGAGGAGCCGGGCGAAAATCCGATTCGGCACGAGACCAATGCCTCATTTTTCGCGCTGCTGCGCGGCTATGTCGTCGTCTCACCCGGCATCCGCGGCCGCGGCATGAAGAATGCAGCAGGAGAATTTATCGGAACTGCTCCCGCCCACATCGTGGATTATAAGGCGGCTGTCCGGTACCTCAAGGCAAACCGCGGACGCATCCCCGGCGACCCTGACCGCATCATCTCGAACGGAACGAGCGCCGGCGGTGCCCTCTCCTCCCTGCTCGGCGCGTCCGGAAACCACCCCGACTTTGTGCCGTACCTTGCGGAAATCGGCGCAGCCGACGCGGACGACAGCATCTTCGCGGCCTCCTGCTACTGCCCGATCACAAACCTCGATCACGCGGACATGGCGTACGAGTGGGAATTTCACGGCTTAAATGACTTTCACATGATGAGGCCGGAGAAGCCGCTCGATCCGCCGGCAGGCGCCACGCACTCGAATGTGACAGCTCCCGCAGACACCCCGAACGTAGACGCATCAGTTCGCGCAGATACTCCGCACGCAGAAGCACCGGCCGGCGCAGATGCCCCGCGCACAGAAAAGCCTGACACAGCAAAATCCATGCCGAGGTTCGTCCCCGTAAACGGCGAGCTGAGCCCTCTGCAGGAGGCGCTCTCCCTCGCCCTCTGCAAGGAATTCCCAGCTTACCTGAACAGTCTCGGTCTTACGGACGCGGACGGCCGCGCGCTGATGCTTGATGCAAACGGCCGCGGCTCCTTCCTGGATTTCGTAAAGCAGAATATCATCCGCTCCGCCAACGCAGAGCTGGACAGACTGGACGCCGGAAAAGAAGATGCCTATGTCGAAAAGAAATACGACATGATCCGCCGCATGACGGAGAACACAAAGCCCTCTCCCGCTGAGTGCCCTGCCGTCACCATGGATAGGGGTCACGTGACCGATCTCGACTGGGACTCATTTGTCCGGTTCCGCACGAGAATGAAGCCGGCTCCGGCCTTCGACAGCATCGAAAATAACACGCCGGAAAATGAGCTCTTCGGCAACGCCGGCACGCAGTTCCGTCATTTCACGGAATTTTCTGCAAGGCATGACATGACCGGAAGACCGTCCGCGCCCGCTCCGAAGGAGGTCGTAAGGCTCATGAACCCGATGAACTACATCGGGGATCCGAAGGCCAAGGCTGCCGCTCATTTTCGGATCCGCCACGGCGCTGTCGACCGCGATACGTCGCTTGCCATCTCGGAAATGCTGTACGTTGATCTTAAGAATCATGGGATCGACGCCGACATCGCGCATCCGTGGGGCATCAATCACGCCGGCGATTACGATCTTGAGAACCTGTTTGACTGGATCGATTCTCTGTGCAAAAATAAACCAGACTGATAATAATTCAGCATCACTCAGAGCATGAGATGTTCCGGATTCCTGGGGCTGGATAATTAACACAACTGATTGAAAGAAGGATATTGTATGAGTAAAATAAACAGCCTGCGCTCCGCGCTGGAGTTCCTGAAGACACAGCCGGGGCAGCTTGTGGAGACAGATATTCCGGTTGATCCGGAGGCGGAGCTGTCCGGTGTCTACCGCCGCGTCGGTGCGGGCGGAACCGTTATGCGCCCCACCCACCTCAACGGACCGGTCATGGTCTTCCGCAATATTGAGGGATTTCCAGACACATCGATTGCCATCGGCCTCATGGCCTCACGGGAGCGCGTGGCCGCAATGTTCGGCTGCCGCCGGGAGGAGCTCGGCCATCTCGTGAAGGACTGCGCCGAGCATCCGATTCAGCCCGTCGTGACCGATGAGCCGACCCCCGTCCAGGAAATCGTGCACAAGGCGGATGAGCCGGGCTTTGATCTTCACCGCCTTGTTCCGGCCCCGAAGAACACGCCCGTTGATGCCGGTCCCTACATCACGCTCGGCATGTGCTACGCCACGCATCCGGACACGGGACTCTCTGACGTCACGATTCACCGGATGTGCATCCAGTCAAAGGACGAGCTCTCGATCTTTCTGCAGCCCGGCTCACGCCACATCGGCGCAATGGCGGAGCGCGCGACAGAGCTCGGGCAACCGCTGCCGATCAGCGTGTCGATCGGCGTCGATCCCGCCATCAGCGTGACCAGCTGCTTTGAGCCGCCGACGACACCGCTCGGCTTCAACGAGCTCTCCATCGCCGGCGCGCTCCGGAAGGAGCCCGTAAAGCTCGCCAAATGCGTGACCATCAATGAGCATTGTATCGCGAACGCCGAGTATGTCATCGAGGGTGAAATTCTTCCTGGCAGCAATCATGTCGTCGAGGACCAGAACAGCCACAGCGGCTACGCAATGCCCGAATTCCCCGGCTACAACGGAAAGGCGAGCCACGAGTGCTGGCTGCTCAAGGTCCACGCCGTCACGCACAGAAGCCATCCCATCATGCAGACCTGCATCGGCCCCTCCGAGGAGCATGTGAACATGGCCGGTATCCCCACGGAGGCTTCGATCCTGATGCTGCTCGACAAGGCCATGCCGGGCAAGGTGCTCAATGTCTACTCGCACCGCGCCGGCGGCGGCAAATACATGGCGGTCCTGCAGTGCAAAAAGACCGTCCATACAGACGAGGGAAAGCAGAGACAGGCAGCGCTGCTTGCATTTTCTGCATTCTCGGAGCTTAAGCACGTTATTCTGGTCGACGAGGACGTCGATATCTTCGACACGGATGACGTCCTCTGGGCCATGAATACGCGCTTCCAGGGCGACCGCGACATCATCACAATCCCGGGCGTCCGCTGCCATCCGCTCGACCCGAGCTCTTCGCCGCTCTACTCAGGCAGCATCCGGGACGTCGGCATTTCCTGCAAGACGATCTTTGACTGCACAGTGCCCTTTGATCAGAAGGACCGCTTCAAGAGAGCGCATTTTCTTGATATCGATGAGACGAAATGGAGGGATTTTCTGTGAGACTGATCGTCGCCGTCACGGGCGCCTCCGGTGTGGAAATGAGTATCCGGCTTCTCGCCGCGCTGAGGGAAATTCCGGATATGGAAATTTTTCTTATTGTGAGCCGCGGCGCGGCGACCACCTGGAAATATGAGACGGACCGCCCTCTGAACGACCTCAAGGCGATGGCCGACCATGTCTTCGAGGAGGATGACATGGCCGCCGTCATCGCGAGCGGAAGCTTTGTCACGGACGGCATGATCATCATGCCCTGCAGTATGAAGACCCTCGCCGGCATCGTCAGCGGCTACGCGGACAATCTGATCCAGCGCGCCGCCGACGTGTGCATCAAGGAGGGCCGGAAGGTCGTGCTCGTCCCCCGGGAGATGCCGCTCTCGAGGATCCATCTCCGGAACATGTCAGAGGCGGCCGATCTCGGCTGCGTCATCGTCCCGCCGATGCTGACCTTCTACAGCGGGCAGAAGACACTCGAGGATGAAATCGACCATATCGCGGGGAAGATCCTGCTGCAGTTCGGGCTGAAATCGCCGTTCTTTCATGCGTGGAAGGAAAAAGGCTAAGAAACCGCAGGGCTCCCAGAACGCCGGTGCCATCACTTCACTTACGTCAGACTCATCTCCTGCTGCTCAATGCGTTCAACAGCATCGACAGTGAGCCCTGCATATTCAGCGATATCCTCTTTACTTAATTTACCGCTTCGAAGCATCCTCACAACAGCCTCGCGCTGTGCCTTGCCGTACCCTTTTTCGATTCCTTTTTCGATTCCTTTTTCGATTCCCTTTTCGATTCCTCTGTTTTCCACTCTGTCCAGAACATCACACATATTCACACCTTCTTTCTTCTTTGAAAGATCTGCTATTACGCCCTCGGGCTGCTGTATCTCACGGCTCTCCCGTGAGTGCCTGATATTCCTCGCTCCCGACATCCGCCCAGTCTTTCTTCCCGCTCTCGGCGGTATTTCCCGTCTCATACGCATAGGCATATGTGTTCAAAATACTGGCATCAGCAGCCGACCAGCTCCCATCGGAGCTCTTGTCGGCCTGATACAGGACATACAGACCGCATGCTCCATTCTTCGAGTCGCGATCATACTTGAGAAAACGAATGCTGGTGTCATCCTCCTTCAGAATGTAATAAGAATTTCCCTTGGCATCATACATTTCTGAAAATGAATCCCCGGCAGCAGCAAAGTATGTATCGTAAATCTTTTGATATCCTTCCTCCTGCCTTTTCAGCTCCCCGTCCATCCGCTCATGGACAGAATCCAGCTCCGCACTTGCATTGTCATCAATGTCTTCCTCAAAAGATGCACTTTCATCTGCCGTGTCCGTACTGCTTTCTTCAGATGCAGTATCCGGCGTATGGCTCTTGAGACACTCCTCCTCGCTGACATCCGGGTCCGTATCCTCCTCGCCGCTCATCGGGCGGAGATACCGCAGATAAAACGGGCCATCGCCCTCGAGCAAGGTATACGTTGCTTTATCCAGAAACGGCCGTGAGATTCCTGTGTAGGTTTCATTTGTATTTTTATGTGTCGTCTGCATGCCAAATGCAATGACAACCATGCCCGCGAGTATGGCCACTACAAGTGCCGCACAAAAAAGAACAGATACTACTCTCAGCAGGATCCGTTTTCCATTTGTCGCTACTTTTGATATGGAATACAGATTCCAGGAGATACCGCAAAGAACAGCAAGCAGCTGAAACAGAATAAGTGTCAGGAATAAGAGATCGATGACCCAGTTTCTGACCCAGTCCCCCTCCGGCTTAAAGGCAAAAATAAGCAGAAGCCCCGACAGCGTAAGCGATGCAATATAAAACAGGAGATACATCGGACGCAACAGTGCCTTATGCTCCGGCTGCTTCCCAAGGCTGTGCAGGAAACCGCTTAATTCCCGGCTGGTCTTGGGCACAGGCATAGAGTGATTTTCCTCAAGCGCAAGGTAAAACATATCCCTGGTCTCCACGATCTGGTAGAGGTCGTCATAGCGGACTGTCAGGTCAGAGCTCGGGCTTGTCACCTCAAGATGGTCAGGAAAAAAGGTATAGGTGCTCGTCAGGTCATGCGCCATTTTTGCACTGTCATACTGCCGCCTGACGCTGTTTCTCCAGCTGATCTGCATCAGGGCAGGCATGCAAAGGCCCCCTGTTACGAGAAACCATCCTGCCACTGGGATATCTTTATAGACAAGACCGCTGCCCGCAAGAATCATGACAGACAGCAGAACCAGGGACGCACGTCTCATCCTCTGTCCGCGAAGGTCCCGGTTCATCTTCAGGTACGAATCTTTTGTCATTGTAAACTCAGCGGAATATACCCTTCCTTCAGCCATAAGATCTATTCTCCTTATTTTCCCGGATGTGTCGGCCTGATCGTAGCTGTCCTGTATCGGCTTGCAGGATCCTCGCACATGCGTCTGTCAACCGACTGGAGATCCCTCGGTATCTGCTCGCAGACTCCTCTCACACATTTCCGGTGTCTTTCTCCTCCATCCACTTACCCAAAACATTCAGGTACCGCGGCGTATCGTCCGCATAACACATATGGCGGCACCCCTCAAAGAGCTCCCACTTCGCGTCCGGCAGACGGTCATACATCGTCTTTGCGACGAGCGGCGAGCAGAGATCGTCCGTCCCGCTGATGATGAGCGCCGGTATGTGGATCTCCCCGAGCCGGTCCGTGTAATCAAAGTCCCGGAGTGTTCCCGTCGGCGTGTACTCGTTCGGGCCCCACGCCGTCAGATACGCCTCGGTGCCGGACCGCTTCGGACGGCGAAGGCACTCCGGATCCGTGTCCTTAAACGGCCCGCAACAGTGGCGCTCCATAAAATGTTCATTTGCCGCAAGATAGGCCGGCGCCGTGTAATCGCCGGTCTCCTCTGCCTTCCGGATCGCCTCCCGGTCCTCCGGGGAGAGGTACGCGATCCGCCTGTGCTGCTCGCGCGACCAGAGCCGGCTCGAAGAGAGCGTGCTTGAGAGAATGACGCTCCTCACGCCGGCCGGCTTCTTCTCGATCAGATACTCGATCGCGAGCATGCCGCCCCACGACTGCCCGAGAAGATGCAAATGGTCCAAGTGAAGATACTCCCGCAGCGAGGTCAGCTCCTCAATCCACGTCGCCGCCTTCCAGAGCTCCGGGTGCCCGTCCAGATAGGAATTTCCGCAGCCGATCTGATCATAGGAAATGACAGGCCTGCCGTCTTTGCTCAGCGGATCGAGCAGCTCGAAGTAATTGTGCGTCGAGCCGGGGCCGCCGTGCAGCAAAAGAAGCGGCGTCTTATCGCTCCCCGCAAGGTCACCGGCAATCCGAAAGTAGGTTTTATATCCGTGAAAGGGCATGTATCCGTCTGTAATCTTTATATCTGTCATCTCAATTTCTCCTGTATAAATCTTAGCTGGCCCGTTGTCGGAGATGAAGTATCCGACGGCAAACCTTCGTCCCTGCATTTCTTTTTCAGGCCCAATGTCTCAATCGTCAGTCTCCTTCTTTGTGTACGCCTCGAGCCTCTCGAGATAATACGAGACGAGCCGCCCCGCCGCCACATGCTTCCGGAGCACATAGCCGATGTCCATGTAGTCATCGACCTCTAGTGGCACCGCCACGATATTGTCCCCGTTGAGGTCCGCATTGATCACGCCGCTTGAGATCGTATACCCATTCATACCGATCAGCAGGTTAAAGAGCGTCGCGCGGTCTGTCACGACGATGTCCTTCTTCCGCGCGACCGTGCTCTGAATCTCCTCCGCGTAATAAAATGAATTGTGCTCGCCCTGTTCATAGGAGAGCCGCGGATACGCATCGAGATCCTCCATCGTGACAGAGCTCTTCTGCGCGAGCGGATTCACGCGGCTGACAAAGACGTGCGGCCGGGCGCGAAAAAGCCTTGTAAAGACCAGCCCGTGCTCATCGATCGCGCGCGTAAGAATCGTCCGGTTGAAATCATTCATGTAGAGGACGCCGACCGAGCTTCTTCCGCGGGCGACGTCCTCGAGGATCTGCCATGTCTGTGTCTCCCGCAGATGGAACTCATACTCGTCGCCGCCGTATTGTTTCATGAGATCGACGAACGCCTCGACGACAAATGCATAGTGCTGCCCCGAGACGCAGAATTTCTCCTTTCCCGGGTTCCGCCCGGTGTAGCGCTCGAGCATGACCGCCTCCTGCTCGAGCATCTGCCGCGCGTAGCCCAGGAACTCCTCACCCTCAGGCGTCACCGTGACTCCCTTGTTCGTCCGGCTGAAGATCGTGATCTTCATTTCCCGCTCGAGCTCATGAATCGAGGCCGTGAGACTCGGCTGCGTGATAAAGAGCCGCCGGGCAGCCTCCGTCATCGACGAGCACTCCGCGACTGTCACGGCATATTTCAGCTGATTAAGCGTCATGAAAAACTCCCCCTTACAGGCGTGGCCTGCATCATTCCTATCTTACCATGACTTCCTTTAATTGCCAGCGGAAGTCCTCTTCATAGTTTCAATCTATATCAAACCGGTATATTTTCGTATTTTACGTATGGAAGTGCATGCACTAAACTGGCCCTTGTACATGAAACGTATCCGATCTCACGCAGAAAGAAGGACCTGAAAATGAAAACAACCATCATCGCTTATCCGAGAATCGGTGCTCACCGCGAGCTGAAGCGCGCGGAGGAGGCGTACTTCAAGGGAACACTCACGCAGAGCGATCTGCTGAAGACAGCCTCCGAGCTTCGGAGGACCAATCTGAAAACCCTCACGGAGCACGGACTCAGCCTGATCCCGGTCGGTGATTTTTCCTTCTATGACGGCATGCTCGACACGGCCTGCATGCTCGGCATCGTCCCGGAGCGCTACCGGAAGCTCGGCCTCAGCGAGCTCGACACGTATTTTGCAATGGCGCACGGCTGGCAGAATGAGGCGGGAGACGTCACGGCGCTCGCGATGAAAAAATGGTTCAACACCAACTATCACTATATCGTGCCTGAGTTCGATGACGGAACAGCCATCTCCCTCCATGCGGACAGACTTCTCGCGGAAATCGAGGAGGCAAAGCAGGCCGGAATCGAAAACGAGCGGATCAAGGTGTCCGTGACCGGACCGCTCACGTTCCTCCGGCTCACGCATTTCACGGGAAATGAAACAGCCGATACCGTGAGCACAGCCGTCGCTTCCGCCTGCGCGGATCTCATTTCCCGGCTGCCGGAAGGCTGCTGGGTCGAATTCGACGAGCCATGGCTTGTCCGCGATCTCACAGAAGACGACATCCGTCTCTTCCGGAAGCTTTACACGCAGATTCTTGACGCAAAAAGCGGCCGCCGGATCCTGCTTCAGACCTATTTCGGCGACATCCGCGACTGCTACAAGGAGGCCACGGCGCTTCCCTTCGACGGCATCGGTCTTGACTTTGTCGAGGGCCGGGAGACAACGCGCCTCGTCCGGACATACGGCTTCCCGGATGACAAGGTTCTCTTTGCCGGCATCGTAAACGGCAAGAACATCTGGACATGCAATTACGACAAGGCTCTGGCTGTGCTCCCGAAGGCAGCAAAGCTCGTTCTCACGACGTCGTGCTCTCTTCTTCATGTGCCGTACACCACGGCAAATGAGCCCCGCCTCCCGGCAGATGTCTTAAAGCACTTTGCATTCGCGGAACAGAAGCTCGGCGAGCTTCAGGACCTCGCGAAAATCGCAGATGAAATGGCGAAGGATGCCAAGCTCTCTGAGCACGCAGCTGCGGCCCTCGACGAAAACCGCGCTCTCTTTGCCGGGACGCGCGTCACCGGAAATGAGCAGGTCCGGAAGGCAGTCGCAGGTCTCACACCGGATTCATTTGTCAGAAAGCCCGCCTTTGCCGAGCGCGAGAAGATCCAGCACAAGGAGTTTCAGCTCCCGCTTCTCCCGACAACGACAATCGGTTCCTTCCCTCAGACACGCGAGGTCCGCAGCAACCGGCTGAAATTCCGCCGCGGTGAGATCACGCGCGAGCAGTACGATGCATTCAACCGCGAGAAGATCCGCGAGTGCGTCGAGCTTCAGGAGAAGCTCGGCATCGACGTTCTCGTCCACGGCGAATTCGAGCGGAACGATATGGTCGAATATTTCGGTGACCATCTGGACGGCTTCCTCTTCACAGAGAACGGCTGGGTCCAGTCCTACGGCACGCGTTGCGTCAAGCCGCCGATCATCTGGGGCGATGTGAGCCGCCGGGAGCCGATCACGGTGGAGACGTCTGTGTACGCACAGAGCCTCACAAAGAAGCCGATGAAGGGCATGCTGACCGGCCCGGTGACGATTCTTAACTGGTCCTTCCCGCGCGAGGATATCTCGAAAAAGGAAAGCACGCTGCAGATCGCACTTGCGATCCGCGAGGAGGTCCTCGATCTCGAGAAGCACGGCATCCGTGTCATCCAGATCGATGAGGCCGCCCTCCGCGAGAAGCTTCCGCTGAGAAAAAGCGACTGGCACAGTGACTATCTCGACTGGGCGATTCCGGCCTTCCGTCTCGTGCACAGCGGCGTAAAGCCGGAGACACAGATCCACACGCATATGTGCTACAGCGAATTCGGCGATATTATCCGCGATATCGATGACATGGACGCCGATGTAATCACCTTCGAGGCGTCCCGCTCGAACCTCGAGATCCTCGGTGATCTTGCGCGCGCAGGCTTCCGCACAGAGGTCGGTCCGGGTGTCTACGACATCCATTCTCCGCGAGTTCCGTCGGAGGAAGAGATCGAGTCCGCAATCCGGAAGATGCTCCGCTACATCCCGAAGGAAAAGCTCTGGATCAACCCGGACTGCGGCCTGAAGACCCGCGGCGAAACAGAGACGGTGCCCTCCCTCACACACATGGTCGAAGCCGCAAAGGCCGTAAGAAAAACGCTGGAATAACGGCAAATACCCGGCTCACATTACATTAAAGGTGTGAGCCTAGCAGTAATCATCTTGCTTACATCAAAGGAGCGAACAGGCGCAGAATGACCTGCCAGAGCCTAAGAAGGCTCAGGTGGCGTCTGTGCCTGTATTTTTCTGTCACTTCCTCACACCTCGGAAATGTCTCCCTGAAATCCTTCTCGATATCGCGGACCGCCTTTGTCTTATAGAGCAGCACGCCGTCCTCAAAATGGTGGTAGAAGCTCCGGTAATCCAGGTTGATGGTCCCGCACAGCGCGTATTTTCCATCGCAGACGCACTCCTTCGCGTGCACAAAGCCCGGCGAGAACTCAAAGATCCGAACGCCGCTCTCAACCAGCCTTGAATAATAGGACCTCGTCACATTGAAGACCATTCGCTTGTCGGGGATGCCCGGCGTGATGATCCGCACATCGACGCCCCGCTGCGCGGCCAGACGCAGCATGCGCGCGAGATCGTCCGTGATGACAAGATATGGCGTCGTGATATAAATATACTTCTGCGCCGCGTTGATCAGGTTCATGTAGACGTCCTCGCCGACATGGATATTGTCCATCGGGCTGTCTGCATACGGCTGGACAAATCCCATCTCTCCGAAAACCGGCTTCGTCTTCGGGAAATACTTGGCCACGTCGACATGCGCCTTCTCGTCCGTCCGGTCGATCGCGTTCCACATCTCGAGGAACATCAGCGTAAATGATGTGACCGCCTCGCCCTCGAGCTTAAGGCCGCTGTCCTTCCAGAAGCCGTACATTTTCTTCAAATGAAAATATTCGTCGGCCATGTTGTAGCCGCCCGTAAATCCGACCTGTCCGTCGACGACCGTGATCTTCCGGTGGTCGCGGTTGTTCTGGAAGGTCTGAAGAATCGGAAATACCGGATTGAACACGCGGCACTGAATGCCCTCGGAAATGAGCTTCTTCCGAAAATCGCCGTTGATAAAGATGATGCTCCCGAGGTCGTCATAGATGAGGCGGACCTCGACGCCCTCCGCCGCCTTCTGACGCAGAATCTCATGGACCTCCTTAAATGCGAGTCTGTCCTCAATCGCGTGATACTCCATAAAAATGAACGACTTCGCATTTCGCAGCGCTTCCTTCTGCGCCTCGAGCGCCGGCACGGCATCCGGATAAAAGGTGACCTTCGTATTCCGATAGACCGGGTAGCCCTTCGGGTACCCGCCGTGTGTCTGTATGTACCGCGCCATGCCCGCAAACGTCGGGTCTTCCTTCTCAATCTCCCCGATCAGCCCCGAGCTGTCCGGCAGGGCCGGCAGCAGGACGTCGTCGATCTCGGCGTACCGGCGCTTCATTTTCTTTAAGGAGGACGACCGGGTAATCATAAAGTAGAGGGTCGTGCCGAGAATCGGGAATGCGAGAATCAGCATGATCCACGGAAGCTTGAAGGCCGCATTCTCCCTCTTCGCGTAAATGTAGAGCACCAGACCGACCGTGGCAATCTTGACCAGCTCCTCGATATAAAAATAATGGTTGTAGAAAAATGTCACGATCAGGACCGCCCACGCGGCCTGCAGAATCATCGACGCGGCGACGAAAATTCCCCGCCCGATGCTGTTCCGCGTCGTTGTGCGGTTCTCCGCGGCCTTCTTGTTTTCATGCTCATAATATCCAGAACTCATGCCTCATCTCCTGTCATTCTTCTCCTGTACTTAAAGCAGCTCCCGGTGTCTTCCGGATGGGTCACGTGCCGGCGAGACTCACCGGACTCCGGACCATGCCGTCCGACTGCCATCCGTTCCCGAACTGCCCCGGCGTTCTCGGCAGGACTCACCGGACTCCTGTCCCCTCACTGCGGATCCGGGAAATGCGACCAGTCCGCATTGACCTCGTCTCTGTGCAGTCCGATCGCGCGGTGCCCGATATACGCGTCCGCGTAGCGGCTGAAGCCGGTCAGTGCGTGCAGCGGGAAGCCGCTGAGCACGTCCGCCTGCACAAATTCCGCGCTTCCGTCGTCCGTCTCCGCAAAGCGTCCGCTCCTCTCATATTTTCCGACCTCCTCCGCGAGGTATGAGGGCACGCGAATTGCCATCGTGACGTCCTCATGGTCAAAGGAGCGCTGGTGGCGGAGCTCCCCGAGGTAACGGAAGCCGTGCTGCAGCATCGCCGCGATATCGTAGCCGGCCGCGCTGACCGCCTCCTTCTTCTCCGGCGAATCACTCTCCCCGTACGACCTGATCTGCGCTGCCGTCAGCAGGTTCTTCGAGTAGGCGGCAATCAGAAGATTTGCCGTCTCATCCTTCCCGACCGCTCTCGCAAATGAACGGCGCAGGCACCTGCGGATCTCCTCATCTGCCCGGAAGTCATCCCCGTCCGAGATCCACGCGCTGTGGTTGTCCCGGATCGACCGGATGATGTCCGCGCTCGTCTCCCGGACGGCGGCCGGATTAATGAGGTCATCGAGATAGACCGTGAGCCGCTCAGACTTCTTTCCAATCTCATAGAAGCTGAAAAGACTCCCCGATGACGGGTTCGCCTTCGCCGCGGAGGCGACGAGATCGAGGTCACTGCGCAGCACGCGGTCCGCCCCGGCCAGAACCTCGGCACAGACCCGGAGGGACTTCTCATTTTCATCGATGAGCGCCTGCATCACGTCCGTCAGCGTCTTCTGCAGGGAGGCCGCGTAGGCCGACTCGAAGACCTCGTGCTCGGATATACGGCAGACACTGCCGACGTACTCCTCGATCCGGCGCGATCCGGCTGTCGCGAGAAGAGAGGCGGCGGCCTGCTTCTCACGCGCCAGCTGGGACTGGACGCGCGGCCTTGAGCCGTACTCCTTCTCCATGTCCGCTCTTGTCTGCAGCTCGAAAATGAGGTTCTGCAGTGCCGGGATCAGTCCCTCAAAGGTCCCCTCGTCCTTCTTCTCCACAGCCCCGCGAATCATGTCGTCGTGCGTGAGGAACTCAAGCGCCGTCTCCGGCCCGTAGGCATTTTCCACATCGCGGATCCGCTCATCGAGAGCCTTCTTGATCTCCGTCCCGAGCCTCGTGCGGAAATCCTCCGCCTCCACAATCTTCGCGTACTCGCCGAACAACTTGTCCGCACGCTCACGCGTCTCATCCGTCCCGTTTTTGATCTGCGAGCGGACCGGCCACTCCGGACGGAGAAGGCGGGTCTGCTCATCCACGCGATTCGTCGCCATCATATCGAGCCCGTGGTTCCAGAGCGTCTCAAGTGACTGAAGACCCGCACTGAGAAGCGCGTCCCTCACCATGTCCGAGGTTGCCGCGCCCGCATGTCTCCGGAAATTCTTCCGGACGGCGTGCAGCATTTTCGACGCAAAATATGTCTCAGGCCCGACTGCGGACACATCGACGGCCGAGTAGCCGATCATCCGGTAGCCCGGATGGGCGGCTGTCTTCATGCCCGCCTGACGGATCGCCGACGGCTTCTCCGGGACGCCGGTCCAGTACTCAGAGCCGGTCGGTGTCTTTTTCGTCTCCGCCTCCGCTTCATTTGTGTCCGCTCCGGTGTCTGCATCCGCACTCCCGAAATCGTGCAGGAGATAATTCGTGAGGATATCCATTGTCTCCATTTTCGAAAGGAGCCGCACGGACGACGTCGATACGATTGTGCATTCGTCAAAGACCGGCATGCGGCTCTCGATCCATCCGCCCTGCCTCGTGTGCAGCCGGTACGTTCGTCCGTTATTTGCGAGGTTCAGATAGTAGTCGATCTCCTTGAGCGAGGCGTACGTATTCCGGTCAAGGATCCGGCAGGTCTGTGTGATACCCTTGATGCCCCGCTCCTCCATCAGCACGTCCGAGGTGTAGAGATAAGCCGATATTTTCGCAAATGAACCGATTTTCATGTCATCGAGGACAGCGCGGACAAGATACGCCGCGTCAATCAATATGCCGCTTCCCGTTCCGCCGGCAAGCCCGGAAATGAGGACCACGCGGACGCTCGGCTCCGGCTTTTCATTTTCGTTCTTCGAGCTGCTGCGGACGGCGCCCTGGCACGCCCTCTTATATGCCTTCCGGACCAGTTTTGCGACTCGTTCGCGGAGCGTGTCATACCCGTCTCCTGCAAGAAGCATGAGACGCCCGATCTGCCGCATGCCCTGCGCGCCGTGACTGTCGAGCCGGATGTCCGGGAATCCGCTGTTAAACCACTCCTTCACGAACGGAGGCAGGTTCTCCTGCCGGTTCAGAAGGATGCCGCTCAGCGACTGGTCATAGAGGCAGAGCGTCTCCTCAAACGTCAGCGCGGGCGGATTCGGATTTACGGCTTCTCCCCTCGCCGCCGGTGCGGCCTGGTTCAGATCTCCGGCCGCGGCCTGATACAAGCTTCCGGCCGATCCCTTCATTGCCGATGCGGTCTGGTTCAGGCTTCCTGCCACATTCCTCGCCGCCGGTGCGGTCTGGTTCCCGGAAGATGCCGCCCCTGCAGCCCGCCCTTCGCCATCGGCCGTGTCCGCCTTCCCGCGGATCTGACGGACAAGCAGATGCTCGTCCGTGTCAACAGCAAGAAAAGACGCGTTGCAATTGCGCGTCTTATGTTTCAAAAGATTGATGGTCTCGCAGCCGATGCCGCCGAGACCGATATAGACGGTCGCCTCCGAGGTCGGATCCGCCGCCGATTTATATTGAGACAGCCCGTCCCGCGCGATGCTGAGACGGCTGAGTTTCATTTTCTGTGACTCTGTTAGTGCCATAAAAGCTCAACTCCCCTGTGTCATATCAATGTACACAGAGTCAGTATACCATCTTTCGCGGCAGACTGCGACATAAGAGTCGCTGGGTGTGTCCGCCCCACCCAGCCTTTGCCAGGGTAAACATACCTCTTGGCGTCCTTTTTCGGCCGCTTACCGGAAAAACTGAGACAGCCTGCCCTCCGGCGGATATACTGAATACAGAAGCTTCACTCTGAGCAATTATCAGTTCACGCGAATGAAAGCGGGAAATGCAAAACGGAAAGGAGATATCGCGATGAAACTGCAGACGATCGATCATGTGGTCATCACAACAAATAATCTGAAAGCGTGCCTTCATTTTTATGTGGATGTACTCGGCATGGAATGCGACACGGCGAATGGAAGATACGCAGTAAAATTCGGCGATCACAAGTTTAACATTCACACACGGCCGGGAGAATTTCTGCCTGCAGCAGAAAAACCGACGCCCGGTTCGCTCGACATGTGCCTCATCATAAGCGGTTCTCTGGAAGAGGCAAGAGAGGAAGTTCTGAAAAAAGGATACCCGGTCGAAACGGAAATTCTGGAGAAACACGGCGCCCGCGGGAATATGCGCAGCTTCTACCTGAGAGACCCGGACGGGAACCTGGTGGAAATCAGCTCCTATGGTGTCTCGTGAACTACTCGGTCACAGAGTGGCCGAGCATCAATCCAATGGTGCCAAATCCAATGGTGCCAGGTTCCGATAAAAAAAGAATAAACTTGTTTATAAAATCTTTATCGGAACCTGGCACCATAAAGAAAAATGCTGGTTGGTTTCGCGGGCTTACAGCCCGCTTTCCAAACCACCTGTTTTACGGGTGGCGGCGGTTCATTTTATGGAATTACAGAACGAGTGTCGGTGCCGCATATACGCGGGTCAGAAGCTCCTGATTAAGCGCATACAGCCCCTTCGGATCTCCACCGAAAAGCTTGTACTTCTTGATCAGATCATCGGCATTTTTCTCCTCCTCGCCCTGCTCCTTGACGAACCAGTCGAAGCACTGCATGGTGCGGAAATCGTCGACGTCCTTTGCTGCCTTGTAAATGCGGTTGATCAGTGCAGTGACGGCCTGCTCGTGCGCAAGACCCATCTCCAGCGGATCAAGTGCTGTCTTGTATTCCTTGTCCGGCTTCGGAACCTCTTCAAACGTGACATGCTCGCCGTTGTTAATCAGATAGGTTCTCATAAGCATGGCGTGATCGCGCTCTTCCTGCGCCTGAACATCGTACCAGTGTGCAAATCCGTCCAGCCCCAGATCATAATAATAATTGGAAAAATCGAGATACAAATAAGCGGAATAAAATTCCTTTGTGACTTGCTCGTTAATAAGTTTGCTGACATTTTTATCCAGCATGACAAAACCCTCCCTTTTCTTTCATTTTCTTCGTCCCGGGCTTTGTCGCCCGAAAGCTTATATCAAGGAGCATTTGGATTCTATCGTCCGGCACACTGCCATCCAGAGCAGCCGTAATCCAGTAACTCCTGCTCATATGATATTCCGAAAAAGATCCTGGTTCCTTCATCAGAACCGGATCTCTTATTTCCTGCAGATTGTATTTGCCAGAATGATCATGACCGCGCAGTCTGCAAGAATCACACCCAGGCACACATAGGCCATATACGCCGGAAGGACCGCTTCGCCGACCGCCATCGCAAGAAGCAGAATGGTTATGACGCTCATACCACCGCCCATGACGCGGCACAGCTTCTTTGTATCATACTTCTCCTGGTCTTCTCTGCTTGCGGTGTTGTATCCGGCGATCAAATGCGCACCATGCCCTGAAAGAAGCAGGATGCTGATGCATGCGAACAGAACAATGATCACCCACAAAACCCAGTCCGGACCATGGCTGCTATCTTTCAATGTCATATCCTTGTATCTCTCCTTGCCACTGATGCGCTCCTGCATATGTAAACACACAAGGCTCTTAGTTACTGAGTCTCTGTGAAAAGCTCCGGTTCTGTATCCAGAAGAATCTGTACAAGAACCTTATAGTCCAGATATTGCACATCATCGACGCCATCATGAATTTTCTGGGCGAGATGACTGCGATAATATATATCCATCGCCTGCTCATAAGTGAGATGCTTGACTTTAGCCAAACGCGCAATAAGACGTTCTTCCAGACCTTCCTGATAATATTTTTCAAGAATATCTCCATTCATAGGATCACCTCATGCGAAGACCGGAATATCAAAAGTCCATTCACAGCAGACTGAGTGATAAAAGCGATCTGATCATAGGTCGGATACACACGGATCTCTTTCAATGCGCGGGCCTTATCCCAGATTCCACTATGGTACATGTCCACAACTCGAAACACCTTGTCATTAGCTACCTTACCCTTAATGACATCAAAAGATCGGTATCCCTCATCTCCGTCTCTGCACCGGCAAACGAAATCAATCCAAGTATCGAGGTCATCACCAAAATCTTTGAAAGCAAACCCCTCCAAATCTTCTTTCATATCATAAAGATTCAGGATAGCTTTATCGCCGTCTTTTGCAAAACCAGCCTTGCGCCTGGCCCATTTTTCTGCCTGTTCTTTCACCGTTGTGACGTAAAAGCCACGGCCAAAATCCAGATTCCGATAGGAATGATAAACATCCGGATGATTGATAATCATATTTGAACCATGATAAACAATCACGCAGTCACCTCCCTCTCTTTCAGGTACTCCTCTATGTCCTGTACAATGTAGCTCGTGCTCTGCGTATGCAAAATATCGTAATTAGGAATTAAATATCGATCAAGACAGCCGCTCTTTTTTAATGCTTGATACACTTGCGAAGGTGCAACCTTCCATTGATCAGCACAGGCATGAATTATATACACAATAAACGAAAAGCAATTCTCATCCATCTAAATCTCCTGTCCACTGAGCCGCAAATCAACCCTTTTCTGACTCATATACTGTATGCTGATTATACCATACAGCCGGCTGCTATGCCTGTTCACAAAAATTTTATAGGAACCGGGTACCTGTCCACTCCCGAAATGATATCTCTGCCTCGTCCGATATGGTAAAATATGAATAGCAGCAGGAAATGGAGGTGCCTATGTCTTACATTGAATTCCGTGCCGTTACCAAAGAATACCGCACAGGCGAAACGTCGATACTCGCACTTAACCGCGCGACTTTTCAGGTCGAAAAGGGAGAATTTGCGGTCATTCTCGGCGCCTCCGGTGCCGGCAAGACAACCGCGCTCAACATTCTGGGCGGGATGGACACCGCAACCTCCGGCGAGGTGATTGTCGATGGAAATGACATCGCCGCCTGCAGCGCAAAGCAGCTGGTAACCTATCGGCGCCACGATGTCGGCTTCGTCTTCCAGTTTTATAATCTCGTTCCGAATCTCACTGCACTTGAAAATGTAGAGCTTGCGGTCCAGGTCTGTCAGAATCATCTTGACCCGGCGCAGACTCTTGAGAAGGTCGGTCTTGGCGACCGCATGAATAACTTCCCGGCCCAGCTCTCAGGCGGCGAGCAGCAGCGTGTGTCCATCGCCCGGGCCCTGGCCAAGAATCCGAAGCTGCTCCTCTGCGATGAGCCGACCGGTGCGCTGGACTATGTGACCGGAAAGCAGGTTCTTCAGCTCCTGCAGGACACCTGCAGAAGGGACGGCGTCACCGTGCTCCTCATCACCCACAACTCGGCGCTCGCGCCAATGGCCGACCGGCTGATCCGGTTCCGGAGCGGCGAGGTAACAGAGATTACAAAAAATGACCATCCCCTGCCGATCTCCGAAATCGAATGGTAATCGTTTAGCAGAAGTCTCTTGAACAAAGAAAAGGAGATGACTGGTATGCGCGCATATACAAAAGATATTTTCCGAAACATCAGTCACAGCAAAAAGCGGTTTCTTGCCATTGCTCTCATCACGCTCCTCGGCGTCATGATGTTTTCCGGCCTGCAGGCATCCTGCAATGACCTTGAAAAATCCGCGGATGCCTTTTTTGATGCACAGCATTTGCATGATATTCAGATTCAGTCCACACTGGGGCTGACGGATGACGATATCACGGCGCTCCTTCAGGACAAGGATGTTGCCGCCGCAGCGGGAATCCGCAGCGTCTCCGCGGACATAAAAAGCTCGGACAGCAAGACCGAAACACTTCTCAGTGACGCAGCGGTTACGACGCTGAATGATGCCGGTATAGACGCGCCATATTTGCTGAAGGGCAGTCTGCCCTCCGCGGCTGACGAGGCGCTTCTGACAGAAAAGACAGCAAAGAACAACGGCCTGTCAATCGGAGACAGCTTCACCGTCTCTGCCACGGAGGATACGGACTCCTCTTCATCTTCCCCTGCGCTCTTGGTCACAAAATTCAAGGTCTGCGGCATTGTCACAGATCCAACAGATGTTGACAATCCCTTCGGGCAGGTTTCCTATCGCAGCTCCCAGAGCTCCAGTGATAAAGTTTTTGTCAAACCGAATGCTGTAAGCGGCAGTATCTACACCTCTGTCGTCATCGAGCTGAAGGACGCAAAGAGCTATAACTGCTACAGCGACGATTATGCAGATTACGTAAATGATGTGCAGACACGCATCGAGAATAAAATCCGTCCCTCCGCAGAAGAGCGCCGCACAGAAGAAGTCCGCGCAGACGCGCAGAAGACGCTGGACGACGAGATCAGTGCGTCTGAAGACGCGCTGAAAAAGCAGACGGAGGAAGCAGAAAAAAGCCTCAGCGCCGCAGGATCGCAGGCCGTTCCGAAGGAGCAGCTCCTGGCACAGAAGGCACAGCTTGAGCAGAAGCTTAAGGCTGCGCAGGAGAAAATCGATGAGGAAAAGGCCGAGCAGCAGAAAAAAATTGATGATATGGAGTCCGCGTCCTGGTACGTCATGGACCGGACAGCGCTGTCCGGCTGGTCCAACATCCAGAGTGACGCAGATTCCATCGCCTCGATCGGTGTGGTCTTCCCCATCGTATTCTTTGCGGTCGCGATTCTCATCAGTCTCACAGCTGTCGCGCGCATGGTCGAGGAGGACCGGGGTCTGCTCGGCACATATAAATCTCTTGGCTTTACCAACTGGGAAATCCTGAGAAAATATCTGCTCTATGTGGGCATGGCCGGTCTTGCCGGCAGCATCGGCGGAACGATCCTTGCATTTGCCGCATTCCCGGCCTTCCTGTTCACAGTATTCCGGATGATGTACCTGCTTCCCTCCTACACGCTGTCGGTCATGCCGCTCCGGGCCGTCCTCGGGCCGGTTCTGTTCATGGGCGGCATTCTGTTGACCACAGTGTACTCCTGCAGCAAAGAGCTCCGTCAGAGCGCGGCAGCCCTCATGCGGCCAAAGTCACCAAAGCCCGGCTCTCACGTCCTGCTCGAGCGGATCCGGCCGGTCTGGAGACGCATGTCATTTCTCAGGAAGGTGACTGCCCGCAACCTCTTCCGCTACAAGAGCCGGATGCTGATGACAGTCCTCGGCATCGGCGGGTGTATGGCCCTGCTGATCTTCGGCTTTGCACTGCGGGACTCCGATGTCATCAGCCGATATACAAATGCAGCCATCACATCTGCAAAGCTGCAGACCTCAGACGGGGAAATCAGCGTCTCACTGGTCGTGTTCCCGGATGAGACGGATGCCAGTGAGTATGTCAATTTCGATAAACTCGAGGCATCGAATGCAGGCAGCATAGTCAGCGCGGATTCCGGAACCGACAGCACCGCCAGCGCGGGCACCAGCATAAGCAGCGCGGATTCCGGAACCGACAGCACCGCCAGCGCGGGCACCCGCGCAGACACCGGAAACCTGGAAACAGGCGACATCTATGTCACGCAGAATGCCGCGACTCTGCTGAATTTCTCCGCAGGTGACAAGGTCTCATGCCGCCTCCCGGACTTAAGCGAGGCAGACCTCCCGGTCACCGCAGTAGTCCGCAATTACATCGGCAACTACATGTACATGAATGAGAGCACCTACAAGAGCTATTTCGGTGACCCCGGTTATAATGCCGTCCTCGCTTCCTTCAAGGACAGTGTCAGTACCAGTGCAAAGAAGGCTTTCGGTACAGATCTCAAGAACATGAGCGGCATATCGGCCGTCATGGTCACCTCTGAGCTGATGGAGCAGTCGGCCGACACGTTCCGGCTGATGAATGTCGTCGTGGCAATCATCATCGTAATGAGCGCCGCTCTTGCCTTCGTCGTCCTGTTCACCTTGCAGACCACCAACATATCAGAACGGGAGCGGGAGCTTGCGACCATCAAGGTTCTCGGCTTCTATGACAGGGAGGTGCATCAGTATATCAACCGGGAGACCTGGTTCCTGACCATTCTCGGCGTTCTGATCGGCCTGCCGCTCGGATGGCTGTTCGCGCAGACGATCTCCGTGATCCTACGGCTGCCTTCCATCAGCCTCAGCGTGTCCATCCATCCGGTCAGCTATCTCTATTCTGCCGTCCTCACCCTGCTGTTCGCTCTTCTGGTACAGCTGATCACAAATATTACGCTGAATCGGATCGATCCGGCAACTGCCCTGAAAAGCGTTGAGTGAAAATCTCACAGCAGCTGCAGTGTTGACCCGATATCCCCGTCAATGCATATAAAAGAGGTGCACTTATGGCAGAATACGAACTGATTAAGGGTCGTCCGGCGGATCTGTCGGGACGGCTTGAGAAAGAGATCCGCTGTTATGATTTTCTGGATCGTCTGGGAATGGAATACTGGCATGTCGATCATCCGGATGCAGAAGCCTACACGATGGAGGCCTGCGAAAAAATCGATGCGATTCTCGACGCGCAGATCGTGAAAAACCTCTTTCTCACAAATCGGCAGCACACGGACTACTATCTCCTGATGATGCCGGGAGAGAAGAAATTCAAGACGAAGGAGCTCCCTCCCCAGATCGGCTGCGCGAGACTTTCCTTCGGAAGCCCTGAGGAAATGGAGCAGTTCATCGACTGTGCGCCGGGCTCAGCCAGCGTACTCGGGCTCATGAATGATCCGGAAAACCGCGTGCGGCTTCTCGTCGACAAGAACCTTCTGTCCGGCGAGTTTATCGGCGCACATCCGTGCATCAATACGTCCAGCCTGAAGCTGCGCACAAGTGAGGTCTTCGGAGCATATCTTGAGGCCGTCCATCATGAGATGACCGTCGTGACACTGAAGGGGGAATGATGAGTTTATCGGGTTATACTCCGATAAGCTCTTGAAAACTGGTTAAAATCTTGTATTATAAGCTCAGGAGGTGATGTCAATGATCTATAGAAAGCTATATATGGACAAGATCATCCCATTCATTGATACCCCTTTTATTAAGATTCTGACCGGTATCCGGCGAAGCGGAAAATCTACGATTCTGGCTATGATCAGGGACGAGTTAAGAAAGCGCGGTATAAAAGCTGAGCAGATTCTGTCCTATCGGTTTGACTCTCCTTTGTACGAGGACATCACGACGGCCAGAGATTTGTACAACGAGATCAAAAACCATCTATATCCGGATGGAAGAACCTACATTTTTCTGGACGAAATTCAGGAAATCACTGGCTGGGAAAAAGCTGTCAATTCCTTCCTGCAGGACTTTAATGCTGACATTTATGTGACAGGTTCAAACTCCAGAATGTTATCCTCTGAGATTTCCACTTATCTGACGGGACGGTATGTATCATTTCGGATTTATCCATTGACATTTGCAGAGTATCTGGACTTCAGGACAAGCTATACAGCTCCTGGCGATCCGCATCAGGAATTTGCCCGGTACATCCGCTACGGGGGATTTCCGGCACTCCATCTCCGGGATTACACACCGGAAGAGGCTTATACCGTTGTCTATGATATTTATAATTCGACTATCTTTACGGATATCGTAAAGCGAAATCAGATACGGAAAGTCGATCAGCTGGAACGAATTGTGAAGTATGTCTTTGACAACGTCGGACAGACCTTCTCTGCTTCATCGATATCCCGGTATATGAAAAGTCAGGGAAGGAGTCTTGATACAGAGACGGTCCACAATTATCTGGACAAGCTTGAGAGGGCCTTCATTATCGACCGCTGCTCACGATATGACATCCGCGGCAGAGAAATTCTGAAGACGCAGGAAAAATTTTATCTGGCGGATCCTGCGCTCAGGTATGCTGTTCTCGGATATGATCCGAACTATGTGCCTGCTATGATGGAAAATGTAGTCTACCTGGAACTGGTCAGCCGCGGTTACCGGGTCTATGTTGGAAAGCTTGATACGGCGGAGATCGATTTTGTGGCTGTCAAGCAGGACAAAAAAGTCTATATCCAGGTGACCTACCAGATCAACAGTCCGGAGACACAGAAGAGAGAATATGACCGTCTGCTGAGCATAAATGATAATTATCCCAAATACGTTGTCCGCATGGACGACTTCGCCGAAGGAAATTACGAGGGAATCCTGACGAGACACATCGCAGATTTTCTGCTGGCCAGCGACTACTAACCAGATCCGCCTTGACGCAGGTCCTGTCGGTATGCTAAATTAAATTCAAATAAATATAAAACCCCGGTCGTCCGGGATTGTGGATTTTTCAGTCATACTTTTCGCCACAGAACTTCCAGTCAAGTTCTGTGGCATTTTTTGTGAGGTAAATGATGGACCAGAGTTTCATGAAGACAAAGAAGATATTCCCGCTCGTCCTGTCAATGGCACTGCCGATGGCGCTGTCGATGCTTGTCAACTCGCTCTACAACATCGTGGACAGCTTCTTTATATCCCAGATCAGCGAGAAGGCGATGACCGCGCTCTCACTGATCTTCCCGCTGCAGAACACAACCATCGCCGTCAGCGTCGGTCTCGGCATCGGCGTCAATGCGGCAGTGGCCTTCTTCCTCGGATCGGGTGACCGGGAGACGGCGGACAAAGCGGCGTCGCTCGGGCTTGTGCTGACGCTCATGCACACGCTGATTCTCATGGCGGTTCTGCTTCCGATCAACCGCTGGTTTCTCGAGCAGTTCACAAAGGACCCGGAGGTGTTAAACTATGGCGTCCGCTACGGACGAATCATTTTCAGCACGGTCATCGTCGGACAGGTCGGTATCATCTATGAGAAGCTCTTTCAGGCAGTCGGACAAATGCGGATCTCGATGATCGCCATGATGGCAGGCTGCATCACGAACATCATTCTCGATCCGATCATGATCTTCGGTATCGGCTTCTGCCCGGAAATGGGCATCGACGGCGCGGCCATCGCGACCGTCATCGGGCAGGCCGTGACGCTCGTCATTTACTATGTCTGCTACGCGAAAGGGATGCTCGGCATGCGCGCCAATGTCCTGCTCGGCCTAAGGAGCACGAAGCTCACCGGCCGGATCTATCAGGTCGGCATTCCGGCGATGCTGAGCAATCTCCTGCCGTCTCTCATGATCACCGTGATGAACGCGATTCTCGCCGCCTTCTCGGCGACAAGCGTGCTGATCCTCGGCATCTATTACAAGCTGCAGACGTTTATCTACCTCTCCGCGAACGGAATCGTCCAAGGCATCCGGCCGCTCGTCGCCTACAATTTCGGGGCCGGCGAGCCGCGCAGAGTCCGGGCAATCGCGCGGACGGCGCTCGCGATGACCTGCTTTGTCATGGCGGTCGGCATGGTTCTCTGCCTTGTCTGCCCGGCGCAGCTCATCGGCATGTTCACGACGCGCGCAGAGACAGTCCGGGAGGGTGCTGCGGCGCTCCGGATCATCTCCGCCGGGTTCATCATTTCCGGCGTATCGGTCACGGTCTGCGGCGTTCTCGAGGGGCTCGGCTTTGGCGCCAGGTCCTTTGTGATCAACATGCTGCGCTATGTCTTGCTGATCCTGCCGCTTGCCTTCCTGCTGAGCCGTATCTTCGGCGCCAGCGGCGTGTGGAACTCGTTCTGGATCACAGAGACAGCGGCCGCTGTAATTTCATTTATTGTTTACAAAAGGACGATGCACGGTATGGTAAAATAAATGCGGAGGGTGACACCTATGGCAAATGAAAAGGTCCTGAATATGAATTTCAGCAAGGTATATAACGCGCTCGTCGCAAAGGCGGAGCGGAAGGGACATACGAGAGAGGAAGTCGATGAGCTCACATCATGGCTCACCGGCTACACGCCGGACGACATCGACGATCTCGAGGACCAGCCGATTACCTACGGCGATTTCTTCCGGAACGCGCCGCACATGAACAGCCGTCGCTATCTGATCACCGGAAGAATCTGCGGCGAGCGGATCGAGGAGATCGAGGATCCGACCATGCAGGATGTCCGGCGGCTCGACAAGCTTGTCGAGGAGCTGGTCAGAGGAAAACCGATCAATGAAATTCTGCGATAATAAGCTCACTTGAAAAAGAGGCGTGTGAAAAACCTTTGTTTTTCACACGCCCTTTTTTATCAGCCCTTCTTTCCGTTCGCCTGGCGGATCATATCCTCGACAACGATATCATAGATCTCTCCGACTGTGCTGCAGTACTCAAGGATTTTCCACGGCTCATTTGTATGGAAATGAATCTTGATCAGGTCCTCATCGCCGACAGCGATGAGGCAGTTGCCCTCAAAATGCTCCGTGATATAGTCGTTGATCTCATCCTCATCGAGATCCTTGTCACGCCTGTCGATCAGGAGCTGCGTGTCATAGCGGTACGCAAACGGATCATCTTCCGCATCGATATCTGTGAAGTCTGCCATAGTTCCTACCTCTCATCTGATTTTTCGTACGATGTTTCCGGGCCATACCGCCTCACTTATCCATCATGGATCCAGACGCGCAGCAAGCTTCAGCTTACAGAAGCTGCCGCATCTGCTATGTCATTCCGGACATACGGAGGCAGTTCAAGCCCTCTCACTACTCAGACATCATACCATATTCCACATGAAAATGAAATCCGGCAGGAAATTCCGGCAGGGCAAATTTTCACCGTGAAAATTTCGTCTGCCGCATGCGTTACTCAACCACATGGATCCGGCTCTCGTCGAAGCGGTCCTGCTGCGTTCTCGTCTGCGCCGGATAGCCGAGCGCGAAGATGCCGAATGCCCGCTGTCCCTCCGGGATTCCAACCGTCTTTTCGACATATGTCATGCGGTCCTCAAGCGGCGCGATGCCGAGCCACACGCCGCCGAGTCCCAGCGCGTCCGTCTCAATCCACATATTCTCCATGCAGATCGAGAGATCAATCTGCGCGTACTCCGGCATGAGGCACTTTTCACGGTACGCGGTGACGATCGCGACCGGCGCATTCGCGACAGGGCCGGCGTACGGGCTTGCCTTCGCGAGATTCCCCAACATCTCCTTATTTTTCACGACATAAAATTCCCACGGCTGCTGATTGCCCGCAGACGGCGCCTGCATGGACGCGCGCAGAATCTCGCGGATCTTCGCGTCCTCGACCTCGCGCGGCTCAAACTTGCGGATACTGACTCTTCTGAATAAATCCTCCATAGAAATAGAAGCCTCCTTACTGTATTCCGGCTGCGAACGTCCCGGGATATGCCGGCAAGACACATCCGGCCGGAACTCACGCTTCTACTATAGCACTCGCTCACAGCTCCCGTAAGTACACACTTTTCTGAAACTTAGTATGTCAGACAGCCCGGAGGTTCATGCCTCCAGAAGATTTCCATCACCAGATCCCCAAAACACGCTGCATCAGGAGGCTTCCCCCCTCTTGCATGTTACTGCTCCTCTTTTCCAAGCAGCTCACGGACCATCTCCGGAATCCCGGCGAAGTCCGCTTCATCCGGGTTCCAGAGTGACCGGACGCTTGCGTCCACAACGTCAAAGCCCGCGGCGGCAAGGCGCTCCTTCAGGAGCTTCACCGATTCGCCGCTCCAGCCATAGCAGCCGAACGCAGCTGCCTTCTTATTTCTGAATTTCAGCGTCTTTGCAAATGCAAGGAACGCGCTGACAGAGGTCAGGACTTCATTCACGCATGTCGGCGACCCGACAGCAACAGCCTTCGAGCGGAACACCTCCGTCATCAGCTCATTTTTATCGGTCTCCGCGATGTTGTAAACCTTGACTACCGTGTCCGGACTTTGGCGGTGGATCTCATCGGCGATCGCATGAGCCAGTGTCTTTGTTCCGTTCCACATCGTGTCATAGGCGACCGTAATCCGGTTCTCCTGATAAGCATCCGCCCACTCAGCATACTTCTGGATGATCTGCTCCGGATGGTCTCTCCACACAACGCCATGTGCCGGCGCAATCATATCAATCGGGAGGTTCATTTTCGTGATCTCCGCGAGCTTGCGCGTGACAAATGGAGCGAACGGATTCAGGATATTCGCGAAGTATTTCATGGCCTCCTTGTAGAGAAGCGCCTGATCAGCCTGATCATTGAACAGCTCCTCGACCGCAAAATGCTGACCAAACGCATCCATCGAGAAGAGAATGTGATCACCCGTCAGATAAGTCGCCATAGAATCCGGCCAGTGCAGCATCCGCATTTCCACGAAAATGAGCTGCTTGCCGTTGCCGATATCAAGGGTATCACCCGTCTTCACCGGATGGAAATTCCAGCCGTTCTTTCCATACTGTCCCTCCAGGCTCTTCACGGCGGCCGCTGTGCAGTAAATCGGCGTATCCGGAATCTCCTTCATCAGCGCCGGAAGCGAGCCGGAGTGGTCCTGCTCTCCATGGTTCATGACGATGCAGTCGATCTTTGAGAGATCTCCGCCAAGCTCTTCCTTCAGATGTCCGTAGCAGACGAGGACATTTCCTCCCGCAGCGCGAGATACAGGACAACCGCGTCTGAAAACTTTCTCGGATCAAATCCCGTGACAGTCCGAATCCGATCGAGATGATACTGCAGCGTATTCTTGTGGACAAAGAGTCTCCCGGCCGCCTCCTTGAGACTGCAGTCACAGGCAAAATAGGTCTCAAGCATCTGCCGGTCCTTATCACCAAGCTTTCCCGCGGTTTTCTCCGCGTACTGCCGCCGGACAGATTCGGGAACCGATGCGAGAAGGATTTCCAGATGGAGCGAGCTGTATTCCGCGTATCCGCCGCGCGTCCCCGCGGCGCGCACCGCGATGTCCGCCTCAGCATACGACCGGTTCTGGTGAATAAGCGAGTGCTTCATGCCGGCGCCGACCTTCAGAAACTGTCCGTATTTCTCCGCAATCCGGCGGAACCGGTACTCCCAGGACCGGTATACCTCCTCGCGTAGAATGAGGATGTACTCATTTGGATACTCGAAGGTATAGAGCGGCGACTCCGTCTGCCGAAATGCGGACAGAATCTCCTGCTCGATCATGGAAAGGTTCGCCGGATTATAGCGGCGGTCAAGACGGACGATCACCGTCATATATTTCAGCGACTCGTCAATCCCGTGCGTCTCAAGGAAATCAAGGTAGAAGTCATGATTGACCGCCTCTGCGCGGACGAGTGAGCGCACAAAATAGTGGATCTCGGCCCCCGCGTTCCGGCTCCGTGCATCGTACTCCTGCTCCTTTAAAAGAAGGCCCGTGATCCGCTGGGCGAGATACGCGTACTTCCGCACCTCCTCCGGATCCCCGGTGATACCGATGACGGCCAGGACCTCTCCGTGATAAAAAAACGGCAGGTTCACGCCCTGCTGTGTCCCGTAAAAGCTGTCGTTTGAACCGACCTCGATCGGCTGCCCGGTCTGCGCCGCCTTGTGCCCGATCTCATGGTAGGTGCCGACGCGCTCCGGATTTGTGCTCGCAAGGATCACGCCGTCCGGCCTGATAAAATTGATATGATACCCGCAGACATCCTTGACTGTATCGACGATCTGCTGCGCTGTTCTCTCACTGATCTCCGCCATATCTGTTCTCCGTAACAAAGATTTTACGTATATTATACGCTTTCTTATCACAAAGAACATATCCCGGAAAATGAAAATCCGCTATGATACAGACATAAGACAAAGGCACACGCAGCCAGTTTTCAGAGGCAGTCAATCATATCCTTGGATAGACATAATGCTCCCGAAGATGCTGAATAGCTGCAATTGTATAGCTTGTGTGCAAAAACGATCGAATGCGAACAAAAATAAAGGAGGTTTCCTATGAAGGCAGTTATCGCCATTGATTCTCTGAAAGGATCTCTCAGCTCGCTCGAGGCAGGTGACGCGATCCGGGCAGGCATTCTGCTTGCGGACAAGGACGCACAGGTCATCATCCGGCCGCTCGCGGACGGCGGCGAGGGCACGGTCGAGGCACTCACGCTCGGCATGGGCGGAACGCTCACACATGTCCGCGTGACAGGTCCCCTCGGTGAAATGGTCGACGCGCAGTACGGCATCCTGAAGGACGGCCGCACAGCGGTTCTCGAGATGTCGCAGGCCGCAGGCATCACGCTTGTCCCCGACAAGGACAGAAATCCGATGCACACGACGACCTATGGCGTCGGGGAAATGATCCGCGACGCGATCAAAAGAGGCTGCCGCCGTTTCATCGTCGGCATCGGCGGGTCTGCCACCAACGACGGCGGCATCGGCATGCTGCAGGCGCTCGGCTACGACCTGCTGGACAAGGAGGGAAAGCCGGTCCCGTTCGGCGCGAAGGGCCTTCGCGTGCTCGAGACAATCGGAGATGAACATGTCATCCCGGAACTCTCTGAGTGCCAATTCCGGATCGCGTGCGACGTCACCAACACGCTCTGCGGCGAGCAGGGCTGCAGTGCCGTCTTCGGACCGCAGAAGGGTGCTGACGCGACGATGATCATGCAGATGGACAAATGGCTCGCCTACTACGCGGCTCTCACACGTGAAAAATATCCGAAGGCCAATCCAAATGAGGCAGGCACCGGCGCAGCCGGCGGACTCGGCTTTGCATTTCTCTCTTACACAAATGCAGTCCTTGAGTCAGGCGTAAAGATCGTTCTCGAGGAAACGCACCTTGAGGATTACGTAAAGGATGCGGACCTCGTGATCACAGGTGAGGGGCGGCTCGACGGCCAGACCGTCATGGGCAAAGCGCCGATCGGTGTCGCGAAGATTGCCAAAAAGTACGGCAAAACAGTCATTGCATTTGCCGGCTGCGTCACGGAGGACGCAAAGGCCTGCAACCGCTCCGGTATCGACGCGTATTTCCCGATCCTCCGCCGCGCCTCCACGCTCGCTGAGGCTATGGACCCGGAAAATGCACGGCAGAATATGATTGATACAGTTGAGCAGGTTATCCGGCTCTATGAGCTCGCGCGCTGAGCGCATAAGCTTCCCCGCATGCTGCCTGCATGCGAAAATCAATACAAAAACCGGGCTGTCTTCCGCAGACTCGGCCGATATATTAGATCATATAAAGGAGCATCAAATGGACGTGACATTTACAACACTCGGGGCCGTCATCGGCCTCGTGATCGCCATCGTACTGATTATCAAGAAGGTCAATCCCGCCTACAGCCTCATCCTCGGCGCGCTGATCGGCGGCCTCATCGGAGGCGGCGGACTGGAAGGAACCGTAACAACCATGGTGAACGGCGCCGGATCGATGATGTCATCGGTCCTCCGCATCTTAACGAGCGGCATTCTCGCGGGCGCCCTGATCAAGACAGGCTCCGCGCAGAAGATTGCCGAGACGATTGTCGATAAGCTCGGCGAGCGGCGGGCCGTCGCCGCGATCGCGATTGCGACCATGATCATCTGCGCCGTCGGCGTCTTCATCGATATTTCCGTCATCACGGTCGCGCCGATTGCGCTGGCCATCGGCGAGCGCGCCGGCCTCAGCAAGAGCGGCGTTCTCATCGCGATGATCGGCGGCGGCAAGGCCGGCAATATCATTTCCCCGAACCCGAACACGATCGCCGTTTCAGAAGCCTTTAAGCTGGACCTGACCGCTGTCATGGTACGGAACATCGTCCCGGCCATCTGCGCCCTCATCGTGACGATCCTCATCGCATCCGTCCTGACAAAGCGGAAGGGTGACCCGATCACAGCAAGCGATCTCGAGGAAACAAATGACGCCGCGCTGCCTTCATTTCCGGCAGCCTTCGCGGGCCCGCTCGTCGTCATCCTGCTTCTCGCGCTTCGTCCGATTGCCGGCATTACAATCGATCCTCTGATCGCGCTTCCGGTCGGCGGCATCGTCTGTGTCCTTGTAACAGGTCACACGAAGGAGCTCATCGCCTGCACGGAATTCGGCCTCTCGAAGGTCATCGGCGTCGCAATCCTGCTGATCGGCACGGGTACGATCGCCGGCATCATCAAGGCCTCCACGCTGCAAAGTGACGTGACGAGACTGCTTGAGGCCGCCAATATGCCCGCGTTCCTCCTCGCCCCGATCGCCGGTATCCTCATGGCCGCAGCGACAGCCTCCACGACAGCGGGCGCAACAGTCGCCGCGCAGACATTCTCAGGAACTCTGCTCAGCGCAGGTGTCCCGGCACTGTCCGCAGCAGCCATGATTCACGCAGGCGCAACGGTTGTCGACTCTCTGCCGCACGGCTCATTCTTCCACGCGACAGGCGGCGCCGTCTACATGAACATCAAGGAGAGAATGAAGCTGATCCCGTACGAGGCCATGGTCGGACTGACATCGACGGTCGTATCAGTCATCATATATCTGATCGCAGGATAAACAAATCCCGATGCGGATACTGCATTTAGCAGTCCGCATCGGGATTTTTTGTTACAGCTCGGCGAGAAGCTGTTCGACAGCCTTCTTTCCTCATTGTATAAAAAAACGGCGGCCCCTTTCGGACCGCCGCGCCCTGCATGTTCGCCTTCAGAAAACCATCGACACAAGCGACGCGAAGAACTTCTTCAGCTTCTTGAGGCCTCCGTGTTTCTTTGTGCAAAGAGCATGAAAATCGTCACAGTAATCGTAATTTTCTGCTCTCATCCACTCCGGCTCGTTATCCTTGAAAGTACGGCCGTAATAATAGTCAAGCTCTCTCAGTGACATATGATTCAGCTCCTTTCTGGTTTTATGTCTTCCTGTTTCTGACTATATCGTACCATCTGCGAGCTGAAATTCCATATGCCGTCACTCTAAATCCGGAGGCCTGAATATGTGCTGATGGCACAAATCCGAACGTGATCACAGACTTCAAACGCAGAAAATCACACGCACACTGGGAAGCAAACGTTTCGTGAGGTATGATGTATATAAAGAAATTTGAAATTCGCTAAACCAGCAGGGAGAACTCATCTATGGGCTTTACAATCGAGGATATGCTCGTCATCTCGAGGACGAAATACAGCATGAAAATCATCGCGGGCAAAAACGGCTGGTCCAACTCGATCAGCTTTCTTCTGATGCTCGAGGATGACACGATCATCCGGAATTTCACAGGCAAGGAGCTCGCGGTCACGACCGGACTCGGCTTCCCGACGGAGGCGGGGCTCCTCAGCCTGATTCATCTCCTGATCGACCACCACGCGTCCGGCCTGCTCGTGAACACCGGCTTTTATATCACGAAGATTCCCGAATCGGCGGTCGCGCTCTGTGACGAAAATGACTTTCCCCTGCTGACTGTCCCGTGGGACGTCTATCTGGCGGACATGATCAAGGACCTCAGTATCCGCATTTTCCTGCAGGGCTCAACCGACGAGCAGATCTCCGAGGCGCTGATCCGGGCCATCGAAAACCCGGACGCCACAGAGAAGGCCCGCCAGGAGCTTCTGCCATATTTTGATGTCGACGGAACGTTCCAGCTGTATCTCCTGTACACAGACGGACTCGACAGGATGGACACGGTCGAGCGGAAGCGTATCATGTACCGGCTGCAGCTCTACCTGACAAATCTCACGCACAACGGCCATTTCTTCTATTACGATGCGTGCTTTGTCCTGATTATCAACGCGCTTGACGACAAAACCTCGCGGAATATCATCGAGGGCTGCCGGCGCAGAGCCGCGCGCCATATGCCGGAGGCGCCGATTGTCATCGGCTGCAGCTCACGCGTCAGCGACGTCTCCATGCTGAGTCTCGCCTATCGCCGCGCAAAGGCCGCCCTCCACATGGCCCTTGCCACAGGAAAGGATCTTCTCTATTTTGACGACATGGGTGTCTACCGTCTGCTCTGCTCCGTCGATGATCAAGCCCTTCTTCGGGAAATGAGCACCGGCCTCCTCGGCCCGCTCATCGAATACGACAAGAAGCACGACTCAAACTATGTGGAGACACTCACGCTTTACTTAAAATACGACGAGAGCATCCAGTCCGTCGCGAAGGCGATGTTCACGCACAGAAATACGGTCCTCTACCGGATGCGGAATATACGGAGGCTCCTCGGCTCGGACTTAAAGACCGGCGAGGAAAAGCTTCCGTATGCGATCGCGTGCATGATCTTAAAAATGAAGTAATCACCTATCGTTCAGAACTCGATCCGGAAGCTCCCGTCTCCCTCCGCGATTACACTTCCGGAGAAGAGCACCCGTGCGGCCTCGATGAGGTACGCTGTGTCGCGGACGCCCGCCGTCTCGTAGGACGAGTGCATCGCAAGCTGCGGCAGACCGATATCGACTGTGTTCAGCGCGACCTGAGTCGTCGAGATGTTGCCGAGCGTCGAGCCGCCCGCCATATCTGAGCGGTTCACAAAGGTCTGGTACGGCACATCCGCCTTCCGGCAGATTTTCCGGAAAATCGCACCTGACACGGCATCCGTCGTGTATTTCTGGTTCGCGCTGTACTTGATCACGATTCCGCGGTTCATGACCGGCCGGTTCGTCGGGTCCGCCTTGTCCCCATGGTTCGGGTGCACGCTGTGCGCATTGTCACTGCTGACCATAAAGCTCGAGGCAATCGAGCGCAGATACTCCTCCTCAGACCGCCCGCAGCTCATGTTCACGCGCCGCAGAACGTCCTTCAGGAACGTCGAGGCCGCGCCCTGCTTCGTGCCGCTTCCGACCTCCTCATTGTCAAACACGCAGTGGACCTTGACGCTTTCCTTCGGCTCTGCATCAAGAAAGCCCATGAGCGAAGCGTACGCGCACTGCAGATCGTCAAGTCTCCCGCTGGAAATGAACTCCCCGTCCGCGCCGAAGATGGTTCCCTTCATCCGGTTATAGAGAAGCAGGTCCGTATCGAGGATATCCTCCTTACTCACGCCGAGCTCATCCGCGACGAGCCCCAGGAAATCACAGTCAGATCCCGCCTCCGCAAAGAGCGGCTCGAGATCGATCTGCGGATTAAATGCATAGCCGCTGTTGATGTCCCGGTTCATGTGAATCGCAAGCGACGGAATCACGAGAAGATCGCGGTCGATATTAATGAGCCTTGATTCGACGCCATGTTCCGTGCTAACGAGCACACGGCCTGCGACGGACAGCGGCCGGTCGAGCCAGGTGTACATGATCATGCCGCCATATTTTTCGACATTCAGCTTCACATACGCGGACTCGGCCGTCCGGTCTGCATTTGTCTTGACCCTGAGCGCCGGTGAGTCGCAGTGGCTAGCCATGATCTGAAAACCGGTGTAGTCCTTCTTCGGAATCTCAAATGCAATAAGCGCCGAGCCGTTTCTTGTCACAAAATAGCCATGTCCCGGCTCAAGCGTCCACGACTCCGCCTCACGGAGCTCCTCATACCCCGCATCACGCAGGAGATCCGCCATATTTTTTACAGCAAAGAACGCGTCCGGCGTCCGGTCAATAAAATCAAGAAGTCCGCGGGATGTCCCCGCAAAATCAAGTGTATGCATTTTCTTCTCCTTATGAGTCCAGGTAAACATCCGACAATTTCGTTTCCATCAGGCCGGCCAGTTCTTCCTGCCTTCTGAATTTTCTCTGCAATCACTCGTCCAGGATCGCACGAAACATGTCCAGGGCGCGTCCGAGATTGCTGTCATTAAAATCATAGCCGCTCGTGTGAAGCGGCGCATAGGTCTCGCCGTTCCCGAGATAAAAGATCGCACCCGGGCATGCCTTTGTGTAGTAGCCGAAATCCTCGGACGCGCGCCACAGCTCCTTCATTTCGATGACGGGCAGCCCGAGCCCTGCCGCTGCCCGGCGCACCTTCGCAAGACACTCCGGATCATTTTTCGTCTCCGGAAACGGATCTGCGATCACATAGGACGGAGTCAGCCCGTACTGACCGCACAGAATCTCTGTCTGATCGCGCATATCCTTCTCCAGTGCGTCAAGCTCATCCTCGTACTCCGCGCGGAGCGTCACCGACAGCTCACCGCTCCCGGCAGAGACGCCGAAGTCCTTCGTGCCGACATCGATGTTGACGACCGTACCGAGAACCATGCCCTTGTGCGGCTTCGAGAGCAGCGTATTTAGATATACCACAAGCTCTGCAATCGCAAGCGACGGGTTCCTTCCCTGCTCCGGATTGCTCGCGTGGCTCGTCTTCCCCTCAAGATGAATGGTAAGTCCCCGGGAGGCCGGCTGTGTCAGTCCCTCACGAACGACGACCGCGCCCTCCGGATAGCCGCTCAGGTTGTGAAATGCGTACACCTCGGAGATACCCTTCTCTCCGATCAGCTTCGCGCACTCCTTCCCGCCGGCGCCGATCTCCTCCCCGTATTGAAAAATGAGATACACGTCCCGGTGCAGCAGCTTCCTTGTCAGCTCCATGGCAAGACCGCACAGAGCCGCGCTGTGCCCATCATGTCCGCACGCATGGCTCCTGCCGTCGCAGGCGGAGGCGTAGGATACGCCCGACGTCTCCCTGATCGGAAGCGCGTCAAAATCCGCGCGAAAGGCGATGGGATCTTTTGCCTTGTCCTTCTCCGCCGCATGGCGCACAGCGTAAAACCACGCCCCGCGGTCCTCCGCCTCAAAATCTGTGTATGTTCTAATGAAGTCCATCAGATGCTTCTTCGTCCAGTCCTCATGCAGCGACAGCTCCGGATGATGATGAAGCTCATGCCGCAGCTGCGTAACAGCCACCTCGGTAATTTCATTCATAAAAGCTTTCTCCTTCCGCGTGATGCAGTTCCGACATCAACCGTACATATAATTCACGCGTCATATATTTTCCACATCCACAAACCGAGATATAAATGTTACCTTGTTTATTAGCATACCACATTATTGTTGGCAGAACAAATGTTTTCTTCTTGGGGTATTCTCTCCCTGGAAAAGAAAAATCCCCCGGAAACAGGATCAAGGTCCTGTCCCCGGAGGATATTACCGGATAAGCCCCTATCGCGAATACCGCACGCCGGGGCTTATGGATTTGTTGTCGCAAGGCGCATACCTTTATAAGCAGAGCCTCACGAGAAGTTCGTCACTAGCGTTACAATTCTCAGGCAGAAGAGTACGAAGACAACCCACATAACCGGGCTGACATCCTTCGCCTTCTTCTCGAACACCTTCAGGATAACCCATACAAGGATTCCGAACATGATACCTGTTGCGATAGAATATGCAAGCGGCATCATCAGCATCGCCATGTAAGCAGCTGCCGTGTCCGCGATATCGCCGTCAAATTCAATCTTCTTCGCGGAGGAGATCATCAGCATACCGACATAGAGAAGTGCCGGAGCTGTTGCGAAGCTCGGGATCGCAAGGAAGATCGGGCTGAGCAGCAGAGATGCAACGAACATCGCACCTGTTGTGATGGCTGTCAGACCCGTACGTCCGCCGGCTGCAACACCCGCGCTGGACTCAACGAACGATGTGATCGTAGAAGTACCGAGGCAGGCACCTGTGACAGTACCGATTGCGTCAGACATAAGGACGCGGCCTACGCGCGGAAGGTTGCCGTCCTCGTCGAGAAGTCCGGCCTTGTCAGCGACACCGACGACTGTACCGACCGTATCAAAGAGGTCGACATACAGGAAGCTGAACATGATCGCGATGAACTGGATCAGGTGCTTTGCCGCCCATGCGAAATCGAACTTAAATGCAGTCTCCTTGATTCCGCCGAGCTGAAGTCCCGATGAGAAATCCGGGAATACGCTGTAGACACCGGCCTTCGGATCGACGACATACCAGCCGATGCCCTGCGCGATCATGCCGAGGACCCAAGTCGCAAGAATGCCGATCAGGACCGCACCCTTGACGTTGTAATGAACAAGAATCAGGATGATGACAAAGCCGATCAGCGCAAGCGCAACATCCGGCTTCGCAAAGTCACCGAGAGCCACCTTTGTGGAATCATTTGAAACAATGATGTTCGCGTTCTGCAGTCCGATGAAGGCGACAAACAGACCGATGCCGGCGGAGATTCCGTTCTTCAGGTTTGCCGGAATTCCGTTGATGATCTGCTCACGGATCTTGAACAGCGACATAATGATGAAAATGATACCTTCCACGAAGACTGCTGTCAGGGCAATGGTAAATGCATTTTTTGCACCGCCGAGCTCTCCCTGGCACACGGTGTATGCAAAGTATGCGTTCAGGCCGAGACCTGCGGAGAGCGCGATCGGGTAATTTGCGAAGAAGCCCATGATAAAGGTTGCGGTCGCGGAAGCGAGTGCTGTCGCGACGAAGACACCGCTCCGGTTCATGACAGTACCCAGGATGTTAGGGTTGACGGCAAGAATATATGCCATCGTAAGGAATGTTGTGAGACCAGCGACGATCTCGGTCCGCACGGTCGTCCCGTGCTCTTTGAGTTTGAATAGTTTCTCCATCTCCATTTGCCGGAAAATCCGGCCCCTCCTTTAGAAATAATGATAGAAAAATGAAAAACCACCATTTAATAGGATATTCGAATTTGGGATGGATGTCCATAGGATCGGGGCAATTTTCACCTTTTTAAGGCGCTTTCCCCGGCATAATGCCTCAGTCATAAATCGCCAATATTTATTCCTGTATCGCGAAATATTCTCTCAAGTTTTTGAATTGCGTGAAACAAGCATTTAAAACTGGTGGAAAATCCGTAACGTATGCTTTACCCTCTGCAGGTAACGGAGTTTACCTTGGCTGTGTTACCCTCTTTTTCGCAGCATTGATCATTCCTGCACATCAACATGCAAACCAACCTGCAAACAATGAAGGAGAACCCATGAAAAAGAGAATTCTTCCCCTGCTGATGGCGTCCGTTATCGGAGTCGGCACAATCGCCGGCGGCTGCGGATCCGCCTCATCAACCAGCACGGCAACCGGCTCCACTGTAACGACAACAGATTCATCCGCTGACGGATCCGGTACATCTACAGCGACGTCATCCGACGGCACAGAGCAGAGAACCGTTCCGTCCGACAGAACCGAGGTTAAGTTCTGGTATTCGGGAGGTAAATCCGCTGTAAAGGTCGTGGAAAAGATCGTCGATGAATTTAACGACTCACAGGACAAATATTTTGTCACAACTGCGACGCAGGCTGATTACGACGAGACCTTCCAGAAGCTGCAGGCAGCAATCGCCGGCAACGCGGCCCCGGACTGCGTGCTTCTTGATACGGACAAGACAAGAGCCCTCTATGAAAAGAAGCTTGTCACCGCCCTCACGGATTACACATCGAAGGACTCCGATTTCAACCAGGACGATTACGTCTCTGTATTTTTCGATCAGGGCGTCTATGATGATGGAACGGTCTACGCGATTCCGGCTTATGGAACCACGCAGGTCATGTACTACAACATTCAGGCCTTCAAGGACGCAAATGTAGATCCCTCTTCCATCAAGACATGGCAGGATCTCGCGGACGCGGCAAAGAAGATCAAGGACACCGGCAAATACAAGTACGGCTGGGAGCCGATGTGGGGCCGCGACAACCTGATTGACGCCGCCTTCAGCAACGGCGCCAAGGTATTCAGCGATGACGGCAAGACCGTGACGATCAACTCCAAGGAATGGGTTGATGTCTGGGAGGCCTTCCGCAAATGGATTCACGATGACCAGATCATGGCTATCCACTCCGGTGGCCAGGGCTGGGAGTATTGGTACGCGACGATGGATGATGCGCTGAAGGGCGTGGCCGGCGGATACACAGGTTCCTCAGGCGATCAGGCCGACCTTGATTTCAGCGTCGTACAGGCCATGGAGCAGCCGGCCTTCCAGGACGGAACGCAGTCCGCACCGATGGCAGAGGCCCTTCTCCTCAGTGTCCTGAACGGTTCCAAAGACAAGCAGAAGCAGGGCGCCTATGAATTCATGAAGTACTTCACATCCGCGGATGCGCAGACTGAGTGGACGATGGCTACCGGCTATGTCCCGGTCAACCAGAAGATCGAGGACAATGAGACCTACAAGGACTATATTGCCAAGAACCCGCAGGCTTCCGTCCCGCTCGAGCAGGCAAAGCACGCGAGCGTCTATCCGGTCGATCCGACAGACGGCGCTGTCATCGATGCACTCTCGACCGCTGCCGATGCTGTGGAAATCGACGGCACGTCCGCGCAGGAAGCACTTGACGATGCGCAGAAGACCGCGCAGGCAGCCCTCGACGAGGCCCTGTCGTCCAAGTAAGCTCTGCATTTTCCGCAGTCAGAAAATAAGCAGCCTGTGAAAGAAAAGCCCGTGCTTCTGCCCTATCTCGCAGAGGGCGCAGGGCTTTTCTCTATGAATCATGGAGACATCATGGATAACGTACAATATAAACGAAATCTGAAGGCGAAATACCGGCTGAACATCCTTCTCTTCGTTCTCCCGGCCTTCATTCCGCTGATCGTATTCTGGATTTACCCGATTCTTCGTTCCTGCTTCATCAGCTTCACGGACTGGGATTTCATGACGCCCGACTATCACATGGTCGGCCTCAAGAACTACATGTCCCTGTTCCGTGACAGCCGCTTTTACAACGCCCTCTGGAATACACTCGTCTTCACAGTGGGTACGCTGGTCCCGACCATCGTGTTCGGTCTCATTCTTGCCCTTCTCATGCAGAAGAAATTCCGCGGAAAAGGGATCCTCGAATTCATTCTCTTCTCGCCGTGGATCACGCCTACGGTCGCCATTTCCATCGTCTGGACATGGATCTTCCAGCCGGACAAGGGGCTTGCAAACCTCGTGCTCGGCTTCTTCGGTCTCCCCGGACTGAAATGGATCTCAAGCTCGCAGACGGCTATGTTCTCCGTCATTCTCGTCACCGTATGGAAGAGCGTCGGCTACGCCATGATCTTCTATCTGTCAGCGCTTGAGAAGGTTCCGGAGTCACAGTACGAGGCCGCGTCTCTCGACGGCGCCGGCGGCTGGCAGAAGCTGTGGTACATCACAATTCCATCCATCTCCCCGACCACGTTCTTCCTCATGATCATCACGATGATCAACGCGCTGCAGGCCTACGACCAGATCCAGATCCTGACGCAGGGCGGCCCCACTGGAAGCACGCGCACACTGCTCTACATGTACTATCAGCTCGGATTTGAGGAATTCAAGATGAGCCAGGCGACAGCGACAGCCGTAATTATGATCCTGATCACAGCCGGATTATCTCTGATCCAGTTCAAGGTTTCGGAAAAGTGGGTGAATTACGCATGACAAGGAAAATGAATCCAAGGACTCATAAAAAGAAAACTGCCGGCCAGTATATCGCCGACATCATCAAAGGGATAGTGCTTTTTATCGCCTGCCTGGTGACCGCATTTCCATTTTTCTGGATGATCCTTAGCTCCCTGAAAACCAAGGATGAAGTCATGAATGCAAGTCACCTGCTGCCGGCCGTTCCGCAGTGGGGGAATCTGACCTATGTCCTCTTCCATTCGCCGATCCCGAAATACATCGCAAACAGCCTCTTTGTATCTGTCCTGACCGTGGCTCTTCAGCTGGTGACGGGCGCGATGCTGGCGTACGCGCTGGTGTTCCTGCATTTTAAGGGAAGAAAGCTTCTGTTCACGATTGTCATGGGGACGTACATGCTCCCGGTCGCAGCGACCTATATTCCCAGCTATATCATCCTGTCGCACTGGCATCTCCTGAACACACTGTCCGGCATCATCATTTCGAGTACGGTCAGTATGTTCGGCATCTTCCTGCTACGGACAGCCTTCAAGCAGGTACCGCCGGCTCTGCAGGAGGCCGCGCTGATCGACGGGGCAAGCCACTGGAGCATTCTCTGGCGCGTGATCTTCCCCGTCTCCAAATCATCATTTATCACGTTCGGCCTCATGAGCTTCATCAGCACCTACAACAATTACATGTGGCCGTCCCTTCTGACAAATGATCAGAACAAATACATGGTCTCGCAGGGCCTCCGCAGCTTCTTCATCGAGGGCGGCGCCTACGGCACCGAATGGCAGCTGGTCATGGCGGCAAGCGCCGTCATCATCGTCCCGCTTCTCATTCTCTTCGCCTTCACGCAGCGCTGGTTTATCAACGGTATCGGCGGAGATACGGGGCTGAAGGGATAAAAACAGAAATAATCAGAGCCTCTCTGCCGGAATCGCAAAGGTTTATGTCCGATCCCCGTGTCCGAACTGACCGACAATCAGCGCAAGAAAATAAGCGGCACCAGGAACATCGTCCCAGGAAAGCTCAGGGCTTCTGTTCTCCCCCAGCGGCCTGTTCGGGCTGTGCGCCGCTGCACAGACGGTCAGGAGCTTGCCACCAACGATTGATTTTGATGTTACGTTCATTTGTTTCATGGAAATACCTCCCTTACGATAGGATTAGAAGGTACCAGAGCACTGGCCATTTCAAGTCAGACTTGTATTTTCAGCTATAAAACAAATTCCATAATCACGCCCAACGCAGGCCAGCCATTGCACTTATTATAATGGCGGCACAAAGATTTTATTCTGTTTTATAGTCGTCACTGCCTTCCAGTCCTTTTTCAATCTCTTCCAGCGTCGGCATAGAAGATTTATATTCATCAGGCATAAGCTTTGAGAGTTCATATTCTGATATTGCGACAGGCTCCTTAATGCTGTTCACGGAATACTGCGCCAGCACATTATCTTTGGTCTTGCATATCAGGAGCCCGATGGTCTGATTGTCTCCTTCTCCTCTGAGAATTCCGTCAACTGCTGACACGTAAGTCCCGAGCTGTCCCATATCTCTTGGATCAAATGCTCTTACTTTCGCCTCAACGACGACAAAACAATGAGCCTTGAAATTATAAAAAAGCATGTCAAGGAACTGCTCTGTTTGTCCGACCACAAGACGGTACTCTCTTCCGACAAAGGCAAAGCCGGTGCCGAGTTCAAGAAGAAATTCCCGAATGTTGTCCATCAGAGCATCTTTGAGTTCCTTCTCGTCATAATCTTCCCGGAGAGTCAGAAAGTCAAAATTATACGGATCCTTCGTCATCTGCTGTGCAAGATCACTTCCCGGCTCAGGAAGGCTCTGCCTAAAATTTGATATTGCTTTACCTTGCCGTTCATACAGATCTGTGTCCAGAAAATTCAGGAGCACCGCGCGAGACCAGTTGTTATCCAGCGTTTTACGCACAAAGAACAGGGCCTTCTGACGATCATTCTTGCATCTGTCAATAATCAGCTTATTATGGCCCCAAGGAATGAGGAAGAAAGGACAAGCAGAATCTACCCCAACCTGGGGTAAATTCTCATTTTCAGATTCATCCCCAATCTGGGGTAAATTTACAGCATCAGGATAAAGTTCATAGAACCAAACCATATAGCGAAGATTTGTAACAGAAAACGACTTCACATCTGGAAGTTCACGCCGCAGATCTGTACTCACTTGTCTATAAAAAGAACTCCCATAGTGGTTCTCCTTGCTTCTGTCGTGAATATCCCGTCCAAGGCTCCAATAGAACTCGAGCATCTCTTCATTCACATGGCTGGCGGCTTTAATCTGGCTCTTACGAAATCTTGCGCTGACTTCCTTTATCCAGTTTTTATAAGAGGCGCTTATCTGTATTTCATTACCCATAAGACAAATGTCTCCTTCGTCAAAAAAGAACACTGTCCCGAAGGTCAGTGCTCCACATGCTTCTCAATATGCGGCTTACGTTCTCCGTTCTTCCGCTATTGATTTTACCATATTACCTGTTGTCTGTCTTTTGCTATTTTCCTTCCAAGGCAACCGCCGAAAATGAAATTTTAATTTCACGTTTTCCAAAGACTGTGGCATTAGGATGACCGAGTTGGAATTGTGAACTACTCGGTCATTGAATGGTCGAGAATTCTCACTTGGTCATCCTGATTTCTCAGTCCCGGCCGCAGCCCCTTGAACTTTTCCTTCCACTCATCTGAAATCCGGTAGGAATCACAGATCTTCTGTATAACCTTCCCATTAATACTGTAGTGCAAATGATTTTCCGGCATCCACTGGTACACCTTCTCCGGCTCGAAAACAGCAAGCTCCGGAACGACACGGCCTGCGCCTGTTTCCGTTTATAACATCGGAGCAGCCGCTCCGAAAAGCAGTTCCTTCGGGTGCTGCACAGATATACACAAACCGGTTTTTGCTGCTTTCCCTGGCGTTCGTGCAGTCGATCTGCAGCACGGGGGAAAGTAGCAGGTCCGCAAACACGCGCCTCCATCCAGATCCTGCGGATCTTCGCGGTTCCTATATGGGTATCCGCCAGTACTTTTTTCAGATGGGAAATGATCCGCTCGTATGCGCGGAATTCGGCCTGCATCTGCTCCTTCATGCGGATATATTTTTCACCGGAGCAGAAGAGTTCCAGCTCTTTCTCTTAAATAAAAACACATCGCATGGCCGGCATGTGCTGTGGACAAGTCCAGCGTGTAGAAAGGGCTCCGGAAACTGTCAACAACAGCTTTCTGAAGCCTGAAGGTTATCCACAAAATATTTTTTTGAATTTCATCACTTTTTATAGACTCTGAGGGCGGTGTGAACAGTAACACCAGAGCTATTATCTGACCGTCAACTTATGTCCTGTCCCCGTGTCCGAACTGACCGACCAGACTTCCTCTGGCAAGAATGCCGCAGCCTTCGATCCTTGTCTCAAGGCACCGGAAGTCGCACGGCGCGTCCATCGACGGACGGATGCCTGAGGGATCGCGTGAGAGCGCATACACGTAAACTGTATATGCATGCTCTCCGGTCCCTGCCGGCGGATACGGGCCGACATAGGCGCGCTCATCCAGTGCGCCTTCCGCAAGATGCGTCGTCCACGCACCAGCTGTAAACATATGCAGCCAGTTGTGGGCCGACTCATCCACAATCAGCGCAAGAAAATAAGCGGCACCGGGGACATCGTCCCAGGAAAGCTCAGGGCTTCTGTTCTCCCCCAGCGGCCTGTTCGGGCTGTGCGCCGCGGCGCAGATGGTCTTCAGCTTTCCGTTAATGATTGAGTTTGATGTTACATTTAACTGCTTCATGCAAATACCTCCCTTACGTAGTTTCTGCTTTACTCAAAATTTCCTCAACCAACTTATATACCGCCGTGACAGATTGTGCTTCTGAAGGACTCTTCATGAGCTCCTCAATTTCACGTTCATATTTCTTTCTTGCGATTTTTATTGCTGTATGCACATTTCCCATCACCTCGAGTTTTTGAAAGATCTGTCGGGTTACGTCTGTATAATGGTGTAAATTGAAAAATTGAAAAGAGCCAAAGGCTCATCTCTTAGGTATAATAAAAATCACCACAATCAACATAATACCGAGGAGGATGAACACGATGGCTCAACTCAAT
>Ga0256406_1000838_pt1 | contig 52727 bp, 44 predicted proteins | sample RumenRJG_03DNA_FD_185986 | JGI IMG/M metagenome (GOLD analysis project Ga0256406, IMG submission 185986) | Bovine rumen microbial communities from Lethbridge, Alberta, Canada - RJG_03 | ecosystem: Host-associated > Mammals > Digestive system > Stomach > Rumen | place: Canada: Alberta | collected...
TCGAGTTCCGTATGCCGGGTTCCTCCCTTTCCGTGGCGGACCCCAACATCATCCTGAATACGGCCGTGGCAGAGTCTCTGTCCCGCATCTATGACGCGCTGAAGGACGTACCGGCAGAGGATCTTGACGCGGAGATCCACAAGCTTCTGAAGAAGATTCTGGATGATCACAAGAGAATCCTGTTCAACGGCAACGGCTATACGGATGAATGGATTGCGGAGGCGGAGAAGAGAGGCCTTGAGAACCTGAAATCTCTTCCGGATGCGATGCCGAAGCTTCTTTCTGAGAAAAATGTAGAGCTCTTCACAAAGCATAAGATCTTCACAAAGGAAGAGCTTGAGTCCAGATACGAAATCTTCCTGGAGAATTACTCCAAGACCGTACACATCGAGGCACTTACGATGGAAGAGATGGTGCGGAAGGACTTCACCAGCGGACTGCTCGGATACATGAAGGATCTGACAGAGGAGAGCACGCAGAAGAAGGCACTGCTCGGAGACGAGGGAGGCGCTTATGAGACCGGAATCCTGAAGAGGCTAGATTCGCTTTCCGGAGAAATCGGAACCGCTCTCGCAAAGCTCACCGAGGATACCGCGAAGGCCGAAAAACGCGACGGTCTCGAGGGAGCGCGTTATTATCATGACGTGATTCTCACAGATATGGAGAATCTCCGCAGCTACGTAGACGCGGCGGAAATCTACGTACCGGAGAAATATCTGCCGTACCCGACCTACGGAGAGCTGCTTTTCTCTCTGAGATAAACGGACTCGATAGAAGCGGTATAAGCTGCGGATTGCTGCGTGATGCGCACTCCCGCAATCCTGCAAGCATTCGCACTTTCGTGCTGCTTGCGCGCCACGAAAGTGCACTTGTTGCCTTCGAAATCGCAATAGCCTCTTATGCGCGCTTCGCGTGCGACGAGCCTTTTGGCGTTTTCGAAGAGCTTATACAATAATAAAATGGATTGTATTTAACAGGAACTGTCGCGGGTAAAATCGCGGCGGTTCCTAAAACTGTATTTAAAATAAGATCGGATAAAGGATTGATTTTGACCAGATTCCGGCACAGAAAGTAGATAGAATTAAGCATAGGATATGCATGGAAATCTTACAAATCATGATAGAAAAGCAGATGAATGCTGTAAAAACAGAGAAAATACGAAAATATCTGCTTGCATATCCCTGATAATCACTATATAAAAAGATCAGAAGCTCATAAATCCTGCGGGATATTTTTCCGCAGACTGCACAGATGAGGAAAAATAAGTATGGACGAGTATACACAGCATATCAGAAAGTATCGACAGCTTCAGAACGATCATGATGCCTGCGGTATCGGTGCCGTTGTCAATATCGACGGACACCAGGACAACCGGGTTCTGGATGATGCGCTTGCCATTGTCGAGAAGCTTGAGCACCGCGCCGGAAAGGACGCGACCGGAACTGTCGGAGACGGCGTCGGCATTCTGACGCAGATCAGTCATGATTTCTTCCGCAAGGCTGCGGCGGCCGAGGGGATCGCGCTGAAGGACGCCGGAGATTACGGCGTCGGCATGTTCTTTTTTCCGCAGGATACCATGAAGCGCACCTTCGCGATGCGGATGATGAAGGTCATCGTGGAGAAGGAAGGACTGAAGCTTCTCGGATGGAGAACGGTACCGACGAACCCGGGCATCCTGGGCAAGGCAGCTCTGGACTGCATGCCGTATATCATGCAGTGCTTCATCGAGCGGCCGGAGGAGCTTTCCAGAGGAATTGAATTTGACCGGAAGCTTTACGTCGTGAGACGTGAGTTCGAGCAGAGCTCGGACGACACCTACATCTGCTCCCTGTCCTCGAGAACCATCGTGTACAAGGGAATGTTCCTGGTCAAGCAGCTGCGGCGGTTCTACGGCGATCTCCAGGACAAGGATTATCAGACGGCGATCGCGATTGTGCACTCCCGTTTCTCAACGAACACGACACCGTCCTGGAACCGCGCGCACCCGTACCGGATGATCGCGCACAACGGAGAGATCAATACGATCCGCGGCAATATGGACCGTATGCTCGCCCGTGAGGAGACGATGACAAGCCCGATCATGGAGAAGGACATCGACAAGATTTATCCGGTCATCAGCGCATCGGGCTCCGACTCCGCGATGCTGGACAACACCCTGGAATTCCTCTACATGAACGGCATGGATCTGCCGCTGGCGATGATGGTGACGATTCCGGAGCCCTGGAACCACAATCGCTTCATGGATGAGGACAAAAAGGATTTTTACCATTATTACGCGACCATGATGGAGCCCTGGGACGGACCTGCCGCCATCCTGTTCTCAGACGGAGACGTGCTCGGCGCCACGCTCGACCGGAACGGACTTCGCCCTTCCCGTTACTATATTACCGACGACAACCGTCTGATCCTCTCCTCCGAGGTCGGTGTTCTGGATATTCCGCCGGAGCATGTGGTGAAGAAATCACGTCTGACGCCCGGCAGAATTCTTCTGGTCGACACGAAGAAGAAGAAAATCATCTCCGATGATGACTGCAAGAAGTACTATGCGCACCGCCAGCCGTACGGCGAGTGGCTGGACCGCAACCTGCTGCAGCTGAAGGACGTTCCGATCCCGAACAAGAAGATTCCCGTGCACAGCCAGGAGATGAGAGACCGCCTCTACAAGGTGTTCGGATATACCTACGAGGATGTCAAGGATTCCATCCTTCCGATGGCGGAAAATGGTGTCGAGCCGACAGCTTCGATGGGGCACGACGTTCCGCTCGCGGTTCTGTCCAGACAGCATCAGCTTCTGTTCAATTATTTCAAGCAGCAGTTCGCGCAGGTTACCAACCCGCCGATTGACTCTCTTCGTGAGGAAATCGTCACCGACACCACCGTCTACATCGGTTCGGACGGAGACCTTCTGAACGAGAAGAGCGGCAATTGCACGATGCTGGAGGTCAGCCACCCGATTCTCACCGGCGTAGATCTGATGAAGATCAAGTCGCTGGACCGCCCGGGCTTCCACGCGCAGGTGGTATCGCTTCTCTATTACAAAAATACGTCGCTTGCGAGAGCGCTGGAACAGCTGAATATCACCGTGGACCGCGCCTACGCGAACGGCAAGAACATTATTATCCTCAGTGACCGCGGCGTCGATGAGAACCATGTTCCGATTCCGTCCCTGCTGGCGGTATCCTCCGTAGAGCAGCACCTGGTTCGTACCAAGAAGAGAACGGCCGTATCTCTGATTCTGGAGAGTGCGGAGCCGAGAGACGTTCACCAGATCGCGGCGCTTCTGGGATTCGGCGCGCGTGCCATCAATCCGTATCTGGCGCACGAGTGCATCGCGGAGCTGATCGATCTGGGCATGCTGGACAAGGATTACCACACCGCAATTGCCGACTACAACAAGGCGCTGCTCGGCGGAGTCGTGAAGACCGCGGCAAAAATGGGTATTTCTACGATTCAGTCCTACCAGTCCGCGCGAATCTTCGAGGCGATCGGCCTGGACAAGGAGACGATTGACAAATACTTCACCGGAACCGTGAGCCGCGTGGGCGGCATCGGAATCAAGGAGATCGAGGAGGGAATCACCTTCCGTCACAATCACGCCTTTGATCCGCTGGGCCTTTCCGTCGATACGTCTCTGGATTCCGTCGGCTTCCATTATCTCAGAAGCGGCAACGACAAGGAGGACCATCTCTACAACCCGGAGACGATCGTCACCTTGCAGCAGGCGGTCAGATCCGGCGACTACGACAAGTTCCGGGAATACACCGATATGGTGGATGATTCCAGACGTCCGCATACGCTGCGGGGCCTGCTGGAATTCGTTCCGAAGCAGGATCCGGTCCCGCTGGAAGAGGTGGAACCGGTGGAGAGCATCGTGAAGCGCTTCAAGACCGGCGCCATGTCCTTCGGTTCCATTTCCAAGGAAGCGCATGAGACGATGGCCATTGCGATGAACCGGCTCGGCGGCAAGTCGAACACCGGTGAGGGCGGTGAGGATCCGGCGAGATACGGAACCGAGAAGAACTCGGCGATCAAGCAGGTGGCTTCCGGCCGTTTCGGCGTGACGAATGCGTACCTGAACAGCGCCTCCGAGATCCAGATCAAGATGGCGCAGGGCGCAAAACCCGGCGAGGGCGGTCATCTTCCGGGCAAGAAGGTCTATCCGTGGGTAGCCGCGACCAGATTTTCCACGCCTGGCGTATCTCTGATCTCCCCGCCGCCGCACCACGATATCTACTCCATTGAGGACCTGGCGCAGCTGATCTATGATCTGAAGAACGCGAACCGCGATGCGCGAATTTCTGTCAAGCTGGTATCCGAGTGCGGCGTCGGAACGATTGCCTCCGGTGTGGCGAAGGCGGGCGCGCAGGTCATCCTGATCTCCGGATACGACGGAGGAACCGGCGCGGCGCCGATCTCCTCGATCCATAACGCGGGACTGCCCTGGGAGCTCGGCGTCTCCGAGGCACATCAGTCCCTTCTGGAGAACGGCCTTCGCGACCGTGTCATCATCGAGACGGATGGAAAGCTGATGAGCGGACGTGACGTCGCTATCGCCGCTCTGCTCGGTGCGGAAGAGTACGGCTTTGCTACCGCTCCGCTGATCTGTATGGGCTGCATGATGATGAGAGTCTGCTCGAAGGACACCTGTCCGGTGGGCGTGGCGACGCAGAATGAGGAGCTCAGAAAGCGCTTTGCGGGCAAGCCGGAATACGTCATGAACTTCATGATCTTCATCGCGAGACAGCTCCGTGAGATCATGGCGAAGCTCGGATTCCGGACCGTGGATGAGATGATCGGCCGCACCGACTGCCTGGAGAAGAGGACCAATCTGATCACAGACCGCGCGGCGGAGGTCAATATGGACCTGATCCTGGATCCCTCCTTTGCCCATGCGGAAAAATCGCACTTCGACCAGAAGGACGTGTACAACTTCCATCTGGAGAAGACGCTGGATGAGGCGGTTCTTCTTCCGAAGTTCCAGAATGCCCTCAGCGGAAAATCCGGAAAGAAGCCGGAAAAACAGGAAATTACGCTGAAGGTATCCAGCACGGACCGCGCGTTTGGAACGATCCTCGGATCGGAGATCACGAGAAGGTTCGGCAGCGATCTGGACGACGACACCTTCGTTGTGCATGCAATCGGCGGCGGCGGACAGTCGTTTGGCGCCTTTGCCCCGAAGGGCCTGTCCCTGTATCTGGAGGGCGACGCGAACGACGGCTTCGGAAAGGGACTGTCCGGAGGTAAGCTTGTCGTTGTGCCGTCTCCGAAGGCTCCCTTCAAGGCGGATGAGAACATCATCATCGGAAACGTCGCCTGCTACGGTGCGACATCCGGAAAGGTCTATGTGGCAGGGATTGCGGGCGAGAGATTCTGCGTCCGGAACTCCGGTGTGACGGCGGTCGCGGAGGGCTGCGGCGACCACGGCCTGGAGTATATGACCGGCGGAAGGGCTGTCATCCTCGGATCGACCGGCAAGAACTTCGCGGCGGGTATGTCGGGCGGTATCGCATATGTACTGGATTCCGACCACACTCTTTACCGCAGAATGAATAAGGATATGGTTACTCTTCAGGAACTCACGGACAAATATGACATCCAGGAGCTGAAGTACATTCTGGAGGATTACGAGAAGGAGACCGGATCGAAGCGGGCTGCCGAGATCCTGTCCGACTTCGCGAAATGGATTCCCGACTTCAAGAAGGTCGTGCCGAACGACTACCAGAGAATGCTGACGGCAATCGGAAAGTACGAGGAGCAGGGAGTAAAGCATGAGAATGCCGTACTTGAGGCGTTCGAGGAAGTGACAAGGAGGGTGTCCTGATGGGTAAAGCGACAGGTTTTCTTGAATACAGCAGAAAAGACAATGCCGATGTTCCGGTAGAAGAGCGGGTGCAGAACTTCAAGGAGTTTCATGTGCCCCTCGGAAAAGAGGACCGGATGGAGCAGGGCGCGCGCTGCATGAACTGTGGCGTTCCCTTCTGCCAGTCCGCAATGAAGCTGAACGGGATGGTGACCGGATGCCCGCTTCACAACCTGATCCCCGAATGGAACGACCAGGTTTACCGCGGCCATTTCCGGCACGCGTTCAGCAGACTGATCAAAACCAGCAATTTCCCGGAGTTTACCGGAAGAGTCTGCCCCGCGCTCTGTGAGAAGGCTTGCATCAACGGTGAGTACGGCGATCCGGTGACGATTCACGACAACGAGCGGTTCATCATTGAAACCGCCTTCGAGAAGGGATATATTCAGCCGAGAATCCCGCAGGTCAGAAGCGGAAAAAAGGTGGCTGTCGTGGGAGCCGGCCCGTCCGGCCTGGCGGCGGCGGACGAGCTGAATCACAGAGGCCATTCGGTGACCGTTTTCGAGCGTGAGGACCGGATCGGAGGGCTTCTGATGTACGGCATCCCGAACATGAAGCTCGACAAAAGCGTCATCTATCGCCGTCAGAAGCTGATGGAGGCAGAAGGTGTGGTGTTCCGCACCGGCGTGAACATCGGAGAGGAGTCGGTGAAGGAGATTCTTAAGGAGTTCGACGCGGTGATTCTCGCGTGCGGCGCGAAGCAGCCGAGATCCCTTGCCGGAGCGGATCCGGACAAGATTCACGGAATCTACTACGCGGTTGATTTTTTGAAGGCGACGACGAAGAGTCTTCTCGATCACGGGATGACGGACGGCGTCTGGAAGACCGAGACGAGCCGCGATGCGCAGACGCTCCTGAAGGAGAAAGATTTTATCAGCGCGAAGGGCAAAAACGTCGTCGTGGTCGGCGGCGGAGATACCGGAAATGACTGCATCGGAACCTCGATCCGTCACGGCTGCAAGTCGATCACGGCGCTCGAGATGATGCCGGAGCCTCCGGTTCAGAGAAGAGAGTCGAACCCGTGGCCGCAGTGGCCGCTGGTGAAGAAGACCGACTACGGCCATGAGGAGGCAATCAGACTCTTCGGCCATGACCCCAGAGTCTATGAGACAACGGTCAAGGAATATCACACCGACAAGAAGGGAAACCTCAAGGAAATCGTCACGGTCAAGGTAAAATTCGAAAACCGCAAGATGGTCATGATTGAGGGAACGGAGAAGACCCTTCCCTGTGATCTGCTTCTGATCGCGGCGGGCTTTACCGGGTGTGAGAACTATGTGGCGAAGGCCTTCGGATTGAATCTCACAGCGAGAAACACCGTTGCCACCGAGCCGGAGCACTACAAAACCAACGTGGCGAAGGTCTTCACGGCCGGCGATATGCACCGCGGACAGTCTCTGGTGGTGTGGGCGGTCACCGAGGGCAGAAAGTGCGCCTGCAGCGTCGACGAGTACCTGATGGGGTACACGAACATGAGAGAAGCGTGACTGTTGCCTTCGAAATCGCAAAAGCCTCTTACGCACGCTTCGCGTGCGACGAGTCTTTTTGCGTTTTCGAAGAGCTTATTATGTTTTGATATCGTATAAGCTACGGATTGCTCCGTGCTCCGCACTCCCGCAATCCTACAGGTATTCGTGTTTCCGCCGTGTTTCACACGGCTTCACACTCATACCGGTTGCCTTCGAAATCGCAAAAGCCTCTTACGCACGCTTTGCGTGCGACGAGTCTTTTTGCGTTTTCGAAGAGCTTATACTATAAAATAAGTATTTTCAACGGCTCCTTATTCTTATAGAATAGGAAACTGATGACAGGCAAAGATGCTTTCCATAGAGTATCTTTGCCTGTTTTTTTATACTATGAAAGAAAGAGGATGAGATTATGTGCAGTATACTAGCTTATTGCAGCGAAGGCGGATCGGAAGAAGCACTTGCCAGAGCCCTGAGAAAAACCACCTCCCGCGGACCGGATGCTTCCAGACTGATCAACACGGAAAAGGGATTTCTCGGATTCAATCGTCTGTCCATCATGGGTCTTACACCGGAAGGCATGCAGCCCTTCGAGCTGAATGGCAATTACTGCGTATGCAACGGTGAGATCTACGGATTTCGTCCTCTGAAGGAGGAGCTGATCCAGAAGGGGTATACCTTCCGGTCGGACAGCGACTGCGAGATCCTTCTCCCATTATATAAAGAGTATGGAGTGTCGATGTTCCGCGAGCTTGATGCGGAGTTCGCGCTCGTGATCTACGACGCGGAGGCGGACGAGTATATTGCGGCGAGAGATCCGATTGGTATCCGTCCGCTGTATTACGGGTACGACAGCAGACATGTGATCCTGTTTGCGTCCGAGCCGAAGAACCTGATCGGGATCTGCGACAAGATCTATCCCTTCCCTCCGGGCACCTATTATAAGGATGGCGAGTTCCACACCTATCATGATCCTTCCTATGTCGGGGGAGATTACAGCCACGACGATGCCGAGACCATCAGTAAGAACATTCATGACAAGCTGGTTGAGGGGGTTCGGAAACGTCTGGATTCGGATACGCCGGTGGGCTTCCTTCTGTCCGGCGGACTGGATTCCTCTCTCGTCTGCGGAATTGCTGCGAAGATGCTGGACAAGCCGCTCGAGACTTTCGCCATCGGAATGGATATCGACGCGATTGACCTGAAGTACGCGAGAGAGGTTGCGGAATACATCCACAGCAACCACCATGAGGTCATTATCACGAGAGACGACGTCATTAACGCCCTGGATCCGGTCATCGCCGCTCTTGGCACCTACGATATCACCACCGTCCGCGCTTCCGTCGGCATGTATCTGCTCTGCAAGTGGATTCATGAGAACACCGACATCCGGGTCATCCTTACCGGTGAGATTTCCGATGAGCTTTTCGGATACAAGTACACGGATTTCGCGCCGGACGCGGAGGCATTCCAGAAAGAGGCGGAGAAGCGGATCCGTGAGATCAATGTCTACGATGTGCTCCGTGCGGACCGCTGCATTTCGGTGAACTCCCTGGAGGCAAGAGTTCCGTTCGGCGATCTTGATTTTGTGGATTATGTGATGCACATCGATCCGGCGAAGAAGATGAACACCTATGGAATCGGAAAATATCTTCTGCGCCACGCCTTTGAGAAGGACGCGTGCATTCCGCACAGCATTCTGATGCGTGAGAAGGCGGCATTCTCCGATGCGGTGGGGCATTCTCTCAGAAACGACATCATCGAGTACGCGGACAGCTGCTACACCGACGAGGAGTTCCATGAGAAGATTCAGAAGTACACCAGTGTGCAGCCGTTCACCAAGGAATCGCTGCTCTACCGTGAAATCTTTGAGAAATACTACCCGGATCAGGATCAGCTGATTCCGGCATACTGGATGCCGAACAAGGAATGGGAGGGCTGTGATGTAGACGATCCGTCCGCCCGTGTGCTTTCAAACTACGGAGCTTCCGGTGTCTGAAGATATTGGTCAGAAGAGATTACCGTTAGTCTTCATGTTTTGACAATTGGATGGTAATTGTCTGGAGAGGAGGTGTTGCATGGGAAGTGCGACACCTCCTTTATTATATTTCTGTAAAGATGAAAAGTATCGTGGGTTTCGTGTTAAAATAAGGATTATTAAATCTCAGACGTGCAGTTTATCGGTGATTTGTAATGGAGTGAGAGGAGAACTATGAGCAGCGAGATCAGATATCCGGATTATGACAGGAACCTTCTGGCGTTGACAGCTTCCGTTCTGAAATATTACGGAGTCTGTGATTACGGACACACGACGCTCCCGGAGATGGATGCGCTTCTGGAGCAGGGTGCGGACCGTGTGATTGTAATTCTCCTGTCCGGCATGGGAACGGTGAATTTGAACCGGCATCTGTCGGAGTCGGATTTCCTTCGGCGAAATAAGGTGTGTGATCTGTCGGCGGTCTTTCCCTCTTCGACCGCGGCGGCGGCAGTTACTCTGCGGAGTGGAGCGTCGCCGCTGGAACATTCGTGGCTCGGAAGAGATCTGTATTTTCCGGAGGTGGACCGGAATATCTCTGTTTTTCGGAATGCGGTACAGGGAACGGGGAGGAAGGCGGCGAATTACAATATTCCGATGAAGTATATTCCCTATCGACAGGTATCGGACAGGATTCTTGAGGCAGACCCGTCGGTGGAGACGCATACGCTCTCCCGCTTTGCGGGGGAGAGAGTCCGGACCTTTTCCCAGGCGATGCAGCGAATCCGGAAAATCGCTTCGGGCGGCGGGAAGAAATATATCTGCTTTTCCTGGGATGAACCGGATCGGGAGATGCACACCTTCGGGGCCGCGTCCGGAAAGGTTCACAACCGGATCCGATACCTGAATCGCGAGCTGGAAAAACTCGCCGGAGATCTTAACGATTCTCTGGTGGTCGTCACCTCAGATCATGGCATGATCGACACGCGATGGATTTATCTGGAGGATTATCCGCATCTGGCAGAGCTTCTGGAGAGGGCGCCCTCTGTGGAACCGCGCGCGGCGGCACTGTACATCCGGCCGGGGAGGAAACTGGAGTTTGAGGAAATCTTCCGGGAATTGTTTGGAGAAGAGTTTCTTCTGCTGAATCGTGAGGAGGTGCTGGAAAGAGGTCTGCTCGGCTCCGGACACCCGGGAGAGAAGACGTACGATGCCATCGGCGACTATCTGGCGGTAGCAATCGGAGACGCAAGCCTCGGATGGAAGCGCAGAAAGCGGGCGAAGGAACAGATCGGAAATCATTCGGGACTGACGGCGGACGAGATGACGGTTCCGTTGATTGTGAGTGCGATATGAGAGTCCTTCCATTTCCGGCTCAGGGAGGAGAAGAGGATAATGGAAAAGATCTGATACTGTGCATAGCGCACAATAAAATGCGACATGAGCGTGGAATAGCGTGTCCGGAAGGACACGCTATTGGTCTGTATTGCACAAAATGATAAATGGGAGTAAAATTTTCTGTGTATTTCAATGTATAAAAATACAATCGGGTACAAACGAGTATTTACGAGTACAAATAAGTCGCAGATGGTGGAACGAAAGCGGATTTTTTGGGGCAGACAGCAGCCGGAGCGGCATAAATGGAGCAAGAGAATATGAAGCTGAGTATGTGGATGATTGCGAACCGTCTGGCGCCGCTTATGGACATCCGGACGGATATTCATAAGGATGCTAAGCCGATTCTGAGCAGCGCGAGGCTGGCCTACGCAACGAACTGTGTGCATGTCTACGAGGAAAAGGATTACGTCGTCTATGAGGGCGAGAACGGTGACCGCATCCGAATCTATAATCTGAGCGTTCTGGAGGCATTTGAGATCCTTCAGGGTGTATTTGACTATTACCAGGACTGGGAAGCCAGGGTCGAGGAGGATGTCCGCAAAGGGGATTACAAGGACATCGTCGAACAGACAGAGTTTATTTTTCGGAATCCGATCCTGATACAGGATGGCAACACAAAGGTTCTGGCAATGAGCCATGTGGAAAAAATAGAGTCGATGGATTCGGAGTGGCAGTATATCGCCCGCTACGGTTATTCGTCGCTGAACAGCATCTATCAGATCGAATACGAAAACCTGGAGCCGGGGAACCGGGAGAGCTGTTCGGTGTTTCACTGGAAGCAGAATGTGGAGAATTCGTTTCATGGTATCTCCAAGGCACTGTATCTGGGGGATACGGAGTGCGGAAGGATTTCCGTCGTAGAGTGCAGCCGCCTGGCAAATGCCGGAGATGTGCAGCTTCTGGAGCGTCTGGGTCAGATTCTTCAGCCATACATCGGCATCGCGATGCAGAATGAGGTGCGGCAGGAGAACCCGCTTTATGATTATCTGTTTGAGGATAGCGGAGATGAGGAGAAGGTACTCCGGCAGCTGTCCCGTTTCGGATGGAGCAGGGACGAGAATTTTGAGATCGCGCTCCTGGATCCGGAAGGAATGGACAACGGGATGAATCCGACGAAGGCAAGAAATGTCATTGAGCACGCGATTATGCACAACTTCCCGGGCTGTTACGTACTGCAGAAGGCACCGTACGTGATCATTCTCACCACAAGGAATCTGTACCGCGACCGGGTGTTTCAGACGTTCCTGGTGTCGTTTACCGAACAGAATTCCGTATACAGCAGCTTCAGCCTTCAGGTGCGCGGCATTGAGAACATTCCGTCCCTGTACCGACAGGCCGTGTACACGCTGGAGTCGGGGCGAAGAGACGAAAGGCTGATGGAGGAGGATGAGCTTCTTCGCCATATTTTCCGGTTCGGAAGCTATGCCAGCCGATACATCATTGAGACGCCGGATATGAGCGACAAGGTCTGTGCCTGCCATCCGGCGGTGGTCCGTCTGTGGGAGCAGAAGGTCCGGAAGGGAAAAACGGAGCCCTATGATACGCTCAAGACCTTTCTGGAGAGCGAGCGGTCGATCCAGCGCACCGCGACGGAGATGTATGCGCACCGGAATACCATTACCTACCGGCTCGGGAAGATCCAGAGCATCCTGAAGGAGGATCTGGATGATCCGGATCTGAGGCTGTATCTTCTGCTGAGTATGATGATCCTGGAAATGGAGCAGAGAAGAGAGGAAGCGAAGGAAAAGGCAGAATGAAGACTGTAGGATCCGGAATTGGATTCTCAGCCCGCAGCATTTCCGGTGATTGCCGGTGTATCCGAGGATGGCGCTGTACCTGCAGCGGCACCGTTGCCTTCTGTGGTGCCGGTGTCAGAAAAAACACTTCCGGTATCAGTGGAGGCTCCGCCGCCGGTCCCGTCAGAAGCGCTGCCGTTCGTTTCAGGAGAAGCGCCGCCAGTTCCGTCAGAAGCTCCGCCGGTCCCGGGATTGGTTTCTGTACTCGTCCCGGCGTTGTCGGTTGCCGGGTCGGTTGGGGTGGCCTGGCCGCCCGCTCCGGAGTTCTCCGAAGACTGCTGACCGTCAGCGCCGGAAGCAGACTCCGAATTCGCGGAGGAAGAGGAGGAACCATTGGATGAGGCAGCATCTGTGCCTGAGGAGGTTCCCCAGGACGCAGAGGGATTCGCTTCATAATAGGTTCCGCCGCTCTGGCTGCCATAGCTCTGATACTGGTTGTAGTAGTAGTCGGAGGTGTTCTGACGATTGCTGATGATATCCTCCATGTTGTCGGGCGCTGTGGAGCCGGAACCGCCCTTGGAGTTGGAATCAGCCGCAGAGGTATCCCGATCGGTTTTGCTTACGCCGTTTGCATTCATCAGTACAACGGAGTACATGCCTGTTTCGTTGAAAAGGGACTCAAACGCCTTGGCATCCCTTACGACAATTCCGGAGAGCGGGTCGCTGATCACGACGGTTCCGGAATCCAGGTCAAAACCGGTGAGAACCATGCAGTGTTCGTTTTTGTACCAGGTATAGGTGTGGCCGTCGTATTCGTAGGACTGAGAGCTGATCATGGGATCGGACATATACATCGTGCCCCAGATCACGACGGGATAGCCTGCTGCGACGACCTTGCACAGGTCTAAGAGAGAGGTTCCCGAGGTGTTGATTGCGGCGATGTCGAGTTTGTTTTCCTTGATATACTTCTCGGCGGTGTTTACAATTCCTCCTGCAAAAACGCCTGCGCCGCTGTCTGTGTGCGGGTCGCCCGCGTACTGATAGGCAAGGTTGTCGCCGTATTCCAGATACTTATCGGCAATTTCGGTTTTCTCAAGATCGCAGCCGAGGGAATTGAGAGCAATTGTCAGAGCGACGGATTCACAGCCGGTCGGAAGCTCGGGATTCTGCAAAATCTCCGGGGCATCGAGCACGACCTTTTTGTCGGTGAGATCGGAAGAAAGAATGGAGTCCAGCTCCGTTTCCGCCGTGTCAACAGACCAGTTGGAGACCAGATCCGCGCTGTCGGTGGGAAGAGAAGAATCCGAGGAATCCGCAAAGGATGCTCCGGATGCAGATAGCTGCGTCTCCGAAGCAACATCAGAGGAAGAACCACAGCCGGTGAGCATCGCCGAAGCAAGAGCGGAAGCGAGAATCAATGATAAGAATCGGTATTTGTTTTTCATAATATTTCGCCTTTTGAACCTTTATCAGTCGGTTCTGTATTAGAAGAGGTTTCGATCAGGAAAACCCGTTCTTTTCGTTCAGATGACGATAAGGATTTTAGCACAATTATGCAATAAGAAGAAGCGAAAATATCATGACTTATACAGTTTGTGGCACAATCAGAGGTTCCAGATAATGGTGAACAATACTACCAGAAATACAAGGCAGGACAGGCGCACCAGCATGGATATTCGCTTCTGTGCGGACATTGGTTTGAAAGAAAAGAAATGGGATTTTACAATTGGTTTATTTGAAATACTTGTATTTGAAATATTGGTAAGGGTACTCATAAAAACACCTCCTGCTATTTTTACAATAGTAGAAGGTGCGGGGCGGATCTATCACAGGACAGATAAATCTGCGTTAAGTGCAGGTAAAACCGGGACTACACCAGATATAAGCATAGAGCAGCATGAGAATACATAGTGCGCCCTCTTATCCGGGAAGCTCGGATGCGTATTTCTGATAAAGCTCGGTAAGCCGGTTATACTCGTCGGTGCTGAGATTCTCTTTTGCGTACTGCATCAGGCCATCATAGTCCTGATTTTCGATATAGGAGCTCGCCGCGGCGATAGTGGATGGGGTCAGGTGGTTCTGGAGGATCTGCGAGGCCTCTTCCTTATCGGAATCAGAGATGGAATCCATGACCTGCCGGACGGCAGCGGAGTCTGTGCCGTTTCCGGCGGCGTCCAGAATCTGCTGCGTGACGGTGTCGGTGAGCTTTTCTGTGACCGCGTTTGCGGCGAGCTTCTGCACCTGATTTCGGTTTACGTAGAGCACAGCTGCCGCCACGAAGAGCAGCAGTAGAATCGTGAGCATGATGTTTCGTAAAATGTGAGAGCGGCGCCTGCGCCGACGGTATCTGGACATATTTTTTCTCCCTGTGTGGATGGGTCTGCATACAGAATATTGTTCATTGGTAAACATCAGTATAACATCAGAACAGCATCAGCGCAGCGTGTTTTATCTCGTTTACGGTTCTGACACAAAAACGCCGAAGCGACTCTGACTCACTTCGACGTCCTTTTCTTTTATGAGGGGGGAGATGTGACAGCCGGTATGTTTATCAGCTGTCTGACTTATACTTTACGGGATAAATGTGTCGAAAGTGTGGACACGGAGTAAAAGAATTCTAAAAATGACCGTGAAGCCGGAACTTTTCCGTTCGCTTCGTTTTCATTCCTCTCTTCGGCCGTATGGCCGCCGTGATTGTAGAATTTTTTGGAAGAACGAATAACTGCCACGGCATTGGGAATGCCGAATCTTGCCTGTTCCTTGACAACCTATATGAAATTCAGTAAAATTATTTTGCATGAATAGCACGAAAATGCGTGCTGGTTTCGATAACGATTTGTAGGTTTTGCCGATAAAAGCAGAGGTGTTCCGGAATACAGAACGGGAATCGCCCGTGTATTCAGGCGGCAGCCGACCCATGCAAATATCCGGAATGAGAAGGAAGAACGGAGGAATCAAATGTATCAGGACGATTACAAACGCTGGTTGAATGCGGATCTCATTGATTTTGATTTGAAGAAGGAGCTTCGTGATATTGAGGGCGACGACGAGGCGATCAAGGACCGTTTTGCGGTGAAGCTGCAGTTCGGAACGGCAGGACTTCGCGGAACGCTCGGCGCCGGCACGAACCGGATGAACATTTGGGTAGTCAGACAGGCCACACAGGGCGTGGCGGACTGGGTGAAGACCCAGGGCGGGACGCAGACCGTGGCGATCAGCTACGACAGCCGTCTGAAGGGCTGGAATTTTGCAAGGGACGCGGCGGGCGTTCTGGCGGCAAATGGAATCAAGGTGCGCATCTACGATGAGCTGATGCCGGTTCCGGCGTTGAGCTTTGCCACCAGATATTACAAGTGCAACGCCGGCATCATGGTGACGGCTTCTCACAATCCGGCGAAGTATAACGGATACAAGGCATACGGACCGGACGGATGCCAGATGACCGATGACGCAGCCGCTGTTGTATATGATTCGATCCAGAAGACCGATGTACTCACCGGCGCAAAGTACATGTCGTTTGCGGAGGGCGTCGAGAAGGGACTGATTCAGTTCGTCGGCGACGACTGCAAGGAGGCTCTGTACGCGGCGATTGAGGAGAGACAGGTAAGACCGGGTCTTGCAAAGACGGCGGGCTTGAAGCTCGTGTATTCTCCGCTGAACGGAACCGGACTCGTACCGGTTACCCGTGTGCTGCAGGATATCGGAATTACGGATATTACGATTGTTCCGGAGCAGGAATACCCGAACGGATATTTCACAACCGCTCCGTACCCAAACCCGGAGATTTTCGAGGCGCTGAAGTACGGACTTGAGCTTGCGAAGAAGACCGGAGCAGATCTGATGCTGGCGACAGATCCCGATGCAGACCGTGTCGGCATTGCCATGAAGTGCCCGGACGGCTCCTATGAGCTGGTATCCGGAAACGAAATGGGCGTCCTTCTTCTGGATTACATCTGTGCGGGACGTATCGAGAAGGGAACCATGCCGAAGAATCCGGTAGCAGTGAAGTCGATTGTATCGACGCCGCTGGCGGACCTTGTGGCAAAGCATTATGGCGTGGAGCTGAGACATACGCTCACCGGTTTCAAGTGGATCGGCGATCAGATCGCCCAGCTGGAGGCTGACGGTGAAGTGGACCGTTTTATCTTTGGATTTGAGGAGAGCTACGGCTATCTGGCCGGCCCGTATGTGCGGGATAAGGATGCCATCATCGGATCCATGCTGATCTGCGAAATGGCGGCGTATTACAGAAGCATCGGCTCCTCCATTAAGCAGCGTCTGGAGGAGATCTACAAGGAGTACGGCCGTTACCTGAACAAGGTGGACAGCTTCGAATTCCCGGGACTTTCCGGAATGGATAAGATGGCTGGAATCATGGCGGAGCTGCGCAAGAACCCGCCGGCAGATTTCGCGGGCAGAAAGGTGGTCAGCGTCACCGATTACGAGGAACCCGAGAAGACAGGCCTTCCGAAGGCCAATGTACTGATCTACGGTCTCGAGGACGGCGCGTCCGTGGTTGTACGTCCATCCGGAACAGAGCCGAAGATCAAGGCATACTACACGACAAAAGGAAAGGATCTTGCGGAGGCGGAGGCCGAGAAGGAAGAACTCGCGGCAGCGCTCAAGCCGATTTTCGAGTAATTGAAACAATAAGTCAAGAAAGTTTATCAAGAAAAATGCGGTCATATGACCGCATTTTTCTTGACATGAGAACTTTTCTGCGCTTAAATTGAGATATACGGAGGTGACCGCGTGAGTAAGCAAGCTGATCAATCAGATATCGCCGCGTTTCTTGCGCGGGTGAAGAAATTAGTTTCTGCAGGAAAGTATGATTTCGTTCCGCGAAGGAAGAATATGCAATCGCTGGCGCAGCATGGGCTCACACCCATTGATGCAAAAAATGAAATTATTGGGCTTGTGGTTGGTGATTACTATAAAGGACCTAAACAAGATTTTGATCCTAAGCGCCCGGGGGATATTTGGGAATTCAAAAAGGATGTGGACGATGTACAATTTTATGTGAAGATAAAGATTGTACAGGAAAATGGTGAGGATATTGTAAAATGTCTTGGTTTCCACGAAGATGAATTCTTTCAGGAAAGGAGGTAACTTCGATGAGGAGGTACTGTGATGAATGCGAAAGGGAAGTAGAAACGAAAGTGATCAGCAAGAAAGAAACATATGATGTATGCGGAGAACCCATCGAGGTTGATGCAAGGGTATTAGTATGCGCGGAGTGTGGGGAGGAGTTTTATTCCGAGGAGTTAGACAATGCGACCCTTGTAAGTGCATACAATGAATACCGACGAAAGCATAAGCTTCTTTTTCCTGAAGAAATTAGAAAAATCAGAGAACAATATGGGTTAAGCCAGAGAGCGTTTTCAAGATTATTGAACTGGGGAGACAAGACCATATGCAGATATGAAAATGGTTCCATTCAGGATAAGGCGCATAACAGCTTACTGCTGTTTTTGCGCGAGCCTGAGAATATGAGAACATATCTGACTGACAATGAAGTAGCTCTAACCGACAGACAGAAAGACAAGCTGTTGGCAGCCTTAGATCAGTTGAAACGGAATAATAAGCATAAGATGGAACGGGATTTCTTCAATGACTTTTTTACAAGAGTTCCTTGTGAAGAAAATGGATACAGAACATTTGATTATGATAAGTTCTGCGCGATGGTCGTTTTTTTTGCCCGCAAAAGCACAGAACTTCTCAAGACGAAATTAATGAAACTTTTGAACTATTCAGACATGGTTTTTTACAAAGAAAACGGAGTATCAATATCAGGATTGCGCTATGCGCATTTGCCATATGGCCCGGTTCCAGAGAATTATGATATTCTTTTTGGCGCTATGGCAGCGGATCACATCGCTCATATCGAGATCGTTTATGACAATGGATACGAGAAACATCAGGTCATTGCTGAAGAAGAGATGCCTAAGGATGTTCTTTCTGCGGATGAGCTGGCTGTGTTGGAACGTGTATACAATAAATTTGCGGGATTCGGATCCGTGGATATTTCAAATTATTCGCATAATGAAAAAGGTTATGCAAAAACGAAACCAGGAGAAATTATTTCTTATTCATATGCGAAGGACATACAATTCAACTAAGAAAAATCAATCGCTGCGATGATAGGATATCACACGTTATGCTGGTTTTATTCTGTTACATGCAGTCAAAGGCCTGGTTCCGAATATACACATCAAACCTCGGAAGCACGAATGAAATATTTCCGTAGCCTTCCGGCTGAATCAGCCCCTGCCGCATCAGACGGTTTCGGTAGACGCCGAATTCGGACGGCGGCATGGATATTTGCTTTCGAATGGAGGTGACGTCTCCGGTCCCGGAACGGGCAGTTGCTTCCAGGATTTTCCGCTTCATCGGAGACTGCTCCTCCCAGATTTTGCTGTAAACATATTCCTCCATAAACATATCAAATCTCGATACGATACTCTCTGTGATTTTGCCGGAATCCTCTTCCCAGCAGAGATAACCGACCACCTGATAGGCATAGGAATACCCTTTCGTGAGAGAAGCCATCTGTCTGGCATCTTCTTCGGAATTGTGAAAGGTCGTCCGGTAGCTCTCCGTAACGGCCGACATATTCAGAGGAGAGAGGAAAATCTTCGGCGCGCGATACAGAAAGGTTAGCGTTTTCTCATTCTGCAGCTGATACAGATTGTCATATAACCCGGCCATCAGAAGGTATATCGGATATTTGTTCCGCAGAAGGAGCTGGAATTCACTCACAAATTTTCGCATAGCTGCTGAATTCGCGGCCTCGTCGATGGCAATCAGAAGCTTCCTGTCATGTGCGCGCAGAATCTCCATCATGCGTTCAATGATCGAAGCGGAAAAATGATTCACGGTATATTTGACAGGCGGCGAATGTACAGCCTGGTCAGATAGGCGTGAATAAAAAATGATTGAAGAGGACAGACGCAGAGGCTACAATAAAAGGGACATATGCTATGTTTTACGGCAGATCAGCAGGACGGAAGACGGGTATTACAGATACAGGAGGCGGGCTTCATGAGGATTGCGCAGATTCAGTCTCACGTATATGAGGACAAGCAGAGAAATCTGGACATGCTGGCCGGGAAGCTGGACCGGCTCGACAGCGAGGCGGTGGACCTGGTCACGGTCGGAGAGATGTTCACGACGCCCTATGAGACCTCCTGTTTTCCGAGGTACGCGGAGCCGGAAGGCGGCATGAGCTGGAGGCAGCTCTCCGATCTGGCGAGATCGCACCGGATCTACCTCTCCGCCGGCTCGATTCCGGAGGTGGACGCGGAGGGCCGCGTATACAATACGGCCTATGTATTCGACCGGGAGGGAAGACAGATCGCGAAGCACAGGAAGGCGCATCTGTTTGATATCGATGTAGAGGGCGGACAGCGATTCCGGGAATCGGATACGCTGACGGCAGGGAAGACTGCGACTGTCTTCGAGACGGAGTTCTGCAGAATGGGCATCTGTATCTGCTTTGACTGCAGATTTCCGGAGATGGTGCGCGAGATGGTCCTGTCCGGCGCAAAGGTGGTGCTGGTTCCGGCGTCCTTCAATATGACCACCGGTCCGGCGCACTGGGAGCTGATGTTCCGGTCGCGCGCGGTGGACAATCAGTGCTACATGATCGGGACGTCGGATGCGCGAGATCTTTCCTTTTCCTATGTGTCCTGGGGGCATTCCATAGTGGTTTCGCCGTGGGGAGATGTCGTAGCGGAGATGGACGAAAAGGAAGGCGTGCAGATCACGGATCTGGATCTGGCTCTTGTGGACAAGGTGCGGCGGGAGCTGCCGCTGCTGCAGGCATTCAGAAAATGAGAGGTTTCTGAATTTGCTGTTTCTACAGAACACAGATTTCAGGACGATACAGATATAATATTAGGGTATATTCAAGAATACAGATAAGAATGTATCTATATAGGAAGGAATCTTATAGAATTTAAAATCAGGAAGGAATCAGACATGGATATTTCCAGTGCGGTATATATTTTTCTGGAGGACAGGAAGCGGATCGATAAGTTCGGGCCGGAGGACGGGCATCCCGCGATGGCGGGCCTGAATATCCTGCATTTTCTGCAGGAGCGGATCCGGAACGACGAGATGGAGAAGTTTGGAGAGATTGTGCGGGGCTGCCAGTTCCTCCCCTATGACGAGACACAGATGGACGCGAGAACAGACCGGTCGAGCGATATCCTGGGACTTCTCTGGAGAAAGGGTTCGATGAAGCTGTATAACAGCGAGGACTTTGCGGATGTGGTGGACTATGTCTACATCATCGACCTGGACAACCGTTACCTCCGGATTATCAACAACTATGAATACACCATTCCGTTCGATGAGCTGGCGGAGCTCTCGGATGACGATTATCTGGAGAGAATCGCGGCGTTTGAGGGAGACGGGGAAGAATCATGATCGCAACGATAACAATGAATCCGTGCATCGACAAGACATTCACCATCCGGGGATTTGCCTACGGAGGACTGAACCGTGTGCAGACGAAGCGGTCGGATTTCTCCGGAAAGGGCATAAACGTCTCCATCGTGCTGCACCAGCTCGGAATCCCGGTGCGGACCTTCGGCATCAATTACACGAAGAACGGGCAGGATTTTTCGAAGGGGCTTGAGGCCCTGGGAATCCGCTATGAGGGCTTTATGGCGGAAGGATCTGTCCGGGAAAATATCAAGGTGATGAATGAGGAGGATCGTGTCACGACCGAGCTGAATCAAAAGGGTGATCGGCTTGACGAGAAGACGATCCGGGCATTCCGGGAGCAACTCCTGGTTCAGCTCTCCGACCCGGAGATTGATATGGTGGTGATCACCGGTAGCGTGCCGCAGGGAGTGCCGACCTCCTTCTACAGAGACCTGACCGCGGAATGCAAAAGGATCGGAAAAAAGGTGATTCTGGACGCGGAGGGAGAGCTTTTTCTGGAAGGAATCAAGGCCTGTCCCGATGTGATTAAGCCGAATCTCTATGAATTTGAGACGGCGTTCGGACTGGAGAGGCCGGAACGGGAGGACATCCTCCGAAAGGCGAGAGAGGTCATCGACGGAGGCGTCGGGATCATTTGCCTGTCGATGGGCGCCGAGGGAGCCATGATTATCGATCGGGACGAGGCCTGGATCTGTCCGGCGGACAAGATTGATGTCAGAAGCACGCAGGGCGCCGGAGATTCGATGGTCGCCGGTATGTGCCTGGCGATGGAAAAGGGACTTCCGCTATCGGAGATTCTGCGCTATGGAGTGATTGCAGCGGACGGGTCACTGATCCGGGAAGGAACGCAGCTTTGCACAAAAGAGAACTTTGAAAGGTTCCGGAAGGAAGTCCGGGTTTTCAGAGCAGAGGAATGAGAGATAACTGGAGGAACGAGAATTCTATGAAATGTCCATATTGTGGTGAACAAAATCCGGATACTGCGAGGCGGTGTTCGCGTTGCGGCAGACGGCTGGATAAGGTTCGGGTAAAAAAAAGAGAGCGCCAGCTTCTGCTTATGGGAATCATCCTGATTCTGGTGATCCTGGCGGCGGGAATCGGCGCGATGTTCGGCATATCGAAATTTCTTCAGGATGGCAAGGACAGCAGTCCGCAGAAGGTCACGATCAAGTCGACGCCGACGCCGGAGGCGGAATCGGTAAGCGGTTCTTCTTCGTCCTCCGTCTCTTCCAGCTCGGAGCCGTCCGTGACGCCGGCAGCCGAGGAGGAGAAGCTCACGGCTTCTATCGTGGACTCAAGCCGGCAGGCGCAGATCGATCTGCTCGGGTATTCGCAGGTGACCGTGGCGAGCGCCGACGCCACATCGACGATTTCCCAGGCGGGCATCGACAATACGCCGCACGTACTGTACGACGGATCGAAGGACAGCAGCTGGCAGGACGGAGTGGACGGACCCGGAATCGGCGAGAGCGTTACCTATCATCTGGATCAGGTCTATAAGATCAGGTTCCTGGTGCTCCGCCTCGGAAACTGGTATGGCACGGATGACAATTACACGATGAACAATCGTCCGAAGACCATGACATTCAAGTTCGGCGATCAGAGTGTTCAGATTACCTTCCCGGATGAGAAGAAGGAATTCTGCGTAGAGCTTTCCAAAGATGTGGAAGCGTCCGAGATTCAGATGATCCTTGATGCGGTCTATCAAGGCACGGCTTATGACGATACCTGCATCAACGAGGTCGACGTCTACGGCGTTCCGACCGGAGAAGCCGCGGCAGTTTCCGGAACAGATACAAATACAGCGGCAGGCACTGGCAGCCAGGCAACCAGAGCTTCCGGTAACGGGACCGATTCTATAGCATCCGGGGCGACGGGAACGGCAGGAGCAGACGGAACCGGAGGCGCAGGAACAGGCAGCACAGCGGGTGGAACAGGAACCTACGGAGCGGATGCCTACGGTGGAACAGGAAACAGTGGCGCGGGTGTCTACGGAGGAACGGACGGCAGCACATATGGCAGCGGCAACACCGGCACCTATGACAACGGTAACAGCGCAGGAACCGGATACGGAGACGGCACATACGGCGGGGCCGGGAACTACGGTCAGACGGATAATTACAGCGGATATTGAAAAACTGCCTTCAATTCAGGCGGGATTCATGGTATGATGAATGTTGTCCGAAGGATCTCAGATAGAAAGTGATTTATCGGAAGAAAATCGGATATGATGAACCCTGTCCGATGAATATCGGGAAAGGTTGATCAAGGTTAAAGCAGCAGACAACAGGTATTGGAGGTGTACTAAAATGAAACTGCAGAACATTAAGGACGTAAATGCATTTTTCAAGGTAATCGATGGTTGCAAGGGCCGTGTAGAGCTGGTTACCGCTGAGGGCGACAGACTGAACCTCAAATCAAAGCTCAGCCAGTACGTATCACTTGCAAATATCTTCTCGAATGAGGCTTCCATCCCGGAGCTTGAGATCGTAGCTTCCGAGCCGGAAGATATCAAGGCATTGATGGATTTCATGATTCAGGGAAATTGATGAATACGACAACCGCTTGGGCAGATGCAGCGATGCATTTTCCCGGGCGGTTATTTTTTTGCCTTCTTGTTTTTGCTCTAGATGGCGCAAAGTGATGTGCTGCTGGTATGTTATGATATCGCAATAAAAACATTCATCGATTATTATGATATTGTAAAGATGAATCAGGAACAGAAGAGAATATTGATTCGAGCGGACTGACGCCGGAGGAGGGGATGGATATGGCAATCGATCTGATCTCCGAAAAGGAGTTCCGGGACAAGATCGCCGCGGTTCGAAAGGATATGGACGAGGGAATTTCCATGGCACAGAGCCTGAAGGATCATGGGATCTTTTCCGGCATGTACGCCAGGATGGTGATTCTGGGAGAAAAATCCGGCTCTCTGGATCAGGTTCTCGGCGAGATTTCCGGGTTCTACGGACAGCAGGCGCAGGAACGGCTCAGCCGTTTTATTTCCTCGATCGAGCCGATCCTGATCATCCTTCTTTCCCTGCTGACGGGCGCGATCCTTCTGAGTGTCATGCTTCCGCTACTGGGCGTGATCTCCTCTCTGTAACCCACTGGGAGAAATTGAGGATATACGCACGGCTGCAAAACTAAAAAGCGCAACTCGTAAGCTGACGAAATGCATAAAGGCAGTTTGTGAGCAGAAGAAATGCATAAAGACAGTTCGTGAGCAGACGAAATGCATAAAGATGGTTTGTGAGCAGAAGAAATGCATAAAGACAGCTCGTGAGCCGCTGACTGGGCGAGGGACGGGAGAAACTGGAATCTGGGGAAGTATACGGCATCCGATAAATTCATAGATTTAATAGGAAAACGGATGGATTTCAAGAAAACGGAGGGCACTGGATCATGGCGCGTTTTGCAAGAAAGAGACACAGCCGAAATTATACATATATGCGGCTCGCTGCTGCGGTTGTGGTGATTCTGGCCTTCGGAATCGGGATTCATCTGATTGCCGTCGGCGATGAAAGCCGTCAGGAGAAGAGTCTGCGGCAGGCTCTCGAGAATGACATAACGGCGTGTTATTCGATGGAGGGAAGGTATCCGGAAAGCCTGGCGTATCTGAAGGAGAATTATGGGCTCATCTATAATGAAAAACTGTTCTATGTGGACTATCAGGTGACAGGAAGCAACATCCGCCCGGTCGTCACCGTGATCCGGAGAGAGAAGGGGAGCGGAGAGGAATCGTAATCCGGATAGAGAACAGGAGCGGAGAGTGGTAGATCGTTCAGAAAATAGACGGACCAATGATTTTGCAAGATGACGCTAGGTAAGGCCTTCTTTGACATTTCAATTGGTCTAGCCAATTAGTGAATGCTCTAGTAGTGAGTGATGAAACGTTTCCGGAGATAGCGACACGGAGGAAATGACATGAACCGGTTTCGGGAGAGCAGAAAATCGAATGCATCGTTGATCGGAGCCTTTGCCGCCATATTGCTGGCATTATTTTTTGCCGGAAGCGCGATTCTGGTTCTTTTATTCGGCGTGCGGGAATATGAAGCGACGGTGAGGAAGTCGTCCGAGGATTTTTCATCGCGGACGCTGCTGACCTATATCACAGAAAAGATTCATCATAACGACGCGGAGGGAAGGGTAAGTATCCGGACGGTAGACGGCGTGCCGGTTCTCGCGCTTGCAAGTGTCGATTCCGGTACAGAGTATGAAACCTTCATTTATGAATATGAGGGCAGTGTGCGGGAGCTGACCGTGACCGACGAAAATGGATGGCAGCTGGATGCGGGTGAACCGATACTGGAGGTGAAGGGGTTTACGCCGGAAGAACTGGAGCCGGGGCTCTTCTATTTCGATTGTCTGGACAGCAAGGGAGAGCGGGCGGAGACCTATGTATATGTACACTCGGTTTCCGCAGGCACTGACAGAAGCATAAGGTGAGGGGAGAGTTTCATGAAAAAGCGGGAATCGTTTTTGTTCCTGATCGAACTGATGATTTCAATCTTAATTTTCTTCGGGGTCGCCGCAATTTGTCTGCTGATTTTTTCAAAGGCGCACCGTATGAACCGATCCTCGCAGGAACTGAACACCGCTTCACGGGCGGAGGCAAATCTTGCGGAATTGGTCAGCAGCGCGGGAAGCGTCGAGGAGGCGGTGAATCGGATCAAAGCGGTCTGCCCGGAGGCGGAGTTTTCGGATCTGACCGGGGAGAGCGGCGTCGCGCTTGTCATTCCGTATGATTCGCATCTGAGACGGACGGACAAGCAGGCGGCGTATCAGCTGACCGCTGTGATCCAGATGGAAAGCGAGATGCTCCATGCGGACATGCATTTTTATCCGGTGGATGAGAAGGGGCAGAAAACAGGGGATTCGGTGTATGACCTTGTGACAAGGAATGTAATTCCGATTACGGAGGCAGAGAAGGCGGAATGAACGTGCCTGTAAAAGACGAAGGGAAGACAAGGCAGAAGGAAGCTGCTTTTTATGGAGGATGAGAAGACAGAATGAATGTGCCATATTTTAGAAAAAAACGAACGGACCAGGGAGCTGCGTTTCCTTTTCCCCTGGGCCTGTCTCTTCTGTTTGTTTCCTTTCTCGCACTCTGCATCTTTTCTTTTGCGGTGCTTTCGCTCCTTACGGCGAGAAACGGGTATCGGATCAGTCAGAAGACCGCAGAACACCAGAGCGCATATTATGCCGCTTCGAATAAGGCAGAGGACCGGATTGCGGAGCTGAACGCCCAGTGGAGGGAGGCGAAAGGAACCGGGAAACAGCCTCCCGAAAAGGTATCCTTTCAGGTTGCGATCGACAGCGGAAGCGTTCTGTCTGTCGCTCTGGAAGGGAAGGACACGACAGAAGAGGGCGGCACAGCCGGTTATCAGATCACGGAATGGAAGGAGATTTCAACGGGCGAATGGAAACCGGAGACAACGATTCCGGTCATGACGCCGGGCGTATCCTGAATGAGAACGAGCAACAGCAGGACAGAAATTGGAAGAAAAAGCTTCGAGGGACAGGAAGAGATGGACATCACAGAAATTTTGAAAAAGGGAGTTGAGATGCAGGCGTCGGATATCTTTATCGTTGCCGGCGCGGCCCTTACGATACGAAAAGACGGTGAGATTCAGAGTGTTTCAGACACAAAATTAACGGCGGACGATACCAGGCAGCTGGTAGCCGGGATTTATGAGCTGGCGGAGAACCGGGACCGTCTGCCCTTGAAAAAAGAGGGAGATGATGATTTTTCCTTCCATATCGCGGGGCTTTCCCGGTTCCGGGTGAGCGCGTATAAGCAGAGAGGGTCGTATTCGGCGGTTATCCGGATTGTTGCCTTTGAGCTGCCGGATCCGTCGAAGCTCGGGATACCGGAGAGCGTAATCCGCACAGGCGCGCAGAGGCGGGGCATGGTGCTGGTGACAGGCCCTGCGGGCAGCGGCAAGACAACGACGCTCGCCTGTATCCTCGATGCCATCAACGCGCAGAGAAATGCGCATATTATTACGCTGGAGGACCCGATTGAATATCTGCACAGGCACAAGAGAAGCATTGTGAGCCAAAGAGAGATCCGGTCGGATTCAAACAGCTATCTGACAGCGCTTCGCGCGTCGCTCCGGCAGAGCCCCGACGTTATTCTGCTCGGCGAGATGCGGGATTACGAGACGATCTCTGTCGCAATGACAGCGGCCGAGACCGGACACCTGATTTTTTCCACGCTGCATACGATGGGGGCGGCCAATACCATCAACCGGATCATCGATGTCTTCCCGGCGAATCAGCAGCGGCAGATCGCAGTGCAGCTTTCCACTGTTCTGATGACCGTTATATCACAGCAGCTGGTTCCGTCGGTGGACGGAGGAAGAATTCCTGCCTTTGAGATCATGACGGTCAATCCTGCGATCCGGAATATGATCCGCGACAACAAGATCTATCAGATCAACGGTGTTATATACGGGTCTGCGACGGAGGAGATGGTCTCGATGGATAACAGCCTCTTCAATTTGTATCAGGCCGGGAAGATTACCAGGCAAACCGCGCTGGAGTGTGCGACTAACCCGGAAATGCTCGAGAGAAGACTGAAGGGGTGATGACAGGCAAAATCGAATCTCTATGCACCGATGACCGGGAAAGAAATGCCTGCAGAATTGGAAAATCAGGAGAGCAGGGAAGATGCAGGGACGCGGGTCTTGTGATATCTGATTTGACATTTTTCCGGTTTGCAGTATAATGGTAGAGCTACGCAATAGAATAGTGCACAACCTAATCAGCCGCTGACAGCGGCGGTTCACAGAACAGGAGAGTGATTTTATATGGCAAAGATAGATATTATTTCAGGTTTTCTGGGCGCAGGCAAGACTACGCTGATCAAGAAGCTTCTTGCGGATGCCCTGAAGGGACAGCAGGTCGTTCTGATTGAGAACGAGTTCGGAGAAATCGGAATCGACGGCGGTTTCCTGAAGGACGCGGGCATTGAAATCAAGGAGATGAACTCCGGCTGCATCTGCTGCTCTCTGGTCGGTGATTTCGGCGTTGCGCTGAAGGAGGTCGTTGACAAGTATCATCCGGACCGTGTGATCATTGAGCCGTCCGGCGTCGGAAAGCTGTCCGATGTCATTCGCGCGGTTGAGAAGAATGCCGGTGCTGCAGATCTTGAGCTGAACAGCGCGACGACGGTTGTCGATGTCACAAAGGCGAAGATGTATCTGAAGAACTTCGGTGAGTTCTTCAAGAATCAGGTGGAGGCTGCCGGAACGATCATTCTGAGCCGTATGGATACGCCGAAGGCCACAGACGCGAAGGTAGAGGAAGCCCTGGCACTGATCCGTGAGCTGAACCCGAAGGCGACGATTATCACCACGCCGGTCGAGCAGCTCAGCGGCAGGAAGGTTCTGGACACGATGGAGGGTGTGAAGATCGATCTGTCTCTCGTTGAAGACGATGATGACGACGAGGACGAGCACGAGCATCATCACTACCATCACGATCATGATGACCATGATGAGGACGATCATGAGCACTGTGACCATCATCATGATGACCATGATGAGGACGAGCATGAGCACTGCGGCCACCACCATGATCACGATGAAGACGGACACGAGCATCATCACGATCATGATCACTGCGGCTGCGGCCATCATCACCATCATCACGATGCGGATGAGGTCTTCACCAGCTGGGGCCAGGAGACGATCCGGAAGTACACCGCTGATGAGATCAGCAGCATTCTGGAGGCGTTGTCCGCGGACAATACCTATGGAACCATTCTCCGTGCAAAAGGAATGGTGGAAGGAGCCGACGGCAAGTGGATCTACTTCGACATGGTTCCGGAAGAGGCGGATGTCCGCGAGGGCGCACCGGAGTACACTGGGCGTCTGTGCGTGATCGGATCCGATCTGAAGGAAGACAAGCTGAAGGAACTCTTCAAGCTATGATAGGAGCCGACGCAGGGCTTTGCGATATCGTGATGATAACGCTTTTCTGAATGGCAAAGGTTTTTACAGCGACAGAATAGAGCGATTGCGATAGGACAATACCTGAGATAGAACATTGAGAATCAATAATTGAGAATCAATAATATAGAAAGCATAAAGTATGGACGAGAATGAAATTGAAGTTCCGATTTATCTGATCACGGGATTTCTGGAAAGCGGAAAGACATCTTTTCTGAATTTTACGATTGCGCAGGATTATTTCCAAATCGACGGTCCGACCCTTCTGATCAATACCGAGGAGGGAGAAGAGGAATACGATGAAAAGGAACTGCTGAAGTACAATACGGTGATCGAGACGATCGATGAGCAGGAGCAGTTCAGCTACGAAAATCTCCGTTCCTTCCAGAGAAAGTACAGCCCGGAGCGTGTCATTATTGAATTTAACCCGCTCTGGAGCGTAGACAAGCTGTGGAAGATGCGTTTTCCGAGAGGATGGGGTATCGTGCAGCAGATCGTAACGGTGGATGCCTCCACGTTCCAGGTGTACCAGACCAATATGAAATCTCTGTTTGCGGAGATGAGCCGACAGGCGGACATGGTGCTGTTCAACCGGTGCACGAAGGACATGCCGCTCTCGAACTTCCGGCGAAGCTTCAAGATCGTCAATCCGGGCTGTGACGTGCAGTTCCTGGATGTGGATGGGCAGCCGGTGGACATCTTTGAGGATTCCGTGCCCTACGATCTGGATCAGGACATCATCGACATCGACGATGTGGACTACGGAATTTTCTTCGTGGACCTGCAGGACAATCCGGACCGCTACAAGGGCAAAAAGGTGCGCTTCAAAGGCATGGTTCTGAAGAGCCGGGAAGCCGGTGCGGATTTCTTCATGCCTGCGCGGACGGCGATGACCTGCTGTGCGGCGGATATGCAGTATATCGGGTATCTGTGTCACAGCAAAAATGCGGCAAAGCTGACCGAGGGAAGCTGGGTTCAGCTGACGGCGAGGGTCGACTATAAGTTCGTACCCATGGCGCAGGAAGAGGAGCCTGTCTTCCAGGCGATCACAATCAAGGCTGCGGAGCCGCCGGCAGTTGAGACGGTGTATTTCAATTAAGGGCTCAGAGCCGCCGGCAGTAGAAACAGTGTGCTTCAGCGAATCGCGTGGAGCCGCCGGCAGTTGAGATCGTGCATTGGTTTATTTCAAGTGAGTTACATCGGATTCATGATCCGGTGTAACAGGAACAGGATACAGACATGAACCGGGGACCCGCCTCTGGCGGGCTGCCGGCTGTGTCTGTTTTTTCGCGATTTATAACAATTCATCACATCGGGAGAACCGCAGGTTCTCGAGATAGAGGTACTGACTGGTTGCCCCAATTGCCCATAGATAACGGGGAATCACCGCGTTCTTTCCGCGGGAAAGAAGGCTTTTCGGGAAGGGTATTCTTTGGCGAGAATGAGGCTTCTTGGAAAAGAAATTCTTTTTTAAGCAAATACAGCTGAGGACGCGTCTCCGGTTGACAGAGAAACAGGGAGTTAAGAACAGGGAGTTAGATATGTATCTGATAGCAGGACTGGGAAATCCGGGGAGAAAATACGACGGTACGAAGCACAACATGGGCTTCGACGTCATTACAGAGCTGGCGGACCGCTATAATGTGCCTTCCTCAGGGCTTTCGATGAAGGCAATGTATGGCAAGGCCGTGATCGGCGGGGAGAAGGCGATTCTGATCAAGCCTCTTACCTATATGAATCTGTCGGGCGAAGCCATTCAAGAATATGTACATTATTATAAAATCGACCCGGAGACGCAGCTGATCGTCGTATACGATGATATCGACCTGGAGCCCGGTCAGCTTCGGATCCGGAAGAAGGGAAGCGCCGGGGGCCACAATGGCATGAAAAACATCATTCAGTGCCTGGGAACGGACCGTTTTGCGAGGATCCGCGTGGGCATCGGCGCAAAACCGGAGCACTGGGATCTTGCGGACTATGTTCTGGCTCCATTTCCCAGAGATGTGAGAGAGACGATAGACGCTTCAATCCGGGACGCCGCGGATGCCGTTGAGATGATTCTTGAGGGAGAGATCGACGCGGCGATGGGGAAGTACAACCAGAGCCGGAAGAAAGCGTAAGAAAGCGCAAGATGCAATTCGTGTCATTTGTGTAAGGAAGAAACAGGAAGAGAAAAAACAGTATGATTAGGGCATTGGAACAGCCGCTGGAGAGGATGGTCGGTTACGAGGACCTGAAGAAGGAGATCGGATCCGGCAGCGGTGCGATTGAGATTTCCGGATGCCTGGATTCCCAGAAGGCGCACATTGCCGCGGGGCTCGCCGAGGGGCGGCCCGCCGCTCTGCTGATCGCGGAGAATGAGCTGAAGGCAAGAGCGCTGTATGAGGATTTCAGACTTTTCGATCCGGATGTGATGTATTTTCCCAGAAGGGACCTGATTTTCTATCAGGCGGATGTGTCGGGAAACCTGCTGACGAAACAGAGAATGCAGGTGATAAAAGCGCTGATTGAGCAGAAGAATGTCACGGTGATTACCTCCACAGGGGGGTGCATGGACTATCTTCTGCCTCTTGACGTGCTCCGGAAAGATGCGGTGACGATCCGAAGTGACAGTGAGATCGACATACAGGAGCTCAGCCGCAGACTCGCGGAGATGGGCTATGAGAGGGTTGGCCAGACGGAGGCGTCGGGGCAGTTCGCGGTCCGGGGAGACATCATCGACGTATTTCCGCTGACGGAGGAGGACCCCTGGCGGATCGAGCTCTGGGACAATCAGGTGGATTCGATCCGAAGCTTCGACGCGGAGAGTCAGAGATCGATCGACAGCAATCTGGATGAGATTACGATTTATCCGGCTGTCGAGGAAATCGGACGGGACGACGATGCCCTGCGTGAGGAGAACGAGGGAGACGGCAGCCGGGAGGAAAAGGCGAGGGCGTTTTACCGGAGACTGACGGATACCTTCCTCGATTATTTTCCCGAGGGAAGCGTTTTTTTCCTGGATGAGCCCGCGAGACTCCTTGAAAATGCAAAGGCGATTGCCGACGAATATCAGGAGGCGATGAAGCACCGGCTCGAGGAGGGACGGATAACCGGCATCGAGGCGAACCGCATGATAACGGCGGATCAGCTGGCATACGATCTCGGGCGGAAGAGCTGTGTGGCCCTGTCGCTGATGGAGCAGCATCATCTGCCTCTGGAGATCCGCGACCGGATTTCGGTGACGGCGCGTTCGGTGAGCTCTTACAACAATCAGTTCCCGATGCTTGTAAATGATCTGAGGAATTACCGCAAAAACCATTACCGCACGGTGCTGCTGTCGGCGTCCCGAACCCGCGGGAAACGGCTGGCGGAAAATCTTGTGGAAGAAGGTCTTCCGGCGTTTTTCAGCGAGGATGCGAACCGGGAGCTCGCCGCGGATGAGATCATGGTCACCAGGGGCAATATCCGCCGGGGCTTTGAATATCCGATGCAGAAGTTTGTGCTCATCACGGAGTCGGACATTTTCGGAGCGGAGAAGCACAGAAGCCGGAAGAAAAAAAAGGACACATCCGGAGCGGAGCGAATCCGGAGCTTTGCGGATCTGACGGTCGGGGACTATGTGGTGCATGAAAACCACGGTCTTGGCATCTACCGCGGAATCGAGAAGGTGGTCGTCGATCACGTCGCGAAGGACTACATCAAGATTGAATACGCGGGCGGAAGCAATCTGTATGTGCTCGCCACGCAGCTGGATTCTCTGCAGAAATATTCCGGCGGAGAATCGGGCGGCGGCAAGAGGGTCAAAATCAATACGCTCGGCGGACGTGACTGGACGAAGACCAGAAGCAAGGTCCGGGGCGCGGTCAAGAACATCGCGAAGGAGCTGGTGGCGCTGTATGCCTCGCGTGAGAGGACGGAGGGATATCAGTACGGACCGGACACGGAGTGGCAGAGAGAGTTTGAGGAGATGTTCCCCTTTGAGGAGACGGAGGATCAGCTTCAGGCGATCGAGGATACGAAGCGGGACATGGAGAGCCGGAAGGCCATGGACCGTCTGATCTGCGGCGACGTGGGCTACGGCAAGACCGAGATCGCGATCCGGGCTGCCTTCAAGGCGGTGCAGGACAACAAGCAGGTTGTTCTCCTGTGTCCGACGACGATACTCGCGCAGCAGCATTACAATACCTTTACCCAGAGGATGAAGGATTTTCCGGTCCGGGTCGACATGCTGAGCCGGTTCCGCACATATGCCCAGCAGAAGAAGACGATTGAGGCGGTGCGCAAGGGAATGGTGGACATTCTGATCGGAACGCATCGGGTGTTGTCGAAGGATATCACGTTCAAGGATCTGGGCCTTCTGATCATCGACGAGGAGCAGCGGTTCGGCGTGACCCACAAGGAAAAAATCAAGCAGCTGAAGCGGAACGTGGATGTGCTGACTCTGACGGCGACTCCGATCCCGAGAACGCTCCACATGAGCCTGATCGGTATCCGGGATATGAGCGTTCTGGAGGAACCGCCGCTGGACCGCATGCCGATCCAGACCTATGTCATGGAGTACGATGAGGAGCTGGTGAGAGAGGCGATCAGCCGGGAGCTTGCGCGAGACGGGCAGGTATTTTTTGTCTACAACCGTGTGAACGGAATCGCGGACATGGCGGCGAGGATCCAGGAGCTGGTGCCGGATGCCGAGGTTGCCTACGCACACGGGCAGATGAAGGAAAATGAGCTGGAAAAAATCATGTACCGGTTCATCAACGGGGAGATCGACGTGCTGGTGTCCACGACGATCATTGAGACGGGAATGGACATCTCGAATGTCAATACGCTGATCGTCTGCGACGCGGACCGGCTGGGGCTCTCGCAGCTGTATCAGCTCCGCGGAAGGGTCGGAAGGTCAAACCGGAACGCGTACGCGTTTCTGATGTACCGCAGGAATAAGATGCTCAAGGAGGACGCGGAGAAGCGGCTTCACGCGATCCGTGAGTTCACGGAGCTCGGAAGCGGCGTGAAAATCGCGATGCGGGATCTGGAGATTCGCGGAGCCGGAAATCTTCTGGGCGCGGAGCAGTCCGGGCATATGGAGGCGGTCGGCTACGATCTGTACTGCAAGATGCTCAATGATGCGGTCCGGGAGGCAAAGGGCGGCAGAGAAGAGGCGGAATTCGAGACGACCATCGATCTGTCGGTGGATGCGTTTATTCCGGAGAGCTACATCCCGGAGGAGGGCCAGAAGCTGGATATCTATAAGCGGATCGCGTGCATCGAGACGTCCGAGGAAGCGGACGAGATGGTCAGCGAGCTTCTGGACCGCTACGGAGAACCGCCGGAATCCGTCACGAATCTGGTCAGCGTGTCCCTTCTGAAGGCGGACGCTCACAGAGCCTTTATCTCGGAGATCAAGCAGACCAGAGATGAGGTTCGGATCATGCTCTACCCGCAGGCGGAGATCAACGGGGCGGAGATCCCGAAGATTCTGGAGGAAGAAGAGTTCCGAAACCGCCTGTTCTTCAAGGCCGGCGCGAAGCCTTATTTTTCCTATGTGCTGCGGAAAGCCTCCGACAGACGCTATGGAAGGATCCGGAAGGCGATGACGGATTTTGCAGGGGAGCTGCAGAAGATCCGGATCAATGAGGGAAAGTGAACAGTAATGAACGGGATGGCAGTTGTGAATTATTTAATTTCGAGTTGCCCTGCCCCGGCATTGAGTATATAATTTAAACATTGGTGCCGGGAAGGATGGCGCCGGAATCGTGTTACTTTTCACAGCAGGTAAGAAATCTTTGTCTTATCAGCTATGTGTGAAAGTTTCGATAAGTATGAATGATTCGGAGGAATCGGTAATGAAGAAGTTTAAAAAGGCATCTCTGTGCACAGTCCTGGCGATGGCTATGATGGTCTCTGTATTTGCGGGATGCGGAAAAGTTGACGGAACGAAGACGGCTCTGGCGGTCGGCGATGAGAAGGTCAGCCTTGGTACGGCGGCATTTTTCCTGAGATATCAGCAGGCTACTACAACGTATATGCTGCAGCAGTACGGTCTGTCTTCCGGTACCTTCTGGAGCAATCAGTATTCGGCTGCCACAAGCTCGCAGGATGCCATGACGTATGGAGACAACCTCAAGAGCTCGGTGAAGGATACGATTGTACAGGATGTGCTTCTGCGTGAGCACGCATCGGATTACAGCGTGACCATTCCGGATGAGCTGGCGACGCAGATCGCGGACGCGGCGAAGTCAACCTATGAGAAGAACCAGAAGAAGCTGGACAAGATAGGAGTTTCCCAGGACAATATCAAGGAGGTTCTGGAGTTTCAGACCTACCAGCAGCTGATGTTTGATCCGATGACCGCGGACACGGACACGAATGTTACGGATGATGAGGCGAAGCAGTCCAGCATCACGTATGCGCGGATTGCTCTGACGAAGACGGACAGCAGCAGCGGAACGACAACGGATGCGACAGATGATGAGAAGGCCACCTACAAGAAGGAGCTGGAAGAGCTTCTGACGCAGGTTAAGGACAGCGGCGACGTCGCGAACGCTGACATGAAGACGATGGCGAGCAATCTGGACAACACCAATATCGCCTGCACGACCTATTCCTACGGCGCGGACGACACGGTAATGCCGAGCGCGGTTCTTGACGCGGCGAAGGGCCTTTCCGACGGAGAGATCTATGACGGCGTGATCGACACCGGGGATTACTATTATCTGGTGAGAATGGACAAGACCTTCGATAAGGATGCGACGGAAACGAAGAAACAGAGCATTGTATCGGAGAGAAAACAGGCTAATTACAACAAGAAGATTCAGGAGTGGAAGGACGCTGTACAGGTCGTAGAGGAAAGCCCCTGGAAGAAGCTGGAGGTGAATGACACCGACGCTTACACAGAGCTCGTAGCTTCTTCATCGTCCTCATCTACCTCTGTATCGGGAAGCTCTGTAACGTCATCTTCGGCAGTAACGTCAGGAAGCAGCGCAGCTTCATCATCAGCGGTAAGCTCGAGCAGCGCAGCTGTGGCATCTTCCGCACAGTGACAGATATATCCGGAAGGACAGATTACAGATTTGTGAGAGTCTGCCGGCTGTTGGCGGGCATGTACGGAGAGAAAGGAACGAACAGGATTGTATAACGATTTATTCTCAATCGGACCGGTTACCGTACACACCTACGGGCTGATGATCGGGATCGGTATCATCTGCGCATATTTTCTCGCAGAACACAGGGCGAAGCAGAAGGGCATGACCGAGCGGGAGAAGGAAAAGATCTTCGGTCTGGTTATTGCCTGTGTGGTTTTTGGATTTCTGTTTTCGAAGATTCTATATATCATTACGATTATCCCGGAGCTTGCGGCCGGAACGCTGACTCTAAGTGATGCGATTACAAACGGTTGGGTGATCTTCGGAGGGCTGCTGGGAGGACTTTTCGGCGGTATCCTCTACTGCAAGTGGCAGAAGCTGAATGTCTGGCTGTATTTTGATGTGGCGTTCCCGGCGGTTGCCCTTGCGCAGGGATTCGGACGGATCGGCTGCTTTTTTGCAGGATGCTGCTACGGCGTCGAGACGGACGGACCGATCTACCTGGAGTTCACGCATTCGAATTACGCGCCGAACGGCGTGCATCTGGTGCCGACCGAGCTGATCATGAGCGCGGGCGACTTCCTGCTTTTTGCGTTTCTGGTCATATTCGACAAGAAGTGGAAGAAGAAGGAGGGCGAGCTCGCCGGGTGGTATCTGACGCTCTATAGCATCGGACGCTTTATCGTGGAGTTCTGGAGAGGCGATCTGATCCGCGGACAGGTCGGACCGCTCTCAACCTCTCAGTTCATCGGACTGTTCACGGTCGCGGCAGGAATTATGATCCTGCTCTATCTCCGGAGGCATGATCCCGGAGCTGCGTTCCGGGCGAAAGCGAAGGCGGCAGAAGCAGAGGCGGCGGAGAACTCTGAGACAACGGAGACCACGGAGGATTCGGAGAATGCGCAGGAATCAATGAATCCGGAAAATCTGCAGGTTTCGGAGAATACGCAGGAAACAGCGAATCCGGAGATGCAGCAGGACTGGGATAATACGCAGAAAGAAGCGGATCCGGAGATGCCGCAAGGTATGGTACCGGAAAGTGGAAAAGAATAGGTGAAAGATGAGAATTATAGATCTGGATCTTTTTTCGTATTTGATGTTTTCGCCATTTTCTTCTTTGCACATAACGCTTGATTGACGTAATATGGTATTGTGCTATCAAATTTTCAACCTCACAAAACGAACCGATTAGGTTCTAATATATTGACAATATGCACCTAACTGTATACCATAAAAGAAAAGGAGGTGCATACAATGGGACAGGCAACGTTCAGTGTTCGTATGGATGAAACGTTAAAAAAACAGTTTGACAGTCTTTGCCAAGACTTTGGAATGACGGCAACAACGGCTATCAATGTTTTTGCAAGGGCGGTTGTCAGAGAGCGAAAAATTCCCTTTGAAATTACTGCATCTGAACCTGCTGTCACAAGAGAAGGGGCGATGCAGGCATTTAGAGCACTGCGGAACCAGGCTAAGACAAACGGTGTGACGGATCTGTCGTTAGATGAAATTAACAATGAAATCAACCTTGTGCGCCGGGAGGATAAGGTATGATCTGTTATGCCGTGATTGATACCAACGTACTGGTATCAGCTATGCTGTCCAGCAAGGATGACACTGCGACTGTTCAAGTGGTTTCCAGGATGCTCCGGGGTGAGATCATTCCGCTCTATAGCAATGTCATTGTACAAGAATATAGGGAGGTTTTATGCCGCCCCAAGTTTGGTTTCGCAGTAGAGCTCGTCAATTACCTTATAGCTGCAGTAGAAAAATACGGTATTCTCGTGGACCCGTCATCTTCCGGACATGAAGGATGTTCCTTTCTATGAGGTGGTGCTGGAAAAAAGGACGGAAGATGCTTTTCTGGTAACAGGAAATATTAAACACTTTCCTAATGATCCCTTTATTGTAACACCTCGGGAGTTGCTGAATATTCTGGACCAAAAAACCACTAAATAGGCAGCGCAAACGCTCAACCAGTTTTCAGGGTCAATCCATTATACTGACATTTCATCCCTACTGTCACGGTGATAGTAGGGATTTTTATATGCAAAAATCCGGCCGATTTGCGCTCGTATCGAAGGATGTGGATACACCAGATGATTTATATGGAAACATTATAGATGAGTGAAAATACAAAAGAATCCTCTTCCACAAAACGAGGGCGAAAGAGGAAAATCATTCGGACATATAGGTGTAGAGTTGCTTTTGCTTTAAACGTAGCGGTAGTGCAGCACGGCACGCCGGATCAGGTCGAAGATCAGGCCGGAGCCGAGAGACAGAAGGGCCACGAGGAGCCCGCCGGTGAGCAGGATATCGGACCGGAAGAGCCCAAGTCCTGTGAAGATGATTTCTCCGAGCCCTCCGGCGCCGATCATCGCGGCAAGAGTGGCGCTGGCGATGACTTCCACGAGGCTGGTGCGGATTCCTGCGAGGATCATGGGAAGCGCCTGTGGAACGCGGACGTGCCAGAATTGCTCGCGTTCGGTCATTCCGATTCCGGCGGCGCATTCGAGCATGAAATCAGGGACGCCGGAAAATCCTACGATGGTGTTCAGAAGAATCGGTGGAATGGCGAGGATAGTGAGAGCGGTCACCGCCGGGCGTATACCGGTTCCCATGACAGGGATCAGGAGAAAAAGAAGCGCAAGGGAAGGCACGACACGGAGAATCTGAAAGGGAGCGGAGATGATCTGCTCTCTTTTTGCTGACTTTGAAGCCAGATAACCGAGCGGAATCCCGACCGCAGCTGCGACAGCAAGGGACAGAAGACTTACGAAGAGATGCTGCCGGATCTGCAGGAGGATCTGAGGACCGTTCTGCTGTATGTATAAGATCATTCCCTTAATCATCTGCGATCACTCCTTTCCATTTCGGAATCGCGCCCCGGATCTGTCGGCGAGGGTATTGCTTCGCGCGGTTCGTTTCCTGCGGCAGCCTGCGGGTTTGTCAGTGCGTGGTTTGCTGTGTGGAGTTCGCTTTCGGCGGCATCCGCCGGGTTTGTCGGTGCGTGGTTTGCTGTGTGGAGTTCGTTTCCTGCGGCAGCCTGTGGGTTTGTCGCCGTGCGTTTTTCTTCGAGCTTCAGAAGGGCGTCCATCGCGACAGCGAGGCCGGCGGAGAGTACGCTTCCCCATAGAATCTTCACGACGTTCTGCGTGCGCATACCGGAAAACAGCAGATCGCCGAGACCGCCGGCATTGATGCAGGAGGCGATGGTGGCGATTCCGATCGTCGATACCATGGCGAGACGGATGCCGGCGTAGATTGCGGGGCGGGCCAGAGGAAGCTGAATGCGGCGCAGAATCTGAAGCTTTGTCATACCGATTCCGCGGGCGGCTTCGCGGACTCCCGGGTCAACCTCTTCAAGTCCGGTCAGAAAATTGCGCAGAAGCAGGTACTGGTTGTAGATGACGAGCACGGTTATTGCTGATGGCATTCCAAGGCCGGTGAGCGGTATCAGGAGAGCAAACAGTGCCATGGAAGGGATGGAGTAGATTAATGAAAAAATCTGAACGAGAAACGAGCCGAGCTTCGGAACCTCTACGGAGAGCACCGTAAGGATTCCCGCCAGGAGCACGGAGATCACGAGGGTGATCAGGACAATTTCCAGGTGCTCCGCCAGGGGAATCAGAACCTTGTCGGGATTGGATACAAGATAGCGGATCATTTCATCACATCCTTCCAGAAATCCTCCTGCTCCCGCGCGGAGGAGATGAGAGTCTCTACAAAAGGATCCGCGGGATGACGCACGATTTCCTGCGGGGTGTCAAACTGCAGAAGCTTTCCCCGGTCCATGATCATGACGCGGTTTCCGAGGCGGAAGGCTTCGTTGATATCGTGTGTGACCAGGAGAAAAGTGCGGCTGGTCTCCTCATGAATTCGCTTGAGTTCATTCTGAAGGTTAAGGCGTGTGATGGCATCGATAGCTCCGAAGGGCTCGTCGAGAAGCATGATCTTCGGATTGGTTACCAGCGCTCTGGCAAGACCGATTCTCTGCTGCTGTCCTCCGGAAAGCTGCGAAGGATAGCGGTTCCGGTAGGTTTCCGGATCGAGATCGACCAGCTTGAGCAGTTCCGTGACGCGGTCGTGAATCTTCGAGCGGTCCCATTTCTCGAGCTGAGGAATGATACCGATGTTCTGCTCAATGGTCATGTGAGGGAAAAGTCCCACCTGCTGGATGACATAGCCCATGCGGCGTCGCACCACGATTGGATCTACCGTGGAGATATCCTCTCCGAAGAGAATGATTTTGCCCTGGCTGGGCTCGATCAGACGGTTTGTCATCTTGAGAAGAGTGGTCTTTCCGCAGCCGGAGGATCCAAGAATGGTGATAAATTCACCCTCCTGAACCTCTGCGGATACATGGTCTACGGACAGGACATCGGAGCCGGGATATTTTTTGGATACGTTCTGATATTGGATGGCTTTCATATTTTATCCTTCCTCACGAAAACAGAGTGGAACAGTGTCTGAGCCTGTGCAGAGACAGAGTGGCTGAAAAGGCGTCTGTGTCTGCGCAGAGACAGAATGGATGAAAAAAACATCCGAGCATGCGCATCAACAGAGAGAATGAAACAGCTCCCGCTCCTGGTTCTGCGAACAGATTAAAATGGCGTGCCTTTTTTATGATGCGCTGGTTGAGACAGAATCGGAAGTGCTGCCGGAAAGGTTGTCTGCAATGCTGTCGTAGTAGGATTTCGCGACATCCTCATACTCCTTTTTATCGATATCTACTTCAGCGTTGAGCTTTGTGAGAACCTCAGTGGTGAGAGTCTTGTCGACAGCATTCAGGGTGTCTGCAATCTCCGGATTCAAAGAAAGGGTGTCGTTTCGTACGACAGGAGCCAGGTTGTAGGGCGGCCATGCCTGCTTGTCATCGTCCAGAAGAACGTATTTGTCGGTCTCGGAGAGCGCGCCCTCTGTGGTATAAGCCGGAGCGACGTCTGCTTCGCCGCTGGCAACGACCTGGTACTTCAGGCTGTTGTCATATACTTTTGTAGATTTAAAGTTAAATTCACCGTATACCTCGTTTAATCTGGGAAGGCCGTCCTCCCGCTGGTCAAATTCTCCCTGGGAGGCAAAATTCAGCTCGGAGGCATGCTTCTGGAGCTCGGAGATCGTTGTGATGCCGTACTTGTCAGAGGCTTCCTTGCTGATGAAAAGACCCTGGCCGTCGTTTCCCGGCGCGTAGTCGAGCCAGGTTACATCGAACTTGTCGGCATATTGCTTTTTAACCTCGTCATAGACCTTCTGGGGATCGGTGATCGGATCCTCCTTCAGGATCGAGATCAGGCCGGTGCCGGTATACTCCGGGTACAGATCGATGTCGTCACTGATCAGGCTGGTGTGAATCAGCGAGGAGGATATATCGAAGGTCCGTTCCACCTTATAGCCGGCGTCTTCGAGGGCGAGGGCATAGATCTCTGCAACAACTTCATTTTCCGTAAAGTCCTTGGATCCGATGCGCACGATTCCCTCTTTCGCCTTGCCGGATTTGACAGCGGCCGACGCTGAGGCAGAGGATACGGATGAGGAGCCGGAGGCAGAGGAACTCTGGCTGGTGAACTGGCTGCTTCCGCAGCCGGCAAGTACCGTGAAGCCTGCGGCAAGGGTGAGGAGAAGGGTACGGGAGATGATATTCTTTTTCATAGGTGAGCTCCTTTCCATGTGAGGAATTTGTCATTTCAAAGGAATCGGTAATCGACACCACCGGAAAAGGTATCGGTAAAAGGTACCACCGGTAAAAGGTACCGGTAAAAGACACCGGGAGCGTCGGTACCAAGCTTTTTACGATGTAATAAATATAATTTCAACAAGCTGTGATTTCACTATACTTGATTCTTTAAATTTTTACAAGAGTTTTTTATTTCCGACAAGAATGCTTCTAAGAAAAATCCTTTTGGCATGAAACCATCTGATACAAATGCTTCTGCTAAAAAGTGCGGCTAAGAAGTCCGGCTTTTTTGAAGAGGAAGCATTTAACGATGTCATAGATGCTGTGACTGGTTCAGTGCCTGGTCCATGTCCCGGATGAGATCGTCGATATCCTCGATACCGACGGACAGCCGGAGAGAATCGGGATAGACGCCTGCCTTCGCGTTCTCTTCGGGGGAATGCCCGAAATGCGTGGAGGACGCGGGATGTACGATCAGCGATTTGGCATCACCGACATTCGTCATGTAGTCGAAGATACGGACTGCCTTCAGGGTACGGAGAGCGGCCTCCTGTCCTCCCTTCACCCGGATGGACATAATTGCGCCCGGGCCCTTGGGAAAATATTTTTCGGCAAGGCTGTGATAGGGGCTGGATTCCAGTCCGGGATACAGAACCTCCGTGACGGCCGGATGCTTCTCGAGAAAAGCCGCGAGCTTTCCGGCGTTTGACACGTGCCGCTCCATGCGAAGGGAAAGAGTCTCCATACCCTGCAGGACATAGAAGGCCGTCTGCGGACTCATGTGAGCACCGAGATCGGTGAGATATGTGATCCGGAGACGCTTCGTGAACATTTCGCGTTTCAGGGTTTCTTCATCGATCCAGTCCTTGAAGTCATTGTAAAAGGTTTCAAACTCCGGGAAACGACCGTTCAGATAGTTGAACTTTCCGCTTTCCACCACCATTCCGGCGATGTTTACACCGTGACCGGACAGATATTTGGTCGCGGAATAGCAGATGATGTCGACGCCGTGCTCGAAGGGCCGGAACAGATAGGGGGTCGCGAAGGTGTTGTCAATGACCACTGGAATGCCGTAGGAATGAGCAAGGGCTGTGATGCGGTCCACGTCCAGTACATTCATTCCGGGATTTCCGAGCGCCTCGATGTAGATGGCTTTGGTGCGGTCGTCTATATAGTTCCGGTAGGAATCAATGTCGGTTTCGTCTTCAATGAAGCGTCCTTCGATGCCGTACTGAGGCAGAGTTTTCTGAAGAAGGGTGGTAGTGCCGCCGTAGAGAGTGGGAACCGACACAATGTTGTCACCCTGGTGCGCCAGCGTCAGGAAGGTGTCGGAGATAGCTGCCATGCCGGAGGCGAGGGAAACCGCGGCGCTTCCTCCCTCAAGAGAGGTCAGGCGTTTCTCCAGCACACGGTTTGTGGGGTTGGAAAAACGTACGTAGGAATCTCCTTCTTCTTCATATTTAAATAACCGAAGACAGCGCTCGTAGCTGCCGAGCTCAAAGGCAGCGGTCTGATAAATCGGAACTGCTTTGGACAGAAAATGCTGTGACGGGTCGTAGCCCGCGTGCAGCTGCCGAGTGGTAAATCCAAGAGTATCATCATCAAAAGCCTCGTAACTCATGTCATATTCTCCTTGTGGTATATGTAGTAGAGCATTCACTAATTGGGCAGACCAATTGAAATGTCAAAGAAGGCCTTACCTGGCGTCATCTTGTAAAATCATTGGTCCGTGTATGTTCTGAACGTTCTGGTAGGTATTATAGGTATTGTAGGTATAGGTATTAATTTCGGACTGGATTCATGCCTGCGGTATCAAAGAGCTGACGGATCCTTTCTCGGCACCAGCTGCAGAGCATCGACCGGACAGGTGCTGGCGCAGATGCCGCATCCGTTGCATTCGTCCATGCGGAAGGACAGAGACGCGTCTTTGCCGCGGCCCGTCATGGAAATGACATCGAAGCGGCAGCGCTTGACACATCGTCCGCACCCGATGCAGGGGTTCGCGTCATAGGATATGATGTGCGGCGCCTTCGGCCAGAAGCCGACACTCTTGCGGTCGCGCTGCACCCGGAAGAGGTAGCAGTCCGTTGCATTGCAGTTGCAGATGCCGTGGTCGCTGATGGTGTGTACAAGTCCTGCTTTGTCGGTATCGCGGATGATCTGCTTCGCCTGCTCCTTGGTGATGCGGTCTGAGATTTTCCGGGTTACGAAGCTGTTATCTCCATGAACAAAGTTGATACAGGTATTGGTCGGGTCCTCCGCCTGGCCTCCCAGACATTTGCAGTCACAGCGGGCAAGGTAAAGGGGTCGTTCCTCCCGGTCAATGAAATCAAGCATCTCCTGCAGAGATATGATCTCGTCAGTGGTTGGTCTTACGTTTGGATCGGGGTCCAGACCTTTCTCATATTCATCGAAGTACCACTGATCCAGCTTTACCCGGAGATCTGCGGGAAGGGTGTGATAGCGGCGCGTTTCGCTGACGCTCAGGACATCCAGCATCCCATAGAAGTTGTTCAGCGTGTAGTCATAATCCGAGGGTGCGGCATCATCCGGATTCTCCGGGGTATCGTCCCGGCGCACCCTGGCCAGAACGCCTCTCCGGAAGGCGTCCTCCGCATATTCAGGATCGAGGGAGCGGTAGGCAACCGGAGTTCCGTCAAAGGCTAGAATGAACTTCCGATCCTCTTCTGTAAAAAAGAAGTCGATCAGACGGATTCCAACCTCCGGCATTCGGAACTTCTCCCCAATTTCCTTCTCCGCCCGGGTAAGGGGAGAAGTATTGTATCCCTGATATTCCTCTTCTAGATTGTAAGGAACGGCAGCGGCAATATCGATATGATCCTGTGGTTTAATGTTCTGCATGGACGGTCATCCCTTCCTGAGTCATAGATCAAATAATCATGTATCAAATGGGCATATATCAAATTCAAATACCAAATAGGCAGATGGCAAATGTCAAATGCAAATAATCAGATGCCAGATGGGAAGATATCTGATAGCCAGATATCAAATTTATATATCATACATATCTGATATGAAATATATGTTTAAGTTGAAAAGACCATATCACTATTGCATACGATTGTCAACGGATATTTGAAATTTCAAGTAAACAGTAGGGGGCGACGAAATTGAAGAAATCTTGATTTTCGTTGCCTGACAAGTTTTGTATGCTGAATGTCAGGCGACGAATTTGCGGAAATCTTGATCTCCGTCGTCAGGCGGCAAATATAGTAGGGTGAGAATTATACGGAATCGATACTGTGCCGGGAAAAAGATGTTATAATTGCTACATCTGCAAAAACAGGAAGAATAAAAAGGCAAAAGGTATGGATACAAAAGATATGGAAGCCAGAGATGTGGAGGAAAAAGACATGGATGATATAGTGAAGAGAAGTCATGAGCTGCGGGATGACCCGGTTCATCATTATAACTGTGCACAGGCAGTTTTCATTCCGTTTGCGGAGAGAAAAGGACTAACAGCGGAGCAGGCGAATGCGATTGCGCAGAACTTCGGCTCCGGAATGCAGACGGGGCTGACGTGCGGCGCAATTACCGGAGGGCTGATGGCTCTGGGACTGTGCGGAGCCGGTGGTCCCGGAGTTGCCGCGGAACTCATGCGCCGGGTCGGAGGCAGGCATGAAGGGCGCACCCAGTGCCGAGATCTTCTGGCGGCGGAAGTCCGGACATCCGGGGAGAAGAAGCCGCACTGCGATGGGATGGTATATGAGGCGGTGGAGGCAGTAGAGGAAATGCTCCTCGATCGGGGAATAACCTTCTAGAGCAACATGTTCGGGCGATAAACCGCCTGCCTCCGTACGGGGAAACCTGTACGGAGGTTCTCTGGACGCTCAAGGCGCGTCATGGATTTCAAAGTGATTTTTCTCAAAGGAGATCAGTCCCTCGCTCTTCATTTTGCCGAGTTCTTTCGACAGCGCGGTACGGTCAATATTGAGATAGTCGGCAAGCTGCTGCCGGTCAAAGGGGATGTCGAAATTTCGGCTTCCCTTTTTTAATGCGACAGAATTGAGATAGGACAGCACCTTTCCGCGAATGGTCTTCGGAGCAGTGTGGAAACTGCGGTCAGAGAGGACGAGATTCTTGTGCGCGGTGACCGTGAGCAGGTTTGTCAGGAGCTTCAGCGCCCAGGGATTGGCGGCGGCTGCCATTTTTTTCAGATCGTGGATATTGAGAAACAGGATGCGTGAGTTCTCATTCGCTACGACATCGACGAGCAGGGGCTCCCGGTTCAGAAGTGCATAGGTCTCCGCAAAGAGCTGCCCCGGTCCGACGTGACTCAGTATTGTGCGGTTTCCCCACACATCGTTACTCTCAATCGTGACACTCCCCTGGAGGACCATTCCCATCTGGTCCGTCGTATTTCCGGCGAAAAAAATAAAATCCCCTTTTTTGTATCGGAGGTCGGATGCGTGAAGGTCTTTCAGCGCGTCATGGAGTTCATCTGCTGTAAGCCCTCTGAAAAAAATCGTGTTTGTCAACTGTGTTTCGTCTATTTTCAGGTTTCATCATACTGGCGTTTCCATAGAAGATAAGGTTCTTTTTTGTTTGCGTGGTAATGACAACATACTTCTGTCTCGAATTTTACTATATTGTTCTCAACAAGACAACAGGGACTGCAGAGAACGGCCGATGATCAATGGCCGATGGCCCTAACGGCAAAGCGCATCAGGGAAACAAAGTACCGGAGCGATGTCGGATCCGGGCTGTGCGGACAGGCAGAATGTCGGATCGGGGCTGTGCGGACAGGCAGAATGCCGGATCCGGGCTGTGCAGACAGATAAGGACGCCCGGAAGGGTGATACGAGGAGGTTAATGATGGAAAACAAGATGTTCTGTTACCAGTGTCAGGAAACAGCGGGATGCAAGGGATGCACCGTGTCCGGTGTGTGCGGAAAAAAGCCTGAAGTTGCGGCTATGCAGGATCTGCTGGTATATGTAACCAAGGGACTGTCCAGTGTGACGACAAAGATGCGTGAAGAGGGGCTGACCGTAGATAAAGAGGTAAATCACCTGGTGACCAGAAATCTCTTCATGACGATCACCAATGCAAATTTTGATCGTGAGGCGCTTCAGAATGCAGTAGAAGAGACCCTCACAAAGAAGCAGGAGCTTCTCGGAAAGCTTTCCGACAAGTCTGGACTTCCGGAGGCTGCTCTGTGGAACGGGTCCGCGGCAGAATTTGACGCAAAGGCAGCCGTTGTCGGCGTACTTTCCACAAAGGATGAGGATATCCGTTCTCTCCGCGAGCTGATCACCTATGGACTGAAGGGACTTTCCGCTTATTCTAAGCATGCGAATGCGCTTCTTCAGGACAATGAGGATGTGGATGCATTCATTCAGAAGGCACTGGCAAAGACGCTGGATGATTCTCTCACCGTGGATGATCTGGTTGCGCTTACTCTTGAGACCGGTAAGTACGGTGTCGACGGAATGGCTCTTCTGGACAAGGCAAATACAGAGGCGTATGGAAATCCGGAGGTGACACAGGTAGAGATCGGCGTTCGCAAGAACCCGGGTATTCTGATTTCCGGACATGACCTGCGCGATCTGGAGATGCTGCTGGAGCAGACACAGGGAACCGGCGTAGATGTTTATACACATTCTGAGATGCTTCCGGCTCACTACTATCCGGCATTCAAGAAATATCCGAACTTCGCGGGTAACTACGGAAATGCATGGTGGAAGCAGAAGGAAGAGTTCGAGAAGTTCAACGGACCGATCCTGATGACAACCAACTGCGTGGTTCCTCCGGCAGCTAGCTACAAGGATCGTCTGTGGACAACCGGTGCGGCAGGATTCCCGGGATGCCGCCACATCGACGGCGCTTACGGCGAGACAAAGGATTTCTCCGCAATCATCGAGCAGGCAAAGCAGTGCGCTGCACCGACAGAGATCGAGACCGGTACGATCACCGGAGGCTTTGCGCATGAGCAGGTATTCGCTCTGGCTGACAAGGTCGTAGACGCGGTTAAGTCAGGCGCGATCCGCAAGTTTGTCGTAATGGCAGGATGCGACGGCAGACATAAGAGCAGAGAGTATTACACAGAGTTCGCAAAGCGTCTGCCGAAGGATGTGGTAATCCTGACCGCAGGATGCGCAAAATACAAATACAATAAGCTGGATCTCGGCGATATCGGCGGAATCCCGAGAGTACTTGATGCGGGTCAGTGCAACGACTCCTATTCCCTTGCTCTGATCGCACTGAAGCTGAAGGAAATCTTCCAGCTGGATGATATCAATGACCTTCCGATCGCATTCAACATCGCATGGTATGAGCAGAAGGCAGTCATCGTGCTCCTGGCTCTCCTGTATCTCGGTGTCAAGAACATCCATCTCGGACCGACACTTCCGGCATTCCTTTCCCCGAATGTCGCAAAGGTGCTGGTTGAGAACTTCGGAATCGCGGGAATCGGAACCGTTGATGACGATCTCAAGCTCTTCTTCGGAGATGAGGCGTAAGACGAAAAACGGAAACGGCAGATCGGAAGATCTGGGAACCGTGCAGTATCTATATCAAAGAATGTCATAACATTATACATAGAGGCACCCCTTTTCAGAACATGTCTGAGAAGGGGTGCCTCTTCTTGAAGTGGATTTGTTTATTGGCGCGGACCGAAAAATTTATCACCGTTTAAATGAATCATATGATCGGGATATGCGGAAATCCATACCTCCGTTTCCCAAGCCAGGTCGGAACAGAACTTTTTATAGGTAGCGCGGTCTGGAAATGCCGTGACAAAGATCTTTCCAGATGTTACATTTTTTGTCATATCTTGTATTTCAATGATGCGCTGGGGACTCATCGGTCCAACGCTCGTAACCGCTTCGACAAAATAAATCCAATCTTTATCCTGCCGATAAAGGACGACATCCGGCATCTTATCGTGCAGAGTTATTTCTAACCCGAGTTCTTTCAGTTTGTCGGTGTCTTGTATCAAATCTTTTTTGATGGTATCACCGACATAAAGGCATTCACAGCCGGGCGCAAACCGGGGAGCAAATTGCTCGATTATGGCTTTTTGCAAGGCGTTATGTTTGCCGGGACTGAACTTCAATTCTCGCCCATTGATTTTGACGGGCATCATTTCAAGTTTTTTCTTACTGTTGTATTTATCAATCAGAGATTTGTGGTAGAGACGGTATCTAAGCAAAGAGCGTTCCCATTCGGAAGTATCAAAGGTCTGTATCAGTTTTAAGGATTCGCTTGTGATTCGATAGCGATAATTCGGACTGTTTGTGGCTTCTCCATTATCTTCTATTAGGGCTCCTTGTCTGAACTGATGCATACAATCCTTGCGGATTGTCTCGCGTGAATTTTCCGCATATGTTTTTCCGTAGTTTTCGCTTGTGAACTGCAATACATCATGTATGCGAATCCAGGCATTTGTGGCATCGTTCCAAGCATCCGTGGGTTTCAGATGTGCCAAGGTTAATAATGTGTATGCTGCAATGTCTGATTGCTGCTTGTCAGGCATTCCAAAAGATTTCAGGAAAGCCTTGGCTTCAGCGACTTTATCCATGATATGCAACTCCTTTCAGAATTTTATCGCAGGTTTCTGTCGATAAATTGTCCGCTTCAAGAAGCTGTTTTCCGATTTCTTCAATATCTTCAATAGGCGGAACCGGAATATTGTTTATTTCAGTGCTGTTTACCTGGGTGCTGCCGTTCAAAATTCGGTAAAACATATCAAATAACGTAGAGTTGAGCAATGCATAAATGCCATATGTAAGGGGGAGGCTCATCTCCTTTTTGTCCATTCGGTCAACAAAATTAATTTTGTTCTGCGTCCCTATAAAATCATATTGCGGGAAGTCTTTTGCTAAATATATACCGCATTGAAGTCTCCGCCGTTCTTCTTTGGCGGTGAAGCGCTTGCAGAAAACATAGTTTTGATTTTTTTGTATGAGCCCGGGTTTTGAATCGACAATCCAGTCATATTCCTTTCCTGTGGGGTTGTGATTCACGCGCCCGTTTTTAATATTCTGACTGTAAAAAAGGGGCAGGGTGTGTTCGCCGGGCTCCTTCTTTAACTCTTCCCATTGGCGAAAATCAACAACAATTCCGGTATGCATCTTTAGACCTTCATCCGGGAGTGTAGTTGTGTAACTGTTTATTGTTTGAATAATCGCAACATCATCCTGTGAGGTTGGAAGATATACGTATAAGCTGTCCCCGGAGACAACAGCATGATAAGGAACATCGATAGACGTTAATTCATTAAAATCGTTATTGGTCTGTGTGGAGGTTATTTTTACAAACGCAGGGTCCGTCCGCTGTTTTTTTACCTTTATTATCATGGTCTCCTGGAGGACCTGTTCTTTGTTAAAAACCTTGTCTCTGCTCACAAATAAGTGGATCTGTTTTAATTTTCCATTGTTCAGAAAATATCTTCGGAATGTCTTGAAATATTCACCTGATGTCCAGCTGCGAGGGATGATATATACCATCTCACAGTCGTCTTTGAGGTTAAACAGTGACATGGCGGCAAAAAGAAAATACAGGTTTGGCGCACCATGGACGACAGTAGGCATGGCAAGTGCTGCCGGATCATTTCTCATAATTCTGAGATATGGCGGATTTCCTATTATTAAATCATATTTTTGCGGGCAGTTTTCGGCAAACAGCATTCCCTCAAAAGCATCCGCTTGTGACAGGATATAGTCATCTTCCGTAACGTGATAAGTAAAATCGATGGGTGAGTGATCCTTAATGTATTGCAGATTATCGTGCAGTATAGGTAATACATCTTTGTCATTCTCGTAGCAGGTTAAGGCAACGGATTTAATCCTGCTTTCTTTGATAATGCGATCTATCAAAGCAGCGGAAAGAATTCCCGTTCCTGTTCCGGGATCTAAAATCTCTATAGTAGTTCCTGTGTTAGACAAGTCAAACAGGGACGCCATAAAAACAGCGGTCTCCTTTGAGGTGAAAAACTGTCCTTTTTTCTTTCGGACTGTTTTGGGCATATTCTCCAGAAAAGCTGCTGTTTGGGAAAGTACAAAGTCAAGCATTACATTTACTCCTTCAATCATGTGAGAATAAAATCTCATTCAATATTATGCCACAATGCGTGCGTGCAATCAAACAACGATATGCTTTATCTGGATATTCCCAGATCTTCAGAAATTGTGAGGAGACCATGGTGTTGAATCTTCCGGTTGTACTTTGCGGAAATCGCAATTCACGGCCGGTTGTAAATTTCGGCAGTCTGTATGGATGGTATTTGATGACAGAGTGTGTGATACAGCGGAAAAAAGACGAAAAAGATGTCTCTGAGCACATAGATAAGCCGCCGGAGCGGGATATCCGATGATACCCGGGCCCCGGCGGCCTTCTCTTGTTTACGCGAACAGCGAACCACAGCCGTATGTAAAGGATTCGTGTGGGGCGAGCGTCGCGATAGCGAGATAAAACCCACGAAGCGCGTTTTATCTCGTCGGAGGAATATTGCTGCTGTAAATTTTCTGGGCGAATCGGTAATCCGGCCCGATGTAGGATGCCTGAATGATGTCAGGCTTTCTTGAGCATCAGAGGAGTCAGGAGGTTCAGAAGAGCCTGCGATTCCGTCGGGAACGTGAAGATCATCTGGTTAAGCTGCATCCCGGTGAGCTTCTGGTTGATGATGAGAGCTGCGATATCGGCATTTGTGCCGGCATCCTCGCCGTAGAAAGCTCCGCCTACGAGCTCCCGCTTCTTGTTGAAGATGAATGTGAACTCGGCATCGGGCTGATTTTTGGCCTCAAAGAGAAGCCGTTTGCCGAATTCCGCGACCTCGATGTCGTATACATCCGGCTGCGCCTCTGCCTGTTCCAGCGTCACTCCCACCTGGGAAATTCTCGGGAGAGTAAACACCAGGTTCGGGATGACCGGATACTGGATTGGATTCGGATTGATTCCGAGAATCTGAGTAGCGATATAATTGGACTCAAAGGTTGCCGTCGGAGTCAGCTTTGGAATCCGCTTGTCTACGCAGTCTCCGGAGGCAAAAATATTCGGTACGGAGGTCCGCATGTGATCATCTACCTGGATACCTCTTCTGGAATAGGCTATGCCAAGATCGTCCAGTCCGAGATTTTCTGTGTTGACCGCCCGTCCGGTTGCCTCCAGGACATAGTCTGTCTCCAGCGTGGATCCGTCGGCAAAGGTCAGGACGAAGGAATTGCCCTTCTTCTCGATCATCTTCACCTCATGGTTCAGAAGGAAAGTAGCGCGGGCAGCTTTCATCTTGTCGGTTACACGGTTTACATATTTCTGAGGGTACATGCGGAGCACCCGGTCTGTATATTCGATTACAGTGGTTTCGGCACCCATCTGCACCGCTATGGAAGCAAATTCCATGGCGATGATTCCGCCGCCGATGAAGGCGATGCGTGCGGGAAGGCTGTCAAGATCCAGAAAATCTCTGCTGTCGTGGATATATTCCTTTCCCGGAATATTCTGCTTCATGGCATGCTCACCGGTTCCGATTACAATATTCTCTGCGGTGATTTTCCTGCCGTCCACATCAACGGTATGCGGATCCACAAGCTTTCCGTTACCGTGGATGACCGGCATATTCGCGTTCTCGAACATGCCTTCCATAATTTTGTTCAGCGGAGAAATCACTTTCTTCTTATAATTCATCAGACTCGTCCAGTCCGGCTTCGGAAGCTCGGAAATACCGATGCCCTGATAGCGCTGCAGACCGTCCAGATAATTGAAAGGCGTGTCAAGAAGAATCTTGGCATTGCACCCGTAGTTGGTGCAGGTACCGCCTACCACATCTCTCTCTACAAAGGCCATCTTCTTGCCTGCCTGAAGCAGAATCATTGCTGCATGCCAGCTCGCATGACCAGCTCCTATAAATACTACATCATAATCGTACATCTTCGATCCTCCTGATTCCGGTAACCTGTGCCGTTGTTTTTTGTATACTCAGAATACCACAGATAAACATTTGTGTCTATTAAATTGTATAAAATATAAAAACAAGCACGTATCGTTACAAATGTTAATTTTATACTGTGAACTTCCAATAAAGATTGCAACTACGCTATAAATTTCATGCAATATATTGAGCGCAGAACCGCATAAATACTGTAAAAACCCGCATTTTGCACTTGCAATTTTGCGGGTTTTTTGAT
>Ga0256406_1000840_pt1 | contig 52643 bp, 43 predicted proteins | sample RumenRJG_03DNA_FD_185986 | JGI IMG/M metagenome (GOLD analysis project Ga0256406, IMG submission 185986) | Bovine rumen microbial communities from Lethbridge, Alberta, Canada - RJG_03 | ecosystem: Host-associated > Mammals > Digestive system > Stomach > Rumen | place: Canada: Alberta | collected...
TCCAGACGATCGCATGCTCACGTCCGCCTCCACCCACAACCAGTACTTTCATTCCCATCTGTTTATCCTCCCGGATTCTGTCCTGCTTATTACTCCTGTGCAGCGCCGTTATCAGGCGGGCTGTTTCCGGATATATGGAATACGCCCGGGAAAACGGCAGCCTGAACCATACTGACGTGTATGAATCTGAATGATCATTCAGATTTTCCCGTAAACGTAGTCTTTGATATGCACTTTTCCGTCAGATACGCTGACCCGGCCGTTGGCGATCAGGTTAATGGCTTCGGGCATGATTTTCCACTCAGCCTGCTCCATCACGCGCCGCTGAAGAATCTCCGGCGTATCGCCGTCCTGTACATAGACAGCCTTCTGAAGAATGATCGGACCGGTGTCTGTGCCGGCATCGACAAAATGCACCGTCGCTCCGGTGACACGCACGCCTCTTTCCAGCACTTTTTCATGCACATGAAGTCCGTAATAACCCCTGCCGCAGAAACTCGGAATCAGCGCCGGATGGATATTGATCATCCTGTTGGGAAAGGCCTTCACCATCTTCTCGGGAATGACCACCATGCAGCCCGCAAGAACGACGAGATCCGGATGCCATTTCTGCGTCTGTGCAAGATAGGCGTCCTCAAATGCCGCACGGTCCGCAAAGTTCTTCGGGCTCACGCATACAGCCTCAATTCCGTGCTTTTTCGCACGCTCGAGTGCGTAGGCCTTCGGGTTATTTGAAAGCACGCCGACCACTTCGGCGTTCGTGATTTTTCCACTGTCGATCGCATCCAGAATGGCCTGAAGATTCGTTCCGCCGCCGGACACGAGTACCGCGATTCTCAGCATAATTCCACACCCTTCTGGCCTTCAGCGATGGTTCCGATTCTGTACGGATATTCTCCCGCTGCCGATGCCGCATCCATGGCCTTCTCAGCCTCATCCGGACGGACAGCGAGCACCATGCCGATGCCCATGTTGAAGGTGTTGTACATGACTTTTTCCTCAACGGATCCTTTCTTCTGCATCAGACGGAAGATCGGCGGAACCGGATAGGAATCCTTTTCAATCCTTGCCACAACGCCGTCGCGGAGCATACGCGGCACATTTTCATAGAATCCGCCGCCCGTGATATGGCTGCACGCCTGAATGGTGACACCCGCCTCGCGGATCGACTTCAGGGCTTTTACATAGATTTTTGTCGGTGCCAGCAGGACATCGCCAAGCTTTCCGTCAAGTTCAGGAACCCAGGTATCGAGCGACTCTGATGTCATGTCGAAAATCTTCCGCACAAGAGAAAATCCGTTGGAATGCACACCGGAAGAGGCAAGTCCGATCAGTACATCGCCCGGCTGAAGGTTTTCGCCGGTAATCATGTCCTTCTGATCCACAACGCCCACTGCAAAACCGGCCAGGTCATATTCGTCCTCCGGATAGAAACCGGGCATCTCGGCAGTCTCTCCTCCGATCAGCGCCGCACCTGCCTGCAGGCAGCCGTCTGAAACGCCTTTGACAATTGAAGCGATCTTCTCAGGATAGTTTTTGCCGCAGGCAATGTAATCCAGGAAAAACAGCGGCTCGCCGCCCGCACAGGCCACATCGTTCACGCACATGGCCACACAGTCGATGCCGACCGTATCATGACGGTTCATGAGAAATGCAAGTTTGAGCTTCGTACCTACGCCGTCCGTGCCGGAAAGGAGCACCGGATGCTCCATGTTCTTAAAAGCTTCCGCCGAGAACGCGCCGGAAAATCCGCCGATCCCGCCGAGCATTTCCGGCCGTACGGTAGATTTCACATACTTCTTCATCAGTTCGACTGACCTGTATCCTGCCTCAATATCAACTCCAGCTGTTTTGTAATCCATATCTGCCCTTTCTTATTTAATTAACGTGTCTGCCTGAAGAACTTACTTATTGTAATTTCTGTACCCTGTTTTCTGCAGTTTCTCGTCCTTCGCGATGACGCCCTCGCGGCCGTCTTCCAGCGCTTTCTTTACGCTGTCTTTTACCTTTTCATCAGACAGCGCGAGAATCCTTGCGGCAAGAAAAGCAGCGTTCTTTGTTCCGTCGATGGCCACCGTCGCCACCGGGATGCCAGAAGGCATCTGAACGATAGAATACAGGGCATCCGTTCCGTCAAGATTTTTGCTGCTGAGCGGAACACCGATGACCGGAAGCGTCGTCAGCGCCGCACACATACCCGGAAGCGCTGCCGCCATGCCCGCACCGGCTATGATGACCTTCAGTCCTCTGTCCTCCGCGGATTCCACCCAGCTGATCAGCTCATGCGGCTCTCTGTGTGCCGAGATGATATGCATCTCAAAGCTGATGCCGAGCGCTTCGAGCTGAGACGCCGCCTTAGACATGACAGCCATATCAGAGTCACTGCCCATTACAATTCCTACCTGTGCCATTTCATTTCCTCCATTCACAATGTCTGCGGTTACCTGAGTTCTGACACATCTTCAAGAGGTCTGTTCAGTTCCTCCGTTCCCGGAAGCACAAAACGGCCGTTCTCAATGATCCTGATTTTTGATCCGTCCCTGCCGTTGACCTCGATCAGACCGAGTTCTTCATAAGGAATGGTGATATCCGTGTGACAGCCGAAGTAGGCAGCGGAAATATCCGTTTTTCTCATCGCGGAAATCTCATTGTCTCTGGCGATGACTTCCCTGCCGTCCGGATTGAAGACCTTCAGGTCCTCCTGCCAGCTGTAGCACGTGTCTCCGAAGGCAAAATGCGGTCCCATCTTCTCCGCGATCAGAATCGGGAGCTTCGAGGATATGCCGTATTTCTTCGCCATCCGGTAGGCCGTCGTGTTTGTCCCGATTGCGAATTCTCCCATCGGAACTGTGGGGTGATGGAAAAGAATATTTTCTTCGATGTACCTTCTGTTCTCTTCCTCACGCTCAAAATTATCGCAGCTGTAATCCGCAACCATGCCGTCCTTCACATCGATGCGGAGATTTTTATAATGAAATTCCCCCAGATAAACCTGACTGACAGACAGCCTGCCGTTTGTGCCCATCAGAAGAGGTGAGGTAAAAACTTCTCCGACCGGAATATTGACATCGGCGACGCAGTTTTCAAAATTGGTCTCCTTCTGCGGATCCGCCAGACGATGCAGCTGAACCGTGATATCCGTATCATTGCCGTTCATGCCGAGCACATGAACACTCTCACCCCTGTCCAGCGCCTCGATCAGCTTCTGCTGGATCTGCTGATAGGTCCTGTAATCCAGGTTATTGATTTCTTCCGTCGCGTGAAAAATCTCCTCGAAATGATCGCCGATCTCCGGCACCGGCCACGCGATGATGGTGAAGCTCCTGTCCTCGCCCCGGATGTACCGGTTCGTGATCTGTCCGGCTTCATTATTATACCGCACCTGTTCCCTCTGTGCATCCGGATTCATGGAAAGCGCATCCTTATTGCCTTCCGGCGCAAAAGGCTTCTCCCCGAATACATCCATGACAGCGGGTCCGCCGTGAACGAACGCCAGATTTCTGTAATGTTCGTATGCGGCGCGGAGCGACCTCAGTTTTTCCGTCACAAAATTCCCGTCCATGAAAACAGCCGCGTCGTTCCGGTGATCATATTCAAACTGAGGATTCGGCAGTGCACCGTAATATCCGATTCTGAGATGCTGCCTCCTGTTGACCAGATGCGTCGCGGACCGGTAGATCACGCTCTCAAGCCCCATGTCCTCAAACTGACGCACGGCATGGCGGACGATCCTTTCGAAGCCGCAGCGGTAACGCAGATTGACTGTCCGTTTGGCGGCCAGATTTTTGTGTTCCGCCACAAAGCCCATCCGGTATCCTTCTGTCCAGGTCCTGGCGGCCTTCTCCACTTCCTCCTCAGGAAGCGAGTTCAGGAAAGATGCCATTCTCTCTTCAGAAGGCGTGATATATTCCCCGAAATAATAGAGATACCGGAGATCTGTCAGATCCTCATTCATGATCAGATCTCTGGCACAGGAAAGCCCCGGGTCGAGCGTTTCTCTCGTGCGCTGATCCATGAAATCCGCACAGTAATCCAGACAGTACCAGTAAAGGGTATCCTTCAGCGCGTGTGCGTCCGCCCCGTCGGCAAACTGACGGTATATTTCCAGAAACAGCTCCAGCGTGATGAGCATGTCCCATCGGCGGTCCTCATAGGCATAAACCACGGCGCCGCGGCACTCGTTATATAAAAAGCCGATCAGCGGACCCGTTTCTTTCCCGAAGATACTGTTCGCATACGTCGGATTGCCGAAGGAGACATGATAGTTCTCCGGCAGGAGATCGGCATAATCCGCATGATTTAATGCCCTCAGCTCATCGAGTGTCATATCGTGCAGTGTGCCGTCTTCCACCTGCTTCATCCTCTTCAGCATGGTGCAGAGAAAACCGGCCTCCCGGATAAAAAATTCACGGTACGGCGCAGGAACGGCTTCCTCCTGCCCGATCTCCCTGATTCTTTCTCCGGCAAGCCGGAACCGCTCCTCTTCATCTCCTGTCAGCGTTGTGGCACGGTTCAGTTCGTGCAGCGCCGTATTCCATAGTTCCAGATGTTCATGACTCAAATGATGTCACCTCTTGATGTAAATTTACGGACCTTACAGCTTCCCTTACCTGCCGTCTCCGGCGGATCCGGCGTCTGTTCAGCCCTTTCCGAGGCTGCCGGATTCGACATTTTTATCCAGAATCTTCTGCATATACTGCCAGATCTGCTCCGACCCGGTCCCCGTTTTTGCATTTCTTTTCTCTACCTGACTTCGCACAATACCATGCTCCTTCCAGTCGCCCCCGCCGTTGGCGTTGTTCAGAAGCATCGGCTGGAAATTATCCATGGTATGGGCAAATCTCGCCTCCGGTGTCTCGTACGCGTTAAATTCCTCCCAGAGCGCCTTAAGCCGAGAGCCCTGATCCTCGGGAAGCAGGCCGAAGATTCTGTCCGCCGCAGCGCCCTCACGCGCGCCCTCCGTCTTTTTCCCTTCGGGGTCATAGGCATAGGTGTCACCGGCATCGATCTCCACAATATCATGGATCAGGACCATCAGCATCGTCTTCCCCACATCGATATCCGATGAGGCGTACTCCGACAGCAGCCAGGTCATCACAGCCAGATGCCACGCGTGATCCGCATCATCCTCTCTTCGTCCGTGACCGGTCAGGTGCGTCTGCCTGAGAATTGTCTTTTCCTTATCGATTTCCAGAATAAAATCCAGCTGTTTCCTGAATCGTTCTTCATCCATTCTCTGCTGTGACCTCCTCAGTGAATTCCAAGCAGGAAAATGCCCGCCCATCCGATCATAAGCACACCGGAAATGATAGTGCTGATCACAGCCGTCTGACGCCGGTCTGTCCCGGCTGACAGGGCTTCCACCGCGAGCGCGAACGCAATCACGGAAAAGACCGCGGCCATCAGCCCGAAAGCACCGTAGGCAGGACCTGTCTTCCCGTCGGAAGCATAGCCCGCCATCAGCAGGATCAGAAAAATCAGCGCGGAAATGCCGGAAAGTGCCAGAGACCGTCTGCTGTTTCTGTTTTTATCATCTTTCAGAAAAGTATAGCGTTTTCTGCTCATGCAAACAGTCCTTTATATTCTTCCGCTCCGTACTGCGCGTAATATTCGCGGATAGCCGCTTTGCGGTCATCCGTCAGCATGCCGCTTCCGGCCTGACTGTTCCCGAGATATTCAAAGACGTCGGCCATGGAGACGATGGCGTCCGCGGGGAATCCGTAGGTATCGGTAATCTCGGAGAGCGCGCTTTTCTCGGTCTGTCCCTTTTCCATGCGGTTCAGGGATACCATCATGCCGACAACGCTGATATCCGCCTGGCCTGTGATGATCGGATACGTCTCCGCAACCGATTTTCCTGATGTGGTCACGTCCTCGATCATCATGACGCGGTCACCGTCCTTCAGCTCACTGCCGAGAAGGATTCCCCTGTCCCCGCCGTGATCCTTGGCTTCCTTGCGGTTGGAGCAGTATCTCACATCCACGCCGTAAAGCTCGCTGATCGCCATGGATGTCGCTACTGACAGCGGAATTCCCTTGTAAGCCGGTCCGAACAGGACATCAAAATCCAGCCCGAAGCGGTCGTGAATCGCCCTGGCATAAAATCCGCCGAGTTTCCTCAGCTGCGTGCCCGTCACATAGGCACCCGCATTCATAAAAAACGGAGACCTGCGTCCGCTCTTCAGTGTAAATTCACCGAATTTCAGAACACCGCTCTCCACCATGAATTCAATAAACTGCTTTTTGTACTCTTCCACCTGATGCCTCCCGTCTGATCCTCTGATCGAACTGCTGAAACCCACTTCTGCTTCTGCCATCCCATACCGCCGGAATCAGTGCTCTGCCCGGAAACTCACGGACCGCCTCTGATGTGCGGGGATTTCCGTTCAGCTGTCCACCGCGCCGATGAGATCCGTGATTTTTCCGATATGATAACGGTCGAGATACGCCGACATGCCGTCTGCGATCTCCTGTGTGATGGTCGGATGATAGAAATTCGCCGTTCCGACAGAAACTGCCGAGGCGCCGGCGAGCATAAATTCCAGCGCGTCATCCGTGCTGCTGATGCCGCCCATGCCGATCACTGGGATTTTTACCGCGTGCGCGGCCTCATAGACCATGCGGACAGCTATCGGATGGATGGCCGGACCGGACATGCCCCCGGTTCTGTTCGCCAACACGAATTTCCGCCTCGCGACGTCGATTTTCATGCCGGTGATGGTATTGATCAGCGAAACCGCATCGGCGCCGCCCGCCTCCACAGCCTTCGCCATATCGCTGATGCTTGTCACATTGGGACTGAGTTTCATAATGACAGGCTGCTTCGCCGCATCCCTGCAGGCACGCGTGATCCGCTCCGCCACTTCCGGAACCGTTCCGAACGCAATGCCGCCCTCCTTCACATTCGGGCACGAAATATTGATCTCCAGCGCATCAACCGGCTCATCCGCAAGCCGGCGCACCACTTCTGTATATTCTTCCTCCGTATGACCGCACACATTGACGATCACCTTCGTGTCAAACTGCTTCAGGAAGGGAAGATCCCTTCGGCAGAATACCTCAACGCCGGGATTCTGCAGGCCGACGGCATTCAGCATACCGCCGTAGACCTCGGCGATCCTCGGCGTGGGATTGCCCTCCCACGGCACAGAGGCAACGCCCTTCGTCACCACTGCCCCGAGCTTATTCAGATCCGTCAGCGCACTGTATTCCTGCCCGGAGCCGAACGTTCCGGATGCTGTCATGACCGGATTCTTCAGCTCAAGCCCGGCAATATTTACCTTCAGTCTTTCATCGTAAGACATATCGACCCTTTCCGCACGCATTACGCATACCCCGTAAATGCTTCACACAGGATCCCTGACCGTTCTCTTCCCAGACCCATGCCCACGAATATGCGCTTCGCGGCCTCTTGCTCCGTTCGCCGGTTCATGCATCGCACGCATCAGTCTTCCGGCAGGATCCGTCGGTCACAGATCCAGCTTTCCGGCCTCGAAGACCGGTCCGTCCGCACACACCCGCGCATTCTTCACATGCGAGTGCGGATCTGTTTCCGTCGTTCTGCATACGCAGGCGAGGCAGGCTCCGATACCGCACGCCATGCGCTCTTCCATGGAAATCCAGCAGGGAATATGATGCGCCGCTGCAAAGGCTTTCAGTGCACGGAGCATCGGAAGCGGACCGCACGCAAAAATCACGCCGGGTTCTGTTCCGTCCCCGCGGATGGCATCCAGCACATTGCCCTTTGTACCCGTCGAACCGTCTTCTGTGGCGATCAGCACCTTCCCGTAAGCTTCAAATTCCGGCACCAGGAAGGTCCGGTCCCGGAAACCGAGTACGGATGTGATCTCCGTCGGCGCCGTCAGGTATTCTCCGTCGCCCTTCCTGCCGCTGACGCCGACACTCGAGTGGAGAACCCGTGCCGTCTCCAGCATCGGAGGAATGCCGATGCCGCCACCGATCAGACAGACATGACGGCCGGCCGCCTCTTCCAGAGGAAATCCGTTGCCGAGAGGTCCCATGACAGAAACCCTTTCGCCTTTCCGCATCCTTGAAAGTTCCTCTGTTCCTGTTCCTTCTCCGCTCACGCGGTATACCAGCCGGATCGTTCCTTCTTCCGCGTCGGTACCGCAGAGACTGATGGGTCTCGGCAGCAGCTTTGACGGATCATTCAGAAACACATTGACGAACTGCCCCGGCACCGCCTGCTCCGCGATCACGGGCACAGACAGCACGAGATCACAGATACCGTCCTGTATCTGTTTCTGGCTGACGATAACCGCTTCCGTTTTTGTCTTCATTTTGTTCCTTTCCGCCAGGGATGGGCCGGCAGGTACGCCGGTCATCTTCAGGCGTTACGGCCGAGCGCTCCGTTAATATCGGCAATCATGTCGAGCACGGCAGCTCTGGAAGCCTCCGCATATCTGTCTGCACCATAATCAGAATATTTATCCTGCTGATAGGCACAGATGATGCCGCGCGAACTGTTGATGATTGCTCCGAGTCCGTCTTCGTTGAAAAATCCTGTCAGATCTTCGCCTTTTCCGCCCTGCGCACCGTAACCGGGAACGAGGATATAGCTGTCAGGCATGATTTTTCTCAGGGCAGCGCCCTGCTCCGGGTATGTCGCACCGACCACGGCGCCGATCCCGGAATAGCCGAATTCTCCCCTGCCCATGGCGTCTGCCCACTCATGGACCTTTTCACTGACCAGCTCATACAGCGGACGTCCGTCAATCAGGCGGTCCTGAAACTCCCCGCTCGAAGGATTCGATGTCTTGACGAGGATAAAAATCCCCTTTCCTTCTTTCCTGCAGATATTCAAAAAGGGACGCACACCGTCGCTTCCGAGATACGGATTCACTGTAGCAAAATCCTCATGGAAGCAGGTCAGCTCATTTTTGCCGACCTTTGTGTGACCCAGATGCGCAACCGCATAGGCCTCGGAAGTAGAACCGATATCACCTCTCTTGACATCTCCGATCACGGAAAGCCCCTTGCTCTGGCAGTAGGAAATGGTTCTCTCGAAGCAGACCAGACCGGGAATGCCGTACTGCTCATACATGGCAATCTGCGGCTTCACCGCCGGAATCAGATCATATACCGCGTCAATGATTCCCTTGTTGTATTCCCAGATCGCCTCGGCAGCGCCCTCCAGTGTCTCGCCGAATTCGATAAACGCTTTCTTCTGAATCGATTCCGGCACATAGCTCAGATTCGGGTCCAGACCAACCACAACCGGTGCCTTCTTTTCCTTAATTTTTCTGATCAGATCGTCAATCATATACAGGTCTCCCTTCGCGACAGACAATATTTCCTCCGCAGATCGTCACAAGCACCATGCCTGTCACGGTTCTGCCGTTAAACGGCGTATTCTTTCCTCTGGAAACAAATTCTGAGGTATCGATGGTGCTGACTCTTTCCGGATCGATCACCGTCACATCTGCCTCACTGCCCTCGGCAAGCGTGCCTCTGCTCTCGAGATGGAGGATTTTTGCCGGATTCGCACTCATCTTCGCCGCCATCTGAAGAGGGGTGATGATGCCCGGTTTCACCAGCTCCGAAATGGTGAGCGCAACCGAAGTCTCCAGCCCCGTGATGCCAAACGGCGCCGTCGTGATCGGCAGTTCTTTGTCCCTTCTGGTATGAGGCGCATGATCCGTGCTGATCACCTCAAAAACATCCTCGGCGAGACCGTTCCTCAGAGCTTCGCGGTCCTCCTCCGTGCGGAGCGGCGGATTCATCTTGTAATTCGTGTCACCGGGCACGCGGTCACTGCTTGTCAGCGTGAAATGATGCGGGCACACCTCCCCGGATACGTCAATTCCTTTTTCCTTTGCGATCTTCAGCATCTCATAGCTTCCCTTTGTGGAGCAGTGGCAGAGATGCAGATGGACACCCGTTTCACGGGCAAGCAGAATATCCCGGGCAACGATCACGTCTTCCACGCTGTTGGTGATGCCCGGCAGACCTTCCCGTCTGGAGATCTCATCTTCGTTGACACAGCCGCCATTCACCAGACTCCTGTCCTCACAGTGATCCAGAAACGGGATATGAAAAGACGCGGCGGCCTTCATGGCGTCGCGGCAGATTTTTGCATTCATGACGGAACGGCCGTCTTCGCTGATTGCGGGAATTCCGGCCTTCACCATGCCCGCGATGTCAGAAAGTTCTTCGCCTTTTTCTCCGACAGTGGCTGACCCCGCCTGCAGTACATGAATCGGTGAAGTATGCTTCGCCTTATTCATCACATAGTCCACACGGTCAGGGGAATCGATCACAGGCTTCGTATTCGGCATGGCAACAATCGTCGTAAAGCCGCCTTTGGCCGCCGCCTTGGAGCCGCTCGTCACGTCCTCCTTCTCCGTCTGTCCCGGGTCTCTGAGATGCACATGCATGTCAATCAGACCGGGCATAACCCAGTATCCCGACGCGTCCAGTATCACATCCGCTTTTCTTCGGATATTCTTCGCGACGCGCGCTACTTTGCCGTCCTTCAGGTATACGTCACAGATCCCGTCCAGTCCGGCAGCCGGATCGATGACACGTCCGTTTTTAATCAGTATTGTTTTCATATTTGCTTCGCAAAGCTCCATGCTCATACATGTTTGCGTCGATATTTCTGTGTCACTTACTGTATAAGTCCACGCGCCGCTTCGCACTGCGTGCTTTCGCGTCGCTACAGGTGACCGACTTCGTCGGTCTGACGCGGCGTTCGCCTCACCGCATCACACTTCGTGTGTGCGGATGCGGCTCACTGCCCGCGCATATTCGCACTTCCGTGCCGCTATCGCGTCACTTCGTGCTCATACATGTTTGCGTCGATATATCTGTGTCACTTACTGTATTAAGCCAGCTGCTTCGTTGCTTCGCAACTTTCGCAGCTGTCACATGTATTCGCACTTCCGTGCCGCTATCGCGTCACTTCGTGCTCATACATGTTTGCGTCGATCACGCATACAGTTTTCTGTGCATGCTTCGCATGCCCGAAAACTGTATGCGTGTCGACGGCTTAATACAGTAAAGTATACAAAATCATGCCTGCAATTTCAAGAAAACCGTGAAATCGGGAAGTGTTTATGTTGACAATCAGGGAGGGTAAATCTATAATTACAGACGTCGATGAAATGAATTTGTCGACTTATTATTATTTATTTTTTAAGCCAATTGGAGGTACTTAAAATGAACAAGGGAACTGTAAAATGGTTCAACGCTGAAAAGGGTTACGGCTTCATCACCGGCGAAGACGGAAAGGATGTATTCGTTCATTTTTCAGCAATTCAGGGCGAAGGATTCAAGTCTCTGGATGAAGGCCAGGCTGTTTCTTATGACCTTGTACAGGGTCCGAAGGGCATGCAGGCTGCTAACGTTGTAAAGCTGTAATTGAAACCAGACAATCATTGCCACACCATTCATGATCGAAAGAATCTTGTTCAGTATTTTGAGGACCATTGTTTTAATATAAAGCATATTTGTATTCAGACATGACATCAAGTGTATTGCACAATCAGTTCTATCGTAAATGAGAAGATGGAAACGCCGGTCCGCTGAGGGCCGGCGTTTTTCATATATTTTCTTCATAGAATAAAAGAAGGCTTCCTGAAAATGAAAAAGGAGCCTTCCTCAGAAGAAAGCTCCTTCACGGTATTCATTTCATATCAGATTTTCAGCTTGCACTGCTGACGGTCTGTGTATCTGCGGATGTACCTGCCGCCGATGTGCTCTCTGATGCGCTGTCCGCAGATAAATCTGCGGCTGTTACGCTCTCGTCTGAAGCCCCGCTTTCAGAAGCGGTATCCCCGGATGAGGAATCTGCGTAATTTGAAAGCTGCGTCTGATAAGATTCAACCATGCTGAGATCAAGTTCCGTTGTCACCGGATCAGCATTTGCCTCCGCTGTTGCCTTCGCATTTCCATATACTGCCCAGCAGAACCAGCCAATCAGGGCTGCCAGCAGAACCAGTGTAATGGTAAGTCCGAGACGACGCTCAAACTTCTCCTTCTTCATGATCTTGCTGCGGTTCTGTTTCTCTTTTTTGTACTCGTCAACTTTTTCCTGGCTCATGATAAAACCCCTTTACTTTTTTCATACCACAGAACGCTGAACGGCGCCCTGCAGACCTGAATATTATACTCTACCCTTCAGGAAATTGAAAGGACGAATTTACGCGAGCAGTGAGCCACATCCGCTCACGAAGTGTGCGAGTGTGGCGAACGTCGCGACAGTGTGAGAACTCAGCATTGCTGAGTTCTCACACCTATCACCGTTACGCCGAGGACAAGCGAGAGCGTGTCGAGGCTGGAAGTCTCCATGTGTGACAGTGGCTGGCAAAGAGTGAACAGTAACTAAAAAAGGTTGCCGTTCAGACGCGTCTGAACCCCTTTGCGTGCGACTGCAGCTTACAATGGTGAATGAACTGTCATGAAAAAAGCGGCCGGAACTCTTCCGGCCGCCTTCATGTCAGATTTCTGTTTATGCTCTTGCGTCAAAATTCTCTCCGAGACCGATCTCGGGAACCATCTCGGAAGCTGCGTCCATCATTTTCAGGACAGCTTCTCCGGTCTGTTTCGTCGAATCCATCGCAAGCCCGAGAACCGATACATCCGATTTCTCCTGCAGTCTGACGCTTCTGAAAATCGTCGAGGCTGCCGCTATATTCATGTAATCGCCCAATGGCCTGTCCTCCTGATCCGCCCGTAAGGACACTGTCCGGCTGCGTCTCCGCACCGGATCAACACTTCAGAGACGGATACCGTGCCTTCCACGTCCGTCTTTACCGTCAGTATACCCCTTTCCCGCCGTAAAGTCACGCACATTTACAGAGAAAATATCACATCCTCTCACCTGACCATGGCATGCCGGCCCTCTGCCATGTATAATAAGAGAAACCATACATCCCGGACGGATGCATGACAAAGGAGTACCCAGCATGATCGCGCAGAAAATCGAAAATCCCGGACGCTTTATGAAATGTCTCCTGATCAAAGACACCTTCGACCGTTTTCTGGTATCCGACGTGACAGTGACGACATTTGTATCCTTTCATATCGACGGTCAGTACCATCCCGAGTTCTACAGCGGAGAGGATGTCACCCCGCAGGAAGCAGAAAATATCCCCGACGGAAATCAGATTGAATGGAAAAGCGTCCGCCCCTTTGTCTTTTCGATCATCAGGGGCAGACGCCTTCCGCTTTCTTTCCATATCGTACTGCAGTATTCAGCGGACGATACGCAGACCCTGCTGGATGACAATGGTCTGTCTGAATCACCGGAGAATATCTACGGTCTTTTTCTGAATCTTCAGTACAGAGATCAGGTACTCACGGTCACGACCGGCTCCTCTCTGAAAAGCTTTGAAACCGGACACGCCATTGATCAGGCATGGGACCGCCGTGTTCAGGAATTCCTTACGCTGGAGGACATCCTGTGAACGCCGGTGTTCAGTTCCCGGCAGCTGTTCTCAGAATTTCCGCCACGATTTCCTTCTCTGTCTTTCCGTCCGTCGCGACGCTGAAATCGGCCGCTGCCTCATAGGCCGGCCGCCGTTTTTCCATCAGCGCGGCAATATCCTGCACATTTTTGTGATGCTCCAGAAGAGGCCGGCTGCTGTCGTTCCTGACCCGTTCGAGAATGGTCTCCGGCTTCGCTGTCAGGAGGACGATTTTTCCGCCCTCCCGCATCAGCTTCACATTCTCTGCACGCATGGCCGCACCGCCTCCGCAGGAAATCACGGTATTCCTGACCGTTCCCAGCTCGCGAAGCAGCGCCGTTTCCATCTGTCTGAACGCTTCCTCGCCTCTCGTTCTGAAAATATCCTGGATTGACATACCGGTCTTCCGGACAATCTCCTGATCCATCTCTATGACCGGCATATCATACTTCTCATGAAAATATGACGCCGCTGATGATTTACCGCAGCCCATAAAGCCGATCAGATACAGGTTATAAGGCAGTGATGCCGTTCTCATCATTTGATTCCTCTCATTGGATGACTTTTCAGCCCGGGTTATTCTTCCGTCTTTGTTTCTTCTTCCGTCTTTGTTTCTTCTTCCGTCTTTGTTTCTTCTTCCGTCTTTGTTTCTTCTTCCGTCTTTGTTTCTTCTTCCGTCTTTGCTTCTTCTTTCGACTCAGCTTTCTTCGCGTCTTCTTTCGCGTCCGTCTCTGTCTCCGCACTGTCCTCAGCGAGACGGATCATGATTTCATTAGAACGCGCAATGAATTTCGTCATCTCATCCGGCGTCAGCGCACGGTTGCTGATGACGGCCAGATCATACAGCTGTTCAACAAAAATCTTCACGTCATCTTCGCTGTCGACATGCTGATATACGTACTTCACGAGCGGATGCTTTGCATTGAGAATCAGCGTCTGCTGTCCCTCAAAGGCATCCTGATTTACGTTGCGGTCCGCCATGCCGTACATCTTCATCATATCCATGTAGCGGCGCATTTCCTCGGAGATGGTAACCATGGAAGAAACATTTTTGTCTTTCAGGTTTTCAACCTTTACATCAAGCTGATCCCTGCCAAGCACTTTCCTGAACAGCTTCTGCATCTTCTCGCCCTCGGTCTTCAGATTGCGGCTGCTGCCCTTCATGTCGTCCGTGACATCGGAGTCGATTCTCTGGAACTGCACCTTGTCGTTCATCTGCTCCACATGGCTGATAAACGGCGCATCAATCGTGTGGATCAGCTTGTACGCCTGCTTCTTCTGAGCGCGGAACATGTTGATATACTGTGACTGCTGCTGTTCATCCGTCACATAGTAGATTGTGATCTTCTGCTTTTCTTTCCCGTCCTCATCTTTTCCGTCGGTTTTATCGGCGGCACCTTCGGTTTTATCGGCCGCATCTCCGGTTTTATCAGACGCTTCCTGCGCTTTATCGGACGCTTCTTCCGTTTTCTCTGTACCTGCGTCGCTTCCGTTTTCGGCTGTCTTCTTTTCCTCTTCCGTCTTTTCTTCCGGACTGTTTGCTTCGATGATATCCTTCAGGGTATGATACTTTCCGTCAAGATCCTCATACAGTACATAGTCGTTCATCCTCTCGGCGAATTTCTGATCTTTGAGAATGCCGTACTTGATAAACGGGCTGATATCATTCCAGTACTTCTCATAATCTTCCCGTTTTGTCTTGTACATACCGGACAGCTTGTCAGAAACCTTCCTGGAGATATAATCGGAGATCTTCTGGGCAAAGCCGTCATTCTGAAGTGCCGATCTGGATACGTTCAGCGGCAGATCCGGGCAGTCAATGACGCCTTTGAGCACAAGCAGATACTCCGGGATCACCTCTTTGATATTATCCGCGATGAATACCTGACTGTTGTAGAGCTTGATTTTTCCTTCGATGGACTCATACTCGCTGTTGATTCTCGGGAAATAGAGAATGCCCTTCAGGTGGAACGGATACTCCATATTCAGATGGATCCAGAAAAGCGGCTCCTTGTAATCATTGAAGACCGTTCTGTAAAATTTCTTATAGTCCTCATCCTTACACTCGGACGGCTGTCTGATCCACAGCGGATTGGTATCGTTGACAGGAACCGGACGCTTTTCGATCTTAACCTGATCCTTTGCGGGCTCTGACTCGACCTTTTCCGTTGTGCCGTCATCATTCTTCTTCTCTTCATACTTTGCATCCGTATGAATGTGCTCGATGACCTTATCGGTGTCTTTCAGATCCTTCTCATCAATGGTCTCTGTCTCAGGTTCCGCATTTTCATTGACAAGGTAAATCTCCGTCGGCATGAAACCGCAGTATTTCTCGATGGTCTCGCGAACCTTGTACTCATTGCAGTATTCCAGGCTGTCCTCGGCGATATGGAGTGTGACGAGCGTTCCTGTTTCCTTCCGCGTGCCGGACGTCATCTCGTAATCCGTGCCGCCGTCGCATGCCCAGTGTACCGGTTCCGCACCGTCAGCATAGCTTAAGGTATCGATCTCGACCAGATCCGCCACCATAAATGCGGAATAAAATCCCAGACCGAAATGTCCGATGATCTGATCCGTGTCCGCTTTTCCCTTGTACTTGTCAATGAATTCAGTAGCGCCGGAGAAAGCGATCTCTGTGATATCCTTCTCCACCTCATCGGCCGTCATACCGATACCGTTATCCTCGAATTTCAGTGTTTTTTCCTTGTCGTTGACATAGACGGTGATCTTCGGTTTATAACCCTCGGGAAGTTCGACCTCTCCGACCGCATCCAGTTTCTTTCTCTTGGTGATCGCATCACAGCCGTTGGAAATCAGCTCACGGATAAAAATATCCTTGTCAGAATACATCCACTTTTTGATAATCGGGAAAATATTCTCACTGTTAATAGATAAGCTGCCATGTTTTTCTTCCATCTTTATCACACTCCTGTAATGAACTTATGACCCGCAGATTACCGGATCTCCATATTCGCTTCATTCACCGGAAGAGCTTTGTCCTCCCGTCAGAATGGTGCTGACATTATCCTTACAGATAGACAGTGTAAGGCCGTAATGACTGAAAGTCAACAAAAAATTAGCACTCATGTAATTTGAGTGCTACCAGATCACGATATTTACTTCGTCTCAGATCCTGTATCATCTCTTCACAGCATCTGAGCCGTGGCTGTGCCCCGCCGTATCGCCGGCATTCCACTCTGCGTTCAGCCTGCGGAAATCGCGGATCGCCTGTCTGCCGACTTCGAAGATTTTTTTCCGGTTGATGGAATTTTCTCCGCCCTGACGCTGACGGAAAGAAATGGAAATATAGGTGATGCGGTAATTTCCTCTTGTGAAAAGAACCGTCAGCAGGGTATTGGCGAGAAACGCGTCCTCCGGTACCCTGTCGATAATCTCACGGAGCGCGGATGCCCTCATCAGCCGGTAGGGACAGTTCGCATCCCTGCAGTACACATGAAATTCTGCAAGAATAACCCTTCGAAGCGTATGTGTGACAAAAATCCTGCCCTTCCCGTCCTGTCTGTGCCCGCGGTGCCCGATGACCAGGTCGGCATTCGCGCGGCAGCGCCAGAACTGCTCAAACTCGGACGGCAGTGTCTGTCCGTCCGAATCTGTCTGAAAGATAAAATCAGCGCCATGATCAAGTGCATAACGGTAGCCGTACAGAACTGTCGGTCCGTGACCTGTATTCGGTTTGGTCAGAACTTCCATCAGCGGTCTGGCACACGCAAATTCTGTCAGCATATCATAAGTCTCGTCGGTGCTGCCGTCATCGACAACCACCAGACGGGACTTTCCGTTTCCGTTGTGTTTTTCAACGACAGGATACCACCCTTCGACCACGCGAAGGATGTTATCCATCTCATTAAAGGCGGGAATGACAATGTAAAGAATATTCCCGCTGGCGCTCACAAGCTTCTGTCGCATATTTTCATGTCACCCTTTTATTTCTGATTCTGCTGAGGCAGGCGAAAGCTTGATTTCAGTGAGACAATTCTTCCGAATACCGGCTTGCCCTCTGTGCTGAGCTTCGGATCCGCACAGAAATATCCGTTTCTGACAAACTGGAAACGGTCGCCCGGCTCTGCCGCAGCAATCGCCGGTTCAACAAACGCATGTCTGACCTCCAGAGAATCAGGATTGATGTTCATGGATCCGTCTTCATTGTAAACACCCTTCTCCTCATCGATCAGGTTATTGTACAGACGGACCTCACAGGGAACTGCGTCACGCGCATTCACCCAGTGAATCGTTCCTTTTACCTTTCTTCCGTCAGGACTGTTGCCTCCTCTGGATTCCGGATCGTAGGTGACGTGAATTTCCGTCACCTTTCCGTCTTTGTCCTTCTCGAAGGAAACACACTTCACAAAGTAGGCATGCATCAGGCGCACCTCATTGCCCGGGAAGAGACGGAAATATTTGCGGGGAGGATTTTCCATGAAATCTTCGCGCTCAATATAAAGCTCTCTTGAGAACGTCACACTGCGGCTGCCGAGTTCTTCGTTATCCGCATTGTTCTCGATCTCGAACTCCTCTGTTTTATCCTCCGGATAGTTGTCCACAATGACCTTCACCGGATCAAGCACAGCACACATGCGCGGCACTTTTGTCTTCAGATCGTCACGGATGCAGTACTCCAGCATCGCGTAATCGGTGGAGCTGTTCGCCTTGGCTATGCCGCCGAGTTCCACAAACTTCTGAATCGATTCCGGCGTATAGCCGCGCCGTCTCAGCGCCGCGATCGTCACCAGCCTCGGATCGTCCCAGCCGTCGACGGTTCCGTTTTCCACCAGTTTTTTGATATATCTCTTTCCGGTCACCACATTGGTCAGATACAGCTTTGCAAACTCGATCTGACGGGGCGGATTGCTGAACAGGCCGACATTCTCCACAACCCAGTTGTAAAGCGGTCTGTGGTCCTCGAATTCCAGTGTGCACAGCGAATGTGTGACGCCCTCGAAGGCATCCTCCAGCGGGTGTGCGAAATCATACATCGGATAGATGCACCATTTGTCGCCCGTATTCTGATGCGTCAGATGCGCGATGCGGTAAAGAATCGGGTCACGCATGTTGATGTTGGCGGACTTCATGTCGATTCTGGCACGAAGTACCTTTTCGCCGTCCGCAAATTCACCGTTCTTCATACGTGTGAACAGGTCCAGGTTCTCCTCGATGCTGCGGTCACGGTTCGGATCATCTTTTCCGACATCATTCCAGCCGCCTCTGTACTCCCTGATCTCCTCTGCGGAAAGATCGGAGACATAGGCCTTGCCGGCTTTGATCAGACGAACGGCTGCCTCATACATCCTGTCAAAATAATCAGAGGCAAAATACGGTCCGTTGAACTTTGCGCCCAGCCATTCCACATCCTTCCGGATGGCTTCCACGTATTCGCCCTTTTCCTTTGTCGGATTCGTATCGTCGAAACGAAGATTAAACTCTCCTCCATACTCTTTTGCGATATGGTAGTTGAGCAGAATCGACTTGGCATGACCTATATGAAGAAAGCCGTTCGGTTCCGGCGGAAAGCGCGTCACCACATGGGTATATCTGCCCTCCTCAAGATCTTTGTCAATTTCCATTTCGATAAAATTGCGCGAAGTCTTTTCCGTTTCCACCTCGAATCCTCCTTATGATCTCGTTATCGCGACGTACGCCGCACAGCATCTCTCCGTGACCGGATACGGCGCTCTGTTCGCTTAAATCAGCAAAGGACGGCCGCATCAGAAAGATGCAGCCGTCCTCCCGTCTGCGGGTTCGGATATGAACCGCCAAGTGGAACCAACGGGGCTCGAACCCGTGACCTCTCGCGTGTGAGGCGAACGCTCATCCCAGCTGAGCTATGGTTCCAACGCAGATTAGTGTATCACCGGTGCCGCCTTCGGTCAAGAAAAACTGTACCGCATCACAGGACTTCCCGCCGCACGATGATACACCGGACTTCAGAGCATTACCTCCGCCTTTTCAAGTGCGGCGGCGATAACGGCATCCATGTCGTAATACTTATATTCGCCGAGACGGCCTCCGAAGACAACCTTCTTCTCCTTTTCCGCCATCTCCCTGTATTTTGCATACAGCCGGCTGTTTTTCTCATCATTCACCGGATAGTACGGTTCATCGCCGGGTTTCCATTCGGAGGAATATTCACGGCTGATCACCGTCTTCGGCAGATCATTGCCGTTTTCATCCTTTCCGAACTCAAACCACTTGTGCTCAATGATCCTGGTCCAGGGTGTCTCGCTGTCCGTATAGTTGACCGCGGCATTGCCCTGGAAATTCGGCTTGTCGAGCACTTCCGTCTCAAACCGGACGGAACGGTACTCCAGCGCGCCGAGGCAGAAATCGAAATAGGCATCAATGGCTCCGGTGTAAATGATATGATCCGCCATGGCATCCCAGGCTGACCTGTTTTTCAGATAATCCTCATTCAGCCGGACCTCAATGCCGTCAAGCATGGCCGCAACCATCCGTGTATAGCCGCCGACAGGTATGCCCTGATACAGCGCGTTGAAATAGTTGTTGTCGAAGGTCAGACGGACCGGGAGACGCCGGATGATAAATGCCGGAAGCTCCGTGCAGGGACGTCCCCACTGTTTTTCCGTATATCCTTTGATCAGTTTTTCGTAGATATCCGTTCCGACCAGTGAAATCGCCTGTTCCTCAAGGTTCTTCGGACTGGTGATGCCGGCTTCCCTGCGCTGCTCCTCGATTTTGGCGGCAGCCTCCTCAGGTGTCACTACACCCCACATCCTGTTGAAGGTATACATATTGAACGGAAGGGAATAGAGCTCTCCTCTGTAATTGGCAACCGGTGAATTGGTGAAGCGGTTGAAGGTCGCGAACTGTGAAATATAGTTCCATACGTCGGTGCGGTTCGTGTGAAAAATGTGCGCCCCGTACTTATGAACATGAATACCTTCTATCTTTTCCGTATACACGTTGCCGGCGATCTGCGGACGGCGGTCAATGACCAGTACGCTCTTCCCCGCCTTTCTGGCTTCATGAGCAAACACAGCTCCGTACAGTCCTGCGCCGACGACCAGAAAATCGTAACTCATAACTTCTTTCCTTCCCTTCTGCTGTTCATCATCATGCGGACCTGTCAGGTCCTCTTCTATGTTCATGATGCCGGACCGTCACCCTCCGGCTTTTCCTCTGTTTTCAGCTCCGTAACGGTTTCCCGCCCGGAATCTCTGTCCGCCAGATACAGCTGGCCGAACGTGATGCCGCCGTCGCCGGCGGGTACTTTCTCGTTCAGATAAACCTGAAATCCTCTGTCTGTCAGCTGCGGTATCACGCGCTGAAGAAGGACACGGTTGCAGAAGGTGCCTCCGCTCAGCACGACCGTATGCGTCTGAATGCCGTTTTCCCCGGCTTCCCAGGAGATTTTTTCACAGATGGAAACAATCATTTCGGCTACGGCGTCATGAAATTCAAGTGCCAGCTCGTCTGCCGGCACACCGCCGTCCAGCGCCATCCTGAGATCCCCGATGAGTCTCGGCCCGTCGGCGATCCAGACATCATCCTCCTGATTCATGACAAAACGCAGAGGATACCGGCCGTTCAGAGGATTTTCTCTGGTGTATATTCCGTATTTCCATTTCAGATCCGCGCGGTTGGCGGCAAATTCCAGCCGCTCCGGACACTCTCCTTCATAGGTGTTTCTCAGGCTGATGCCGAGCTGTGCCGCCGCGGCATCGAAAAGCCTGCCCATGGAGGCATCCATATGCGTATTGCTGTTGGCCGCAAGCGCGATCTCATAGACCTGATGCATATCCGGATCCAGAATCTCGTCCGAGCTGTAATGCTCCCAGATCAGCTGCCGGTCCTCCGCATCGATCATGTAGCAGATCAGCGACTGCATCGCATCCCTGGATGACATATCACCACCGAGAAGCTTTACAGGTCTGAGATGACCCATCCGCAGAAAATGACCGCGGCGCACCATTTTTCTTGTCCTGTTCGCATCTCCGTCGAAGACATCATTCATCGGAATGGCGTGAAGGGTCTTTTCCTTCTTCTTCTCATAGGTGATCTCCAGCTCATGGTCAGGATCACACAGCATGAATTCCGAACCCCAGTAAACACCGTCATCACCATATCCGGAGCCGTCCATCGCGATGCCGATCACAGGTCCTTCCAGATGATGCTCGGCAATCACGGAGGCAATATGTGCCTTATGATGCTGGACCTTCAGTACATGTCCGCTGCTGTTTCCCCCGACGGAGAACCGTTGCTCCGCGTCCTGCGTCGATTCATAGGACGGATGACAGTCGGCCACGGCGCGTTCGGGATGAATACCCAGATAATTTTCCATCATGCCGATAGATCTGTCCCAGAGCTGCCGGGAATAAATTCCGCTCAGATCTCCGATATGCGGAGAGAGAAAAACCGTGCTTCCGCTGCCGAGGGCAAAGACATTGTCTCTGTCTCCTCCGGCTGCATAGGTATCCTTCAGCAGCGGTTCCGGGAGTTCAACCGGGATCGGCGTCATACCTCTTGCCCTGCGGATCACCTGAACGATCTCACGCTTCCCGTTCTGTCCGGTTTCTGTCTCAACCACCTGAAAAATCGAATCCTCCAGCGGAAAATTGATGACATGTTCATCGGTCAGGATAAAATCAGGGCAGCCCTCCTTCATATCTCTCAGCATGTCATCGTCACTGACAACGATGGATTCTCCGCCTCTGTTGCCACTTGTGACAACCAGCGGACCCAGTTCCTCAGAAAGCCTCTTCAGAAGCGTTCCGGTCGGAAGAATGGCACCGGTCAGATAACTCTCTCCGCAGATTTCCCAGGCAAAATCCCTGACGGGTTTTCTGTCGCTCCCGTAAATTTTCCTGAGAAGTACTATAGGATGAACCGGAGACGTCAGCAGCCTCTCCTCTGTTTCCGACACCCGGCAGTACTGCCTGATGGTTTCCAGATCGGGGAACATGACAGCAAAGGGTTTGTGCTTTCTTTTTTTGAAGCCGCGCAGTCTTCTCGCGGGTTCGGACATGTCCGGAAGAAAGATGAAATGAAAACCGCCGAAATCTTTGACCGCGCCGATTTTTCCTTTCTTCAGATCTGCGATGGTACGCCTGAGTGCTTCCTCTCCCTCTGCATGCTCCGTCCCTGAAGCATCCAGATCTGCGGCAGGTGCAGCTTCTGACACTGATCCCGCACCGGAACCTGTCAGATATCGATATCCCTCACTCCCTGTCTTTTCATCCGTGTCGAACTGTATTTCGGGAAAGTGGAATCCTCCGGACGCGGCATCATCCGTCATGGCAGCATCCCAGATGCAGCTGACCTTCCCGGATCCGTATAAATCTTCTTTTATTTTCTGTATGAATGCCTTTACGGCATCGTCAGTCCCGGAAACGACAGAACATAGATGCGTCACCGCATTGCCGATGGTGCAGGAGACGCCCGAAGCATCCGCCTGCTCCTTCAGATAATCGACGCAGGCTTTCCTGTCCTCTGTTCCGAAAATCAGTACTCTTCTCTTTACAGTTGTCCTGTCCATTGATGTCTTCCCCCAGCCGAAGCTTCTGGCATTGCCTGCAGCATTTATGAAATTATAACACAGCAGAGGCGGACTGCACAAACCGGATGAGATCAGAAATCATGCCGGAAAAGCAGGGGAGGGAAAGTGGGTAAAAATGCCGGAAAAATGCTGGAAAAATGCTGGATGAGAGTATACAGAAATCCCCGAAAGCCCTGTATTTACAAGGCTTCCGGGGATTCTCACGTGAGCTGATGACCAGAATCGAACTGGTGACCTCATCCTTACCAAGGATGCGCACTACCGACTGTGCTACATCAGCATCGCTGATATCTTTCCGACGTCAGCGAAAACTATAATATCAGACAGGTAATGACCTGTCAAGAAGGATTTTGCATTTTTTATGCCGCTCAGTCGAGATAACGGAACCGTTTCCACAGAATCACGCCGACCGCTGCGCCGGCCGCTGCTATGACCAGGAAAATAATGATACCTGCTGCACCTGCCGTTTTCGCAGACCCATCCGATATGGCAGCCGCTTCTTCAGAGGAGGCGGAAATCACAGCGGGTTCCGCTGAAGAGCCGGACAGAGATCCTGCATTCTGTGACAGCGCCTCCGCAGAAGGCAGCGCATTTTCTCCCGCAGCCTTTCCTTCTTCCAGATAATGCTGTATCCAGGCCAGACGGTTTTGCCCGCAGGTTGCCGCGAGACCGCTGTTGTTCGTCATATATGCACTGATATTGAAATCTTCCGATGCCTGATCTCCGTACCATACCCCGGACAGGAGGAAATACTGAAGCAGCTCCTGATCGCTCAGGCTGTCCGCATCGACATCTCCCCTCGGCACACGGATGGTTTCTTTCCCGCCGTCTTCCGTGAAGGTGCTGTTGTCCTCCGTCATGGATCCCGAGAGCTGTTTCCTGTAATAATCCGCATCAAAAACGCCATCATAATCCGATACTTCAGGCAGGTAAGACAGGGCATCCGTCTCGCTGAGATTCGCGATACTTTCCGCTCCGTAATACTGAGAGGAGGTGCTGTTGTCGGCTGCTGCCGTCAGCGCGCCGCTGCCGTCCAGATGAATCACCCAGATCACAGAAATATTCGATTCCTCTGTCATGCCTTCGATTTCGGAAATCCGGTTCTCTGCTTTCTCACCGGCATAGGTCGTGGAGAGTGCCAGCTCGCTCGAATGCCAGAACCTGTTGTCCGAAGGGGTATCTCCCCAGAAAAATCCCGTATGATGATAATCCGAATAGGAAAAAGGTCCTCCGGCATCAAAAAGCCAGATGATATCTCCTTTTCGCATGGTGCCGGAAGCGAGCATATCATCGACAGATGCGTAGGTTTCATAACGGACATTGCCATGGTAAAGCCAGTTGACCCATCCGCCGCCGTTGGCATACGGTTCCGTGCTGGCATCGCCGCAGGGAATATTCTCCGTATTCTCTGTCGCAACCGCGTGGAGCACATACCAGATGAATCCCTCGCACTGCATATGTCCGTCGCTTCCCGGCGTCGGGACCTCCGTCGGGCTCTCATGATATGGCGTACCGACAAATGTGCTCATGTTGTCATAGAGATAACTCACGAGATCATCTCTGGTAAAGCCCAGATAATCACACAGAAATTCTCTGCCGGATGTATTTTCGTCTGCCGCGCTGTCATCCGCGTCGGATGCTGCGGTTCCGGTGCTGTCTTCCGCGTCGGATGCTGCGGTTCCGGTGCTGTCATCTGTATCCGCTGAAGCTGATAACGCCGTGTCGAAACTGTCGTCTGTATCCGAAGAAGCCGATAATGACATGCCGGCATTTTCCTCCGGCGCTGCGCCCACGGATACCGGCAGAAACCCCTGCAGCATGACTGCCGCCAGCAGCAATACCGGCAGCAGGATCCGGCGGTAAGCTTTCCTGTGCTTCCGAAAATCCATCTTCATACCAACCCTGTGTTATCTGGCAACGCCGTACCAGGCAGCGCCTTCGTCGTTCCATCCGTACTGCTGTGTCAGAACCTCATGTTCATGGCTGTCCGCCGTATAGTTGTGCGGAAAACCGCCTGAAGCACCCGCATTGAACTCTCTGTAGACGGGTACGGTCTTACTGTCGTCAGAATACCAGCAGATTCCCTCGAAATTCCAGTGATACTGACCTGTCAGGACCTCTTTTTCATGAAGATCCGTTGTATAGACATGTTCACCGGATTTCGGATTGAACACACGGAAAACGGGGCTGTTGGAAGCCTTGGGCGCGTACCACCCGACGCCCTCGTAATTCCATCCACTGGCTGACAGCGTATCCCTCTCATTCCGGTCCAGCGTATACAGATGCTCCCCGGACTTTTTATTATACAGTCTGTACACCGCAGTTCTGATGGAATTGGCACTGCTGCCGCCGCCCTTCAGGGTTCCGTACCAGTAATTGAAGTCGACGTTTCCGGTGATGCCATTCACCATGCCCTTTGAGGTGTACTGCCAGATCGTGAAGGAACCCTCATAGGTCACCTTTGTGTTCCACTGAGCCAGCCACCGGCTGTATTCAATGATCCCGTTTTCCTCATCCTCACCGGCCTGCTTCAGATACGTATCCCACCAGCGCGTGTTCGCATAGATCCCGGCCGTATAACCGGCATCCGTTATTTCCGCGACAAATTCCTCCGCCATGTTGCTGATCATATCCGCGCCGAGTGCCGCCTGCGACTTGTCTTCCATATCCAGATAAACCGGCAGTGCCGGCGTTCTTCCCTCAAGAAGCCGTTTGATATGATCCGCTTCGCTCCTGACCATGGAGAGATCCTGCGCATAGGAATAGAGGTAGACGCCGTAAGGAATGCCGAGACGCTCGCATTCGGAAACATTATATTCAAAGCAGGAATCGTCCTGGATATAATTACCGTCCTCATCTCTGGAGTTGCTTCCGTAACCGCAGCGGATAATGGCAAACTCAACACCGGCATCCTTTACCGCCTCCCAGCCGATTTTTTTCTGCCACTGGGATACATCAATGCCGAAGTGCTGTGCATAGTCCGCATGGGTTTCCCATGTTGTCACATTGGCTCCGAGCAGTCCTTCCTCATCGCCGTAAGTCTCCGTTCCCTCTGCCACCGACTGCGCAAAGGAAAAATCTCTGCCATCGGCCAGCGCCTGCACTGCGGCTTTCCCGCGGATGACGTTTTCTTTCTCATCAGCGATCAGGACACCGTTGGTATATCTGGCACTGTTCGGGCGGTCCTTCATGCCCTCGTTCCAGACGGATACCGCCCCCGAAGGCACCTCGCCTCCGAAAACAATCAGATCATTCGTGATGGAAATTTCCGCGTTGTTCAGTGCTTCCACGGTCTTCGCGAGAAGCGTCTGTTCTTCGGAAGAAAGCGTTCCAAAGGCAGACCGTGCGCTGATCACCCGGTTTTCCAGTGCGGTGAAATCAGCAGTATCCTGCTCCGGCAGGGTCGTCAGCGCATCCAGGATATCCCCGGTTTCCTCTGCAAAATCCACCGCCGCACTGTCTGTCCGGCGATCCGGATCCGTGTCTGCCGGTGTTTCCTCCACATCTGCGGTCTTCCCGGCATCTGCCGTCTCAGAAGCATCTGACGTCTCTGCCGCATCTTCTGTCTCCGCTGCATCCGCTGTCTCTGCCGCCTTCGCCGTTTCTTCCGCCTCTGGTGTTCCCTCAGCTTCTGAGGCTGTTTCAGCAAGGCTGCTGTCCTGTGCGGCACCGGCAGTGACGCCGGAGGCTATGCCGTCCGCACGGACGGAAACAGGGGCTGCTGCCGTGACAGCGGCCATGGCAAGCGCACAGAACGTGTGCAAAACTCTGTTCATCTTCATTGTTTATACTCTCCTCTTTACACGCCGGCACACGGCCGTCTCTGATCCCCGGAAATTTCCTCCGGCATCACCTCAGCGAATGCCGGCTTTTTTCTCTGCCTCGATTTCATCGACGATATCGAAATGCTCGTTGTCACCTCTGACGCGGTAATCATTGTACATAAGAGACAGGTTCGGATTGTAGTACGGATCTCCCTTGTCCAGCACTTCCTTCCACCTGTCCCTGAAACGGCTGACCTCCGCCTTGAAGCGTTCGTACCGCTCAGGCGTATCCTCATAGCCCCGGCTCTTTGACTCAAAGTGGTACAGTTCAACCGCCGGGTTCATGACAACCAGCTTTCCTGTTTCCCGCACCTTCAGGCAGTAATCCACATCATTCAGCGCGACACGGAAATCCTCTGTCAGACCGCCGACCTCATGCCACACAGACTTTTTCGTCATCATGCAGGCCGCCGTGACCGCGCTGACATTGTGCGTCGCGTGAAGCAGCATCATATAACCGCCGTCATTAGCCGTATTTCCGGTCAGGACATGGCCGGCAAAGCCTCCCATGCCGATCACGACGCCGCAGTGCTGTACCGTCAGGTCCTCGTAATACAGCTTGGCGCCTACGATGCCGACATCGTCTCTCTGGCAGTATCCGAGCATGCCCTCGATCCAGTTCGCGGAAATCACTTTCGTATCGTTGTTCAGAAGGATGATATATTCACCCTCCGAATGCTGCACGCCGAAATTATTCACCTTCGAATAATTAAACGGACCTTTTTCCGTATAGGTGACTACTTTAACCCGGGCATCTTTCTTCTGAATCTCCCTGTAATAATCAAAGGTCTTCGGATCTTCACTGTTGTTCTCGACAATGACGATCTCAAAATTTTTATACGTGCTCATCTCAAGAATGGAGTTCACACAGGTTGAGAGCAGATCCGTATGATCCTTGCTGCAGATCACAATGGAAACCTCTGGTTCACCGTGTACATAAAGGATCGGATGGAAGCAGATAAAATCCAGCGTATACTCCAGTTCTCCGTCCAGTCCCACGCGCTTCATATGGCCGGCAATTGCTCTGCGCCCGGATTCCACCGCGTACATCTTGCTGTCAGGATTTTTCGCCGTCGAACCGCCGGACTCCCTCCAGTGATAGAGGATCCTCGGCACATGAGCGGCTTTCCTTGCGGACTCACAGCAGTGAAGGATCATCTCCCAGTCCTGAGCGCCGTTGCAGTCGTTGCGGAATCCTCCCGTGCTGTCGATGATGGTCTTCCGCACCACAAAAATATGTGTGATATAATTCAGGCTTCTGAGGTAATCCGGTGAATAATCCGGTTTCAGATGAGGATCCCGGTACTTTGTTCCCTTCTCATTCAGCACATCCTCATCCGTATAGACGATATCTGTCTCCGGATCGCTGTTGATCGCCTTCACGATTTCAAAAAGCGCATCCGGCTCCACCGTATCATCGTGATCGGCAAGCATGATAAAATCACCGGTTGCCATCTTCAGTGCTTCATTGGTGTTGCCCGAAATACCGGTGTTTTTCTCCAGTTTCCTGTATACGATACGGGAATCATCCGAATATTCGGACGCAATGATCTTGCCGGGTGTATCGTCCGTACTTCCGTCCGCAAGGCAGAGTTCCCAGTTCTGATAGGACTGCGCTCTGATGGAGTTCACGATATCCCTCAGGAAAACAGGCCTTGTGTTGTAAAGCGGAATGCAGACGGAAATCTTCGGTTCACAGGCAAACTTCGTATTTCTCTGTTTTTCCAGATCAGCAGGTGTCGCGCGGCGTGCGCGGAACCAGCTGTCATAGTCGAACTCCGGTGCCGTCGGAGCGCCGAGGATCGCCCTGCGGATCAGCCCCTTCAGACCGTAGGTTCTTGTATAGGTGGCGACATGCTTAAAGAAGCCGATGCTGCTTTTGTTTCTGCGCGCGCCCGGCGTCACGTCAATCTCAACATCTTTTTTATCCCCTGCCGTGCGGAAAGAAAGCGTCAGCTTTGTTCCCGTCACATCCGCGCGTTTCACGCAGATCTGGAATCCCGGCTTTGAATTCATCGAAAGGCCGTCGATACGGCACAGATCAACTCTCCGGTTTCTGTCGATCTGAGAGGGGATCTCCGCGCCGTCCGGTCCCAGTACAGCGATGCCGCAGCTGCCGTCACCGCCTCTGGCATAAGCCCATCCGTTGATCCAGATCGTATCACCTTCCACGACCCAGTTGTCCACATGCACATGCGGCACTTCCGGATGGATGGTCCCGATCAGCGCGCGGATATCGTCGGTGCTGCCTTCCTCCGTCTCGGTTCCGTTCGAAACGGAGACGATGATTTTTTCATGATCCTCAGCCAGCTTTTCGAGATTTCCGATTCTGACCTCAAAGCCGATCTCCGGTGTGATCCTGTCAATCTGCCCGTGATAGGCGCGTGCCACGTCCGGCCGGGACGTCCGGCCCGTCTCAAACGGAAGTGCCTCGCCCTTCTCATCCGTCACCAGGATGGAAATTTTCCTGCCGGATGCGCTGAAGGCCCAGCCCGTCACACGGTCAAAAACATCGCCTGCGCCGGCGATTTTGTGTTCATCGATGTGAAAGTACAGATCTTTCATTCTGATTTTTCTCTCCCCTTACCGAAACAGTGCGCTGCCGCACCGGTTCTGCCCTTTCAGGCGTGATCCCCGTTCTCCGGATCACGCGTCGGGATCCGGTACAGATATTTCTTTTTGTCTCTCAGATTTTCAGTGATCAGCGATATCCGCCACGGCGCTTCTTTCCCTGCCGGCAGCTCCGCAGAAGTCCGGAACCCGCTCCAGTACAGGTTGGGCAGCGAGGTGAACATCAGACTGATATCCGTCCTGAAGATTCTGTCCACCCCGAGGATATACTGTTCCGTGCCGCATTCGAGCAGCAGCCGGTATGCATAGCAGGAATTATAATAATCATCCCCGAAAAAAGCGTTGCCCACAACCAGAAATTCCCTGTCGGAAAGGTCCATGCGGTCGGCATTGAAAATCATATTCCGTTCCGAAGCTCCCGCCAGATCCTCCGTTTCCGCGCGGCGGAGTCTGTGATCGATGTACAGATTTCTCTCCAGATAATGACTGGCCCAGTTGAAGTATGTCCTGTCTTCTGTGCGGTACATGATGCCCACATGCGCGTTTCTCTGAAAAATCCACGCCTCATCCGCCACAGTGTACCATCCGACCAGATCATCGCCAAGGCCGAGCTGAGCCGCTGTCTCCGGCCTTCTTTCCGTGAAAACCGGCACCAGAATATACTGCCCGCCGGCGTTATCGATGACAAGAAACTTTTCCGCATTTCTGTCCGTGTCGGCATCATGACTGGTTGCCCATCCCGAAGCCGTTACGTATTCCGGTCCATAATGCCAGAAATCCAGACTCACTGTCATTTCCGCCGTCACCGGCGGAAGATTTTCCGTAAAACGGAAGGAAGGTCTGTAATCTTTCGGATACACGGCTGCCGGCCAGAAATCGGTCCTCACAGCCGAGAGCGCCGGGTTGGAGAAAGGCTCTGCCTTCTCATATCCCGGGTGGCTTTCATACATGACTCTTTTATCGTGCATCAGCCGGCGGAATTTCTGTTCATCCATGATATCATACCCCCGGCTCACCGATTCCAGGTGCGTCAGGCGGGCATCATTCCGGACGACATTAAAATATCCGAGTTCATTCAGCCGGAATCCCAGGCTGACATCATTGTATGCTACCGGAAGTTCTTCCGGAAAGCCGCCGGCCTCTGTAAACTTTTCTCTCCCGATCATCAGGCAGGCGCCTGTCACTGCCAGATAATTGTACGGCAGCAGATTCCTGCCGTAATACAGATCACGGTCATCCGGCGAATACTGCAGCGGATGTGAAGGTCCGTCCTCCAGATTCAGAATGCCGCAGTGCTGAATACTGCCGTCTCCGTACAGAAGATGGGCGCCGACCGCACCTGTCCATGGCTGCAGCGCCTGTCCCGCCATCACGCGCATCCAGTTTCTGTCCGTGATTACCGTATCATCATTAAGAAAGAGCAGGAGCCTGCCCGCCGCGTGTCCCGCACCGGCGTTGCACATGGCGGAAAAATTAAATTCCGCCGGTTCATAAAAATATGCGGCGCAGGATATGGTCTGAAGAAAATCGCTGATCTCCTTCTTATGCTCCCCGCTGCTGCCGTTATCGATCACCACAATCTCATAATCCGGGTAATCCGTCACGGAAACAAGAGAGTGCACACATTTTTTCAGACAGTCCGGATTGTCCTTCGACGGGATGATCACACTGACCCTGGCCGCAGTCCCGTCGGCACACACCGGATCATACAGGACACGGCAGGATTTTTCCAGAAGGCGCGCGTCGCTTTCGGGAGCTGCTTCTGCTCTGATCCCGGAGGCACTGAAAAAATCATGCAGGACCTTTGCCGCGTCGGCTGCATCCGGTGCCATTTCATTCCTTTCGGCCACCGAGAGGACAGTGCTGATCCGTATCACGCGCTCCTTCTCTGTTCCGGAAAAAAGAGACCGGTGTTCCTCCTTCGCCGCCGTCATCAGGTAACGCAGCGTCAGGTCATACAGCCCCGCTGTGCCGGCTGCCTGCCGGATCCCGCCCGTCTTCTGCAGCAGATCCGTGCGGTAAATGACCGGTTCTCCGATGTAATCCCACGAAAGAAACAGATCCGGCGACCAGCCCGGCTTCCGGAACATCCGCTCCGAGGGTATACCGGATGAACGGTCCTCCGGCTGCTCCGTATCTCCGTACAGAAGAAGGGCATCCGCATGATTCCCGCAGGCCTCTCTGATCAGATTTTCCGCTCCGTCCGCAAGCCTTGCGCGGTCAGAGATGACCGCCGTGAAGATGGTATCCTGAAGAACGTCTGCCGGCACCTGCCCGGAAGCATCCGCGGAAAGCTTTCCCGCTTCAATGAGTGTAACGGAAACCTCGCTCATTTCTTTTCTCTCCGTCTGAACAGACCGCCGAGCCCTGCCGCGGCGCTGCCGTTTATATGTTCATTCCTGTGGAATCCGCGCGCACTTCTGCGCACCTCCTCCGCGGTCATCAATGTACCGTCATCGTGGTACATGGCCACGCCGGCCTGCTTCAGAAGCGCCAGCTCATCCGCGTGCTTCATCTGAAGCCTGGTAAACGCCTCATACAGCTGATCGTACTCGCTCCTGAGCAGATCATACTCATGCTGCGTCACTGTCGTCTCCTCCACGCTCATCGTCCAGATCTCCCTTTCTTCCGAAAATCCTGCGGAAAAATGCGCTGATGGCTCTCAGGGGCGCCGTGATGCGCCAGGACAGGGATGCCCTTATCTCATGTACGGTGTCTGAAAGTGCGCCGCACTGTTCCTGAAGACCCGCGATATTTTCCTCATAATCCTGCTGCTTCAGCTGCATGGCGCCGAGCTCATCCTGAAGACTTCTCTTGTCCTCTTCCAGCAGTTTCTTCTCTTTCTCGATTTTGTCCAGTCTGCTCTGCAGTCCGGCCACCTCGCCGAGAATGTCCTGCACAGCCACATCCTGCTGTCCGTAGGCCCTGAAATGATCTCTGATCGGCTGTGTATCCTCGATCAGCCATTCCTGGAAGGTGCATTCCATCAGGTGGAAAACCTGGCGGATCTCCGGTGTGATGCCGTATTTATAATACAGCGGGGCCGTAAAAGCACTTCTCTCCGGTCTGTAGTGTTCATAATAGAAAAGCGCCCGGCACATCACGAATTTCGCCGGCACAGGGAAGTCAAAGGTCCATTCATAGTCAATGACATGCCACGGCTCCGAAAAAATCTTTTCCGTCGCGCCGGCAGTGTCCGTTCCTTCCTTCTTTTCCTCATCCGGCAGCAGAATATTGGAAAAAATCATGTCGATATTCGTTACCGGCAGAGATATTTCCTTTCCCTGCACAACATTGTCGCCGAAGACGGATCTGAATTCCCCTGTGGCTTTGAAATCCCCGACCGGATGACCGGACACCAGACGTTTCCAGTATTCATCGACGAGTTCCTCCGCGAGGTCCTTTCTGCCTTCCGCCAGAAAACGGTCAAGAACCGTATCCATCGAGCGCCCGGTCAGATATTCCAGACGCACTCTGCTGCCATTCCGCTCACAGCGGTTCATCAGAAGCTTTGTTCCGGCATAGGCACCGGAGAGCTTTACATACTTTTCTGAGATGCCTGTCACAAACGGACGGGAAAGCTCACCGAACGGTCTCTTGACTACGGACCGTTTTCCCTCCCCGTCTTCGTAAATACAGGTCACGGTGCAGCATTCCGCACGCCGCTGATTGGAAAACTTCACATAGATGGGAATGCCGGCTTTCGGGATACCTGACCCGGAAGATGCCGCATCCTTTCCGTCATGATCCGGTGCGGATTCCTTTGACGGCTTCCTTTTCAGAATACAGAGATAGGCATTGGCCACATTCTGGTAATTCCCGTCGGAGAGAGCCGCCGCATATTCTTTCTGCTCGTCAAACCAGCAGACACGGGGCCGGTAAAACGACTGATTATACGAAGAAAGTTCCTCCGCCCTCGGAAGAAAACGGTCGGAATAGATACTCTCCGGAAATTCAAGACTCGGATACGGATAATAGAAAGTACCTTCCCATCCGAGATTGTCAAACAGTTTTTCCAGTTCCGGCTTCACGGAAGCGTTGTGCGGAACGGCGCCGCCGTCCCTGACGCGCATGCCCTGCCGGTTGTCCACGGCCAGAACGATCCTGCTGTTTTCCTCGGTAAACGTTTCGGCAAGCTCCAGCTCAGACTTCAGGCTGAGCACGGAATCCGGCGCATAGATCAGTACCCAGTCGAACTTTCTGGTGTTCTCCCGCGCCTTTTCTCCGCCTTCCTTTTCCAGAAACTCCTGTACCTCGGAATCCCCGCCGGTGATCTGCCACAGGCCGCATTCCACATTCTTTCTGGCAGCCTGCCGTCTGCTGTTGATCTGATACTGCTGAGGCGTCTGTTCAAGACAGACAACGGCCGAAGCCTTCTCCGCAAGATTGCCCGTGAGCGGGCCGTACCCCGCCTCCATCTCCAGCACCCGGTCCGTTGACCGGACGGGCAGCCAGTCCGTCAGATTGGCTCTCCAGGGCGAGAGCTGATATAACAGATCCGGATTCTTCTGCTCAAACGTCACCGTCCGGAACCGTTCCTCCGGCTCATGAAGAATCACATCCAGGATCTTCTTCTCGCTCTCCGTATATGCGATTTTGTCCGCCGCCTTCTCCTCATTTTTCATCGTTCTTACCTTTATTTCTGAACTTCATCCTCAGCGCCTGCGATCTTCTTCACCGTCGTCACGGAATCCATATCGTAGAATCCGACCGTGTTCTTATCCGAAATCACGGTGACGCCCAGCAGATCATAGCATCTGTGGTATGCCGTCAGGTTGCCGTTCACAAAGCCCGTACAGCTCATGGAAAGCAGATACTCGCCGCCCTGCAGCGACATATTCTGCTCATAGGTCACCACGTAGATATCGCCCTTATGCGCCATCTTCACTTCTTTTTTCTCCAGCATGGTATTGGTGCCGGTAATGTCGACACCCTTCGCATTTCTGAAGGTAAAGGTGAAGATCGGCTTTTCAATGTCGTCATTGAAGCGGATCTTCGTCCGGATCTGGAACCTCGTGCCCTTGACGATGCTGCTGGTCAGCCGGCCGTCTTCATCGACAATGGCAAAATCGATGATCTCCGCCCGGTGATTGCCGTATTCATTCAGCTTCGGATTGATCTCAAAATGAGATTTCCATTCGTCCGCATCATCGGCGTCCGCCCGGATGGACTGTGCGCCGGAAAACGTGTCCTTCTGTTCGGCACGAAGCTGATCCGAACTGATCGATCCCGAAAGTTCGCCGGCATGATTTCTTGTCAGTTCATTGATGTCATCGGAGGAACCTGTCAGAATCTTCTTGTACAGGTTGATCATATCCTTCGGGGAACCTTCCGCCAGCTTCTGTCCCTTGTTCAGAAGAATCACGCGGTCACAGTATTTGGCGACCGAACTCAGATCATGGCTGACAAGCAGAATCGTCTTCCCCTCGTTCTTGAATTCATCGAACTTCGCATAGCACTTGGACTGAAAAAAGACATCTCCGACGGAAAGTGCCTCATCGACAATCAGAATCTCAGGATCGATATTGATCGCCACGGCAAAGGCCAGGCGGACAAACATACCGGAAGAATAGCTTTTCACCGGCTGATAGACAAAATCGCCGATATCCGCGAAATCAAGGATATCCTTCATTTTCGCATCAACCTCTTCGCGGCTGTAACCCATCATGGTGCCGTTGAGGTAGACATTCTCAATGCCGGTGTACTCCGAATTGAAACCTGCGCCGAGTTCGAGCAGCGCAGAGATCCTTCCGTCGATCTCCACTTCACCGTCCGTCGGCTGCAGCACGCCGGTGATGATTTTCAGCATGGTGGACTTTCCGGCGCCGTTTGTACCGATCAGTCCCACCGTCTCGCCTTTTTTCACGTCAAAACTGACGTTGTGCAGTGCGTAATATTCTGTGTATCTCTTTTTCTTTGAGAAACCCAGTGCTTCGATCAGGCGGTCCTTCTTGTTTGCGTACATCTTGTACATCTTGCTGACATCGCGGACCCTGATCGCGTAATTTTCATCCATGCCGAATTCTCCTTACAGTACATCCGCGAAGTGAGGCTGCAGTCTCCGGAACACATGGGTTCCGATGAGGAACAGTACGATCGTAAACAGCCAGTAATACAGGGTGATCGCCGGTCTCTGCCAGAACCACACATGGTTGATCAGCGAATCACGATAGCCCATAACGATGTAATACAGCGGATTTGCCTTCAGAATCACCAGAAGCGGTCCTGATACACTCATCGTATCGATATTCCACATGATCGGGGTAAACCATACGCCGACCTGCAGACCGATATTGACGATCTGGGACATGTCACGGAAAAATGCCACGATGGAACTCGTGAAATATACCAGCGCCGTCACATTGATCAGCAGTGCCGCCGAATAATAGAACAGCTGGAGGCAGAACCATCCCGGAAACATGCCGTACAGTCCGTACATAAGAATCGTAAAGGCAATGAAAAACAGATGGACGTAAAGGCTCGAGATCACCTTAACCACAGGAAGGCAGCTGACCTGGAAGACAACTTTCTTGACCAGATAGGTATACTCGATCAGTGCGTTCGAGCCCGAGCTCAGGGAATCCGAGAAGAAAAACCACGGAACAAGACCTGAGAGCAGCCAGAGCACATACGGTACCGCGATGCCGCCTTTCGTCGCCTGAGAACCCACATTCAGCGCTCTCTGGAACACAAACCAGTAGACCAGAATCGTGACAATCGGCTGGACGAACGCCCAGAAGGTGCCGAAGAACGATCCCGCAAATTTGGTCCGGAAATCATTCTTTCCCAGTGCCAGAACAAGCTTCGCGTTGCCTGCCACTTCCCGCGGAATTGCCGTGATTTTATCCAGTCTGACAATGAGGAGAAGAAAAATCAGCGCAACAATCACCGAGATCACCGCTCTTCCGGCAATCTCACGCGCGGTCAGCGGTCTCGAAGCTTCTGCCTCGTCGATTCTTTCCACTTCCGCTGCCGTCTTCTCCGGATCCAGCGCATCAAAAACCATATAGCCGTCATCTCCCGTGAGACTCAGCAGATGGTTGTTCCCGTCCTTTGATATGACAAGCTCACTGGATTTCTCCACGTCGTCTTCCAGAGAATACTTCCGGAGCTCCTGTCCGTCATAGGTCACCCTGACACCGGAAACCAGTACATCACACTCCGTGCCGGCGGGATCGAAACGAATCACCGAAGCATCACAGGGAATCGTGATTTCCACGGTCTCCATCTTCCCGCTGCCTGAATATGATCCGCTCGCTGATTCCGACTCATTGAATGCACCATCCGCATCGCCCGGCTTCAGGTAGTAAACGCGGCATCCCAGCGCCTGTTCGCTGGAAAGCGTGACCTCCAGCGTGATCTCTTTCCGGATGCTCTTCGGTCTGTAAGTTATGACGCCGAAAATCAGCAGTGCCGCAGCGACGGCAAGCAGAATCCGGACAAATGCCTTAGTTTTCTTCATGAATCAGTTCATTCCTTTACGTCTCAGAAATTCTTTGTAGCTCCAGTTCACTTTGTCCTTCTCGGAGAAGATCAGATCATCGGCGGTCATACCCTCCGGCATCGGCCACTTTACAGCGATATCCGGATCATTCCACATGATGCCGCCCTCATCGTTCGGATGATAAAAATCCGTCACCTTGTAGCAGAATTCCGCATGGTCCGAGAGCACAATAAAGCCGTGTGCGAAGTTCTTCGGAATAAAGAACTGCTTTTTGTTTTCCGCAGTGAGTTCGACACCGAACCATTTGCCGAAGGTCTCGCTGCCCTCGCGGAGATCAACAGCCACATCGAAGACCGATCCGCTGATGCAGCGGACAAGCTTGTCCTGCGGATAATGGATCTGAAAATGAAGTCCCCTCAGAACGCCCTTTTTCGAAGCCGACTGATTATCCTGCACAAACCGGCAGTCGATGCCCGCCTCAGCAAAATCATTATAATTGTAGGTTTCCATGAAATAGCCCCGGTTGTCACCGTATACCGCCGGCTCGATGACATAGAGACCTCTGATACCGCCACAATCCTTCTGCACTTTGATTTTTCCCATTTGTTTTTCCTCTTCTCTTTATATGATATGAATATAGTAAGTTTATTATTATGCTGATATTCACTAATCCCGATATCACAGTCGATACCACACTACTGAATAAGCTACGGATTGCTCCGTGCTTCGCGTGTGACGAGTCTGTCTGCGATTCGAAGAGCTTATTCAGTATAAGTCCTGGACCTTTATTCTGCAAGCGGCGTGAGCTCCCAGATAGAAAAGCCGTCGATTTCTGACACGAGCCTGAAACCTGCCTGCTCAACGGCTGCCTGATCCTCTCCTTCTTTACTCTGAACCAGATAGGTAAAACCCTGATCCCTCATGCTGCCGGCCACGAATCCGTAGTCGGGCGCCTGCTTCTGCAGCTCATCATAGACAGCTTTACAGTCATCCCGTATGTCATCCATGTACCCCCAGGCATCCCTGCCGTACATCTGGATGATGCGGGAGGAATACTGACGCGTATAGCAGAACAGTTCCCTGTCCATAACGACATGAGGCTCATCGCTGAGGCGGAGCAGTTCCCTGCTCACATCCACGGCATCCTGCGGCAGCTTATAAAGATTCTCTGCCTTCGTGACTTCACGGCCGCTGCCCGTATAGACAAAGGTCCCGCCGAACACGATCAGGACAGCCAGATCCGCGGCCGCGACGGCTTTCATCCACCTGGCCGGCAGATGGCCGAACAGCCTGATCACCGCGCAGGCCACCACCGGAACGGCCGGAATCAGCCACAGGCTTCTCCAGTACGCATAGCTCAGGGTTTTTATGAAGACCCTGTCGTACAGGACCGGGTTGAACAGGATCAGCATAAGGATCACAGATGGTCCGACGATTTTTTTACTGTTTTTTCTGTCCGTGACGGCCAGGTACACGAGAGAGGCCAGATAGAGCGGAAAAATCAGATTCCCCGCATAGCTCTCCCGGACAGTCGTCCAGATCAGTGTCATTGTTTCTTTCATCAGTTATCCGGTAACTCCATGCAGCAGGATGGTCATCATTCCCATGACGATGCCGGGCAGACAGTCAAGCATCAGGATCAGAAATCCCCTTATTCTGCGGTATGCGATGAGATACCACAGCGAAAAGGCGGCGATCATGATAAGGGAGAGGATGACGCCCATTCCTGACATCAGACAGCTGGCAGCACCGGTAAGAAGAACCAGAAGAAAAACCTTCTTCTCTCCGCTTCCGTATCCGGGTTTCTCTGCATACCGGTACAGCATCAGAAATTCCAGAAGCAGTGCAGCCGTGCCGACGCCCGCAAAAACTGACTTGCCCTGCCAGATCCTCAGAAGCGTAAATTCCGCTGAAGTTCTTAAAGATCCGGCAAAAAACATCATGATGAAAGCAGAAACCGCGAGAAAAATCATCGGTTTTTCCCGGCTGTCCCTGAAAAGCTCTCTGCCGATGAGATAAACACACGCGTAAAACAGAAGCAGCAGGTACGCCGCACAGACCGTATGGGCAAAGGTGGCGGGGTGCATCATCGTAAGCTTTGAGGCGGCTGCAATCCACAGCGGCCAGGGAGATACCAGGTCCTTGATAAAATCCCCGCTCCAGGCTCCGGTCCTGACACTTCCGGACTGCGGCAGCACCGCATAGATGCGGTCATTTTCCCATGCGTCCACCGCCTCCGCAATATAACGCGAGTCATCCTGATCGAGATGCATCCCGCCGATATAGACGGCACACTGCAGCAGGATCAGCACAGCGGCAAGAGCGGCGGCTGCATAAAACAGGATCTCAGCATCATGCCTCCGGCTTCCGGCAGGATGATCCGAAGCGGGACATGCCGTCCCGGCCATGCGCTCTCTGTGACCGAACCGGAAAACCGGAAAAATGCGCCTCTTCAGCGAGCAGCCCAGAAGAATCGCCGCGATGACAGCGCTCCAGATCAGAAGCACCGTATGGAGAGCCGCACCTCCGAAAGCACAGGGAACGGCGACGGCCTCAAAGACGGCCCACATGAGTAAGTTCCCCGCCAGCATGCACAGAAGGAAGTCCGCAGCGTCAGGGCATCCGGCGGCTTTTTCCGAACCGGATACGCCGTCTTCCGTCATCCCGCGACGCGGTGCAGAAGACACCCCGCACGCCGGAAAGACACAGATGCCAAGGGCAGAGGGCAACCATATCAGCACGAATATACACAGCATAATTTTCAGTAATTTCATGTATTCTCCGGCAGAACCTCAGATATCATCAGAAGGATTTTTCAGTAAATAAGGAAGGAATAAGGCGACGTATTCCAGTCAATAACCTGTGTGCCCCTGTTGATAAACCAGGTGATGAGCCGGGGTGCATCAAATTTTCCCGTCTCATCCTGTGTGATGGTAACCGGAGCCTCAAACAGGGCTGTATCCGGATCGACCAGTTCATAAAAATCTTCATACAGTCCGTTATTGCCATGATGACCGCACTGAACATAATCTGAGCGGAGTTCATCGCCGAATTCATCCATCAGTTCAGGAGCAATCACCTCCATGGTGTCTGCACAGAACAGCACCGATTTATGCCGCCCGGAAATCCTGAACATCAGACTTCCCTGATTCAGCAGATTTTCGGTCTGTTTCTCCGTGAGCTCATCCCAGGAATGAAGGACCTTCATCTTTGTACCGGCCAGATCAATTTCATCCCCGTCATGGAGAAAGGTCACCTGATCCATACCTGAGATCATCTTCTCATAGCTGCGGAAAGTATCCGGATCGTCATACTGACTGGCCGTCTGATAAAAGAGTTTACTGTTGACCGGCGGCACATAAATCCTGTCGATGGCTGTATCATGGCCGTATTTTTCCATGTATCCCACAAACGCCCCGACGTGGTCCGGATGAGGGTGCGTGAGGATCCAGAGCGAAATATGATTGTCATGACGGCTGACAACGGAGCGGATCTGTTCGATATCACCGTCCGTATGCCATCCGCCGTCAATCAGAATCAGGTTTCCGTCCCTGTCCACTGCCGTGTAGAACATGCTCTGCATACCCGATGTGCCGGCATAGCGCGTAAACAGGAGTTCGTGTGCCGTAAGCGGCATCTTTCCCTGCTCCTGTGCTGCCGTCACACGGTTCAGAACCTCATCATGCATCACGAACACGGCAGATACTGTCAGGAGAATCAGCATGATCCGGGCCATGACGGTTCCGGGACGCTTGTTTCTTCTGTCCGCGTCGCCGGATTTTTCTGCCGCTGCGGCGCTGTTATTCCGTTTTTCCGGCTGCTTTTTCCAGTCCATAGGCTGTGTCAGAAACTCCTGTCATATTTTTTATGCAGAAATTTGGCCTTCAGGAACCCGGTGATTTTTCTGTTCCAGTCCACATGGCCCAGATACAGATACGGAATCTCGCGGACATCCTGTTTCGGAATGCGTCCCGTCCTCATCTGATGCATCAGCCAGGTGTCAAACAGACGCTCGCTCACGCGCCCTCCGAACCTCAGGTCGAAATCATTCATTCCCGTCGTATCTGTCCGCCTTTCAAGCTCAAAGACAATCGGGAACATCCATTCACAGTACTCGTCAGACAGTTCCTTCCTCATGATATACATGTTGAAGAGCCAGGCTGTCGTGCCCGCCATCAGTCTGTCAAAATCCGGCAGATATTCCGGCGTCCGTTCGGCAATGATCTGCCTTGCGGTCTCGAACTGGGAACCGTCGAAAGTATGACAGTAATGCGACCAGACCGTCTCTATATAGTAATGCCTCTTTTTCGGCACGATGACCTGATATTTTTCCAGAAGCTGCTCTGCCTCCTGACCCGACAGCACATCGGACAGCGCCGCCTCTTTTCCCGGCAGTCTGCGCTTCATCGTGAAATACCGCCTGTAATGGACGAGCCCCAGGGCATCGCAGTCCAGATTTTTCCATGCCCAGTAGAGACCTGTCAGCTCGCAGAATACAGGATTTTTTTCGCTGATGCTGTCGCCTTCATCGTCTCTGGTAAATCCCGGCATGGTTTCTTTGCCTGCGCTCCCCACATGAACCGGCAGATACATCGGATCAGCCGGAACCTCACATGGTTTATGGCATGCAATAATCAGTCTGATATTCATTGTGCACCTTCCTGTTTTGCAACGGATCTGAACGTTCTTCCGATAATTTTCAGATCCAGCGCGATGCTCTGATGATCCACATAATACATTTCCATCTTCTGCCGCTCACCGGTCTCATAGGTCGCCCGGTTGCGCGCATAGGCCTGCCAGTATCCGGTAAGGCCCGGCCTGACACTGAGCAGCTTTGCCACATCCCTGCCGTAGATCTGTGTTTCCTTTTCGACGACAGGCCTCGGTCCCACAAACGAGAGACTGCCTCCCAGAATGTTAAAGAGCTGCGGCAGCTCGTCGAGACTTGACCTTCTCAGGAAATTGCCGATCTTTGTGATCCGGGGATCATTGTCGATCTTGAATTCCGTCCGGTACTGCTCCAGCTGTTCCGGCGTCAGCAGCGACGCCAGGTCTCCTGTGTTTCTTTTCATGGACCGGAATTTATAGACATGGATATGCTTTCCGTGATATCCGATCCTCGGATGACTGTAGAAGGGGTTGCCTCCGTCATCGAGAATTACCAGGAGCATCAGCACAAGCAGCAGCGGGGACAGCACAATAATGGCAATGAGAGAAACGATGATATCGAAACACCTCTTCACGCACAGATAAGCCACATATCGCGGCGTTCTCTCTTTCGTGTACGCACTGTGATCGTAGGGCATCGGCTCCCGGTTGCGCAGGATTTCTTCAATAAACCGGCGTTCCTGACGGTCCGTCACTTTCATGGACGGCCGTGCAGACTGAAAGGCAAAATATCTGAGGATCGTTCCGATGGTAATCCTTATATCCATCGGATTGCTCCAGTTCCGGATATAGAACTGCTCCGCATAGGGATCCGCCTGATGCTGCTTTCTGTTCCAGAGTCCCGTAATGCCGGGCTTCGTGGACATATTCAGCATCAGCTTTTCACCGAATTCACGGAACATTTCTTCTGTCGGCGCATACGGTCCCACAAAGCTCATATCACCGATGAATATGTTCCATACCTGCGGCAGCCCGTCCAGATGAGTCATCCGGAGGAAACGTCCGAAAAGAAAGCGCGGATTTTTCCCTTCTCTGATCCGCTCTTCTGCGTCCATCCGCATGGTGCGGAACCGGTATTCATTGAACCTGCGGCCGTTCTTACCGATTCTCGGAAGGGCCGTGAAAACCGGACCGCGCGAGGTAAACAGCACCATGACCGCGTCAATGATCATCACCAGAAGGAGAAAAGGAAGGCACAGAATGGAAAAGAGCACGTCCATCGCTCTCTTCTGCACCAGCTTCCGTCCGCGGACCGGCATCGGCGGCAGATAATCAACGACCGCACAGCCGCCGAGAAAATCAAGTATACGGCCGCCGCCGCTGTAGTAAAACTGACTGACATTGACATAGACCGTCTTGCCGACCTGGCCGAACTGTCTCAGCCAGCGCTTCTGTTCTTTTTCATCGGAGATATCCAGAAGGACGGAATCGATCTCCAGCTGCCCTGCCCTGCTGAAGGCTTCTTCCGCACTCGAAAGCACGGGCACCCCGCAGATCTTCTCACCGGTCCGGTCTTCATCGGTCACAACCGCACCGGTCACCTGATACCGCCAGTCCTCCGTGCTGTCAAGACGCTGCAGAATGGTCCCGATATACTGCGAAGACGCGACCACAAGAAGCTTTTCGGCGCCGCGGCTTTTTTTATACATCGGAAGAATCCTGTGCTTGACGACAGTCCGGAGCAGCACATCCAGAAAATAGGCAATAACAAAATACACCGCCATGAAGAAACGGGAATAGTGCTCACTTGTCTTGGTAAAATAAAGGACAAGGATGTTCGCGACCATGACGAATAAGATCACTGAACCCGCAGCTCCGAATTCACGTGAAATCCTCCGGGACGAAAAGTTATCCGCCGCCGGAAGAATCAGAACAGACAGCACATAGGAGATGACCGTACTCAGCAGCAGCGGTGTATACGGTCCGATATCAGATGAGCCGTAGGGAATTCCGACCGGCAGAAAGACACGCAGCCGGAACGCAATCACAAATGCCACGAGAAGTGCCACCATATCGGTCAGGTACATAATATAAGCAGAGACACGTTTTAAATTTCCCATGCATTCTCCTTCAAGATCACTGCCGCAGAACTCCGTGCCGGATCTCAGGGCAGCAGAACGGATAACAGATCAGCAGCCTGCGCTTTGCGGGATTTCAGTCTGCCGTATTCAGGATTTTTCATCAGCGCAAGCATTCCCCTGCGATCGTGCTCCGTCATACACCGGATATCCTCATCAAGAAAGCTCATGGCCTCCTGCATTTCCGCGGAATGCCGGTAATATTCAGGCTCCTTTTCCCTGGTCCAGCGAAGGATCTCCCTCGCCCTCAGCGCATCGGTCAGACGATAATTCTCCTTCATTCTGCCCTCCGATGCATCCGCCTGAAGGCCGTGTACATTGTGCCTGTGCACTCTGTAGCGGAACAGCGGCCTGTTGTAAAACCATGTGGCTCCTCTCACGGCGCCGCTCATGGCGATCTGCCAGTCATGCGGCACTTTATCGGAAAAATCATCAAGAAAGCGCCCCGCCGCACCGTTCTTCATCGCCATGGCACAGCCCTGGGCAAAATTGTGAAAGGCCAGATCCTCCGCCGGCACCTGAACAACCGCTTCCTCCGGAACCGTCCGGTGATACAGATGCTGATTGGACCATCCCTTCTCCTGTCTGACCGGAACGGCAGTGCCCTCCGCATCCATAACAGTAAAAGAAGAGGCAAGAACCGATATCTCCCCTCTTTTCTCGAAAATCCCTGCCATTGTTTCAATTTTTTCAGGGTGCCACCGGTCATCCTGATCTGCCAGAAAAATCAGCCCGTCATCGGAAGTCTCCCCGTAAGCGGAACCGCCGCTTTCCAGAGCCAGCGCCACAGCGCGTCTGAAATTCTTCCGGTACCCCTGATTGGTCTGATTGCGGAAAAGCCTCATCGGAAAATCCTGATAACGCTTTCCGAAGGAAAGGAGCAGCTCAAAGGTCCGGTCATCCGACGCGTCGTCCGAGATGATCACCTCATCCGGCCTGCGTGTCTGGCGTCTGATCGAATCAAGCTGTTCCTCAATAAACTGCTCCCCGTTGTAAGTGGCCATCACCACACTGATTTTCAAAGCTTCACCTCCTCAGAGGTAAAAAAGGAATCCGGCCGTTCTGATGGCATCGCTCTTCACGAATCCGCCGTCAATGGCTTCTCTGATCCTTTTCAGTTTCGGATAACCCGGAAGCGCCAGAAAACGGTCCAGCGTCCTCCTGGATTCCTCCGGCATCAGGCTGTAAAAACGTTCCTTCAGCAGCGCTGCCTGCGCGTAGTAGGTATCCTTCGATGTGCGGACTTTCCGGTCGAATATCTTTTCCACCCGGTATTTCGCACTCATGACATCGCGTGCGCCGACATCATTGTTTTCATGCTGACGGTAATCCATCAGCTTGACCGGCATGTGAATGATCTCGCCCATGGCACTGACATACAGTGCGATCCACCAGTCATGCATCAGAATCCTGCTGTCGTAATCCCCTGCCATCTGACAGGCGGTTTTGTTGATCATCATGGTGCAGCCGGTCACGTAATTCTGCACAAGAAGGTGACTGAAGTTTCTGTATGCCCTCGCAACCTGCAGATGAGATTCATTCACAGGCATCGGCCGGAGGCCGGAATCCGTCACCTGATAATCCGAAAAAATCAGGATCGGAGCTGCGCCGTCTGCCATCCGTTTTTCCTCTGCCTGTATTCTCTGCAGCATCGTCTGGATTTTTGCAGGGTACCAGCGGTCATCCTGATCACAGAACATCACATAGTCCGCCGTCGCGTGTTTCATCAGTTCGATGAAATTCGCCGCAGGATTTCCGCCGCCCGCATCATCCTCGATGATCTCCATCATGCCTGCGTGGTGCAGCTGAAATTCCCGGAGAATATGCATCGTGCTGTCCCGGGAGCCGTCATCTCTCACAAGAATCCTGAAATTCCGGTATGTCTGCGCGGACAGCGATTCCAGCTGCTCGCGCAGATATTTCTCACCATTATAGGTGGCCAGCAGTATATCTACCAATTTACAGTTCTCCTGTCATGTCTGTATTCCCCGGCCGTCTCTTTGCTGTCAGATGCCGCCGGTATCCGGACAGCGGTCAGATCTCGCCGATATCCAGAAGAAAACGGTGAAGGGCATCCTTCCAGTCCGGAAGAGGCCTGAATCCCATCTGCACCAGTTTGGATCTGTCAAGCCGGCTGTTAAAGGGACGTGCAGCCTTTGAAAGCCCGTACTCCGCTGTCGTGACAGGTGTCACCTTCGTATCAAGCCCGGCCTGACGGTATATCTCCTTCGTAAAATCATACCAGGAAATATAGCCTCCCTCATTCGTCGCATGATAGTAGCCGTATCTGTCCGTTTCAATCATGTCGACGAGCAGGCGGGCAAGATCGAATGTATAGGTCGGGGTGCCGATCTGATCATTGACGACACGCACCTCCGGGTGCGTTTTGCCCACATTCAGCATTGTCCGGATAAAATTCTTTCCGTTCCGTCCGAACACCCAGGCGATACGGACGATGAAATACTTCTCGAGTGTTCCGGAAACGGCCAGTTCTCCGCCGAGTTTGCTCTTTCCATATACGTTCAGCGGTCTGTAATCCCTGCAGTCCGGCTCCCAGGGCTCTGTGCCCTGACCGTCAAAGACATAGTCCGTGCTGATATAGACCATCTTCGCATCGACCGCCTTAGCCGCGTCCGCCAGATGCTGCGTTCCGTCGACATTGATGGCCATCACTTTCTTCTGATTGGCCTCATCCTCAGCCGCATCAACAGCAGTCCATGCGGCACAGTGGACAATGACGTCCGGTCGGATCCCGCCGACCGTCTTCATCACCGCATCCGCATCTGTAATATCCAGAGAGACGTACGGCATTTCCGTCACGGCACTGCCGTCCGCGATGCCGGAATATGCCGGTGCGAGATCCGTGCCGATGCCCTCATATCCTCTTTCTGCCAGTTCATTCATCACGTCGTGGCCGAGCTGGCCGGCGACACCTGTAACGAAAACTTTCATCTGTCTTCTGTGATCCTTTCATTCCTCAGCCGATGACTTCTCTGCTGCCGTACATCTTCTGATAGTAATTCTGATACTCGCCGGAAATGATGTTCTCCCACCAGGACTTGTTGTCGAGGTACCACTGAATCGTCTTCTTGATGCCGTCCTGGAACTTCGTCTCCGGAAGCCAGCCGAGCTCATTGTGGATTTTTGTCGGATCGATCGCGTATCTTCTGTCATGGCCCTTGCGGTCAGTGACATGTTCGATCAGGCTGTACGGCTTCCCGAGATAGTCGCAGATCAGATGAACGATATCGATGTTCCTCATCTCATTGTGACCGCCGATGTTGTAGACTTCTCCGACGGTGCCCTTTCTCATGATGAGGTCAATCGCCTTGCAGTGATCCTCCACATACAGCCAGTCGCGGACATTCAGTCCCTCACCGTATACCGGAAGCTTTTTGTCGGCAAGCGCATTGGCGATCATCAGCGGGATCAGCTTCTCCGGGAACTGATACGGGCCGTAGTTATTGGAGCAGCGGCTGATCGTCACCGGAAGGTCATAGGTTCTGTGGTAGGCGTTGACAAGCAGATCCGCGGATGCCTTTGAAGTGCTGTACGGGCTTGACGTATGGATCGGCGTATCCTCATGGAAAAACAGATCCGGCCGGTCGAGCGGAAGGTCGCCGTAAACCTCATCCGTGGATACCTGATGATACCTTCTGATACCGTATTTTCTGCAGGCATCCATCAGAACGGAAGTGCCGATGATATTGGTCTCAAGGAAAATGGTCGGATTCTCGATGGAACGGTCAACGTGAGACTCCGCCGCGAAGTTGACGACAATGTCCGGATGCTCTTCCTCAAACAGTCTGTATACGCCCTCGCGGTCGCAGATATCAAGTTTTACGAAACGGAAGTTCGGCTTATCCATGACAGGTGCCAGCGTGGACAGATTGCCCGCGTAGGTAAGCTTGTCCAGACAGATGATCCTGTCCTCCGGATGCTTTTCCAGTTCGTAGAAAATAAAATTGCTTCCGATAAATCCGGCACCGCCGGTCACAATAATGTTCATTCTTCTGTTCCTCCTGCTTTCCTTCTGCAGTTTCTGATTTTTTATATCCCGTCACTTATTGCTGATCACGTCCAGATATTTGCCGTTCAGTACGTCCATGAGATACTGCCCGTACTGATTCTTTTTCAGCGGCTCATACTCGCGCAGCAGATCCTCGCGGCTGATCCAGCCGTTCAGATAGGCGATCTCCTCCAGGCAGGCAATTTTGCGGTGCTGGTGCTGCTCGGTGATTTTTACAAAGTTCGTCGCATCGACAAGACTCTCATGTGTGCCCGTATCGAGCCATGTGAATCCCTGTCCGAGAAGTTCCACATTGAGGCTGCCGTCCTCCAGATAGATCCTGTTGAGATCCGTGATCTCAAGTTCACCTCTTGCCGAGGGTTTCAGGTCCTTCGCGTATCTGACAACACGGTTGTCATAGAAATACAGTCCGGTCACGCAGTAGTTGCTCTTCGGTTCTGCCGGCTTCTCCTCGATGGAAACGGCCTTTCCGTTCCTGTCAAATTCAACAATACCGAATCGCTCCGGGTCATCGACATAATAACCGAATACCGTGGCGCCCCTGCCTGTCTCTGCGTTGCTCACTGCCTCGCGGAGTCTCTTCTTGAGGCCGTGACCGGCAAAAATATTGTCTCCGAGAATCATCGCGACAGGCTCATCGCCGATAAAATCCTCACCGATGATGAAGGCCTGGGCAAGTCCGTCCGGACTCGGCTGTACTTTGTACTGCAGAGAGATGCCGAACTGGCTTCCGTCACCCAGAAGCTCCTCGAATCTCGGCGTGTCCGCCGGTGTGGAAATGATCAGAATATCTCTGATGCCCGCATTCATCAGAACAGAAAGCGGGTAATAAATCATCGGTTTGTCATAAATCGGAAGCAGCTGCTTCGAAGTGACCTTTGTCAGCGGATAAAGTCTTGTACCGGATCCACCGGCAAGCACAATACCTTTCATTCTCAGATTCCTCCTGGATTCGTTATCAGCGTATCGGAGCAGCTTTAGGCCGGCTGTTCCGTCGTTCTGGTCTGTAACCATAGTTAACTTTATATTATCACAATCCGTCCACCCTGCATAGAGCTTCCTCAAGCGTACGGTTAAAGCTGTCCCTCGTAAAATACCGTGAGAACACGTCCTGCGTTCTTGCCTCCGCGCCGCCGTCATCGGCCATCCGGCACATCTCTTCCGCCGTCTCATGCAGATCCGACCGGTTCACATTGATGCCGATTCTCTCCTTTTCAACCAGCGTCCGGGTATCACCGCCTATGGAATTGATCAGCGGCAGACCGAAGGACAGATAGTCGATCGACTTCATGGTCAGACCCACGTGAACGCTTTCCTTCATGATATTCAGCCCAAAACTGCAGGGAGCGAGGAGCCTTCGCTTCTCATCCTCATCGTATACGGCCCCGTACCAGGTAAACGGAACACCCGCCCGGTTCAGGGCGCCGAGAAAGTCCTCCCGGTGATCACCCTCCCCGATCACCCTCAGATGAAGAGGCCTGAGCCGGCCGGCACATGACAGAAGGGAGGTGATGGTATCCATGTCGATGATGTTGTTGATTGCCCCCATGTACGCAATCTCCATCACCCCGGCATCCGGCTTTCCGGCGGTCATAACCTTCTCCGGCGCCTCCGGAATATGTTCAGCGTTCCCGGAAACCGGAGACATGTCCTTAAACCAGTACAGTGTCCGGCTTTTCTCCTCCGGCAGCCCCAGTTCCTCCCGGTACAGCCCGCATTCGGTGAAAATCATGTCGGCACAGGACAGATTTTTATCCCGGAGCTCTCTCCAGTGACGCACCGGCGGAAGGGAGGCGATCTGCTTCAGCGGAAGGGATTCCGGCCACAGATCGATGATGTCAAAAAGGACAGGAATACCGTATTCCGCGTGCAGCTCCGCCATCATCTGCGCAAGGGTATTCGCAGGGATCATACAGTAGATCAGGTCAGGGCGCTCACCCGTCCGTATCCTTCCGACGATCTCCTTCTTCACGTCCAGTGCAAATCTCCGGATTGAAAAAAGGCGCTTCGGCGAGAGATTGACCGTGTACGGGGTCATGTGCACATACACATGCCCCGGCTCCTCCCGTTTCCGCGTCTTTTTTCTCAGGTGATCAAAATCCGAGAAGATACAGGTCACCTCATATCCTCTGCTCCGGAAAAATTCGCCGGCTGCCTCCGCCCGGCTCTCATAGGTTGACGAATGCGTGATCACCGTTATCTTCTTCATGCCTGTCACACCCCTTCCGTCCGGCGGAACGCAGGGCTTCATTCCTTTGTCTCCCGGTTGATCTCGCGGCTCTGGGTCTCATCGAATCCCTCCGTGCTTTCCTTCTGGAAAATCGTCCGGATCGTCAGGAGAACGATTCGAAAATCGAGCAGCGTCGACTGATTCTCAATATACATCAGGTCAAGCAGAAGCTTGTCGTACGCAGAGGTATTATACTTTCCGTATACCTGCGCATAACCTGTCAGACCGCCTTTCACCGACAGCCTGTACCGGAACTCCGGAATCTGCTGCACATAGAGATCCACGTGTTCTACTCTCTCCGGTCTCGGACCCACAAAGCTCATGTCGCCTCTGAGGACATTGAAGAACTGCGGAATCTCATCGATTCTGGTCCGCCTCATGAATTTTCCGATCTTCGTAATTCTGGGATCCTCTTCGCCGACGGACGGCTGCACGCCGTTTTTCTCCGCATCAACGATCATGCTCCGGAATTTCAGGATTTCAAAAATCTTGCCGCCCTTCGTATACCGCTTCTGACGGAAGAACACAGGGCCTCCGTCCTCGGCTCTGATGCAGATGGCCATGACCAGCATCAGCGGAGAAAGAATTATGATCGCAAGGAGCGAGAAAATCACGTCAAAAATTCTCTTGACCACGAGTTTTCTCGGTATCTCGTAGCGGTACTCATACTTCATCAGCGGCGTATCGAGCATGTGCTTCGTCTCGGTTCCCTGCTCGAGAATATCCTCGATGTTCGGGGTGAAGTAAAAATTTTTCTTGTATTCAATGCACGGTTCCGTAAACCGGATTTTCAGACCCGGCGTGATGTTGTACAGCATCACGGTCTCAACGCCCTGCATCCTCTGCATGAAAACCTCATCATCGATCGTCTCCGGTTCCGTATAGAGAATGTCAAAGAGATGGCTGTATTTGCGAAGGAGCCTTCTCTCAAAATTCATCGCGTCTTCTTCCGTCGACTGGGCGCCGTACACGACCAGCGTCTTCTGCCTCGCGACATGCCGCATGAAATACCGCTTGGTTTCCAGCACAAAAAAGCCTGTTCCGGCCAGCTGGACGGCGATCATGGCAAGAATGCGGAGGAAATTCAGCGGCTGGTTGTAAACAAGACATGCCTCCAGATACAGAAGCAGGTCCGCCGCCGTCAGTGAAATGAACTGTGAAAAGACAATATCCGACACATCGGTCGAAGCAATCCGGAAGGCCTTGTACACATTACAGAGCGCGCTGTAGATAATGAAAAACATCAGCGTGCTGATAAAATTACCGAAAAGCCTGTAGGTATTGAACATATACAGGTTGAAATAGGTGGCCCAGAAAAACAGGAACCAGACAATATTCCATAACCGGATGATGGTCCGGGCTGTATGGGTGACTCGCTTATTTTCCATTCTTTTACCCTGTTATTGCGGAAACCTTGTTTCTGATACGCTGAAGAGCATTATCAACGGACTTGGGACTGCGGCCCAGTTTTTCCGCAATCTCATTATAGTCATATCCCTTCAGATACTCTTCAAGGACACGTCTTTCCAGAGGACTGAGCGCTTCAAAAATCCGTTTTTTCAGATCCTCCGCGTTCTCCCGGTCCACCAGAACCGTCTCGGGGCTCTCCACCGTCCGGATCGTCCCCTCTCCGCTTTCCTCTGTCATCTCATCAATGGAAATGGAATCATTCAGCGTCCGGTGCTTCAGCGCCCTCGAAGACTCAATGGCCGAATACATCTGTCTTTCCGTCAGAAGATGCGCCCACGTGGAAAAAGAAGTGCCCCTTGTCCCGTCGTAGGTCCGGATGGCGCGGAACAGTCCGAGCATCCCCTCCTGCAGAAGATCCTCCTGACTGCCCCCGGCAAGATACAGTTTTCTTGCCATACCGCGGACCATCCGCTTGTATTTTTCAAGCAGGTAATCCTCAATTTCATCCTCTCCGTCCCGGAGGCGCCCGATCAGCTCCTCATCGGTATACCCGGAGTAATCATTCAGATTCATTGAAATCTCCGCTGCCGTACTGCTTCAAAAGCCAGCACGCCGGCCGCCACCGAAGCATTCAGGGAATCAATGTCCCCGCTCATCGGAATGGATGCCGTAAAATCACACTTCTCGCGGACGAGACGGCTGACGCCCTCGCCCTCATTGCCGATCACAAGACCAATGGGGCCTGTCATATCGACGTCATACATCGGCGTGCCGTCCATGGCGGCACAGACAAACCAGATGCCTTTTTTCTTCAGCTCTTCGATTTCCGCTGCCAGATTCGTGACACGTGCCACCGGCGTATAGCTGATTGCACCTGCGGAGGCCTTCGCCACCACTGCCGTCAGCCCCGCTGCCCGGTGTCTTGTGATGATCACGCCGTGTGCGCCCGCCAGGTTGGCGGTGCGGATGATCGCCCCCAGATTATGCGGATCCTCAATACCGTCCAGCAGAAACAGAAAAGGCTTCTCTCCCTTTTCCTCCGCCCGGCGCAGGATCTCATCAACCGTGACATAATCCACTGCCGCGGCATCTGCGATAACGCCCTGATGACTCCCTGTCTCCGACATGGCGTCAAGCCTGTTTTTCGGCACGTAGCTGATGACCGTCCCCGCCTCTCTTGCCGCACGCGCAATGGAAGAAATCACGCCGTCATGCAGATCGGCCTGAAGATACAGTTTATCTACGCTGCGGCCGGAACGGAACATCTCCAGCACCGCATTGCGGCCTTCGATCCGGTTGGGATTGTCCTCTTTCTCCGTCTGTCCGCCGAAAACACGGTCGCGGTCACTGCTCCGGTCTTTTCCGTAACGCTTTCTGCCGTCATCGCTGTTCTGTCTGCGGCTCTCCGCGTCATATCTGCTGCCGG